>Ga0209469_1001465_pt1 | contig 12687 bp, 12 predicted proteins | sample GraSoiAngelo_123_FD_185880 | JGI IMG/M metagenome (GOLD analysis project Ga0209469, IMG submission 185880) | Grasslands soil microbial communities from the Angelo Coastal Reserve, California, USA - 14_0927_02_40cm (SPAdes) (version 2) | ecosystem: Environmental > Terrestrial > Soil > Grasslands ... | reverse complement strand
GCCGAGGAGCTCGAGCTCCTGGTCGATTCCGGAGCGATCTACTCCGTGGTGCCGGGGGAGATCCTCGCGCGGCTCGGCGTGGAGCCGCGCCGGGAGCGGGAGTTCGGCCTGGCGAACGCGACCCGCATCGTGCGCCGGTGCGGAGTCGCCCTCTTCCGGTACGGGGATCGCGACGCGGTCGCCGAGGTGATCTTCGGTGAGCCGGGGGACGCCGTTCTCCTCGGCGCCTTCACGCTCGAGGCGCTGGGCCTCTGTCTCGACCCGCTCAAGCGCGAGCTTCTCCCCCTCCCGATGATCCTCGCGGCCTGGGGCGATGCTCATGCGCCCGTCGCCTCGCTGAGCGCGCGCCGTGCCGTTCGCGTCACGACCACGGTCACAGCCACGGTCGCGAGCAAACCGAGGACGACGACGGCGTAATACCCCGCGCCCTTCTCCACCGCGGCGCCGCCCGCGAGCGCGGTCACATCGCCGATGACCTTCCCGGAGTAGACGTAGAGGACCGTCCCGGGGAGCATGCCGACCGAGGCGGTGAGGTAGTCGGCGAAGCGGACGCGCGTGAGGCCGAGGGCATAGTTCAGAAGGTTGAAGGGGAACACGGGCGAGAGGCGGAGGAGGAAGACGATCTTCCGGCCCTCGGCGCCGACGGCGCGGTCGATGGCCGCGAAGCGCGGGTTCCCCGCGATGCGCCGTTCCACGGCCGTGCGCGCGACGTAGCGCCCGATGAGGAACGCGGCTGACGAGCCGACGACGGCGGCGGCGAAGACGTAGAGCACGCCCTGTACGAGGCCGAAGATCACGCCGGCGGCGAGCGTCAAGAGCGCGCCCGGCACGAAGGCGACCGTCGCCAGCACGTAGCCCGCGATGAACACCGCCGGGCCCCACGCGCCGAGCCCCTTCACCCAGCCGGCGAAGCCGAGCACGTAGCCGCCGGCCCGGCGGCCGAGAACGATCAACGCCGCCAGCGCCGCGACGCCGAGGACAAGGCGCGCGATCATCGGCGCGCGTCGCGGCCGGGCGCCCGCGCTCATCGCCGCCGCGGCATCCGGCCGGGGTGTCACCGGTGGTGGCGCGGCGGAGCTTCGCCGTTCACCGGGCGCAGGTTGTCCGAGGTGCGCCCGTGGTACGCGTCGATCGCGGAGAGGATCTGGAGGTAGCCCGGCCAGCCGTAGAACGGGATCAGACCGAGCCAGAACTTCTTCTGCGGGCAGCGGTCGAAGAACGGCCCCCAGCCCGCGTTGTAGTACTCGCCCAGCCCCGGATGAGCCACCGAGAGCCAGGCCGCCTTACGCGCGTCACCGAGCGTGCGCGCGCCCGCCGGGACCGCGAGCGCCAACGCGAGCGGCAGGGCCGTCACCATGCGAGTCCGCATGCGCACCTCCCGAAGCGGCGCCGACCCTATCACCGCACCGCCGTCGCCGCGATGCCCTCCCCCTACCGCGCGCCCGGGACTGGGGCTACAAGAGCCCGGTGCGCGCCCGCCTGCGCGAGCCGAGGCGCCTCAAGCACGGCGCTCTCACCGTCCTCCACGATCCGGTCCCGGGACCGCTCACGGCGATCGCCCTCGTGGTGCGCGCCGGCTCGCGCTTCGACGGCGCGCATCCCGGCATCGCCCACATGACCGAGCACATGCTCTTCCAGGGCACGCACGCCCTCGACCAGGTGGCGCTCAACCGCCGCGCCGCCGAGCTGGGCGGCGAGCACGACGCCGACACCGGCTACGAGGACGTCACGCTGCACTTCGAGGTCTTCAACCACGACGTCGAGGAGGCCCTCGCCCTGCTCGCCGAGCAGTGCTTTCGCAGCACCGTGCCCGCCGAGCGCTTCGCCAAGGAGCAGCGCGTGGTGATCGACGAGATCCGCGGCCGCCAGGAGGACCCAGCCAACTACCTGCACGAGCGCGCCTGGGCCCGCTTCTTCGGCGACGGCCTCGGGCATCCCGTGTGCGGCACGGTGTCGAGCGTCCGAGGGATGACGCGGCAGGCGGTGCGGGGCTTCATCGCGCGCCACTTCGTGCCCGCCAACATGAGCCTCGCGCTGGTGGGCGGTGTCACGCGCGCTGCCATCCGGCGCGGGCTCGCGCGCGCCTTCCCGCGCGACACGACCGGTGCGCGGCCGCACCCGCCCCGTCCCCGGCCGCGCGCGACCGGGCTCGTCCGCCTCCGGCGCACCGACCTCGCGCAGGCCTACCTCGTGCGGCTCATCGCCACCCCGCCCGCGCCGCGCGAGGTGCTCGCGCTGTCGCTGGCGGTCGAGATCGTGGGCGCCGATCCCGACGCGCGCCTCTTCCAGGAGATCCGCGAGCGCCTCGGGCTGGGCTACGATCTCGGCGCCGGCGTCGAGCACGGGCGCGACTGGGCGGTCGCGGTCCTCTCCGCCAGCGCCGCGCGCAACGACGAGCGGCGGCTGCGCGAGACCATCGAGCGCACCTGCCGGGAGGCCGCCGCCGGCTTCTCGGCGGAGGAGCTCCGCCGCGCACGCAAGAAGGTGCGCTACCGCTTCGCGCGCCTCGCCGACTCGCGCCTCGAGCGCGCGCTCGCGCACGCGAGCCGGGCCGCCTGCGACCAGCCCTCGCTCGCCGCGACCGAGCGCATGATCGCGCGCCTGGGGCGCGGCCAGGTCGACGCGGCGTGGCGGCGCGCGCTCGCCGCGCCGACCCTCACGGCGGTGCTGCGCGGCTGATGCGCCGTGCCGGTGCGCTCGTCGCCCTGCTGGCGCGCGGCGGCCTCGCAGTGGCGGCGGATGCCCCCGTGGCGCTCGGCCCTTGCGGCCCGATCGCGCGCGTCTACGACGCGCTCGAGGTGCCCGCCACCCAGCTCCACCACCTGGGCGGCACGCCGCTCGCGCGCCTCGGCCTGCTCGCCTTCCGCAAGGGCGAGGCGGCGCCGATTCCCTTCCAGCTGGACGAGCGCCGCGGGCGGAAGCTCGCGCTGCCCGGCGGGCCGGAGCCGACCGCCGACGACAAGCCCGGCGTGCTCGACGCCGACGACCTCCTCGTCTTCATGGCCTGCGACGCGGGCGAGCAGGCGAGCCCGGCGGAGCTCGCGCGCGCCCTCGCCGAGGCGGGCGCCGACGCCGTGTGGCGCGAGCTCCGCATCGAGGACCCCGTCGAGCACACGCGCGGCTTCGTCTACCTGGTGTCCGCCGCGCACCCGCCCGCGAGCGAGCGTCGCTACGTCGCCTACGTGCCCGAGGGCGACCTGGTCGAGTCGGCCCGCTACCGTATCGGGCTCGTGAACTCGCTGCCCACCTACTTCGCGCTCGCCACCGGCGCCTCCATCGGGCCGAACCTGATCGACGGGCTCAGGCTGCGCGCCGAGGCGACGCTGCGCGCGGACCTCGCGCACTGGACGCTCGACGAGCAGCACGGGCGCCACGAGCTGATCGCCTGGAAGGCAGGCCCGGTGCGCGTCGTCCGCCGCTCGCGCCACCAGGTGGTGATCGGGCTCGGCATCCACCTGACGGCCGGCATCGCGCACACCTACTTCTACCCGCAGCACGTCTACGGACCCGGCTCGCTCAAGCTCCCCTTCTCGCCCGGCATCCTCTTCCGCGACATCAGCGCCTTCGGCGGCGTCGACGGGCGCGATCTCCGCGGCTGGCGCTACTTCGCCCCCGGGACGCCGCCCGACGGCTTCGCGGTGGACGGGCACATGGACGAGCGCGAGCGCGCCTTCGCCTCGAGCGGCGAGTGGTTCGTGCTCGCGCACGGGAGCGAGGCGCTCCTCTTCGTCACGCGCATGAGCGAGAACCTGCGGCGCGCGATCACGCTCTCGCTCGTCTACCGCGACGACGCGAGCCGGCCGAACCCGCCCGAGGACGTCCCGGGGACCGTGCCGCTCGTCGGCTACCGCGGGCGCGGCATCGAGAAGCTCCCCGGCGGGCGCTACGAGTTCGCGCTCCGCATCTACACGCTGCCCGGCTACCGGCGCGGCGACGAGCGCCGGCTCCTCGCCCAGCTCGACGCGTCACTCACCGCCGAGGTGACGGCGGAGGGCCCGCGTCCTAGCGAGCCAGCGCCCGCAGCCGCTCCACCAGCTCCTCGGTGAGGTTGCGCACCGGGAGCCGGTCGCCGCTCGAGAGGTTCGCGATCGTGCCCGCCTCGAGGTTGAGTCGCATGCGCTGGCCGGTGTGGAAGACGGCCGGCGCATCGACCTCGAGCGGCGGAAGCCCGGCGGCGAGCACGGCCTCGGCGAAGCCGGGCGCGAAGCTGCCGGCGACCACGGCGATCACGCCCGCGGCGGCGAGCGCGCGCGCCGCCTCCCCGCCGCCCGGCCCGGCACCGAGCTGCTGGCCCGCGACCAGCACGTCGCCCGCGCGGAGCAGCCCGGCGAGCGCGGCGTCGAGGTCGGCGAACAGGCGGCGCGCGCCCTCGGCCGCGGGCAGGCGCGCGAAGCGTGCGGGCAGGATGTCTGCCGCCGCCAGGTCGTCGGCGAACGCCCAGGCACGGCCGGTGAGCACCGGCAACCGGACCTCGCTCCACGCGGTCATGGTGGCTAAGAGTCCGTCCGGTGCACGACCAGGCCGAAGGCCCAGCGCGGGCTCGGCCGCACCGTGACCAGGCGCCCCGGATGGCGCAGGATGACGCACGCCTCGTCGGTGCTGATCTCGCGCCCGAAGATGCGGTAGCGGCCGCGCGCGTCGCGCTGCTCGTTCGCCCAGCTCGCCAGCTCCTCGGGCGTGGGCGCGTGCCCGAGCGCCACGGCGCACTGCCGCACCACGAAGCCAAGCATGATCCTGGCCGCTTCCGGCCGCGCGCTCATGCGAGGATTTTGTTCCATGTTCCGCGCCCGAGGGTCAAGCCGGTGGCGGCTTGACTTTCGCCCGCCGCCGCCGGAAGGTCTCGGATAGGTGATTCCGGACTCGACGGCGCCCGCGGCGGCGGAACCGACCACGCCGCGGACGGGGCGCAGCTTTACGACTTTCGACCTGCCCGGGCCGGTCGCGGCCGGCATCCGTGCGGCCGGCTTCACGCACTGCACGCCCATCCAGGAGAAGGCCCTGCCGCTCGCGCTCGCGGGCCGGGACGTCGCCGGGCAGGCGCAGACCGGCACGGGCAAGACCGCCGCCTTCCTGATCACCATCTTCACGCGTCTCCTGGCGCGCGAGCGCCCGGGGCGGCCCGCCGCGCCGCGCGCGCTCGTCATCGCGCCGACGCGCGAGCTGGTAGTGCAGATCGCGAGCGACGCGCGCCTGCTGGGCCAGGCCGCGCCCTTCGGCATCCAGGCGGTGTACGGCGGCATCGACTACCACAAGCAGCGCAGCGAGCTGCGCGCCGGCGTCGACGTCCTGATCGGCACGCCCGGGCGGCTGATCGACTACTACAAGCAGCGCGTCTTCGATCTCCGCAGCGTGGAGATCCTGGTCATCGACGAAGCCGACCGCATGTTCGACATGGGCTTCATCAAGGACCTGCGCTACCTCCTGCGCCAGCTCCCGTCCTACGACCGCCGCCAGTCGATGCTCTTCTCGGCGACGCTCAGCTACGACGTCATGGAGCTCGCCTACGTGTTCATGAACGACGCGGTGCGGGTCTCGATCACGCCCGAGCAGGTGACGGCGGAGAAGGTCGAGCACCTCGTCTACCACGTGGCCAAGCACGAGAAGCTCCGCCTCCTGGTCGGCCTCTTGCGGCGCGAGACCGTCGACCTGCGCGCGCTCGTCTTCGTCAACATGCGCCGCGCCGCGGAGCGTCTCGTGCGCTACCTGGAGGCCAACGGCTTCAACGCCGCCGCGATCACCGGCGACGTCGATCAGCGCCAGCGGCTGCGCATCATGGCCGACTTCAAGGAGGGGCGGCTCCCCATCCTGGTCGCGACCGACGTGGCCTCGCGCGGCCTCCACATCGAAGGCGTGACGCACGTCTTCAACTACGACCTCCCCTTCGACGCGGAGGACTACGTGCACCGCGTCGGGCGGACGGCGCGCGCGGGTGCGTCGGGCCGCGCGGTCAGCCTCGCGTGCGAGGAGTACGTCGACGGTCTGGAGGCGATCGAGCGGTTCATCGGCTTCAAGCTGCCCTGGGAGATCCCCGAGGACGCGATGCTCGCGCACCCGCTGCATCACCCCCCGCGCGAGCACGGCGAGCACCGCCGGCCCCACGGGCGGCCGCACCACCCTCCCCCGCCGACGCGAGCGGCCGGGGCCGAGCAGGGGCCGCGCCGGCGGCGGCACCGACGCGGCAAGGGCGGCGGTGCAAGCGTCCCGAGAAGTCCGACGAGGACATAGGCGAGCAATTCCAGCCGCCCGGCGGCTGCGCTCGTCCGGATGGTGCTGCCACCGAGCCCCGCCCGGCGGGTGGCTTTGGCGCCCGCCTTCGTGTTAGCGGAGCCGCATGGAGACGGTGCGCTTCGAGGTCGCCGACCGGGTCGCGACCATCACGCTCGACCGCCCCGAGCGGAAGAACGCGATGAACCAGCAGATGAAGGACGAGCTGCGCGCCTGCTGGCAGCGCGTGAAGGCGGAGCCCGACATCTGGGCCGCGATCGTGACCGGCGCGGGCGAGGCCTTCTCGAGCGGCGCCGACGTCGAGTCGCTCGCCACCGGCGGCTTCACCCGGCCCGACCGCTGGCGCGAGCTCGCCATGATCGAGGGCATCCGCGAGCTGCCCACGCCGCGCCGCCAGCTCGTCCACAAGCCGGTGATCGCGGCGGTGAACGGCGTGGTCGCCGGCTTCTCGCTCGATCTGGTGACCGAGGCGGACATCCCGATCGCCTCGGACAAGGCCACGTTCGTCGATCCGCACGTCTCGCTCGGCTACGTCTCCTCGCACGAGATGGTGAACATGGCGCGCCGCGTACCGGTCGCGGTCTGCCTCCGCATGGCGCTCCTCGGGAGCCGCGAGCGGCTGAGCGCCCAGCGCGCCTACGAGGTCGGGCTCGTCACCGAGGTGGTGCCGCACGCGCGTCTCATGGAGCGCGCCCGCGAGCTGGCGGCGATGGTGGTCAGCAACGCGCCGCTCGCGGTGTGGGGGACGAAGATGGGCATCCTCCAGGGGCTCGGCCTCCCCATCCCCCAGGCCGAGGAGATCGCCGCCGGCTACCTCGAGGTGGTCGAGCAGAGCGAGGACCACGCCGAGGGCCCGCGCGCCTTCGTCGCCAAGCGCCCGCCGCACTGGAAGGCACGCTAGCCTACGCTAGCCTCGTTGCGACGAGGCATTTGCATTACGCCATGCCGCAGCGTCGGGTGCCATTTCTCCCTTGACGGACGAGCGCGAACTGGCTTAGCAACAGCATGGCTAGTGAAGACGAAGGACGTGCAAGACCTCAAATGCTTGAAAGCTAGAAAATGGTGGCCCCTCGCAGACATGAGGCTCGTACCATTCCTGCTCAGCGTTGTCCTGCTACTCGGACCGCGCAGCGGATGGGGCTGCCAGCTGCCGGCGACCGACCAGACGACGTGCTGGAACAGCAGTGGGAGCGTCATCCCGTGTGCCGGCACGGGCGAGGACGGCGACCTCCGGGAGGGAGCCCCGCTCGCGTACGTCGACAACGGGGACGGGACGGTCACGGACGTGACCACCGGGCTCATGTGGGAGAAGCTCTCGCACGACGGGACGGTTCACGACGACCACAACACGTACACGTGGGCCAACGCGATTTCTGGGCACGTGGCGACGCTCAACAGCACGAACTTCGCGGGCCACAACGATTGGCGGCTGCCGAACGTGCGCGAGCTGCTGAGCATCGTGACCTATCAGAACCTCCTCCCCACCGTGGCCCCGGCGTTCGACAACCACTGCTCGTCGGGCTGCGACGTGACGCGGTGCAGCTGCACGTTCTCCGGCGACACCTGGACGTCGACGTCCGAGGCCGACAGCCCCTCGAACCAGTGGTTCGTCGACTTCCAGGACGGTCAGGTGGGCGCCGGGCTCGAGCACGGTAGCGGCCCCGTGCGGGCCGTGCGGGACGCCTCCACGGGCTGCCCGCTGCCGGCGACCGGGCAGACGACGTGCTGGGACAGCAGCCGGAACGTCATCCCGTGTGCCGGCACCGGGCAGGACGGCGAGCTCCGGAAGGGCGCCCCGCTCGCCTACGTCGACAACGGGAACGGGACGGTCACGGACCTGAACACCGGGCTCGTGTGGGAGAAGCTCTCGGACGACGGGACGGTCCACGACAAGGACAATCTGTACACGTGGGCCGACGCCTTCACGGCACACGTGGCGACGCTCAACGGCATGAGCTTCGCGGGCCACACCGATTGGCGGCTGCCGAACGTGCGGGAGCTGCAGGCCATCGTGGACTACCAGACCATCAATCCGGCGGTGGCCTCGGCCTTCAACAACAACTGCTCGCGGGGCTGTCAGGCGACGACGTGCAGCTGCACCGCCTCGGGCGACTACTGGTCGTCGACGTCCAGCGTCTCCGACCCGTGGAACGCGTGGTACGTGCGCTTCTCGTACGGCCGCGTGGATGCGTTCGGCAGGACCGGCGGCAAGAGCAGCGCCGCCTCCGTGCGGGCCGTGCGGGGCGCCTCCACTTCCAACACGACGACTAGCTCGACGAGCAGCACGACGACGTCCACGAGCACGACTCAGGCGCCCACGACCACGACGAGCACCACGCGAGCGCCGACTACCACCACGACCACCAGCACCACGACAACGACTCAGCCGCCGACAACGACTACCGCGACGAGCACCACCTCGACCACGACGACCACTACCACCAGCACGACCACCACCACGACGACGCTGCCCATCTGCGGCGATGTGAACGGCGATGGAGTCGTGAATATCGGTGACGCCCTGGTGATTGCGCAATTCGACGTGGGTCTGCGACAATGCGCCGTGGCGTCATTCAGCCAGCCGACCGTCTGCGACGTGAACGGCGACGGGGCCTGCAACATCGGCGACGCTCTCAAGATGGCCCAGTGCGACGTGGGGCTCATTGGCTGCGCCTTCACCTGCCGTTCGTTCGCATGCCCGTGAGTGAACCGCGGTGGGCACCGGCACGAGTTGGTCCTGCGTCCTGACTACGCGTAACGCCAAGCGCGCGGGGCGAGCGTCCGCACCGCCGGGCGCGCGGCCGGCGTGCGCCCGAGCGCGCGTTCGAAGCCGGCGAGGAAGTCGGCGGCCATGGCGACCCGTCGCCCCCACTCTGCCGGCGTCTCCTGCCGGCGGCGCCAGGCGGGGAGCCCGATCCGGCGCACGGCGCGCCGGTGCCGGTCGGGCGTCTCCCAGTCGAGACCGCGGCACTCGAGGTAGGTGACCTCCGGGGCGAGGCCGAGGACGAGCGCCGCCCACTCGCCGTACAACGCGGCGTCGCGCGCGCGCGAGCGCGCGAGGAGGCGCACCGCCGCGTCGCGCTCGAGGACGAAGGAGGGCACGAGCAGATCGAGCGGGCGCGCGAGTGCGAGGCGCACCGTCATCAGCCGGTTCACCAGCGCCTCGGTCGCATAGAGGGGGAGATGGTGCGAGCGGTGGGCCTTCGGCGTCCTCCCGAGGACGAGCACGCCGTGCCGCGCCCCGAGACGCAGCACGGCGCGAAGCTCGCGCGGCGCGCGCACGACCCAGCGCAGCGCGCGGTCCAGATCGAGATAGTGGATGCGCGCGGCGCCGGTCGCGAGCGCGCGGCGGATCGCGAGGCGATAGAGCGGGCCGCGGAGGTTCGTCCGCGTCGTGCCCGCGAGCATTCCGCGCGCCGCGAGCAGCGCCGCCACTCGGGGAGCGGTGGGTGGGCTGACCGCCACCGCGACCCCACGGTAGAGCGCGGCGAGCCGCGGCAGCCCCTCCGCGATGGCGCCGGCCAGCGCGCCGGGCGGATCGTGGAGCGTGGCCGCGAGCGCGATCTCGGGGGGCACCCGGCTCACGGGACGCCCCTACCACGGCCGCGGCGCGCGGGAGTATAGGCGCACGCATGGCAGAGAAGACCATGATGGAGGTCCTGCGCGCCGAGTGCCCGGGCGCGGCGGACGCGCTACAGGCGTTCTTCGCCGCGCTGGTGGCCGAGCCGGCGCTCGACGAGAAGACGAAGCAGCTCGTCTACGTCGCCGCGGCCGCGGCGGCGGGCCACGTGCGCGGTGTGCCGGCGCACGTGGCGCGCCTGCGAGCGCTCGGGGCGACCCGTCGGGAGGTGCTCGAGGCGCTCTTGATGACGCTGCCCGCGGCCGGCTTCGGGCCGCTCTCGCAGTGCCTGCCGGCGGCGATGGCGGTGTTCGACGCCTAGCCAAGCTAGGCGGGCCGGCCGACGACGCCTGCGTCGATCAGCGCGGCGATGCGCTCGGCGGGATAGCCGAGCTCGCCGAGCACCGCGGGGCCATCGGCGCCGAGCAGCGGCGCCGAGCGGCGGAGGACCGCCGGCGTCGCCTCGAAGTCGATGAAGGCGCCGCTCATGCGGAGCGGGCCGAGCGCCGGGTGGCTCGGCTCGGCGACGCAGCCGGCGGCGCGGAGCAGCGGGTCGGTGAACAGCTCCTGGAAGTCGAGGCACGGCGCCGCCGGCACCCCCGCGCCGGCGAGGCGGGCGAGTGCCTCCGCGCGCGAGAGCGCGCCGAGCGCGCGCGTCACCGCGGCGGCCGCGGCGCCCTCGGCGGGGTCGTCGAGCGCGAGCGGCACGCCGGCCAGGCGGCCGAGCGCCGCGGCATGGGCCTCCGCGCTGGCCGCGACGCACACCCACCCGTCGGCGCAGGCGTAGAGCCGCCGGCACGCGAGGGGTCCGAGGAAGTCACGCCCGCCGGCGGGCGGCGACGGGCATGCGGGGGCGAGGATCATCTCCGCCGCCTGCATGACGTAGCTGGTGCGGAAGAGGCTCACTTCGACGCGTTGCCCGCGCCCGGTGCGCTCGCGCGCAACGAGCGCCGCCACGGTCGCGAGCGCGCCGAGCGCGCCCGCGGAGTAGTCGGTGTAGGCGATCATGTGGAAGACCGGGTCGTCGGCGCCGCCCTGCGCCTGCATCAGGCCCGAGCAGGCCTGGAAGATCGGGTCGAAGCCGGGGCGCGTGGCGAGCGGGCCCGACGAGCCCCAGCCCGTGATCGAGGTGTGGACGAGGCGCGGATTCACGTCATGGAGCGTCTCCCAGCCGAGGCCGAGCCGCTCCATCACCCCGGCGCGGAAGTTGTCGACCACCACGTCGGCCCGGCGCGCGAGGTCGAGGAACACCTCGCGCCCCTCGGCGCGCTTCAGATCGAGCACCATGGAGCGCTTGCCGCGGTTCCAGCCGACGAAGCCGAAGGCCGCCATGCGGAACGGGTCGCCGTCGGCCGCCTCGATCTTGAGCACCTCGGCGCCGAGGTCGGCGAGCAGCATGGGGCAGAAGGGGCCGGCGATGAAGCTCGCCAGGTCGAGGACGCGGATGCCCTCGAGGCACGCGCGCGGCGCAGGCCCGCCCGGCGCGTGCGATGGGCGGCGCCATGCGGGCGCCGCGGCCCGCACCACCGCCGTGTCGGCGCCCGGCAGCCCCGCGGGCCGTGGCCGCGGCGCGGGCGTGTCGGAGAAGAGGGCCGGCGCGCCCGGCTGCCAGGTGGGGCCGAGCCCCGGATCCTCGAGCGGGACGACGAGGGCGAGAGCGCGCGCGGCGGGATCGGCGAGCGCCTGCTCGCGGGTGCGCACCGGCCCGCACGGGATGTCGGCCTCGCCGAGCACGCCGAGCCACTCGGCGGTCGTCCGCGTGGCGAGGATCGGGTCCAGCTCCCGCCGCACGAAGTCCTTGATCTCGGGGACGCCGAAGGCGAGCGGGCTCCCCTGCAGGCGCGGGTCGGCGAGCAGGTCGACGCGCTCGAGCACGGTCATCAGCTTCACGAGGAAGGTGGGCGTCAGGGCGCCGACGAAGAGCCAGCCGTCGGCGGTGCGGAAGAGCGAGTAGGTCGGCATCTGGCCGCGCGGATCGCCGAACTGCGAGAGCGAGCCACGGGTCTCGGGTCCCGTGACGTAGGTGCCGCTGTTGAGCGCGAAGGCGGCGCGGAGCCCGCTCACCCGGACCTCCTGTCCGGGCGCGCCGCGGCGCCGCGCGAAGACCGCCGCGGCGACGCCGAGCGCGGCCAGCATCCCGGTCATGTAGGCGACGACCGGCGTCACCAGCCACACGGGCCGGCGGGACCACGACCACTGCATCGCATGCACGCCGGTGGCCGCAGCCAGGAGCGCCTCGTCGGACGGGAGATCGCTCGCGCCGCCCCACGCGCTCACCCGGCAGCACACCAGCCCCTCCACGGCCGGCACCCGGGGCATGCTCTCGTCGCTCAGCACGGCGTCGGCGCCCGCGACCAGCGCCTCCCAGCAGGCGGCGTCGGCGGCGCGGGCGAGATCGAGGGTCGCCGAGCGCTTGCCCCGCTCCATGACGGCCGCGCCCGGCACGGTACGCGCGGCGCCCGGCGGCTCGACCTTCACCACCTCGGCGCCGAGGGCCGCGAGCAGGAAGCCGGCGTACGAGGCTGCGAGCCCGGACCCGCGCTCGACCACTCGCAGGTCCGCGAGGGGAGTCTCCTCGGCCATGGCGGCCGAGGAGACTCCTCCTGCGGCTCGCTTGTCAACGCGCGCGCGGGGGTCAGGCCGCTCGCGCGCACTCGATCAGTCGGTCTGGCACCTCGTCCGCCAGTGGAAGCCGGGAATGCGCTTGCCGAGCAGCACCTGCACCCCGAGGAAGGCGTCGATGCAGGCGAGCAGCAACCGGACCCACGGAGCCGAGCGTGGCTGGGTGAACACGCCCAGGTACACGAGCGCGGCCAGGACGAGCAGCAGCCCGCCCACGATCT
>Ga0209469_1001460_pt1 | contig 12707 bp, 11 predicted proteins | sample GraSoiAngelo_123_FD_185880 | JGI IMG/M metagenome (GOLD analysis project Ga0209469, IMG submission 185880) | Grasslands soil microbial communities from the Angelo Coastal Reserve, California, USA - 14_0927_02_40cm (SPAdes) (version 2) | ecosystem: Environmental > Terrestrial > Soil > Grasslands ... | reverse complement strand
CTCCAGCGTCACGACCACGTCCTTGACCTTCTGCGTGTGGATCGGCTTCATGTCCGCCGCCGGCGCGGATTGGACGCCCGCGATCATCAGACCACCAACTGCCACCATCACGAGCAGAGCCTTCGCCATGTCATCCTCCTTGTTGTCGTCAGTTCGCCGGCCCCATCGCCGGCCGTGGTTCGTGGTTGGGGTGATGGCCGCGTGCGTCTCGCTCCGCACGCCGGAGATCCTGCTCGCGGAGCCAGGAGAAGATCACCGGCGTGACGATCAGCACGAGCCCGAGTGAGCTGACCATGCCGCCCAACACCGGGGTCGCGAGCGGCTTCATGACCTCCGCCCCGGTCGAGTGACTCCACATGATCGGAAGCAGGCTGGCCACCACCGTGGAGACCGTCATGACCTTTGGACGGAGCCGGAGGAGCGCCCCCTCCTTCACGGCCTCGAGCAGCGCCTCGCGCGTCAGACGCCCACCGAGATCCTCCCGCTTGCGAGCGACGGCTTCTTCCAGGTAGATCACCATCACCACGGCCGTCTGCACCGCGGTCCCGAAGAGCGCGATGAAGCCGACCCAGACGGCGACCGAGAAGTTGTAGCCGAGGCCATAGAGCAGATAGATCCCGCCGGCCAGCGCAAACGGCACCGCGAGCAGCACTTGGGCCGCGTCGAGGAACGAGTGGTACGTAAGGTAGAGGAGCAGGTAGATCACCAGGAGCACGATCGGAATGACGATCTGCAGGCGTTGGCGCGCCCGTACCTCGTTCTCGTACTGCCCACTCCACTCGACGTACGAGCCGGCTGGAAGCGGCACCTTCTCGGCGATCACCCGGCGCGCCTCGTCGACGAAACTGCCGACATCCCGCCCGCGCACGTTCAGCAGCACGGTCACCACCAGGAGCCCGTTCTCGCCCGAGATCATCGAGGGGCCGCTGACGCTCCGGATGTCGGCGAGCTGCGCGAGCGGGATCTGCGTGCCAATCGGCGCCGTGACGAGGACGCTGCCGAGCGCCTGGGCGCTCGTCCGGTACGCCGGCGCATAGCGCACGCGCACGGGGAAGCGCTGACGGCCCTCGATCGTCAGCGTCAGATTCGTCTCACCGACTGCGGTCTCGACCACGTCCTGGATCGCGCCCACCGTGATGCCGTAGCGCGCCGCGGCCTCGCGATTCACCCGGATATCCAGGTACGGCGCTCCCGTCACCTGCTCCGGGTAGACGTCGGCCGCCCCGGGAATCTGGCGGAGGGCATCCGCGATGGCCCGAGCGCGCTCCTGGAGCACGTTCAGGTCGCTGCCGAACACCTTCACGCCGACCTCGGAGCGGATGCCCGTGGTCAGCATGTTGATCCGGTTGATGATCGGCTGCGTCCAGATGTTGGAGACCCCAGGCAGCGTGGTGGCCGCGTCGAGCTCGCCGATGAGCTTCTCCCGTGTCATGCCCGCTCGCCATGCGGCCTCCGGCTTCAGATTCACGATCGTCTCGGTCATATTCACCGGCGCGGGGTCCGTCGACGTCTCCGCGCGCGAGATCTTGGCCACGACGGACGCCACTTCGGGAAACCTCTGGATCGCTTGGTTCTGCGTCTTGGTGATCTCGATCGCCTGGGTCAGGGAGATCGCGGGATCGGTCACCGGCATGAACATGAGGTCGCCCTCGTTCAGTGGCGGCATGAACTCTCGGCCGATCCGAGGCACGAGGACGAAGGCGCCGGCCACGATGAGCGCGGCGACAGCGAGCGTCAGCCCGCGCTGTCGCAACGCAAACGCGAGCACCGGGCGGTAGGCCCACACCAGCGGCCGCATGATCGGGTTCGAGGCCTCGCCGCGGATGCGCCCGCCGATGAGCAGGCTGCAGAGCACCGGCACCAGCGTGACCGACAGGAGGGTCGCCCCGGCCATGGCGAAGGTCTTCGTGAAGGCGAGCGGGTGGAAGAGCTTGCCCTCCTGACCGGTCAGCGCGAACACCGGGATGAACGCGAGAATGATGATCGCCATCGAGAAGAAGATGGGTCGCCCGACGAGCCGCGTCGCGTCGACGACGGTCTCGGCGACGCGACGGCGATCCCGCGGGTTCACTCTACGCTGCTCGATAAAACGGAAGGCGTTCTCGGTGACAACGATCGCCGCGTCCACGAGGACGCCGATGGCGATCGCGATGCCGGCCAGAGACATGATGTTGGAGGTGAGCCCGAGATAGCGCATGAAGAGGAACGCCGTCAGGACGGCCAGCGGCAACGGGATCGTCACGATGAGGACCGAACGGACGTGGAGCAGGAAGAGCATGTTCACGAGCGTGACGACGATCGTCTCTTCGATCAGGGCGCGCTTGAGCGTCTGGACGGCGCGCTCGATGAGCGCCGAGCGGTCGTAGAACGACACGATCCGGACGCCTGGCGGCAGCCCAGGCTCGAGCGCCCTGATCTTCTCCTTCACACGCTCGATGACACCAACCGTGCTGACGCCGTAGCGCGCGACGACCACGCCGCCGACGGCTTCCTCGGTGCCCTTGACGAGCGCGGCCACGCGGAATGCGTCGCCGAGCTTCACGTCGGCGACCTGGCGCACGAAGATCGGCACGCCGTGCTCGGCGCCGACGACGACCTGCTCGAGATCGCGGACGCTCTCGATCAGGCCGAGACCGCGGACAACCGACCACGTCCCGCTCGCCTCGACGACGTTACCGCCGACGTTGCGGTTGCTTCGCATGACGGCGTCGACCACGGCGGAGAGTGGGACCCGGTACGCGCGCAGGCGGTTGGGATCGACGTCGATCTGGTACTGGCGCACGGTTCCGCCGATGCTGGCCACCTCGGCCACGCCGGGCACCGCGTTGAGCTGGTAGCGGACGAACCAGTCCTGCAGCGAACGGAGGTCGCGGAGGGACGTGCCCTGGCCCTCAACGGTGTACCAGAAGACATGGCCCACTCCTGTGGCATCGGGGCCGAGCGTGGGGACGACACCGCCCGGCAGCGACTTCGTGAGCAGGTTCACCCGCTCGAGCACGCGCGAGCGTGCGAAGTAGAGGTCGACGTCGTCCTCGAAGATGACATTGATCATCGAGAAGCCGAAGGCCGACGAGGAGCGCACCACACGGACGCCGGGCAACCCCTGGAGGCTCACCGTCAACGGATAGGTGATCTGGTCCTCCACCTCCTGCGGGGACCGCCCCGTCCAGTCGGTGAAGACGATGACCTGGTTGTCGGACAGGTCGGGAATCGCGTCGATCGGCGTCGTCACGAGCGCCCAGTAGCCCCAGGCGCCGACGAGCACGAAGAACGCGATCACGAGGAAGCGATTCCTCAGCGACAGCTCGATGAGCCAGTTGATCACGCACGCTCCTCCGGTGTCGCGGACGCGCACGCAGACCGGCGCGCACGGCGAGCGACACCCTACCGTGACAGCGAAACGAACGTCAGGACGCTACGCGGGGAGGAGCGGGGACTTCGGTGGCGGTGTCAGAGGCGCGGCGCTGAGGCGTGCCGGTTGCTGCGTTGACCGGGACTCGAGATAAGCGAGCGGTTGCAGGGCCGCGACGCTGCTAACCGTCGGCGCGACGATGTAGGACAGCACGCCGCACGGCGCCTCGCACATCGCGCCCATCATGGCGCAGCCGTCGAAGGCCATCGCCACCGGGCCGGAGACGAGCCACAACACCAGGATGAGGACGGACAGGAGCGGACGCACACACCTACGCATCTGCAGCATCTTATCACACGACCGATTCTCCACTGGCCGCCCCGCTCACTCGATCCTTGAGGTGGACAGAGAAGAGCCGGCCGCGAAGCCACCGAGCCCGTACTCCACCACGTCGCCGGCCACGGCCACGATATCTTGCCGTACCAAAGGGTTAGCGACCGAAGCCGCCAACCCTTTGTTTTGACTGGTTGCGGGGGCTGGATTTGCAGAATGCTACACGCAGCCGAATACACTATGGATTGACTTGGTCGGTCCGATAGCCATTTAGCCTCCCATACCCGGTCTGTTCCTTGATGTAGACCAAGGTCCAATTGCAGCCCGGCGCGGCGCCGTAAGACACTTCCGGACGTCCTATATCTCCCATCCTCGACGCGAAGGAGGCACGGCGATAGACCAATCACCAGAGGAGGAACGCAGGTGAGCACAATTTCAGTGAAGGATGGTCCGACGATCTACTACAAGGACTGGGGTCCCAGGAACGCGCAGCCCATCGTCTTCCATCATGGCTGGCCGCTTAGCGCCGACGACTGGGACACCCAGATGCTCTACTTCCTGGAGAAGGGCTATCGCGTCATTGCGCATGACCGGCGCGGCCATGGCCGGTCGAGCCAGGTCAGCGATGGTCACGACATGGACCACTACGCCGCGGACGCCGCCGCGGTCGTCGCGCATCTCGATCTGCGTGATGCCATCCACATTGGCCATTCGACCGGCGGCGGCGAAGCGACGCACTATGTCGCGCGCCACGGCAAGGGCCGTGTTGCCAAGCTGGTGCTGATCGGCGCCGTGCCGCCGATCATGCTGAAGACATCAGCCAATCCGGGTGGCCTGCCTCTCAAGGTGTTTGACGGCCTCCGGCAGCAGCTCGCCGCCAACCGCGCGCAGTTCTATCAGGAGCTCGCGAGCGGCCCATTCTACAGCTACAACCGGCCGGGCGCGAAGGTGTCCCAGGCCGTGATCGAGAACTGGTGGCGCCAGGGCATGATGGGCGGCGCGAAGGCGCATTACGACGGCATCCGAGCGTTCTCGGAAACCGACTTCACCGAGGACTTGAAAGTCATCGACGTGCCGACCCTCGTCATGCACGGCGACGACGACCAGATCGTCCCGATCACCGATTCCGCGCTGCTCTCCGCGAAGCTCCTCAGGAAGGGCACCCTGAAGGTCTACGAGAAGTTCCCGCATGGCATGTGCACGACGCACGCCGACGTGGTCAATGCCGACCTTCTCACCTTCATCAAGGGCTAAACCAGCACGCTGTGAAAGCAAGGAGAAATCCAAAATGAAGATCGTCGTGATCGGCGGCACCGGCCTGATCGGCTCGAAGACGGTCTCCATTCTGCGCCAGGGCGGCCACGAGGTCGTCGCCGCCTCGCCCAATACCGGCGTCAACAGCATCACCGGCGAGGGCCTCAAGGAGGCCATGGCCGGCACGCAGGTGGTGATCGACCTCGCCAACTCGCCCTCATTTGAAGACAAGGCGGTGCTGGAATTCTTCGAGACCTCCGGCCACAACCTTCTCGCGGCGGAGGCCGCAGCCGGCGTCCGCCACCATGTCGCGCTATCCATCATCGGAACCGACCGGACGCCCGACAATGGCTATTTCCGGGCCAAGGTCGCCCAAGAGAAACTGATCGAGGCCTCCGGAATCCCCTACACCATCATCCGCTCGACCCAGTTCCTGGAATTCCTCGGCGCCATCGCCGCTTCAAGTGCGGATGGAAACGTGGTCAGACTTTCGCCCGGCCTGTTCCAGCCCATCGCGGCGGATGACGTTGCTGCCATCGTCGCCGATGTGGCGCTCGCGGCGCCGCGAAACGGCGTCGTCGAGATCGCCGGCCCGGAACGAGCACCGTTCAACAAAATCGTCGCCCGCTATCTGAAGGCGGTCGGCGACCCGCGTGCGGTCGTGAGTGACCCCGAGGCCCGATACTTCGGCGGCCGTGTCGAGGAGCGCTCGCTCGTGCCGTTGGGGGAAGCGCGCCTCGGCCGCATCGGTTTCGACGAATGGCTCCGCCGCTCACGGGCAAGAGCTTGATCCAGCATCCGAGGTACGCGCAACTAGGGATCCTCAAAGGAACAACATGAACAAACCCCACTTGTACTTCCACGCTTACCTGGGGGCACTCCTGATGCTCGCAGCCGTCCCGGCCGAAGCCGCAGACGTGAAGGAACTGTTCGCGATCGATCTCGCAGACTACCCGGGCAAGGAGGGTCGCATGCTTGAGGTGTCGTATCCGCCGGGCGCACGAGACATGGTCCATCAGCACGACGCCCATGCGTTCGTCTACGTGCTCGAAGGCCAGATCGTCATGCAGTTGAAAGGCCAACCTGCCGTCACGCTCAAGGCAGGGCAGACGTTCTACGAGGGTCCTACCGATGTTCACGTCGTGGGACGCAATGCCAGCAACACGGAGCCGGCCAGGTTCGTTGTGGTCCTGCTGAAGGGCAAGGGGGCTCCGATCCTCACGCCGGTGAACGAGCGGTAGCAAAACGGTAGCGGAAACGACGAAGGGGTTAGCGACTGCGGCGTCCGCTAACCCCTCGTCGTTCATGGTTGCGGGGGCTGGATTTGAACCAGCGACCTTTGGGTTATGAGCCCACGCCAGGCCCCGACTGCAACCGACTCCTGCCGATAAAAGCCGCAGAAACTCGCGCATCCCCGAGCCCGCCTCTCGGTAGTGACCGGCGTCTTTTGGAAGGCGTTCCCGCACAGTTCCCGCACAAACGGCTTGCTCGTCTCTTCCACATACAGGGGGTCATCAGGATTGGAACTTCTGCGCGCGGTTGACGTCCGCGACGCGCATGTTTTCAGGCACCTCGATGGGCGGCCCACATCTTCTCCCTGACGCTGGCGAGCTCACCGGGCTTCTGTCAGTAAACTGGTCACCGACCTGAAGCTGCATCGGCAGGATCGCGAGGGTCTTACGGAACATTTGCCCGGGCCCTGAGGGCCGCCCATGCCGCCCGTTGTACCGAACGCCCACGGGGTCGGCTCGTAGGCCGAGCCCGCCCTCCACACCTATTCCACACCATCATAGAACTGCTGGTACGTGCGGCGTCTGGAGGGCTTCGCGGTGATTTGAAATGACCCCCGAGCCCATCGCGGTTTGCTTCAAACCCTCGAGGCTCTGCCGGGACTGGAGTGACTATGGCATCTGGCGGCGAGGGTCGAAGGAACAGTCCGATGACTTGCAGCCGCAAACCCGTGTTTCAGCCTTGAGAGGGCGAGCCCACGGGTAGTGATTTCATCAACTTCCCAGACGGGTGCCACGGCCCGGTGCCACTCCGCGGGCTCTTCCTCCGCTGGACCTTGCGCAAGCGCAATCGGACGATCGATCAGAGCCGGGACGAGAGAGCACAGAATTTTCGGTCTGTCCCATAGACTCACCGCTGTCCTTCGCCAAAACCGAGGCGGGACGCGGCCGCGTCGGCCCGCAAGTGGCGACCAGCTCCACCGAAGGACTTCAATCTGTGCGTCGATCGGGTAGTATCGGCCGTACGAACTCAGAGGAGGTCGCCATGATGAACGACGCGAGCACGCCGATCGGACAGCCGGCAGCCGTGAACCCCCCGGGCAAGCTGGCGTACGCGACGCCGACCACCGCCCCCCTGGTAGCGGGCCGGCGTTCCTTCTTTAAGTACCGCGACCTCGGCGTCACGGCCGCGAGCAGCGGGAAGATCCGCGCCCAGGTAACGATCGGGGCCGAAGGGATGACGCAGCCGACGGGGTGGCACTACCACGTCTGCGAGGGCCAGTTCGTGTACATGCTCAGTGGATGGGTTGATCTGGAGTTCGAGGACGGCCAGAAACTGCGTATCCAGTCGGGCGAGTCGCTCTACATCCCGGGCGGCGTGCGGCACAACGAGACGGCGGCGTCAAGAGACCTAGAGCTCCTGGAGCTCTCCGTTCCCGCAGACATGGGCACCGTGGCCTGCGATCCGCCCGAGGGATGGTCCAAGAGCGCGTGACGCCGCGCCGACGGCGATCCCGCTCACCGCGAACGCGGTCCTGGCATGCGTGCACCCGACCTTGCTCAGGACGGCAGGATGACGGCCTTGCCTGTTGTCTGCGTGTCGAATAGCTTGTAGGCTTCCTCCGCTTGCTCGAGCCTCCAGCGGTGCGTGAAGAGCTTCTCCACGTCCACCCTCCTGTCGGCGACGAACTCGGCACACTCGGCCTGACCCTGCTTCGAGAACGTCCAGGACCCCACCAGGGTCACCTGCCGTCGCAAGAGATCCGGGCTCACGTCCAGCGTCACCTGCCCCCGCTCGCCGACGAAGCAGGCCGTGCCCAACGAGCGCACCGCCCGCACGGCCGCGGCGCGGGCTTCCGGCGCCGAAGAGGCGTCCAGCGTCTTGTGCGCGCCCTCGCTGTGCGTCAGGTCACGGATCGCCGCCACCATGTCGCCCGACGTGGCGTCGAGTACCTCGTGCGCCCCGAACGCCTGGGCCAGCTTGAGCCGCTCGGGCGCGACGTCGATGGCGATGACGCGGGCGCCCATGACGAGGGCGAGCTGGGTCGCCGACAGGCCCACCGGCCCCTGGCCGAAGATGGCGATCGTCTCGCCGCCCTGCAGATTGAGCCGGTTCAGGGCGCCCCAGGCGGTGCCGGTGCCGCAGGAGATCGCCGCGCCCGTCACGAAAGAGAGCGAATCCGGCAGCGGTACCAGCGTCGACACCGGCACCTTCATGTATCTGGCGTGGGCGCCGTGCCGGCCCGAGCCGAAGACCACCGCGCCCGCGAGGCACATCTGCGTCCACCCCGCCCGGCAATGCTTGCAGCTGCCACAGCCGTCATAGTGATGGTTCATCACGCGCTGGCCGACCCGGGTTTCTTTCTCGGTGACACCGGCGCCCACCCCGGCCACGATGCCGCAGGGCTCGTGGCCGGCGATCATCCCAGCCTCCCGCTTGATGCCGCCGACCACTGCGCCGGCCGGTTGGGCCGGGGCGCGATAGTTGTGCAGATCGCTGCCGCACATGCCCGACGCCTTGACCTCGAGGATCGCGTCTCGGGGACCTGGTGTCGGATCGGCGAACTCCCTGAGCTCCAGCTTTCGATCGCCGAGAAACACGACGCCTTTCATGGCTTCCTCCCGTGCCGTCGCCTCGTGCGTCTCCGAGATTCTACTCGGATTCTTGACCGCTTTGGGCTGCCGGACTACCCTCGTGTCGCCAGTCCGACCTGTCCAGACCGAGCGGAGGACCGCCATGACGGTTTATGAACTGCGGACCTACACGCTTCACGTCGGCAAGATGGCCGAGGCAGTCAAGCTGTATACCGAGTTCGGCTACCCGGCACTCCAGAAAGGTGGCCAGGACAAGAAGCTGATCGGCTATTTCCAGGCCGACACGGGGACGATCAATCAACTGGTCCATCTGTGGAAGTTCGATGACGATGCCGACCGCCGCGCGCACTGGGCTTCGGTATCTGCCAATAAGGATTTCATCGAAGGCTTTGCCGTGAAATTCCGTCCGCTGGTCGCTTCTCAGGAGGTCAAGCTGCTGACCGCGGCTCCGTGGGGCCCGCATCCTTGAGGGGACCGTGGTCATGCGCATCGTCGACCTGAGCTTCCCGATCCGACCGCACTTCCGCTGGAAAGCGGTCCCGGAGCTGGTGGCCTCGCACGCGCACGGCCATCCGCTCCAGAGCACGGTCATCACGCTCTCGTGCCACGCGTACACCCACGTCGACGCGCCGCTCCACTTCTTGCCCGACGGCCGGCCCATCAGCGAGATGCCGATCGACCAATGGATGGGCGAGGCGGCCGTCGTCGACCTCACCCATCTCGGCGCCAATGGCGAGGTGACCGCGGGGGCGCTGGAGAAGGGTGGCGGCCACGTGCGAGCCGGCGACATCGCGCTGCTGCGCACGGACTGGCCACGGCGCGTGAGCGTCGAGAGCGAACGGTTCTGGAAGGAGGGGCCGTGGACTGCGCCGGGCGCCTGCGACTGGCTGGTGCGGTGCGGAGTGAAGGCGGTCGGCTACGACTACCCGCCCGACCATTGCATCCGTGACACGATCACCGAGCCGCGGCGGCGGCCGTCGCGTGAGGAATACACCACCCACGCCCGCTTCTTCCCGGCCGGCATCACCGTCATCGAGTACCTGACCAACCTCGACGTCATCGGCGCCGAGCGCTGCCAGTTCATCGCGCTGCCGCTGCGGATCGAGGGAGCCGACGGCTCCCCAGTGCGCGCAATCGCACTGGTCGAGTGACTCTCATCGAAGGCGCGAGGGGGGCGACCGATGCCGCCCCCTCTCAACGGCTTGACGTCATGGTTGCGGGGGCTGGATTTGAACCAGCGACCTTTGGGTTGTGAGTGGAGTGCTCCCCGTTTCGACTGCTCACCGTGGGAATGTACGATGCGGTGGGAGGCCTCATACCGGCTAAGAGCCTCCAGGCCCGCGCGCGCTTGATGCGGAACATCCGTGGAGGTCTTGTCGTGAACATCATATACCGCAGGCAGGTCCCGTATCCGCCTCCCGTGGTCCTGTCTGCCTATTTCGACCTGGAACACGTCGGGCACGTTCACCCTTCGTCGTTTGGCCGCGCCCGGCTCCTCGGAACCCGCCAGGACACCGTGATCTGGGAGCTGGAGTCCCCGCCCTATCTGGGGGTAAGGTTCCGCAACGTCATCGCCCAGGAATACCTGTCCCTCTACCAGATTCGCGCTCGCGTGACCAAGGGGCTTCTGCGAGGGACAGAGGTATCCGTCCGGCTTGAGCCGAACGACGCCGGAACGTCCATTGAGGAAACCTATGTCCTTCCGCTGCCGGACCTGCCCCTCGTGGGGCCCCTGCTCCGCACCTGGTTCGTGAGGAAGGCGGATGAGATCTGGGCAGAGGACCTCGAAGTGGGTTTGCCCCGTGGCGGCTGGCCCGGTGTGCCGGCCGCTTGATTCGCTCGGCCATTGTGCGCGGTAGCCGGTCGCGGATGCGCTGCGGCTCAACAGTGAAGGTACGAACTGACCGACGGGACGGGCGGCTCCGAGGACGCCGTCATGGGGGCAGCAATTGGGTCCATATCGGAAATCCCGGTTTAGCTAAGCTCTCCGCCCGGCGCACCGGCGGTCGCCCGGCCGTCCATGCCGAGATCAAGGCTTTGATCACCCGCATGGCCACCGCGAACCCCCTCTGGGGCGCCCCACGCATCCATGGCCAGTCCCTGAAGCTCGGCATCGACGTGGCCGAGCGCACCGTCTCCCGGCTCATGCCGAAGCGGCGCCCCCGGCCGTCTCAGACCTGGCGGACGTTCCTCGACAACCATGTCCGGGACCTGGTCTCGCTGGATTTCTTCACAGTGCCCACCGCGCGCTTGCGCGTCCTCTTCGTTCTCGTCGTGCTCGTTCACCATCGCCGGCGCGTCGTCCACTTCAACGTGACCGAACACCCCACTGCCCACTGGACCGCCCAGCAGATCGTGGACGCCTTCCCGGACGACTCCGCGCCGTCCTATCTCCTGCGCGACCGTGACCAGGTCTACGGCCAGCGGTTTCGGCACCGAGTGAAGGGCATGGGGATAGCGCGCACTGCGTCAGGTCAAGTCCTAATGTCCGGATAGTGCTGAATGCCGTCGAACTGTTCCGGGTTGTCAGTTCCGACGTGGAAGGCGTGCGCGGGAAACAGCGAGGCATCGCGACGGGCTGTCGCCGACCGCGGCGACCTCGTGCCGACCGATGTAGAGCGTCGCCATCAGGCGTTCAAGCCACGGTCCTTTGTCCTCGGGTCAAAACGGCGTGACTGTCCCATCGGGATTGAATCCTACGGCGGCCCAATGCGCAGCACCGAAGCGCTTGGCGAACCACTGAACTATGAAATCCCAACTGATCGACACAATCGCAGTAGTCACATGCCGCGCGTGCAGGAGCCGGAAGGCCTCATCGACACCCGGTGCAAGGTGTGCGGGCACGCGGCTCGGAGGGTGATTCGAGCCGACGTTCGTGTAAGGGCCCGAAACTACGATCGTGACCCGCTCGAACCGTCGAAGCTGGGCTGAGTCCGATTCGAGGATCTTACCGGACCCGTTTGCGGTGTTCTCCGGATTTTCAGGACACGGAAGAAGCGAAAAATTCGTGTTGCTGAATCCGCTGCCTGGAGGGTCGGCGCGGGGAGGGATGAGACGCACTTTTCGGCGGCGCCTCGAAGGGCCGTTCGCGTGGCTGAGGCCCGTCGGCGATGATAACGAGGAGATAAGATAACGAGGAGATACTATTGTGCATAAGAACACAACGACTTCCCGGCTTGTGTCTGGCGTATCTCTGGCCCTCTTATCTTCTATGGTAATGGCGGCTGCACCCAACACCACGACAGTCCGCCAAGTCATCACCGGTGTATCCCCTTTTCCATGCGCGCCAACCTCTAATACTGCTACCAGCCACCCAATATTGAATAGTGAAGTCGAGCCCGATTTGGATGTAGCGCTAAATCCAGCGTCTCCCCTTTCTCCACCCATTGTTGTCGCCGCTTGGCAGCAAGACCGCTATACGCGCGCTGGTGGTGCAAATGATATTTATATGCGTGTTTCAATGGATGGTGGTGCGACGTTTGGCTCCATGATTCCGATGAGAAATGTGTCTTGCTTTCGTGGGCCATTTGAGCGTTCCTCCGATCCCCGGGTAACCATTTCTTCCAACGGAATAATATATTTCGTGGGACTGGGCTTTGATCATGCCACTGATCCTAATGCAGTGAGTGTCGCTCGATATGATTTGGCGACTCAATCATTCATTGATTTAACAGAATTAAACGCAGTGAAAGGTATTGCCCAGCCTACAGCAACAGACTTTTCCAAACTAACTGTGGAGCCCAACGATCCAAGCGGCAACACCTTATATTTGACTTGGGACCGTTATTTCCAAGGGTCTTATTTCACAGGTAACCCTCATGTATTGAGTGATAGGGGAAAACTGTATTTTTCCAAATCCCTTGACGGAGCCACATGGAGTCAACCTAAACCCATTTTCAATACTTATACTGATTTAGCTTCCCAATATGCTCCCGATGTTCAAG
>Ga0209469_1001457_pt1 | contig 12727 bp, 9 predicted proteins | sample GraSoiAngelo_123_FD_185880 | JGI IMG/M metagenome (GOLD analysis project Ga0209469, IMG submission 185880) | Grasslands soil microbial communities from the Angelo Coastal Reserve, California, USA - 14_0927_02_40cm (SPAdes) (version 2) | ecosystem: Environmental > Terrestrial > Soil > Grasslands ... | reverse complement strand
GGGGAGTTCCGGACTCAGACTGAGCGAACTCTCGTTAGGTGCCTGGGTGACTTATGGTGGGCAAGTGGGTGAGGAGGTTGCAGTCAAGTGTATGTCGGCTGCTCACGATGCTGCGGTGAACTTCTTCGATAATGCCGAAGCTTATGCTCATGGCAATGCCGAGGTTGTGATGGGGAACGCGTTCAAGCGTCTGGGCTGGCGCAGAGAGAGTATCGTCGTCTCCAGCAAAGTCTTCTGGGGGGGAGACGGACCCAACGACAAGGGATTGTCCAAGAAACATGTCTACGAAGCATGCCGAAACTCCCTTCGAAGACTTCAACTAAACTATCTTGATCTACTCTTCTGTCATCGTCCTGATCCTAACACGCCGATCGAGGAGACGGTCCGGGCAATGGATGATCTGATTCATCAGGGTCTAATTCTCTATTGGGGAACCTCTGAATGGAGTGCCGCTGATATCATGCGGGCGTATGGAATAGCCCGAGAACTCGGACTAACACCTCCAACGATGGAACAGCCACAATACAACATGCTTCACCGGGAACGGGTTGAGGTCGAGTACCTACCACTGTATCGGGAGATTGGGCTTGGAACCACGATCTGGAGCCCACTAGCTTCGGGATTGCTGACTGGGAAATACAAGAACGGTATCCCTCCTGGCTCGCGAGCTACGCTGGAAGGGTATGGTTGGTTAAAGGAGAATCTGATAACCCTCGAAAATATTGCGAAAGTAAATCAGCTGGAGCCAATCGCAAAAGACCTGGGTTGCAGTATGGCGCAGTTAGGACTGGCTTGGTGCCTGAAAAACCCACACGTCAGCACTGTAATGACAGGAGCCAGTCGACCAGAACAAGTGGTCGAGAACATGAAAGCAATAGATGTGGTAGACAAACTGGACTCTGGAATAATGGAACGGATTGACGACGTTCTTGGAAACAGACCAGACTCGGATGAATCCTGATTCAAGCTAGCTGTTGACAGACGTTGACTCTAGTCTCTTCTGAATTGGGAAGGAAGTTCGAAGAACTAAGGCGTGGAATGATATCTAACAGAGGCGCTGAGACTTCATCTACTAACGTCAACGGCCAGCGTGTTCCGCTATAGTCGAGCCAGGCGAATTGCTCCACCTCACGGAGGCTGACGTAAGAAGACTTCTCCCAGTCTCAAAGGCCTTTGAACTGGCGAGAGAAGCATATCTGAAACTCGCCAATGGGAAGGCGCTAAATCCTGAGCGTGTCTGGCTGACCGTTCCTAACGGAGCTTCGATGTTCTTTATGCCAGCACATATCTTTGGACAGAGAACAGTCTCCGTCAAGATTGCCCGCCTCAACGCCCAGAACTCAGCAGTCTCCCTTCCCACCGTAATGTCTGATGTCCTCGTATACGATTCCCAGAGCGGAGTCTTGCTTGCGGAGATCCCCGGCGAGAGCTTGACCGCGATTCGGACCGCTGCGAGTTCTGCGGTGGCGACAGATGTTCTGGCGCGAAGGGATGTGGAATGCTTAGGGCTGTTGGGTGCGGGTCGTCAAGCGGAGGCTCATGTCCCTGCAATTCAACTAGTGAGGGACATATCCCGAGTAGTAGTCTATTCAAGAGACAAGGGTAGGCGGGAAGCCTTTGCTCGACAGATTTCGCGAGACTGCAAAGTAGAGGCGTCAGCCGCGAGTTCTCCTGAGGAAGTCGTGAAAGAGTCTGATCTTCTCGTAACAGCGACCACGTCTCATACTCCTCTATTCAAGGGAGAACTGGTCGAGAACGGCTCACACGTAAACGCAATAGGAGCTGCAGAACCCGACGCGAGAGAGGTTGACACAACATTAGTCAAGAGGTCCATTCTAGTCGTAGATTCGCGAGAGCAGGCGATCTCCACGTACGGAGATATTGTCATTCCGATAAGAGAAAGGGCGATTGAGAAGACCGACATTCGAGCAGAGCTGGGAGAACTGCTCACAGGTAAATACTCGATACATCCAAGCTCGAATGATATTACGTTGTTCAGATCTGGAGGACTAGCTGTACTTGACGCGATGGTTGCGGACCACATAGCCTCACGAGTTGAGAAAAGCGATCTCTAGAGCCGCCTGCAAAGGCTTACCTCAAGGTCTAATTCTGAAAAAATATGGTTATGTCTAGTACCTTCCTATCTCAGATAATCGCAAGAAACTGCTTAAAAACGTGGGCAGTCTATAGGGATATTCCGGCAACTGTAACCGTGACTGTCACGCTTGTCGTATGAGAAACGTTTCCGCTAGTAGCGGTGATCGTCACAATATACGTTCCGGGTGTAGTGAGGAGTGATGCCGATACCGTTAGAGTTGCGGAGCCAGTCCCGCCGGGTTGCAAACTTACCGCGGATGAACTTAGAGCAGCTGTCGGTTGGTCAGGCGAGAGCCCAGCGGTAAGGCTTGAGGGAGCTACTTTTGCCGTGAGACTCACACTACCAGAGAAGCCGTTGACGCTGGTCAAAGTCAATGTCGAGGTGCCGGAAGATCCGATCGAGATGGATACCGAGGTTGGGTTGGCGGCCACTCCGAAATCGACGATGTCTACAGAGACGGTTACTGCTCGTGTCAGACTACCGTTCGTGCCAGTTACCAGAATGGTGTAATTACCTAGAGATGATGCAGCAGTAGCAATGGTCAGCTTTGAGTTGGCGATTCCACCGGAGGCGATCGTGACATTGGATGGGTTCATTGTTGCAGTGGGAGGAGCACCGACTGTATTGGAAGTGGATGATACGGTTGTTGAGAAGGAAACACTCCCGGTGAACAGGTTGAACGTGTTTACCGTGACGTCGGAATTCGCAGACTGGCTAGATAGGACAGCTAGGCTACTGGGACTTGCGCTTAGCTCGAAATCCGAAGACGTGTTTGAGATTCTCCACGCGGTGACAGGATGTATCTCCCACCCGGAAAAGTTATGATCCGACTCGTTCACGTGGTCGGCGTCCCAGAAAACGAAGCCTTGGATGTCAATCAGCGATTTGTACGCTGCTGTCTGCCCCACTAGTGTATTGTTGTCGCAAGCAGTGTTCGGGCCGCAGTACGATGCTCCTTTCCAGTCATGATCTATCTCCGCGTGAAGTTGATGCATGCAGCCCGTAGTATTCGTTGAATCGCATGGGCCATATCCGGGAGTCAAGATGTTGAATGTTGAGTCGGATTGCCGACCGTTAGGATACTGTGAGCCCCCGTTTATTGGCATAAAGCTGGTATTCCAGTCCTCCTCAGCGCGATAGCCTCGCTGGACGCCGTTGACCTGGACGAACGCCGATACTATCTGACCATTCGCGTTGATGATTGTGCAGGAAGGTCCCGGAGATGTCCATCCCTGCGGAGTGGAAGAAGAGGGAGTCAACCATCTCTTGGTATTATCAGGCCCATAGGGCGACGTGATTCCAGGATTGAAAACGCTCCCGCCCTGTGTAGCTCCCCCTTGAGGTCCAGTCTGGTTTCCGACGATCTGCTCAACAGTCACCAGTGTGGGTGTACAGTTAACGTTCGGGTTCCAAGAAGTCAACCCAGTTGAAGGGCTAGCCATCGCGCTTGCTGGAAATAAGCCTAGGTGAGTCGGGATCAAGATAGCGGCCAAGAGCCCGCAGGCGAGAACCGTTACTCTGGTCTTCTTGCTTAGAAGATTCGTTGTTTACCGCCTCCCAACTCTCAATACTAAGCTTCGGCGCGGGGATATTTGAGCCGAGCGTCTACAGTGTGTTGGGATAGCACACTTTTCACGGCAATAGTGTGCAAGCTGACACTTGGTTTGATATTTCTACCATAATGTAGACAAGCGAAGACATGCAAAGATCATGCAACATTAGACGACCTTATTCTTGTAGGAATGGAAGATCAATAGGTCATAGAGAATCTTCGAGAAGCCTCCGGTCAGAATAGGCAGGGACGCAGCCCCAACTGAGAAAAGGATTGCAGTGATCGGTCCTCCCAAGGTGCCGCTTAGGCTTCGGGACGTATTCGTGATAGCGTTCGCTGGCACTCTCTCTTGGTCCGTGAACAACTGCGCCATGAAGGCCTGTCTTGTCGGCACATCCATCTGCGATATGCTCTGTCTAAGAAACAGGAATGCTAGAGCTACTAAGAATGAGCCTGCGAGGGGGACCATTATAAGAAATACATTCGACAATAAGTGGGTGGATACCATGGTTCTGAGATTTCCCAGTCTCTCAGCCAGAACAGGTGCCGCCAATGTCGAGAAAGCGGTGACCACATTCACCGCGAGAAAGATTACTCCCAGACTGGATAGCGACACCTTGTAGACCTGACTGAACCAGTAGGACAAGACGAACTGGGACACGAGGCTTCCGCCAAAAGCATCGACTGAGTAGAAGAATGATAGTTTTGTGATGTCCCGTCTTGCTTCTGGGCGGACGTTACCGGGGCTGATCTTTCTTGGTCCAGTCTCCTGAGATTCAATGTTCTCCAGCTTACGATAGACGACTAGTAGTAGTATTCCAACTAGCCCATAGACAAAGTAGAGTAGTCGAGAGCCAAGGAGACTATCTTGAAAATAGTCGGGGGCTGACGCGGCGAAGGCCCCAATTGATGATGCTCCATATCCAATAAAATTGTAAACACCGAAAGCTCGGTTCTCCTTCCCTTTCGACACCAGGATGGGTAGAATTCCAGTCTCGATCGACTGAAAAGGTCCGGCCTCAGTTGCAGTCGTGCTGATGTTGCCCAGAAACAGACCCAACAGGATCAGGGGCAAGAAGATAGTGGACGAGAGTAGGACCCCCGATACGACCACGAGGAGGCTGAAGATCAGCAGAGATCTCCTGCGTCCCAGATAATCTCCGTACCATGTCAGAATAATGTTGAAGAAAGCGTTGCCCGCAAGGATCGTGGTAAGCGCTACGCCCACGTAAAGGGCTGAGTATCCCAATCTAGTGAGATAGATTGGAGTTAGAATGCTCAGCAGACTAGAAACAGAGGCTCTAGAGGCTTTCGAGATGAAGATGTAGAAGAGTCTCTGCATCTCACAATGTTACTCGAAAGATGTGGTCATGAGGCTTTGGTAAACTGCTTGAGCTTTGACCCGCAAACAGGCGCCTCGACCTAGGGTTAAAATCTCAAACCTATATCGACTGTTCCATGCGCTTCTCGACGAGAGCAATACACGCGGGCCAGGACCCCGATCCCTTGACCGGCAGCGTCACGGTTCCCGTCTACCTCGCCAGCACATATCAGCAACCTGGCCCGGGTAAGGAGGGAAAGTACGTTTACAGTAGAACTGCCAATCCAACCCGCACCGCCCTCGAGAAATGCCTAGCTAGCCTAGAGGTGGGACGATACGGCTTGGCATTCAGTAGCGGAATGGCAGCGACCACCACCATCCTCTTGTCGTTAAAAAAAGGAGATCACGTCATTGCAGGGGACGACATCTATGGGGGGACCTACCGGTTATTCGAACAAGTTCTCCGGAACTACGGTCTACAGTTCACGTACGTCAACCCGGAAAACCCAGACAATGTCGAGAATGCCCTCCGGAAAAACACCCGGCTTGTCTGGATTGAGACACCGACGAATCCCCTGATGCGGATTGTAGATATCCGACAGATCAGCAAGATTAGCAAGAAGGCTCATGCCCTTCTTGTCGTAGACAACACTTTCATGAGCCCGTATCTTCAGAACCCGATAGAGCACGGGGCAGACGTCGTCGTTCATAGCACCACCAAGTATCTCGGCGGTCACAGCGACCTCATCGGTGGCGCCACAATCACTAAGGATGAAGATGTTCAGGGCCGTCTCAAGTATCTACAAAACGCTGTCGGGGCCATTCCGGGACCCTTAGACTGCTACCTAGTTCTCCGCGGCATCAAGACTCTAGCTGTCCGAATGGAGCGTCACAACGAGAACACGAGAACCATCAGCGAATTTCTAGCTAAACAACCCAAGGTCGAGAAGGTAAACTATCCAGGACTTCCCGATCATCCGCAACGAGGTATCATCAAGCGTCAGATGAGAGGCAACGGCGGAATGCTCAGCTTCCAATTAAAAGGCGGCTTCAACCAGTGCAAGAAACTGCTCGAAAGCCTCCGGATTTTCACCGTGGCTGAGAGCCTGGGTGGTGTCGAGAGCCTCATTGAGCATCCGGCGAGCATGACCCATGCCAGCGTCCCAAGAGAGAGACGACTCAAGCTTGGAATCTCTGACAACCTCATCCGCGTCAGCGTCGGAATAGAAGACGTAGAGGACTTGGTTCATGACCTGAACCGCGGCTTCAAGACGATCTAGGTTCACTTCGCGACTCTAAATTGGCAAGGTTTAAATCGGAACTTCCGATATCGTATATCCGATATCGCTTAAATCTGAGACGGTCAGAGAGGAGGTGAAACGAGACGAGTCAACATCAATGGAGATATCCAGGACGCTTCCTCTTCTGGGGAATTCTAGCGCTCATAGCGGTAGTCACTTCCATCGCAGCGATTAGCTGGATCTTCTTCCGACCAGTAGGCTACTATCCCTACGGCTTCGGCTTCTTCCCATTCGGATTCTTTGGCTTCTTCTGGATATTCGCAGTCTTCTGGTTCGTCAGGTGGGCTTTCTGGCCCTGGCGAGGGTATGGTCCACGCCGATACTGGCGATACGGCGACCAGGCCTACTACATCCTCAGGGAACGATACGCCAGGGGAGAGATCACAAAGGAGCAGTTCGACCAGATGACGCGGGACCTACAACAGCACAATCAGGGCTACCAGAACGTATAGGTGACGCGAGAACGGTCCGCGTCATCCTCCCTTTGTTTTTCTTCAGCGATTTTTTTGTGGGTGGCTCCTCTAGAAGTTTCGAAGAAAACTTCCAGAGTGTCGCGGCTTAGAATGGCGAGACGCTGGTGAAGTTGAAGTCTCGAGCCAAGATTCCTGGTTGTAGCATCGCAGTTCCAGTGAACGATGTGTTCCTGACTGGCTCGGTGAATCCCTCGATGTTCTTGAACAGATCTAGTAGGCTCTGGTTGAACCTCAGATTCTTCACTGGTCTCTTGATCTCACCATTCTCCACTAGGAATGTCCCGTCCCGGGTCATACCTGTCAGGGTTTTTGTTCGCGGCTCTACCTCTCGAATGTACCAAAGTCGCGTGAGCAACAGTCCCTTGTCCAGTTCGCCGACAAGTTCGTCGGTCGTCTTGGTTCCTCCTTTTCCTTGAATGACAAGGTTTGTTGGAGCCTCGCCTAGTGGATTGGGCAGTGGTAGCTCGTGCCCTGTGGGATTGACGTCTTCGTACCTGTGAGCCGATATCCGGCTTGAGGCTAGTCCCTTGAGTACTCCATCCTCGACCAGGGTCAGTTTAGTTTTCGGGTAGCCTTCTCCGTCGAACGCGGGGCCCATCTGGAGTGGGTGGTAGACGTCATCCACGAGCGTCACATTCTCACCGAGTATCTTCTCATCCATGCGACCGGACAAGTAGCTGCGTCCCTCGCGATACTGTCTCACTCCGAAGTCAGGAGAGAATCCGGTGCTGGCCGAGACTATGAAGAAGAACAGCATTTCACTCCAGGCATTAGGATCGATTACAACGTCAAACTTTCCTGGCGTGATCTCTGACTGGGCTTTGTTCAGCTTTGCTCGTTCTAGCGCTGTCTCCGAAACTTGCCCAGCGTTCAGTTCTGAGATATCGGCAAACGTGGAATTTGCATATCCTGTCTGGTTTCCATTGTCGGCGTCCATCGTGAGCGAGAAGTAGCCGCCTGTTCCTTTGTAATCTGCTTCGAGTCCGGCGGTGTTGATCATGAAAACCTCGTCAACACTTGTTCCCAAAATTCCGGACGCGAGAAGGTTGTTCTCCCGTGCAAGCTCAATCGCGTGAGCTACATTACCTGCTTTGGCTTCGGCTGACTCCTGCACTGTCCGTTCATGGTATCTGTTGAGGCTGTGATATTTCTGGCGTCCCAGCATCGGCAGATAGTCCGGGTCTTCAGGGGCGGTTTTGAGTTGCGAAATGGCTTTCTCGACGGCCTTTTGAATGAAGCTCTCCTCGAGCCTTCCAGTAGTTGTTCGTGCCTGTTTCTTCTCCGACGCTAACCTTACTGAGAGTGTTCTGCCTTTTGTGAACTGGGATTGTCCAAGTTCATTATTTCCAAAACGGAGGAACTCGCCAGTCGTTGATGTCAGGGTCGCCTCTATTTCCTGGGCTCCTTTAGCGAACTTTCGTACAACGTCGAAGACCCGATGCCCTCGCTCCGTGAGGGGAATCTGCTTCTGCGTGCTGCTCTGCGACATTGTTAGGACGCTCCAAATGTACGGATGTTCCTGAACCTTGAAGGTGCAGCCCCATGGCCTGTACCCATGACTTGCTGGGGCTGACCCTTTCCACAGTTCGGGGTTCCCCAGAGTACCCAGCTCTTCTGGTTGCCAACTGCATCGCAGGCATTCCAGAACTCCGGTGTTATTCCCGAGTAGCCGGGACCTCGGATCATTTCTCCTAGGCTACCGTTCTTGATCCGGTATCCTTTCTCACAGTTGAACTGGAAGTTGTAACGTTTCTGGTCGATGCTCCAACCATAGTTTGTATCCATTAGTATCCCATCTCGAGTATCCTCTATCAGCTCGTTATAGTCCCAGTCTCCCGCTTCCAAGCTCACGTTGGTCATGCGAATGATCGGGAGCTTGTAGGTGTCTGCCCTCATGCAACCGTTACTCCTAGTCTCTCCAACGTGGGACGCTGTCCCGCGCGACATTAGGTAGCCGACGAATTTCCCGTTCTTCACGGCGTATTTTCTCTGAGCCTGGACGCCTTCATCATCATAGGCGAACGTGCCAAGCCCGTGTCCGTGTGCTAATGTAGCATCCATTACGATGTTCACGTGTTTGCTGCCGTATTGCAATTTTCCAAGCTGATCAGGTGTCAGGAAGCTTCTACCTGCAAAGTTTGCCTCGTATCCCAATACTCTGTCGAGCTCGATGGGGTGACCGCAGGACTCGTGCACTTGTAGTCCGACTTGGTCTGCGCTGAGGATTACGTCCGACTTGCCCTCTGGGCATCCTTCTGCCTGTGTCAGCGCTAGTGCCTCTTTTGTCAGGGTTGGAGCTTGACCGCGAAGGTCTAGCTCGTCGAGGAGTTCGTAACCGCCCAGCACATACTGCTGTATGGATCTTCTCTGGATGCCTTTTGGCCCCTTTGCCGCTACAATCAGTGACGCGCCTGTCTGTGTCAGGTCTTGAAAGATCTTGGAGCCTTCTGAGTTCGCGAAGTATTTCTCGATCCTCGTCGAGAAAATCTGGCCTCTTCTCGCTACAATGCCCTCTTCTTTCATTCTCCCAGTTGTATCCTGGAGTAGGCCATACTTCGTATCTGTAGACACTGCGAGCGGGTCCTTCTTCTTCGGCGAAACCCAATCGTCCACATGAACCGGTTCCTTGACGAAGGACACTTTGGATCCGATCTTTGCTGCACCGCGAGCCAATGCTAGTGCCTTACGCGTCGTATCCCGGATATTTTCCGGGTTAACTTCGTCCGTATCTGCGAAGCCCCAGCCTGAATCTTTGTAGAGGACCCTTATTCCAGCGCCAAGGTCGTTCAATTCTTCACTTGCGGGATTCTCGTTGATTACGCTGACAACTTCGGAGATTGTATTGACAAGTCTGAAATCTGCATAGGTAGCGTTCTCTCGAGCAGCTGTCTCTAGGCAGACTCTTGACAGCTCTTCCCCAAGGCTCTTTGTAGAATTCACGTCGCCGATTCTGGCCCGGTTGGTTTTAGAGCTTTCCAATCAGTTGACTTAGCGGAGCTTTTCCCTCTGTCCAACCGCGTAACGATGAGCACGCATGTCGCTGCCACAGCTACTCCTGCTACAAGGTCAGTGATGTAGTGCTGGCCTAAATAGATGGTTGAGAAGAGCACTCCAACGGTTATCGGAACGCTGACAAGGGCATATGTTCTCTTCAATTTGATTGTGAAGTAGCTGAAGAGTACGACATAGGCAGCGTGAAGGCTCGGGAAAGCGGCAAGCTTGTCGGATTCGATCCGGCTTCCAATCCTCGCTAGTTCCGAGAAGAGGCTGGACTACCCGATCTGAGCACTCGTAGTTGCAAGTAGATTGGAGACGACACCGTTGTACCATTGCGGGGCTGAGCGAGCTAGGGTGTAGAAGACTAGTGAAACGTAGGAACAGGCCACGAGTGAATAGAGGTATCTCTTGTAGAGTACCCTATTTGAGTACCAGAGTAGGATTGCTGAGCCAATCACGAGAGGAAAATGGAGACCGTAGAATAAGCTCATGACATCCGTAAGGTCAGGGGATAAGAACGCGGACTGAACAGCCGCGATGATGCCATAGGAGGCTGCGGAGCCAGCTGGATGAATTACAGGAGCGAGGGTCAGGGACCCGGCCACGCCTTGTAGGGCCTCGTACGACACGAGGAGGACGATGAACGGGGTTAGCTCTTTGACAAATTGTGCGCTCCTACCTAAGAGCAATGTCAATGGTAGTAGAGCAAGGAAGACCAGCCCGAGTGAAAATGAGAATAGAACTCCGTAGTATGCGTACCAGAGGAGAGAACGACTCCGTAGCCCGCAGGCATCACGAGAAACGCGTTCTCTCGAAGCCTCACTAGGAATGGTCTAGCATCGTTGAACAGTGCAGGTCCTGTGATTCGAAGATTCTGTAGAACATAAGCAAATTCCTAGGAGAATCAGTATGGTCAATCTATCGCTTCTCGGTGCCGAGGTGAGTTGTGTGAGTAGAAAATGCCCGAGCTGTGGGTCAGAAAAGACAACTCCATGGATGGGAGGAACCGCAGCGGGTAGAAGCAGGACGTTATACCACTGTGAACATTGTGGGTACTTTGGTCCAATCTTCTCAGACACAGCTAGCTCGCGAAGAGTCGAACTTGGGTTCTAGCACCCATTCTCAAGGGTCAAGAATTCGTTACCATCGTGTCTTCTTGATTCCCAACCGAAAAGCCCCATAGTTTGTAGCCAAGTGTATCGGGGGCGTCACAACAACGACTAGGAGGATCGAAACGAGTCCAACTTGGAAGAAAGGATATCCGAATAGAACGCTTCCAAGAATAAAGTCAAGCTGGTCCAGCAATGGAAATGACCTGCCGGGCTCTACCTTGAGCCTCCGTTTGACGAACGCGCCTAAGAGATCGCCCAGAACTGCTCCGAGCGCAATCATGAATCCTGCAAACGCGAGACGGGAGTCGACGAAGGACTCGGCCAGTCCAACGAGCGTTCCCGCTACGATTCCTGCGATGACGCCTCGAACTGTCTTGTGAGGTCCGAAGATTGGTTGACCATCTGCGAGCGTTCTGCCACCATCAAGAGCTGCACCTCCTCCTAAGACTAGGGGCCCAGCGTTTGCGAAGTAGGCGGGACCGATGAAGAGCAGAGCGGAAGTAATGAGTCCCGTCATCGTCCCGAACGAACGTAGCCACCTCGGTATGGTTAATAATTCAGGCCCTAGACGTCTTCGATCCCATCTTCGCCGATCCTGAATAGAGAATGGGAGGCCGAAACTTCGACTCCGTTCTTCTTCTCTAAGATGCAGTCTCTCACGTCTGTCTTAGGAGTCTGTCTCAGTCTCAGAACTAGATCAGACCAGTGTTTCAGGGTACGAGTCGCCACAGGCTCCACGAGCCATTCTCCTCCAGACGGCGTGCTGTGGACCTGTCCGGTCAGCAGAACCCACAATTTGAATCGGGCTGCGAGACTGTTCAGGTGGGCGAGCTGTCGATTGAGTTCTCGATTGCGAGCAAAGATCTTCTCGGACCCTCCACTGTCCGCGCGGTAGAGTCCGGTGATCGAGTCGACCACTATCAACGCCGGAGTCTTGGTGAGCACATTTTCCAGATTCTCGATGATTCCAACTTGGTCTTTGAAATCCTCGGGTCGAAACAGCACAATCTTTTCGGCAAACTGAGGGCCTCCAGTCATACGTTCTAGCCGGTGAGCCGAGAATGACTGGTCAGCATCCACGTAGAAGACCCGGAAGTCCTTTCTTGCCATTTCCAGAGCACACTGCATAGAAAGTATGGTCTTGCCAGTCGATGCTTCGCCGTATAGGAGGCTTATCTGTCGAAGCGGGAAACCGCCTCCCAGCAACATATCAAGTCCCCGAACTCCTGTGCTGAGAGATTCCAATCTTGAATTCGCAATATTTCGTTGCGAGGTAAGAAGCTTAGCCGGCGCTGATTTTAGATGTCTAAACCAGTCGCCCTCGACCTAGAACAAGGTCACACATTACTGCTGAAGGGACCGGCGTGGATCAGGGCGAAGAGAGGAGACGCGCAGTGCTTGGGCGCTCGAATCCAATCCGACGATTGGACCATGATAGAGGGGTCGCGACAAGAACCCATCTACGCTGCAGACGATACTCTTCTGGAGATCAGACGGGGTGCTGGAAGTTCACTGTCTGTGGTTGAAGAGTCAACTGTGCCCGTGGCTTGGAAAGAGGCAGCGCAAGTTCTTCAACGGCAGCAAGGGGTCTGCGTCATCATTGGAGAGGTGGATTCTGGCAAGTCCAGCCTCTGCACATTCCTCGCGAACAAATGTCTAGAAGACACGGGGAAAGTTGGGGTAGTTGACGCGGATGTTGGCCAGGCCGACATCGGGCCTCCAACCACCATTAGCTCGTCTGTTGTCCAGGCGCCGATTATTGGCCTTCACAAAGTAGCAGCGGAAATTTCGTTCTTCATAGGCGACACTAGCCCGTCCTTCGTTCCAGACAAAGTTGTCGCCCTGGCCACACGCCTGAAGAGGCGCATGACGA
>Ga0209469_1001450_pt1 | contig 12774 bp, 16 predicted proteins | sample GraSoiAngelo_123_FD_185880 | JGI IMG/M metagenome (GOLD analysis project Ga0209469, IMG submission 185880) | Grasslands soil microbial communities from the Angelo Coastal Reserve, California, USA - 14_0927_02_40cm (SPAdes) (version 2) | ecosystem: Environmental > Terrestrial > Soil > Grasslands ... | reverse complement strand
TTGTCTTTGAACCAGTAGATCTCCTCGCGGACTCCTGGGCCGGACTTCGCCTCTAAGGTCTCAAGGTTCTCGACCGGGCTTGGTTCGAGAAGTTGGAACGAGTAGCCCCAGAGCACCTGTCGTATCTTGTCTGCGACCCATATCCTCCGGACCATCTCGTCCGGCTCAATGTCTTTCATTCCGCGCGGAAGAGTGAATTGTGTCTCAGACGAGGATGAACGCCTTCACGGTGCTGTTTATTGTCCTTGGAAGTTTTCCGGATTCAGCGTGTAGTAGACTATGTCGGTGCGCCGGTCGATGACGGCTAGAACTAGATCCTTTCCGTCCTTGTTCGCCTTCGCGGATAGTCTTGCCAGTTTCTCAAGTGTGGACTCTCCTCCCTCGAAGACGATGGAGACGAGGCGTCTCATGGCTCCTTTTCCGAAGCTCTCGAAATCGTAGCCGGCCTCGCCTTCCCGGACCAGGTATCCCCGGTCTCTGAGGTCGCGGTAGACCAGATATTTTGTCCATATCGCAGGTTTTCCAACGGAGAGTTTGGTCACGAGCTGCTGTAGCGATCTTGTCTGTTTCGTCTTCTCGTCAAGGACGTTGATCCTTTTCTTCTCTACGAGGTAGAAGGTCTCGTAGGGGTTGAGGCTGATCTTTTCGCCGGTCAGCGTGCCGAACGCTTTCTCTCGGAGATCCATCAGCTTTCCGGGTTCTCGGAGGAATACTTCTCCCTTGGACAGATAGGCCTCGAGCGCTTCGACAACGATTGGTGTCTGCTCGGTTTTTGCTTCCAAGGGTCTCGGAAAGTTGGACGGGGGCCTGGGCGGCTATAAAGCCATTCAAATAGAAAGGAGCGGGACTAGTGTCAGAGTTGCGATGACTGGTAAGGGTCTGGAGCCTGTTAGATGGAGGAACCGTATGCTGGAAGTGTTGGACCAAACTCGACTGCCGGCGAGGCTGTCCTATGTCCGGTTGAGAAGTGTGGACGAGGTCTGTGATGCTATCAAGACGATGAAGGTTCGGGGAGCGCCATTGATTGGCGTGGTTGGAGCCTATGGTCTTGTTCTTTCGTTGAAGAATATCAGGACTAACGATCGCGCCGAGGCGAGGAGGCAGCTTCGAAGGTATGCTGACGCTCTGATCCAGACGAGGCCGACCGGGGTCAATCTTCGGTGGGCTGTCGAGCGCGTCTTCAACTCGTCATCACATGCCAAGACCGTCTCGTCCCTAAAGGACAGTCTAGAAAGTGAGGCGGAGGCCATTCTGAAGGGAGAGCTCGAGTCTGCGAGGAAGATCGGCGAGTTTGGCGCTCCGCTCTTGGAGGATGGAGACACGGTTCTTACTCACTGCAACGCCGGGGCCTTGGCGACGGTTGGCTACGGGACTGCGCTCGCCGTGGTGAGGGCCGCCGTTGAAGAGGGCAAGGAGATCAGCGTGATCGCGACGGAGACGCGTCCGCTGCTGCAAGGGTCCAGACTCACGGCGTTTGAGCTGGCGCATGATGGGATTCCGGTGAGGATCATCTGTGACAGCGCGGCTGCGCAGGTGTTGGCGCGGGGTCTGGTTGACAAGGTTCTCGTCGGGGCTGATCGGATCCTCAAGACTGGTCACGTGACGAACAAGATTGGGACGCTGCCGATTGCCCTGTCGGCCAAGTTCTATGGGGTCCCGTTCTACGCGGCCGCGCCGTTCTCTACTCTCGATTTCGAGACAGACCCCTCTAGGGTAGTGATCGAAGAGCGGGACCAGCGGGAGGTGCTCTACTTCAAGGGTGCGCGTCTCGGGCCGAGGGGGGTGGAGGCTCTGAATCCCGCCTTTGATATTACGCCGCCGGAGCTTGTCTCGGGTATTGTTACGGATGTGGGGGTTGCGGGTCCGCCGCTGGGGGAGAGTCTCGGTTCACTGGCGGGGCGGGTTTTGATGGTTTCCCGCTGATGATTGTACTTTTTCTACTCTGAAAGATAGGGGTTAGGCGGGTATCCCATCAATCTCTTTTTTTATGAGCTGCGTCCCGATCTCGACGGGAATGTTGCCTACCGACTCTATGCGCTGCTTCCACGTGTCGCCGATCGCAACGAGCGCGTAGATTCCGATGACCTCCGCTTTTGCCTTGTAGGCGACCTTGATCATTGCCCGCTGTGTTTCTCCACTGTCTATGATGTCGTCGGCGATGAGTATGCCTTCGCCTTTCTTGAACGCGTCCTTGGACACGTAGAGGCTCTTCATTATCGCCGGGGGCATCACGTAGACTTCCTCGATGAATTCTCGGACTCCGATCTCACGGTTCTGTTTTGCTATGATGAGTCTCTTGCCTAGGCGTTGCGCGAGTAGTGTGGCGAGGGGTACTCCGTCGACTGCCGCGGTCATGACCTTGTTGATTCTCTTCCCGGCGAATGCGCCGACGGCCTGCTGGACCGCGCGCTCTAGCAGCATTGTGTCGTTGATTATTTCGGTGTTGTCGAAGAATCCTAGGTCGTCGAATTTTATTCTCTTGTGAAGCTCTCTCTCTAGTCCCATGTATTTCTGGAGTGTCTTGTTGATCTCTTCTGCGCGTTCTGCCGTTGGGAGTACGTGTCCTTTGACGTAGCGGCTGAGTACTGTCTCGGGGAGGTGTAGTATTCCTGAGAGTGCTCTGTATGTGTACTCTGTCTTTGCGAGATTGAGCAGCTCTATGGTCTGTAGTTTGTACTTGAGGTCGAGGATGCGCGACGTGTCTTTCATCGGTTGTGTCTGGCTTTAGCCTCTGCTCCATGTATAACGTTTTGCATTTTTCTTCGACGGCTCTTGACTATTCCTGTGCTGTTCTGGTATTTTCCAGTGTATGTTTGTGTCGCGGGTGTGCCGAGTCTTAGCATGGAGAGTTGGATGAATCTCTCGCCTCTGGTGAGCCTGACTGGTCTATCTCCGGCATTATGGAGACTGACTGTGAGTTGGCCTTGGAAGCCGGGGTCGACGAGTGCGAGGCTCGCGATTATTCCTTCGCGGGCGAGGCTGGAGCGGATGTGGAGTATTCCGAGAAAGTTTTCTGAGAGCTCTACCCGTTCGAGGGTCGCGGCTAATCTCTGCTGGCCTGGGTTGAGTTCTAGATCCCGATCTATTCGCAGGTCTACTCCGGCCGGGTTTAGTTCTGCTATTCTTGGCCGGATCCTTATCTGTCCGGTTTTTATCGCACTGGTTATTTCAGTGTCGGAGAGGGCCATTCCGGTCTTTGGATATGGCGATTGGTCGCGATAAAATGGTTGGTGGGTCAGCTAGGTTGGTTGCTAGAAGGAAGCGTGTGGGATCGTTGCCGTTTAGGAGTGCGTCTGCTGGGTCGCTCGCCGATCCAAAGGTCTGGCGAGTCGGGGTTCGATATCTGAAGAGGAGGGACGGGGTGTTGGCTCGGATTATCAGCGGTACCGGTCCGTTGCGGTTCGAGCTGGACGATGATCACTACGAGGCGATTGTTGGCTCGATCATCTTTCAGCAATTGGCCGGGTCTGCTGCGAGGGCGATTCTGGACCGGTTCAAGGGGCTGTATGGTGGGAGGCTGCCGAGTCCGAGAGAGTATCTGTCAACGGATATTGATAGGCTCCGGAAGGCCGGGTTGTCGCCGCAGAAGATCTCGTACATTCGGGATCTGGCTGAGAGGCTCATGGATGGGAGGCTGGATCTGAAACGGTTGGAGGGGTTGTCTGATGAGGAGGCTATGAGGGAGCTCGACGCGGTGCGAGGAATTGGTCGTTGGACTGCTGAGATGTTCTTGATCTTCAAGCTGGGACGGACGGATGTTCTGCCGGTGGACGATCTCGGGTTGAGAAAGGCTGCGAAGCGGGCCTACCGGCTGCGGAAGCTTCCGTCGAGAGAAAGATTCGAAAGGCTGGCTGTGAACTGGCATCCCTACTCGTCGATATCGACTCTCTATCTCTGGCGGAGCACGGAGAAGCCGGAAGCCCCAGCAAAATGGTAGCCTCTAGAAAAACCCCACAACACGGTTAGGGACCGAAGAGCGGCTTTTGTCTCGCGAGGAGCAACTACTTTTGAGATCTTGAGCGGAGGATCTTGACAGCTGGCTTGTTTTCCGCGCGAGCCTAAAGATTCGGGGCGCAGAATGGGCCGGTCGAACGTTTTCCGAGGTGCGAGTTATCAGCATGAATCAGCGTGAAAAATGTTGCGGATGAGAATCGCCTGCTCAGATTTCTGATCGGGGCTTGTTCTGAACGATTTTCTAGAATGGGTCTTTCAAGAAGTGCGGTTTTGTGTCGCGAGAATTTTTTTATTTCTAAATCCTAGATGGGTATCTCTCGCTTGTCTGAAACGTTTCTGGGCGATATCTCCGATTTCTCGCCTAGAACGGGCTGGTCAGCCGTTTTCAGTAGTTGCTGCGTGGCGGCCCTTCAAGCGTGCGAAACCAGCCGCCTGGGACCCCCCCTCCCAGATTTCCGATCTGGGCGTGTTTTGAACGATTTTCTCCAGAGGATATTTTGCGTTTTTGGATTTCGAGAACTCGATCGGGATCAGTTTTTTCTCGATCGTCGTGATTATGGGGAGTTTATCGCGGTGGATGATGGCTTATTATTGATATTCAGCCAAGAATCTCATCGTGGATGCTGAGCCCGTATGTCTGCTTCTGCTGATTCTTCACGGGAGCGTTATGCGGCTGTCGTCAAGGCTCTGCTTAGAGAGCCAGATGTGACCCAGTCAAACAAGAAGGGATTTGGGTCGACTGCGCTATGGACTAACGGCAAGATCTTCGCACTGCTCTCGTCGAAGGGCGAGTTCGTCGTCAAACTATCACGGCCGCGGGTTGATGCTCTTGTCGCTGCGGGTGAAGGCAAACGGTTCGAGCCAGGCCCCGGTCGTGTATTGAAGGGGTGGCTCGTAGTAGAGACGAAGGGAGAGGAGCAATGGTTGGCGCTTGCGAAAGAGGCGATGAAGGCCGCGAGCTCGAAACACTGAGCAACCATGGTCAGAGCTTGGAGACCATCTCAAACAGGGTATTGGCCGTCTTCCAGTTTCGAGTCGTGGCTCTAACCGACAGCGCCTTTTCTACTGCATTGTTGGGGAGCTTGGTTCTCCCATATCCACCGGGGCAGTATAGGTAGATCTCATGAGGGGCTGCATAGAATCGGTCTGGACCGGGCGAGAGCGCTTCCAGGTTTTTCAGAGAATCCTTCTGCGTGGTCTCCGACAGAAAGGTGACATGCAGCTTCGATAGATCGATGTCTTTCTCTCTCAAGAATGGGTTGTTCGCGATCACGTTTCGCATCTGCTCCGAATCTCTGATGATGACAGGTGTGTCAAATCCAAAGGAGTGGTGAATTGTCTCGCCTATCCGTTTCGAGACTGCGGCCGGATTTTCTGTCTGGGTCTGAAAGACGATGTTTCCACTCTGGACGTACGTCTCGACATTCCGAAAGCCAAGACCAGTGCACAGTTCGCGAAGATGGTCCATCTTGATTACTTTTTGTCCGCTTACATTGATGCCTCGCAGCATCGCGATGTAAGCCGGCATGCTTTGTTACCGATCGAGTTGTCTCTAATCTGGGTTCTAAGGACATCGTCGGGCTTTTCGGTTGGTGCAGCTTGCTCGCAGGGCGGAGGAGCCGTGCCGAGACCCTGAATTATTTCAGAGTCTCGGCGAGCTTGTCGAAGGATTCGTTCCAGCCCTCCGAAGCCATCTCACTGTCTCTGCCAGACGGAAAGCCTGTGTGCTTTAGAGTGAGCCTGGTCTTTCCCTGATACTCTTCGAATGTTACCGTAACCACAAATTCTAGTGGAAGGTCGGAGCTCATTCCATAGTGAGTAGCCGGGACCACGTTGCCTTTCTCGTCTGCAAAGCTGTCTGTGGCGACGATCCGCTGCAGTGGAACGATTTCGCGATAGACGCCAGTGCTCCAGTAGTCTTTGCCGTCAGGTGACCGCATGCAGTAGAGGTATTTTCCACCCACTCGGAGGTCGATCTTGGCGAAGGGTGCTGTGAAGCTTCTGGGTCCCCACCAGGACTTTACACGGTCGGGGTCCGTCCAGGCCTTCCACACGCGTTCGCGGGGTGCGTCGAAGACCCGTACGATTCTTAGCTCTTTTTCATTCCTAGTTTGACTTTCCATCTTACTCGTCATTTTTGGTCCTCTAGGTGTTTGGCCAACCGGGCAAAGCGGTCTTCCCTTTGGTTAAATGTGTTTGGAACCTCTGATTCAGTTCGTCTGCTGCTCGTGGAAGCGTGCCGGCTCGTTCTGCTGGAGAAACCGGTTGATCCTGGAGGCGTCGTCGAGGGGTCGGGAACCTATTTATCGAGGGAGTATGAAAGTCATACTTGGTAGAGGATGGAAGAGCCTGAGATTGCCATAGTGGGGACGAAGGGCCAGGTCGTCATACCCCAACGGATCAGGAGAGAGTTGGGGATAAGCTCGAAGACGAAGCTTGCCGTCTACATGAGGGGAAACAAGCTTGTATTGACGAAGCTTGAGTTTCCGCATTTGGGCGAAGAGCTGAAAGGCCTGTTTCGAGAGATCGATGAGAATTACAAGAAAAGACGGAGGCCGACCGAGCGAGAGATTCTGGCTTCAATACAATCGTACAGGGAAGAGAAGCGGAGAGAATAGGGCGTAGCATATTCTGCGGGTTGTCGTGGACAACAATGTCTTGATATCAGCTCTTGTAGGTCACGGGAAGCCGAGGCGTCTGCTGACTGAGCTGCTGGAACGACACCAGATCGTCTCCTCTGCTCAGATGCTCGCTGAGTTTGTGGAGGTCATGTCGAGAGAGAAGTTTGCCGAGGTCGGCAGATCCCGACTCGCTTCGTTCCTATCAATCCTGGTCCGTAGAACTACGATCGTTTCTGTCAAGCATACACGTAGACTGATTGCTCAAGATCCTGAAGATGACATGGTTCTGAGCACGGCCCTCAAAGGAAACGCGTCCTACATAGTCTCCGGAGACGAGCATCTTCTAGACCTGAAAAGATTCAAGGGAGTCAAGATAGTAACCGTGGATGAAATGCTGGAGACTCTAGGTCCTCGGACCGCCGCCAGCTGATGCTCAAATGGGCATGAAGGCATAAGTCCCTCCCTTAGTTTTCGGCGCCTGTGAAGTTGCCGAGCGGGCTAGATCCGCCAACATTGAAGGCTCTCAACAGAAGACTCTTGGCTTCGCAATTTCTCTCACGGAAGGCCTCGGGGCCCAGCGCGGCCGTGAGAGTCGCGGAAGCATGCTGCGGCATAAACTCCCAGGACCTTCTTGAGAGCTTCTCATCGTTCTGGGCACGAATAAACCGGTTCCAGGATTCAGACCTTACATCCGAGCTCAGACCCAAGGGCGGACTTGTAAGAACTTGGACTGTCCGATCCACGATGCATACCATTCCCGCCAAGGATTACTACGTACACGTGCTTGGCGGCCCGGGCAGACGGTTCCAACCATGGTTCGACAATGCTGCAAAGAGACGTGGCATTCCCGACCGGGATTATAGAGTCCAGTTTCTCTACCAGCCACTGCTTGATCACATCAAGGGACGAACGATTACATCAAACGAAGTCAAGCAGTTCATGGTTGAAAGGCTAACCCAGCGTGGTCTACAAGGCAGAAGAAAACTTCAGCGCGGATGGTCAAGCAAGCCCACCTATGGGCCAGCCTGGACAGGGGTGTCGGAGATGTCCCATCTCGGACTCCTGGTCAATGCGGGAAGAAAGGGTTCTGAGAGCCTCTGGATGAGCTCCGCCGACTATCTTGCTGCTGGGCGGAGTGTTCCGGACCCAGAAGATTGCATGGTTGAGCTGGTGCGCAAGTACATCGAGCGTTACGGGCCCGTGAGTCGTGCAGACATCGCATACTGGTCATACCTTCTGAAAAAGGATGTAGACTTGGCGCTTGAGGCGTTGAAGAAGGATCTGACCAAAGAGGACTTGCATTCGGGTGAAGAATATTTCTCGTTCGGCGAAGACTCGAGAGAGGCGATTGAACCGCCGAGTGTAGTTATTCTTCCTGAGTTTGATAGTCTGATGATGGGATACAAGGACAAATCCAGGTTCCTTTCCCAGGACACTGTCAAGAAGGTCTTCGGGGGATTAGCGGCAGTCAACCGGACCATTCTGCTCGACGGATTTGTCGCAGCAACCTGGAAACGGAAGAAAAACGCTGCAGGAATGATAGTGGATGTGAGCCCGCTACGGACACTGAAGGCCGGAGAGAGAAGGTCGATTGAGGAAGAGTTCGCGAACTACGCCGACTATCAAGCGACTAAGATCTCGGTTGAGTTCAAGTGATAGCCGAGGATAGCGTTGGCGGCTGTTAACAGATAGACGCTCGGGCGCATGGCCTCTGGTAACACCGTCTTAATCGGTTTGGTCGTTGGAACACGGCGGTGTCTGAGAGTGTGGCTGATACGAGTTCTCCGGGTCTAGCACGATCTCCAGGCTACGATAGACCGGCCCAGAACGCTAGTGGAGGGGACCAGAAGCTCGGGGACGAGAAGGCGTTCGCTTCTCTTCTGACAGATACTGTTGTGGAGTCGATGGCGGACATTCTAGGCGAGAACGTCTTGTCATTGTTGATCTCGAAGGGGATGCTGGACCATGCGGAGAATCCGGGAGAGCTGGAGAGACAACTGGCGTTGACGTTCGGGAACGGGTCTGTGGTGCTGGAGAGGATGATCGTGAAGGCGCTCTACCGGAAACTGGGGGTACGTGCGGATTCAAGCTTCGGTTTTGATTATGCTAAAGCTTTGGATGTGGCGAGAAGTGTCTTCGGGGAGACGAGGCGCAAATGGAAAAACGTGTTGGATTAGCCTAGAACACGGAATAGGAAAAGCCGGATCTGTGCCGCGAGAGTAGCCTGCATACCTAATTACGTTAGATTTTTCGGGGTCCGCAGAATTTAGCATGGAAATGAGGTCATAGACGGTTGGCGTATCACTTGACGACGCTAGAGGATTAACACAATCACGAGCAGGTTTCCAGTTCTAAGGCATCTCTAAGGCGTCTTGCAGGGGACTAGCAGGCCACCTACTTCTCGGGGTTCTGCTAAGAAAACTGTAAAGGTTTCTGGAGAAATGGCTACCCCCCCCGGACGATTTCTTGAAAGAACAGGCGTCCACATTAGGGATTGTTTTTACGGGGGCTGGCCGTGGACCCGCTCTTGCCTCAGATTATCAGTAGCGCGAGGTGTGCTGGGATCTCGACATGTGAGTTCTTCTCGGTGCGGGAGTCTCTGGAGATGAGATTAGCGTAGTCGAAAAGGCCTGATGCGCGGTTAGTTGCAGATCAGCCCTTGTCAATCGACTGACAAGCCAATTATAAACGACTTGTCAATCCACTGACAAGCACAGCCTAGCCGTCAAACGGATGGGAGGAGGACTTCCAGAGTTAGGCTTAAAAGTCTGGCATTCCATTATTTTTCTGGTAATATGCTCTGACCCTGACTATCGAGACAAATGTCGGGAAGAAGTATGCGATATACCTTCCCAAGGCAGTCGTCAAAGCTCTCAACCTCAAAGAGGGAGGCAAGATCCTGCTACGCGTCTCCGGAACCTCTCTTGTACTGGAGAGCGTCCAGGATCCCCTTCAGCTGGCTCTTGCTTCAAAAAAGTTCGCGTCGGTCGACCCGGAAGAGATCGAGAAGACCAGTCTCCGGGAGCAGGCGAGGACCGTTAAGAATCCTTCTTGACACATCCTTCCTTCTGCCGACTCTGGGGATCGACACGGGACGAGAGGTTGCGCGAGGCCTCAAGAGGCTCTCTGAGACTGACAACCAGCTCCACTACTCGAGCTTCAGCATCCTAGAATGTCTCTGGCAGCTAGCTAGAACCGGGAGAGAAGAGGCCTCATCGCTGGAACCGACTAAGCTGGGTCTCCGGAGCATCATAGAAGGCCGCAGGTACATCAAGACCAGCGAGGACTCTAGAGTCTTCAACGAAGCCCTCGGCTTGTATAGAATGGGACATCGTGATATGATAGACAATATTCTCTACGCTGTCAGCCTCCACAGCAGCCTCAGATTCCTAACAGTCGACAACACCCTCCGGGAATTCATCACCAGCAAAGGCCTCGAAAACACGCTCATACACGTAGACCAGATCCCGCCTAGCTAGTCATGAACAATTCTCAGAACCCTGTCGCAAGCTCTCGAAGCCAGAGAAAACTGATATGGCTTTAGCCTGGAACCGGGAAATGTTTCTGATCCTATGGCGATTCTAGGGCGTTTCGCAGGGGACTAACGGGCGACCTAGTTCTCGGGGTCCCCATCGATTGACGGGTTGTCCAGATACTCGTCTTCTTGCCGGGTTTCAATGATTTCCTTTCGAGTGATTCTTTCCAAACGAATGCTACGGCCTGCGTATCGTATCCTCTGTCGACGGGCGATACTGAATGGACCCAACAAGGGGCCTTGAAAGAGCCACAAAATCGGCGGGGTCGCTTACAGTTGCCATCGCTCCGAAGGCACGGATTCGCGCCTCAGGGAAGGCCTCGGCTAATCTGTTAGCGGCCCCTAGTAGGGTCGACCCTCGGGTGATTATGTCATCGACCAAAAGAATTTCGTTCGGCGGCGGTCCAGAGATTCGCCGCTGGACCCTCAGACTCGCGAAATGGTCCTTAGGCTTTGGCCTTTCTGATGCTCTGCTCGATGCGGCCTTTCTCACCGGCGTAATTCGAACCAGACATGGGTCCACTTGGCTCCCAACTCCGCTTCTTGCCAAGGCTGTTGCAATCCGCAGAGGAACCCAAAGAGTGTCTTTCAGCATCAGGGAACTCTTGGGCACTGGAACCAGAACGGTATTTGGCTGAAAGAAATAGGCGAAGGGCAAACTGCTCATGTTTTCTTGAACTGACTTTGCTAATCGCTGGGACATCAATATCGGGGGGTCTCCGCCAAAAGGGTCCTGCTTGATTGCAAGCATGACTTGGTATGCATCTTGCATCGCGCTTGAAGACGGGCGTGGACAGTAGCATAGAAGAGAACCGAAATCGAGGTATGTTACGCGCACGTTTCAGATTTGCATAACGATCTGACTTATTCCTTTAGACGACGGCAACACTTCTAGGACATGCTTAGGGTCGGTAAGTACCAGGGCACCAAATCGCAGCATTTTCTTCGGCCAGCTCAACGAAGAATCGGCTACAATGGATTTCCAGATGAACAACGGCCGCCCAAGTCTAAGGGCCTCCCATCCTTGATGAAGCGAACCGCTGGTTTCTCCTGCTTCGACGATAATTGAAGCGTTCGAAATCAGCGCCATGGTGCGGTTTCGCATGACGAAGTTTTTCGGCTGGATCGGGTACCCAACGGGGAATTGCGAGATGACGAGATGATTCGTCATGATTTCCTGTTGGAGTTGTGAGTTCTTCTGCGGGTAAACACGGTTCAAGGGTGTTCCCAGCACCGCAATTGTTCGTCCGCCTTCTCTCATGGCTGTTTCGTGTGCCGCAGTATCGATGCCTTCAGCCAGTCCACTCACGATCACTACCTCTCTCTTTGATAGCACACTTGCAATGTGAGCTGCCGTGCTCAGCCCCTTTGCAGATGCCTTCCGCGATCCAATGATTGCCACTCTTGGCCTTGGTAGAGGAATTTCCATTGGACCCGCGGAAAAGAGCGTGGAAGGTGCGTATTTCCTCTCAACATCGTTGAGCGGGCCCAGAAGCTCCAAAGGAGTTAGTGTTCGGATCTGAGCCTCCATTGGATTTCTCTTGTGAGGCATATCGATGGGTCCCTCACTCCATAAGTCAATGGCCCTTCTGCTAAACATTCCCGCTTGGTTTCTCGACCTGTGGCGGGCAGGTATCACGACTCTTTTCATTCATTCGATAAGTCAAATTTGTATTTAAGCATGAGATGGTTGTTTCACTCACCTCTCTTCCAACGAGTTGTTGATCCCCGCATCAGCATGTGAACGTCCTGTTCGAGCGCCTTACAGGTCATCGCCCGCAAGATCTGGTACTTGTACCATAGTAGTTGGCCGGCCAGCCGGGTCCACTTGGCACGCTGCCCACTACGAGTATACTGGGACTCGGCGAGCTTCCGCGCCTGGGCGAGCAATTTGTCCATCGACTCTATCAGCTTCTTCCTCTTCGTCGCCCGCCAAGCCCGGATAGCCTGCATAGCCTCAGACTCCACACTCGGAGGCTCAGGATCACGCATAGAAGCCGGTGTTCACGAATATTTCCCAAGAGTGGTGACAATAGTGAGAAGATTTCAAGGGAGCCGGTCATGAAGAGTAGAATCATTCTCGTTATACTCGGCGTAGGCATCATGATCGGAGGATTCAGCCTCCCTCTGATTCCTGGAACTGTAGGATGCAACGATCCAAGCGGCTGGTGCCAGTCAGACGCAGTTTTCACTGCATTGGCCGCTGCGATAGCAACAGCTGGGGTCTGTGTTGTCATGATAGGTCTGAAGCGACGGAGCTAGATTCTGCGCAACGAGGTCAAGGCATTCCGAAGGGCCATAAGCCCCGTGAGAGGTTTTTCCTCGGATGGTTCGGCCTTGAAGTACAGAATTATCCGCGTTGCGCTCGGAGCAGCTATTTGTCATAGGGACCGTTTTCTGTCCTTTTGTTTGCCTCATCACTGGCTCTGTCCTCTATCCTTCTATTGATCTTTCCAAAGTGTAATAGCCAAAGAACCGACCGGTAATGCTAGATAAAAGCCGAGACCCAGAATCCGATGTACCGATCCTACCTCGTCGCATATCTCCAAGAGATAAGGCCGAAGACCGCCAAGCAAACTACCAGGAAAGTATTCGACAGTCAGCCGGGTCAATATTCACAATAGTTTCTGCCTAGAGTTCCCTACTCTCTCTCACACATCTACT
>Ga0209469_1001449_pt1 | contig 12776 bp, 11 predicted proteins | sample GraSoiAngelo_123_FD_185880 | JGI IMG/M metagenome (GOLD analysis project Ga0209469, IMG submission 185880) | Grasslands soil microbial communities from the Angelo Coastal Reserve, California, USA - 14_0927_02_40cm (SPAdes) (version 2) | ecosystem: Environmental > Terrestrial > Soil > Grasslands ... | reverse complement strand
CGACACTCTAGCGAGCCTCGTCCCGTCTGTCATCGGATGCGCCCGCAGATGGCCGCTCGTCATCGAGCCGTAACCCCGGTGTCACGCCCTCATAACAGGATGCGCGACCCGTGCACAGTTGCCCGACTGAACGGCAGGCGGATATAGCCCGCCGCCATGGCCCATCATCGCGTCCCGCCCCGCACCCGCGTCCGGCTCGATCGGATCGACCCCGCCGACACCGGCAAGCACGCCGACGAGGGCGCGGCGCGCGCCAAGCTCGGGCGCGACATCGCGCGGCTCGCGAAGCTCCAGGACGTACTCTACGCCGAACGCCGCCACGCGGTGCTGGTCGTGCTCCAGGGCATGGACACGTCGGGCAAGGACGGCACCGTCAAGCACGTCATGAACGGCGTCAACCCGAGCGGCTGCGAGGTCGTCCCCTTCAAGGTGCCGACCGAGGAGGAGGCCGCGCACGACTTCCTCTGGCGCGCGCACCGCGCCGCCCCGCGGCGCGGGCACATCACGATCTTCAACCGCTCGCACTACGAGGACGTGCTGGTGCCGCGCGTGCATCGCACCGTGCCGCGCGCGGTCGTGCGCCAGCGCTACGATCAGATCAACGGCTTCGAGCGCATCCTCGCCGAGAACGGCACCCTCATCCTGAAGTTCTTCCTCCACATCAGCAAGGGCGAGCAGCGCCGCCGGCTCCTCGAGCGCCTGGCCGACCCGGGCAAGTACTGGAAGTTCTCGGCGGGCGATTTGAAGGAGCGGGCGCTCTGGGACCGGTACGTGACGGCCTACGAGAAGCTCCTCACGCGCTGCAGCACGCGGCCCGCGCCCTGGTACGTGATCCCGGCCGACCACCGGTGGTATCGCAACCTGGCGGTCGCGTCGGCGCTGGTCGCCGCGCTCGAGGGGCTCGACAGCCACTACCCGCCCCCCGCGCTCTCGCCCGCCCAGACGCGCCGGCTGCGGGCGGCGCTCGGTGGGCGCTGACCCCGCTGGAGCAGCCGAGGTCGCCGTGCTATGGGCCGGACTCGAGCATGGCGACGGCGCCGCACAAGGGGTTCTTCGCGCGCCTCCTTCCGGCGAGCGGGGGCGAGCAGTTCTTCGACCTCTTCGAGCAGCACGCCGAGCGCGCGCGCGAGGCGGCGGAGCTCCTGGCCGCCGTGCTCCACGACGGCGCCGATCCCGAGCAGCAGGCGGTCCGGGTGAAGGCCGTCGAGCACCAGGGGGACGAGATCACCCACACGGTGATCGAGCGCCTGCACCAGACCTTCATCACGCCCATCGACCGCGGCGACATCCACGAGCTCATCTCGCGCATGGACGACGTCCTCGACCTGATCGAGGCCTCGGCCGAGCGCATCGCGCTCTACGGCATCCGCACCATGGAGCCCGAGGCGCGCGAGCTGGCCGACGTGCTGGAGAAGGCGGTCGAGGAGATGGGGGCGGCGGTCGGCACGCTGCGCGACCTGAAGGATCGGCCGCGGCTGCTCGCCCACTGCACCGAGATCAACCGCCTCGAGAACGTGGGCGACCAGCTCCTGCGGCGCGCGGTCGCCCGTCTCTTCCGCGAGAGCCCCGATCCCATCCACGTCATCAAGTGGAAGGAGATCTACGACTACCTGGAGAACGCGATCGATCGCTGCGAGGACGTCGCCAACGTGATCGAAGGCGTGGCGCTCGAGTACGCCTGATCCGCGGGCCGGCCCTCGCGCACCCGCATGATCGTCCTCTTGATCCTCGTCGCCCTCGCCTTCGACTTCATGAACGGCTTCCACGACGCGGCGAACTCGATCGCCACCGTCGTCTCGACCCGCGTCCTCACGCCGCGCGCGGCGGTGGCGTGGGCGGCGTTCTTCAACTTCGTGGCGGCCTTCGGCTTCGGGGTGGCGGTGGCGACCACGGTGGGGAAGGGGATCGTCGCGCCCGAGGTGGTCGACCGCGCCGTGATCTTCGCGGCGCTGGTCGCGGCCTTCCTCTGGGACCTGATCACCTGGCGCTACGGGCTCCCATCGAGCTCCTCGCACGCGCTCATCGCGGGCCTCGCCGGCGCCGGGGTCGCGAAGGCCGGCTTCGGGGTGCTGCTGCCGGCGGGGCTGGTGAAGGTGGTCGTGTTCATCGTCGTCTCCCCGCTGGTCGGCTTTCTCCTCGGCGCGCTCTTCATGCTGATCATCATCCGGCTCGTCTATCGCGCCGCGCCGGCCACCATCGATCGCGCCTTCCGCCGGCTCCAGCTCGTGTCCGCCGCCGGCTACAGCCTCGGGCACGGCACCAACGACGCGCAGAAGACGATGGGCATCATCGCCGTGCTCCTCTTCACCTCGGGCTACCTGGGCGAGAAGTTCTACGTGCCGTTCTGGGTCATCCTGATCTGTCACGCGGCGATCGCGCTCGGCACGGCGTTCGGCGGCTGGCGCATCGTGCGCACCATGGGCATGCGGCTGACGGCGCTCCAGCCGATCGGCGGCTTCTGCGCCGAGACGGCGGGCGCGATCGCGCTCCTCGGCTCGGCCACCTTCGGCATCCCGGTGAGCACGACGCACACCATCACGGGCGCGATCGTCGGCGTGGGCAGCACGCGACGCTTCTCGGCGGTGCGCTGGGGGGTGGCGCAGAACGTGGTCCTGGCGTGGATCCTGACCATCCCGTGCACGGCGGCGATCTCCGCGCTCATCTATCTGCCCTTCCGGCTCCGCTGAGCTCCGCTGAGCTCCCTTGACCCGGCGGTCGCCCCTCCAGTAGGGCATCCGGCATGAAGATCGATGGCGGCCTCATGACGACCGACCTGCGCGACGCCGCCCGGCTCGCCGCACACGCCGAGCAGCTCGGCTACGACGGTCTCTGGACGGCCGAGGCGGGCCACGACCCGTATCTGCCCGCCGCGCTCGCCGCGACCGCGACCGAGCGCATCACGGTCGGCACCAACATCGCGGTCGCCTTCCCGCGCAGCCCGCTCGTCCACGCGCAGGTCGCCTGGGACCTCCAGGCCGCCTCGCGCGGCCGCTTCGTCCTCGGGCTCGGCACGCAGGTGAAGGGCCACAACGAGCGCCGCTACTCGACGCCGTGGCTGGCGCCGGGCCCGCGGCTCCGCGAGATGATCCTCCTGATCCGCCACATCTGGGACGTGTGGCAGCACGGCGCGCGGCCCGGGTTCGAGGGCAAGTACTACAAGTTCAGCCTGATGACGCCTTTCTTCAGCCCCGCGCCGCTCGATTGTCCGCTGCCCCAGATCTACATCGCGGGCCTGAACCCCTACATGTGCAGGCTCGCCGGCGAGCTTTCCGACGGCTTCCACATCCATCCCTTCCATTCGGTCAAGTACATCAATGAAACCGTGCTCCCGAACGTCGAGGCCGGACTCGCGAAGGCGGGCCGCAAGCGCGAGCAGGTGGCGCTGGCGAGCACCGCCTTCGTCATCGCCGGCAGGAACCGCGACGAGATCGAGCGCGCCAAGGCGCCGGTGCGCCAGCAGATCTCCTTCTACGCTTCGACCCGCACCTACATCGGCGTCCTCGAGGCCCACGGCTGGGGCGAGACCTGTCTTCGGCTGAACGAGAAGGCGGCCAAGGGCGACTGGGCCGGCATGGGCTCGCTCATCACCGACGAGATGCTGGAGGTCTACGCGGTCGAGGGCACGTACGACGAGGTCCCCGGACTGCTCAAGAAGAAGTACGGCGGGGTGATCGACCGGCTCGGGTTCTACGCGGCGGTCCGGCCAGGGGCGGACGACGACCTCTGGCGGCGGCTCATCGCGGCGTGCCGCTGATCGCTCGCGCGCAGGCGGCGAGCGCGATCACCCGCGCGGCGCGGGCCGCGCGGCGCTCGCCGGGCTCTGCGCCCCGCCGGGATCGTCCGCCACGGGCCCCTGCATGACGGCGTCCAGACGCCGCACGGCCAGCTCGAGCAGCTCGACGGCATCCGCGTTGATCTGGGCGATCCCCGCCCGCTGCGCGGGCGTGAGGTTGTGGACGCGACCCATGCGCAGCGCCTCGCTGTAGCGGATGATGGCGCTGAGCGGGCTCCGTATCTCGTGCGACATGGCATCCATCGCCCGCTCCGCCGCGCTCGCCCGCGCGTGCGCCTCCCGGCTTTTGGTCACCAGGAAGCCATAGGTCAGCCCGGTGGCGAAGAGAAAGGGCACGCGCAGCAGGAGCGCCGAGTCCAACACCGATCCGCGGGAGAGCAGCAAGAGATAGCCGCTGGCCGCCAGCGCGGCGCCGAGCGCCGTCAGCTCGGGACGCTCGCTGACGGAGGAGAGAAACACGACGAAGAAGAAGACGAAGAAGAAGTCCGGCCCCGCCGCGCCGCACAGCCAGAGACCCGCCGTGATGAGGATGGTGTCGACGAGCACGAGCGTCGGGTCGAAGAGCTTTGCGTGGAAGACGCGATCGGGCAGGCGCATCAGGACGAGGTTGGACCCCAGGAACAGGACGACGCTCGAGGCGATGGCCGGAACGCGCGCGCCCCGCGTGTAGATCACGAGATAGGACAGCGCGATCAGCAGCACCCAGTGCAGTATCAGGACGATCCGTCGTTTGTCGCTCGCGATCATGGCGATCCTCCGAGGTCGGGGCCGCGCCCCGGAAAGGAGGTGTAGCGATGCGTGAGCAAGCGCTGTGCCCAACCTCGCTGGTTCCCCTGCAGCCCGAAGTCACCCGTTCCGGCGGCAGGTGCCCCGGCGTGCGCCATGCGAGTGGCAGGGGCGGCGGAATTTTAACGGAGGCTCGGAAGGTCACGGCGCGCTCTCGCGCGCGGCCATGGAATCAGGGCCGGCACGCGCGCCGCATAGCGGGCGTACTCGTCCCCCAGGACGCCGCGCAGCGCGCGCTCCTCGAGCCACGCCTTCAGCACCACACCGACGGCGAAGCCGCCGCCCAGGCACGCGCTCGCGGGCGACGGATGCGCGAGGAACGAGCCGGCGGCGAGGAGCAGGCCGGCCAGGTAGATCGGGTGCCGCACCAGACGGTAGGGCCCGCGCTCGACGAGCACGTGCTGGGCGCGGACCTGGACCACGCCCGACCACATCGGCCCGAGCGTGCGTCGCGCCCAGCCGTGCAGCGCGACCCCGCCGGCGGCGAGCACGAGGCCGACCAGCGCGGCGCCAGGCCGGAAGGCGAAGCGTCCGAGCGCCCGCTCGAGCACCAGCGCGCCGGCGAGCGAGGTCACCAGCACGGCCAGGCCGGCGGCCACCGACGGCTGCCAGGCGCGCAGGACGACGGGACCGAGCCGTGCGCGCGCCGCGTGCTCGCGCCAGGTCTGCCGGACGCCGTCGAGCACGAGCACGGCCCAGGCGGCTGCGAGCAGGGTGTCGGCGACGGATGCGGTGGGAAGCGGCGTGCGCCGATGCTAGTGGCGCCGCCGCGGGGCCGCAAACCGTGCTTGCAGCTCCCGCCCCGATCTGCAAAACGAGGAGCCATGGCCGTCCTCAAGGTCGCGCGCCTGGGCCATCCCATCCTCCGGCAGGTGGCCGAGCCGGTCTCCCCCGAGGCGATCGGCGCGCCCGAGATCCAGCGCCTGATCGACGACATGTTCGAGACCATGGACGACCACGACGGCGCGGGACTCGCGGCGCCGCAGGTGCACGTCTCGCGCCGCATCGTCATCTACGGCGTGGCGTCGAACCCGCGTTACCCCGATGTGGAGGCGGTCCCGGCGACCGTCCTCATCAACCCGAAGCTCACGCCGCTCACCCAGCAGCAGGAGGAGGACTGGGAGGGCTGTCTCAGCGTCCCCGACCTGCGGGGCAAGGTGCCGCGCCTCACGCGCGTACGCGTCGAGGCCTACGGGCGCGAGGGGAAGCCGCTCTGCTTCGACGCCGAGGGCTTCCACGCCCGCGTCGTGCAGCACGAGTGCGACCACCTCGACGGCAAGGTGTACCTGGACCGCATGCGCTCGATGGAGACGCTCGTCTTCCTGCCCGAGTTCCAGCGCTACTGGATGACGCGGCGGTAGTCTACCCCGCGGCGCGCTGCTCGCTCGCGAGCCGCGCGGGGATCGTCACGCTGAACGTCGAGCCCGCCCGCGGCGTGCTCTGCGCTTCGACCCGGCCGCCCAGGATCGTGACCAGCCGCTTGACGATGTAGAGGCCGAGACCCACGCCCCCGAAGCGACGCGTGCTCGAGCCGTCCACCTGGCGGAACATCTCGAAGATCACCGGGAGGTGCTCGGCGGCGATGCCGATCCCCGTGTCGTGCACGGCGATCGTGAGCGCGCCGTCGGCGGCCGATGCGATCACGTCCACGCGCCCCGCCGGCGTGAATTTGAGCGCGTTGTCGACCAGGTTCTTCAGGACCGTCTTGAGCTTGACCCGGTCGGTCAGGACGGCCGCGCGGCCGACGCGGTTCTGCCAGTGGAGGGCGACGGGGGGCGGCACCAGCGAGTCGAGCTCGCCGCCGAGCTCGGCGAACAGCTCCTCGAGGTCGACCGGCGCGCGCTCGACCCGCTCGTGGCCGGCCTCGAGGCGGCCCAGGTCGAGGGTGGCGTTCACCAGGCCGAGGAGCTCGATGGCGCTCCGCCGCACGCGCTCGATCGTGTCGCGCTGCTCGGTGGTGAGCGGACCGAAGGTGCCCTCGGCGAGCAGGTCGGCGTAGCCGGTGATCACGTTGAGCGGCGTGCGGAGCTCGTGGGACATGGTGGCCACGAACTCGGACTTGAGCCGGCTGGCCGACTGGAGATCGGCGATCAGGCGGGTGTTCTCGAGCGCCACCGCGGTGGCGTGCGCGATGCCGAGCGCGAGGCGCCGCTGCTTGGCCGAGAACGGTCCCGTCCGCGTGCGGTAGCCGCCGGAGAGCGTGCCGATGATCTCCTCCCGGCGGCAGATGGGCACGCACAGCGCCGAGGCCTGGGCCAGGCGGCGCATGAGATCGGGCGGAATCAGGTCCGGGCCGCCCGTGCCCGCCAGCTCCAGCGCCTCGCCCGCACGGAGCGCGCCCAGCAGGGGAAGGCTGCCCCAGGGAAACTCGAGCTGCCCCAGCTCGGCCACCACCTCGGGGCTGCTGCCGACGTTCGAGTGCAGGCGGAACGCCTGGCGCGCCTCGTCGTAGACGAAGGTGCTGCTCCAGTCGCAGCCGAGCCTCTCGACCACGAGCCGGTTCACGCGCTCGAGCATGTCGGGCTGGCCCAGGTGCGCGTTGAGCGTCTCGCTCACGCGCGCCAGGGTCGCGGCGATCTCCGTCTCCTCCGCCTGCCGTGCGGCGTGCAGGAAGGCGTCGGCGCGGTAGCGCTCGAGGAAGAAGGCGCCCCAGGTCGTCGTGGTCGTGCCCGTGACCAGTGCCAGGACCGACACGAGCAGGCTGTCGCTGGTGAAGAGGTGCGGCAGCGCGAGGCCGAAGCTCGCGAACGAGGCGGCGGCGACCACGAGCTGCGCCCGCCAGCCCCAGGGGAGAAGGACGAGGAGGCCCGTCAGCAGGCAGACCTGCGTCATCGCGAGCCGCTCGACGGACCCACCGACGCTGGCGTTGTACGCGGAGAGGAGCGTGGCGAGCGTGCTCGCGAGGGCCGCGGCGAGCGCGCGCGGCGCGAGGGAGAGGCGCGGAACGCGGCAGGCGACCACGGCGAGCAGGCAGACGAGCACCTCGAGCCCGTACATGAGCAACCCCGCGGGGGCGCGCGCCGGGACCTGCGTCGCCTCGATGACCACCGAGCCGCCGACGCAGACGAGGAAGAGGACGACGGTCAGATCGAGTCGGGTGCCGAGCAGGCGATCCGTCTCGGCGCGGTAGGCGTCGCGCAGCGCCGTCTCCTCCGCCTGCGCGCCGCCGGCCGCGGCCGGGTGCAGGGCACCACTCACGAGGCGATCCTCGCCACGCTCCCGCCGGGCCTCTCCGCGGCCGTCCCGCGTGGGAGGGTCACGGTGAAGCAGGAGCCCACCCGCGGCGTGCTCTCGACCGTGATCTGGCCGTCGAGGAGCTCGACCAGCCGCCGCACGATGTGGAGCCCGAGCCCCACGCCGCCGAAGCGGCGCGTGGAGGAGGCGTCCACCTGGCGGAACATCTCGAAGATCACCGGCAGGTCGGCAGCCGCGATGCCGATGCCGGTGTCGCGCACCTCGATGACGAACCGCTCGCCGGCCGCGCTCGCGCGCACCTCGACGCTGCCGTGGAGCGTGAACTTGAGCGCGTTGCCGACCAGGTTCTTCAGGATCGTCTTCACCTTCACACGGTCGCTGCGCACGCGGCGCGCCGCGGGCTGGACGAGCCAGCGCAACGCCACGCCCGGCTGCACCATGGCCTCGAGCTCGCGATCGAGCTCGTCGGAGAGCGCCTGCAGATCGAGGGGCGCCGAGTCGATGGCCTCGCGGCCCGCCTCCAGGCGCCCGAGGTCGAGGGTGGCGTTCACCAGCTCGAGGAGGTCGAAGGCGCTTCGGCGGATGCGCCCGAGCGTGTCCTGCTGGTCGGAGGTGAGGGGGCCGAACGTGCCCTCGGCGAGCAGGTCGGAGTAGCCGGTGATGACGTTGAGCGGCGTGCGCAGCTCGTGCGACATGGTCGCCACGAACTCCGACTTGAGACGGCTCGCCGCCTGGAGGTCGGCGATCAGGCGCGCGGTCTCGAGCGCGATCGCGGTGGCGTCCGCGATGCCGAGCGCGAGGCGCCGCTGCTTGGAGGAGAAGGGCCCGGTGCGCGTCCGATAGGCGAAGATCATCACCGCGATCACCTCGCCGCGGCGCGCAACCGGCGCGCACAGCTGGGAGGCCGTGTCCCAGCGCCGCAGCAGCTCGGGCGGGACGTAGGGCTGGTGCTGGGCGTCCTCGATCTCGAGCAGCTCGCCGGGGCGGATCGCCTGGACGAGCGGCGAGCCGTCGGGCGCGAAATCGATGTGCGCCACCTCGGCCGCTACCTCCGGGCGTGCCTTCACGTGCGCGGCCAGGCGGAAGGCGTGGCGGTGGTCGTCGAGCACGAAGATGCCGCCGAAGTCGCAGCCGAGCGCGTCGACGGCGAGCCCGGTCACGCGCTCGAGCATGTCGGGCTGGCCCAGGTGCGCGTTGAGCGTCTGCCCGATGCGGACGAGCGCGGCGGCGATCTCCGCCTCCTCCCGCGTGAGCGCGGAGGCGACCGAGAGCAGCGTGGTGCGCACGAAGGCGTCGTGGCGATAGCGGTCGAGGAACACGGCGCCGAAGACCGAGGTCACGGCACCCGTGAGCAGCGCGAGGATCGAGTAGACGAGCGCCTCGGTGGCCGGCAGATGGGGCACGGCGACGACGAAGCCGCCGAGCGAGGCGCTGGCTATCAGGAGCTGCGCCCGCCACCCCCACGGGAGGAGCACGACCAGGCCGCTCAGCAGGCAGACCTGGAACATGGCGCAGCGCTCGGCCTGCCCGCCGACCAGCACGTTGTAGCGGATCATCAGCAGGGAGAGGCAGGCGCAGACGAGCGCGGCGACGGTCTCGGTGGTGAGGGCGCGGAGGGAGAACCGCTCGAGGACGAGGCCGAGCGCGCACACCGCGATCTCGATCCCGTAGGTGTCGCGCAGCGTGTGGCCGCGCTCGGGGTGGTAGATGGGCTCGAGCAGCATGGCGATGCCGACCGAGAGGAGAAAGAACCCGAGCACGATCCCGAGCCGGTGGCGGATCTCGCGCCGCGTCTCCTCGATGTACGCGGCCGCGGTCGCCTCCGGCGCCGTGCCTCCCGCGCGAGCGCGTGCTTCATCATCCAGACCCGTCATCGTGCGCGCACCCCAGGCCTTCCCGCCCAGCGGTGCTCTTCGGGTATCGACCGGGAAGTCGAGGAACTTTAGGAGGTTGCCGGCTGGACAGGCGCGCCACGCCCGACTAGCCTCGCGGCCGTGACGCGCGGTCGCGCCCTCTTCCTTCTCGTCCCCCTCGCGACCGCCCTGGCGCGACCCGGAGGAGCGGCCATGGCCTTCGAGCTCAAGTCGAGCGCCTTCAAGCCGGGCGAGACGATCCCCCGCAAGCACACCTGCGACGGCGAGGACCGCTCGCCCCCGCTCGCCTGGACCGAGCCGCCGCCCGGCACGAGGAGCTTCGCGCTCGTGTGCGACGACCCCGACGCGCCCGCGGGCACCTGGGTGCACTGGGTGCTGTACGGCGTGCCGTCGAGCGCGTCGAGCCTCCCCGAGGGCGTGCGGCCCGCACCGGTGCTGGACGACGGCAGCCGACAGGGAACGAACGACTTCCGCCGGACGGGGTACGGCGGACCATGTCCCCCGCGCGGCGCGCCGCACCGCTACTCCTTCAGGCTCTACGCGCTCGACGTCGTCCTCGCGCTTGCTCCCGGCGCGACCAAGGCGGCCCTCATGAAGGCCGTCGAGGGGCACACGCTCGGCCAGGCCGAGCTGATGGGCCGCTACGCGCGGCAGTAGCCGCCGGCCGGCGGGGGCTCCCCGCCGGCCGGCGACTGTGGAATAACGGGCCGGGCGCCCGTCGTGCGCGCGGGGAAGGAGGGTCCATGCCGAACCGCCGGAAGGCTCTCGTGCTCGGAGGCGCGACGCTCGCCGGGCTCGCCTGCCTCGCCGCCGCGCTGGAGGAGCGGCTGCCCCGGGGCGTCTCCGCCGTCCTCTACGAGCTCGCCGTCCCGCCCGCCGCGGCGCCGACGCCGGACAGGGTCGCGCTCGGCGACAAGCTCTTCAACGACAAGCGCCTGTCGGTGAACGATCAGGTGTCGTGCGCCACCTGCCACGACCCCGCCCGCGGCTTCGTCGATCACAAGACGGTGCCGGACGGCGTGGCCGCGCCCGCCCAGCGCCCGCAGCGGAACAGCCCGACCGTGCTCAACGCGATGTTCAACGCGACCCAGTTCTGGGACGGGCGCGCCCCGTCGCTCGAGGAGCAGGCGAAGCTCCCCATCCTGAACCCGATCGAGATGGGCCAGAAGTCGCCCGACGACGTGGTCGCCAAGGTGCGGGCCCTGCCGGAGTACCGCGAGGCCTTCTCGCGCGTCTTCGGCCACGAGGCGACCTACGACGACATCGCCGCGGCGATCGCCGCCTTCGAGCGCACGCAGTACGCCGGCGACGCGCCCTTCGACCGCTTCGTCGCGGGCGACGAGAAGGCGATCGGCGCGGCCGCCCGGCGGGGCTGGGGTCTCTTCAACGGCAAGGGGCGGTGCAGCGACTGCCACGCTTTCTCGACGGTGAGCCCGCTCTTCTCCGATCAGAAGTTCCACAACATCGGCATCGCCGCGCACAAGACGGACTTCATCGAGCTGGCGCGCAAGGCCGCCAGCACCGTGCGGGCGGGCGATCTGAAGCAGGTCGACGAGCTCGCCATCCAGACCCACTTCTCCGAGCTGGGGCGCTTCCTCGTCACCAAGCAGGCGAACGACATCGGCGCCTTCAAGACGCCCGGGCTCCGCAACGTCGCCATCACGGCGCCCTACATGCACGACGGCTCGCTCGCCACGCTCTGGGACGTGATGGACCACTACAACAAGGGCGGTGTGCCGAACCCGAACCTCGACGGCGGCATGCAGCGGCTCGGCCTCACCGAGGCCGAGATCGACGACCTGGTGGCCTTCATGGAGTCGCTCACCAGCAGCAAGTTCGCTGCCCTCGCCAAGCAGGAGATGGCGCGTCAGCGCGCGCGCAAGAGCGTGCGCCCGGAGCGCGAGACCGCGGTCGCGATGGGCAAGCAGGGCCACCTGGGCGATCTCGCCCCGACCCCCGACCCGGCGCGGCCGGCCGCCTTCGGAGTGCTCGTACGCGGAGGGACCTCCTATGAGTAAAGGGCCGAAGAGCATCGAGACCCGGCATTACGAGGAGCGCGGCGCCTTCTTCGCGGGGCTGAGACACGTCTCGCGCCGCTCGTTCGTGAAGCTCGCCGGGCTCTCGGCCGGGCTCGCGATGGCGAAGGGGCTGGTCACGCCGCACGGCTTCCAGCTGGTCCAGGTGGCCAGCGCGGCGGAGGGCGACCGGCCGTCCTTCACCTTCGCCTACGTCTCCGACACCCACCTCTACCCGGCCAGCCTGAACGACCGCTTCGTGCGCGCGGCCTTGAAGGCGGTCGACGACGTCAACGCCCTCGACCCGCAGCCCGACTTCGTCCTCTTCGGCGGCGACCTGGCGCAGCTCGGCCGGAAGGAGGAGCTCGATCTCGGGCGGCAGATCCTGAAGACCATCAAGGCGCCCGTCCACATGATGGTGGGCGAGCACGACTGGTTCCTCGACCTGGGCGAGTACTGGCGCGGGCTCTTCGGGCCCGCGCAGCACTCCTTCGACCACAAGGGCGTGCACTTCGTCACCCTGATGAGCGTCCAGGAGAAGGACTTCTGGACGGCGCGCGGCATGACGCCGGCCGAGCGCATGCAGACGGTCGCCGGGCTCGACAACGGGGTGCAGTCGCGCTTCGAGGTGGGCGAGGAGGGGCGCGCGTGGTTGAAGCGCGATCTCGAGAAGGTGGACCACCAGACGCCGCTCGTCGTCTTCTCGCACTCGCCGCTCTACAAGTACTACCGGCCGTGGAACTTCTGGACCGAGGACGCCGAGGAGGTGCAGGCCATCCTGAAACCCTTCCCGCACGTGACCGTGATCCACGGCCACACCCATCAGCTGCTCACCAACCGCATCGACAACATCCAGTTCCACGGCATGCTCTCGACGGCGTGGCCGTGGCCGTACGCGCCCGAGGGTCTGCCCAAGCTCACGATCCAGATGAACCGCGCCGATCCCTTCGACCAGTTCGACGGCTGCGGCGACGGCGCGGTCGCAGTGCTCGAGAGCGGGCTCGTCAACAAGCTCTACAACCTCTGGGACCGCAACCCGGTCACGGTGCGCGCCAGCTACCTCACGTCCGGCGGCGCCCAGGACGCGCCGCCGCGGACGAAGCTGCCCTCGTT
>Ga0209469_1001431_pt1 | contig 12890 bp, 10 predicted proteins | sample GraSoiAngelo_123_FD_185880 | JGI IMG/M metagenome (GOLD analysis project Ga0209469, IMG submission 185880) | Grasslands soil microbial communities from the Angelo Coastal Reserve, California, USA - 14_0927_02_40cm (SPAdes) (version 2) | ecosystem: Environmental > Terrestrial > Soil > Grasslands ... | reverse complement strand
GAGGGCCACCAACATTAGAATGGCCGCGATCGGCCGGGTCGAGCGTGCGTAGCGCGCGGTCTCGTGGAGCCCACGAAGGATCGGCGTCGCGCTCCGCGCCGGGGCCTGCGGCGCTGCGCGCATCGCCCCGAGCGCCAGGAGGACCGCCGCGTAGCTCGCGCCGTTCACGAGAAAGCATACCCCCTCACCGGCGTGCGCGACGATGGCGCCGCCGATAGAGGGGCCGATCAGCCGCGCCGCGTTCGTGACCGACGCGTGCAGGGCGACCGCGTTCCCGACGTCGTCCCGACTCTCGACGATGTCGGCGACGAAGGCCTGGCGGGCCGGGACGTCGAGGGCGCCGACGACCCCGAGGAGGGCGCCGATCGCGACCAGCTGCCAGACGGCGACCACACCCGCCAGCGCCAGCCCTGCCAGGACCAGCGTCAGCGCCATCGCGAGGCTCTGCGTGACGACGAGGATCCGGTGACGGCTCCACCGGTCGCTGAGCCCCCCCGCGATGGGCATCAGGAGGAGCGAGGGGAGCTGGCCCGCGGCGGCGAGGACGCCGAGCAGGAGTGGCGAGCCCGTCAGCCGATAGGCGAGCCAGCCCATCGCCACCTGCTGGACCCAGGTGCCGACCAGCGACACGGACTGGCCACCGAGAAAGAGACGGACGTTCCGCGACCGGAGGCTGCCGAAGGCCCGCGCGCGGGGGAGCTCCATCGACGAGGTGGGCGGGTGACCGCCAATGCGGGTCACCCGCCCTTGCGGGTCACGCGCGCTTCAGCTGGGCACGGTCGATCGGAAGCGTGCGAACGCGCTTGCCCGTCACCGCGTAGATCGCGTTGCAGACGGCGGGCGCCACGCTCGGCACGCCGGGCTCGCCGAGGCCTCCCGGCGCCTCGCCGGAGTCCAGGATGTGCGGCTCGACGACCGGCATCTCGTTGATGCGGAGCATCGGATAGTCGTGGAAATTGGACTGTTGCACACGACCGCGGTCGATCGTGATCCGGCCGTAGAACGCGGCCGTGAGCGCGTACACCGCGCCCCCTTCCATCTGCGCCTTGACCTGGTCGGGATTGACGGCGATGCCGGGATCGATGGCGGCGACGAGCCGGTGGACGCGGACGGCCCCGTCCGGGGCGACCGACACCTCGGCCACCGTGGCGGCGTAGCTGCCGTAGGAGAATACGACGGCGATGCCGCGTCCGCGCCCGGACGGGAGCGGCGCCCCCCAGTTCGCCTTGGTCGCGGCCAGCTCCAGCACCCCCTTGTGGCGGGGCGACTTGCCGAGCAGCGCACGCCGGTACTCGTACGGATCCTTGCCGGCCAGGTGGGCCAGCTCGTCGATGAAGCTCTCGATGATGAACCCGTTCTGCGACGGGCCGACCGAGCGCCAGAACCCGAGCGGGATACCGAAGTCCTTGTTGGTCCACTCGATGCGGAGATTCGGGACGTCGTAGGGCATGTTGCGCACGGCTTCGACCGCGGCGGCGTCGATCTCGCCCGCCTTCGCGCGTCCCTTCTGGATCAGAATGCCCGGCCCCACCATCCGCGTGAACCACGCGGCGGGCATGCCGTTGGCGTCGAGCGCCGCCCGGAAGAGGTTGTACGTTGCGGGACGGTAGAAGCCGTGAGTCAGGTCGTCCTCGCGCGTCCACATGACCTTCACGGGCGCGCCGACCGCCTTCGCCGTCTCGACGGCGTCCACGATGAAATCCTGCTCGCCGCGCCGGCCGAACCCGCCGCCGAGCAGCGTCGTGTGCACGGTGACCTTCTCGGGCGGGAGCCCGGTGAGGCGCGCGCCCGTCGCCTGAGTGCCTCCAGGGTTCTGCGTCGGCGCCCAGATCACGCAGGCGTCGGGCGTCACCTGCGCCGTCGCGTTCATCGGCTCCATGCACGCGTGCTCGAGGAACGGCACCTGGTACACCGCCTCGTGCACGCGCCCGCCTGCGGCGAGCGCCTTCTCGGCGTCGCCGTCGTTCCGCGCGACCTGACCCGGCTGTCTGGCGGCGGCCTCGTACTCGCGCGTGATCATCGCGCTCGACACCTGAGCGGTCGGTCCCTCGTCCCACGTCACCCGGAGCGCCTTGCGCCCCTGGGAGGCAGACCAGAAGCCGTCGGCGACCACGGCGATGCCGTTCGACACCTGGACGATGTGCTTGACGCCTTTTACCTGTTTCGCGGCTGTCGCGTCGAAGCTCTTCACCTTGCCGTCGAAGACGGGGCAGCGCTCGATCGAGGCGACGAGCATCCCCGGCACCACCACGTCGACCCCGTAGATGCCGCGGCCGGTGATCTTCTCGGGCGTGTCGCGCCGGTGCACATGCTTGCCGATATAGCGGAATTTGTCGGGGGTCTTGAGCTTCGGGTCCTGCGGCACGGGCAGCTGCTGCGCACGGTCCACGAGCTGGCCGTAGAGGAGCCGTCGTCCGGTCGGCTTGTGGACCACCGCGCTCGGCTCCGTCTCCACGCTCTCGACCGGCACCCCCCACTCGTTGGCGGCGGCCTGCATCAGCATCTCGCGCGCCCCTGCGGCGGCCTTGCGCCACATTGCCAGGTGGTCGCGGACGCCGCGGCTTCCACCGTAGGACTGGGCGCCCGTGACAGGGTTCTTGAAGAGCGCGGGATTGGCGGGCGCCTGCTCGACGCGGACCCGGTCGAGGTCGACGTCGAGCTCATCGGCGATGATCATGGGCGTCGTGGTCAGCGAGCCCTGCCCCATCTCGGGTACCGAGTTGGTAATCGTCACGACGCCGTCGCGATCGATCCGGAGCCACTGGTTCGGCGCGAACACACCCGGCGTCTGCGCGAGGGCGTCGGACCGGCGACGCGGGAGCGGGAAGCCGATCGTGAGCCCCGCGCCGACCGCGAGGCCGCCCTTGAGGAGCGCGCGTCGGGAGACGAGCGTCTTCATCGCGCGCCTCCTTTCTGGAGCGCCGCCGCCTGATGGATCGCGGCCCGGATGCGCTGGTAGGTCCCGCAGCGGCAGATGTTGCCCGCCATCGCGGCGTCGATGTCGGCGTCCGTCGGGGAGGGCTTGCTGGCCAGGAGGGCCGCGGCCGACATGATCTGCCCCGGCTGGCAGTAACCGCACTGGGGCACGTCCACCTCCGTCCACGCGCGCTGCAGGGGGTGGTCACCCTTGTCCGAAAGGCCCTCGATCGTGGTCACGCGTTTGCCGGCGGCGGCCGAGGCCGGCGTGACGCACGCGCGCACGGGCGCGCCATCGAGGTGGACCGTGCACGCGCCGCAGAGCGCCATGCCGCACCCGTACTTGGTTCCGGTCAGGCCGAGCGTCTCCCGGAGCACCCACAGGAGGGGCATCTCGGGCTGGACGTCGACCCGCTGCGCTTTGCCGTTGACAGTGAGTGAGACCATGGAGACCTCCTGGGCCAGAATCTGACGCGCCTCAGGAAACACCAGCATCACCTCGCTGTCAACTCCTGTATAAAATTTTCGACTCTAGTCACGCGCGCCGCGGCGTGGGATCGTCGGCGCATGACGCTCTACTCGCGCCATCAGCTGATCGTGCTGCTCGTCCTCCTCAGCGCCGCGGGGTTCGGCCTCGCCGTCGGTCACTGGCGCCGCGCTCACCCCGATGTCGTCGAGCGGCTGGAGCAGTTCGATCGGACCCCGCCGCCCGCGGGCTCACTCGCGCCGCCGGCGCGGTTTCCGGCATCCCCCGAGCGCGGGCACCCACGAGCGACGCCGCGGTCAGCGCGACAGACGTCGCGCGCCGCGCGCATCGACCTCAATCGCGCGGACGTCGCCGAGCTGACGCAGCTTCCCGGCATCGGGCCCGTGCTGGCGACGCGAATCGTCCAGGCGCGCGAGGCCGACGGACCATTCGCCGCGGTGGACGATCTCCACCACGTGGGCGGCGTGAGCCGCCGCACGATCGAGCGGCTCCGACGGCTCGTGACGGTCACCCGCTGACGGGTCTTCCATGCCATGGCGCGCGATGCCGCTCGCTCCCGTCGCGATCGCGTTCGCCGCCGGCGTGGGCCTCGCCCCCTGGGCGCGTCCGGACGTGGCCTGGACGACGTGGCTCGCAGCGCTCGCGAGCACCGGCGCGCTCCTCCTCACGGGCCGGACGGCCGGGGCGACGGCCTTGCTCCTCGTCGGCGTCGCGGCCGTCGGCGCCCTTCATGGAATCGAGACGCCCCTGCCGCCCGGCCACGTCGCCCGCCTCGATCTGCCGCGGACGGCGCACGTGGATGGGCGGCTTGTCGCCGAGCCGGTCTGGTGGGCCCCCGATCGCGTCCGTCTCCTCATCGAGGTCGAGCGCGTCGACGGCCTCGAGCGCTCGGGACGGATCCAGGCGACCGTGTACGGCGTGGCGCCACCGCTCGTCCTCGGCCAGCGGATCACGGCGGAACTGCGCCTCCACCCCGCGATCGGCTTCCGCAATCCTGGGACGTTCGACTACGCCGAGCACCTCAAGCGCGAGGACATCCGCGTCACGGCAACGGCGCGCGCCGACCGCCTCACGCCGGTCGACCACCCTGCGCCGCCCTGGCCCGAGCGGATCAAGCGCGCGTCGGTGGCGGCGATCTCCCAGGCGTTGCCACGCGCCTCCGCGGCGCTGCTGGCAGGGCTCCTGCTGGGCGAGCGGACCGCCCTGCCACCCGAGCTCGACGAGGGCTTCCGCCGCGCCGGCGTCTATCACGTCCTCGCGGTGTCCGGCTTCAACGTCGTGCTGCTCGCCGCGGCGGTGCTCGCCCTCTGCCGGCTCGCCCGCGTCGGCCGCCGCGTGTCCGCGGTCGCCGCGATCGTCGTCGTCGTCGGCTTCGCAGCGGTCGTCGGGCCCGAGCCCTCGGTGCTGCGGGCGGTCGTCATGGCGGTGCTAGTTCTCGCGGCGCTGCTCCTCGAGCGGGAGGCTTCGGTCACCAACAGCCTCGCCCTCGCCGCGCTGGCGATCCTCGCCATCCGCCCGGGTGACCTGCTCGACCCGGGCTTTCAGCTCTCCTTCGCCGCGACCGCCGGCATCGTAGCGGCGCCGATGCCGCGCGGCGTGATCGCCGGCGCGATCGCTGTCAGCGCGGCGGCCCAGCTCGCGGTTCTGCCGATCACCCTCACCCACTTCAACCAGCTCTCGACGATCGGCGTCGTCGTGAACCTCGGGGTCGTGCCCCTGGCGGGCGTGGCCACGGTCGCGGGGCTCCTCGCGGTCGCTGCCTCTTTCCTGAGCGCGGGCGCAGCCCAGATCGGCTTCGACGCGGTCTGGCCAGTTCTGCTCGCACTCCGCGCCGTGGTCGCGCTCGCGGCCGCGGTGCCCGGGGCGGTCGTGTACCTGCCGGCGCCCCACGGGGTCGCCATCGCCTTCTACGCGGGAGCCCTCGCGCTAGGGCTCGTCTGGTGGCGGCTTCGTGCCGAGCGGCCTCGTGTCGGGGGACCGAGCGGCGCGGCGGCCCTCATCCTGCTCGTGCTCGCCGTCGCCGTGGCGGTGTGGCCTCTGCTCCGGCCCCCCGACGGCCGCCTGCGCGTCATCGTCCTCGACGTCGGCCAGGGCGACGCGATCGTCGTCGAGGCGCCCGACGGCCGCGTGCTGCTCGTGGACGCGGGCACGGGAGGCCCGATGCGGCTCGACGCCGGCGCGCGCGTGGTGGCACCGTTCCTGTGGAACCGTGGACACCTGCGGCTCGCAGGCGCGATCGCCACCCACCAAGACGCCGACCACGCCGGTGGCATGGAATCGATCCGCCGCCGCTTCGGCGTCGCGCCAGGGCTCGAGGCCGAAACGCTCGCGCGGGGCCCGCACTGGATCGCCGGCGCCATGATCTCGCTGGTGCGGCCCTGGTCGCGAGCGGGTGGCGGGGTGGCGGGGTCCCTCGGAGACCCGTGGCTTCTGGGGGTTGCCCAGCCCGGCGCGCTCGAGACGCCAGCGCGCGGGTCGGCTGCTAGCGTGGTCGACGAGGGGCCCCGCCACCCGGCCGCCGGCTCCCGCCGGAGCCGCAACGACGAGGCCATCGTGCTGCGCGTCGAGTACGGGCTCGCGTCGTTCCTGCTCGCGTCTGACATCGAGGCCGCGCGCGAGCAGGCCCTCGTCGCCACGAGGTCGCCGCTCGCCGCGACCGTCCTCAAGGTCGCGCACCACGGGTCGCGCACGTCGAGCACCCCCGCGTTCCTCGGCGCCGTCGGCCCGGCGATCGCCGTGATCTCGGTGGGCCCGCGCAATCCGTACGGCCACCCCGATCCCGGCGTGCTCGAGCGTTTGGCAGCGGCGGGGGCGCGCCTCTACCGGACGGACCGCGACGGCGCGGTGATCGTCGAGACCGACGGCCGGACGCTCACGGTCACCCGCTGGGCCGCGCGGGCGACCGACCGCTTCTGCCTCGACCCCGAGGCGATTTGTTAGAATCGAGCGCCATGGCGAGAGTCAACGACCACTACCTGAAGCTCCGGTCGAGCTATCTCTTCTCGGAGATCGCGCGGCGTGTGAGGGAGTTCCAGAACGCGCACCCGGGTGCCGGGCTCATTCGCCTGGGGATCGGCGACGTCACTCGTCCGCTGGCACCCGCGGTCGTCAAGGCCTTGCACTCCGCGGTGGACGAGATGGCGCGGGCCGAGACGTTCAAGGGGTACGGCCCGGAGACGGGCTACGAGTTCCTCGTCGAGCTGATCGCCAAGCACGACTTCGGCGAGCGCGGCGTCACGGTCGCCTCCGACGAGATCTTCGTGAGCGACGGGGGCAAGAGCGACTCGGCGAACATCCAGGAGATCTTCGCCGCCGACTGCGTCGTCGCGGTCATCGACCCGATCTACCCCGTGTACCTGGACAGCACCGTGATGGCGGGGCGGGCGGGCGCGGCGCGCGACGACGGCCGCTACGACCGTGTCGTCTACCTGCCCTGCACCGCGGAGAACGGCTTCGAGCCGCCGCTCCCCGAGCGCCACGTGGACCTCATCTACCTGTGCTTCCCGAACAACCCCACCGGGGCCGTCCTCGGGCGTGCGGGGCTCAAACGCTGGGTGGACTGGGCACGGCGCGAGGGCGCGGTGCTCCTCTACGACGCGGCGTACGAGGCCTACATCCGCGACCCGGAGATCCCACACTCCATCTACGAGATCGAGGGCGCGCGCGACGTCGCGATCGAGTTCCGCAGCTTCTCGAAGACGGCGGGCTTCACCGGGACGCGATGCGCGTTCACCGTCGTGCCCAAGGGCCTCATGGGCCGCGACGGCGCCGGCCAGCCGGTGAGCCTCAACGCGCTCTGGTTCCGGCGCCAGTCGACGAAGTTCAACGGCGTGCCCTATATCGTCCAGCGCGGGGCCGCCGCCGTCTACACCGACGAGGGGCGCCGCGAGGTCGGGTCGGCGATCGATTTCTACATGGAGAACGCCCGGATCATCCGGGAGGGGCTCGAGGCGGCGGGGCTCAGGGCCTATGGCGGGAAGAACGCGCCGTACATCTGGGTCAAGACGCCCCGAGGGCTCGGCTCGTGGGACTTCTTCGACAGGCTCCTCGGCCAGGCGCACGTCGTCACCACGCCGGGCGCCGGGTTCGGGCCGAGCGGCGAGGGCTACGTGCGACTGACCGCATTCGGCCGGCGCAACGAGACGGAGGAGGCGGTCGACCGGATCAAGACCCGCCTGGCGCTCTAAGAGTCGTAGGGGGCCGAACCGCGCCTACTCCGACACGTTCCTAACGCCGCCGAGCGACGAACGCTGTGGGCGAGATCGCCGTGGACGGGAAGGCGGCGAGGATCTGTCGGTCTCCGGTGACGAACGACACCCGAAGATCCCGAGCCAGCCCCACGAACTCGCAGTCGTAGGCGGAGCATCCCGAACGCGCCGCGAGCCCGAGAACCTGCTGGGACGCGACGGTGTACTCTCCGCCCGCCATCCTGCGCTCGGCCTCATGCGCGATGCGGACCGCGTCGTCGAGGCCGAGCCCGCGCCGGTGCACCAGGCCCGCCAGAACGTTGCGGAATTCCGAGCGCCAGAGCAGCGGGGCCACCCACACGGGATCCCGGACCAGCACCGTTTCTGCCTGCGCCGTGTTCTGCCCGCTCACGTACAGATACACGAGCAGATTCGTGTCAACGACGATCACGCACGCCCGGCGGGCTTGAGTCGCGCCAGCACCCGATCGGTGAGACGCCCACCCGCCGGCGTGTGACGCACCTCGCGCGCGCGCGCGAGCAGGGCTTCGGCGTCCACCGGAGCCGCCTGGGCGAGCACCTCGAGGCACGCGATGACCTCGCGGTTGAGGCTCCGCCGGTGCAGGGTCGCCCGCGCCTTGAGACGGCGGACCAGTGGCTGGGGGACGTTCTTGACCGTCAGCGTCGCCATCGTGGTGTATCCAAATTGGTACCAGAATGGATCCATCGAGAGGATACCGCGAGCCATCGGCCCGCGTCAATCCAAAGGCCTTCGATCGAGGGTTTTGCTTCCGGCGGTTTCGAGCGCGGGCTTGGCCCGCGCAATCGAGTCCTGGGGGAGGTCTCGGAGGGGCCGTCGGGGCCCCCCCTCCGAGGTCCTAGCTCTCGTACGCGCGCTCGTACTGGGCGCGCAGGCGCTCGAGCTCCTCGGGGTCGAGGCGCATGCCGAGCGAGAGGCCCATCTCGCCGAGGATCGTCTTGATCTCGTTGAGCGACTTCTTGCCGAAGTTCTTCGTCTTCAGGAGCTCGGCCTCGGTCTTCTGCACGAGATCGGCGATGGTCCGAATGTTGGCGGTCTTCAGACAGTTCGAGGCGCGGACGGAGAGCTCGAGCTCGTCCACGTTGCGGAAGAGGTTCTCGTTCAGCTCGGTCCGCGGCCGCGTCTCGTCGCGCTCGGCCGCCTCCTCCTCCGGCGTCGCCTCGGGGAAGGCCGTGAGCAGCGCGAAGTGGTCCTCGAGGATCCGTGACGCCTCGCCGACGGCCGCGGTCGGCGCGACGCTGCCGTCGGTCCACACCTCGAGGACGAGCCGTTCTCGCCCGGTCGCCACGGCCTCGACGTGGAAGTTCACGCGCTTGACCGGCGAGAAGTCGGCGTCCAGCAAGATCGCGTTGATCGGCAAGGCCTCGGGCTCACGCTTCTCGGCGGACACGTAGCCGCGGCCGCGCTCGACGCACACCTCCATCTCGAGCACCCCGTCCTTGTCGAGGGTGGCGAGCGGCACGTCGGGCGTGAGGATCTCGACGTCGGCGTCCTTCTCGAAGTCGCTCGCCTTGACCACGCCCGTGCCCTGCGCGCGGAGCCGGAGGATCTTCGGACGGTTGACGTGGTGCGCGAAGACCACCTTTCGGAGGTTCAGCATGATGTCGAGCGTGTCCTCCGTGACCCCCGGGAGATGCGAGAACTCGTGGAGCACGTTCTCGATCTTCACCCACGTCGGCGCCGCGCCGTGGATGGCCGACAGGAGGGCGCGGCGGTAGGCGATGCCCACGGTCAGCGCGAATCCTGGCTCGAAGGGCTCGATGACCAGCTTGCCGTAGTTCTTTTCCTGAACGGCCCAGTCGTGACGCGCGGGAAGCTCAAGCTCCACCATGAAGACCCCCTCAGAGGTGACCCGGTCGTGTGGAGAAACGCGGGGCTCGCCCCAGGCCACTCAGTATACCAGAGGTTCAATGTTACACTCGTAGAATCATGGGGTTGCGCCCTCTTCCGAGCGCCCTGACCCTCGGCGCCGCCGTGCTCGCCACGGTGCTCGCCTGGGAGATCTTCACTCCCGCGCCGGCGCTCGATGCCGGAGGCGTGGTCGTGGAGATCCCCGCCCACCGAGGCGTCCTCGGCGTCGCCGCCGCACTCCGGGACGCCGGCGTGATCCGGAGTCGCGCGGCGTTCATCACGCTGACCCTGGTCCGGGGCAGCGCGCGCAAGCTCCAGGCCGGCGAGTACGAAGTCGAGCGCGCGACCGACACGATGGGCGTGCTCAGGCTCCTCGAGACCGGCCGTGTCAAACAGCACATCGTCCTCCACCCCGAGGGCGCAACCGTCACGGAGCTCGCCGGGGAGCTCGAGCGGGAGCGCATCGCGAGCGCCGCGGCGACCCTGCGCGTCGCGCGCGATCCGGCGTTCCTCCGCGGGCTCGGCATCCCGGGGCCGAGCGTCGAGGGCTACCTGTTCCCGGACACCTACCAGTTCGTGCGCGGGATGACGCCCGAGGAGATCCTGACACGCATGGTCCAGCGCCTCCGCGCAAAGCTCACGCCCGACACGCTCGCGCGCTCCCGCGGGCGCGGGCTCGACCTCCACGGACTCCTCACCCTCGCGTCGATCATCGAACGCGAGGCGGTCGCGCGCGACGAGATGCGCCTGATCTCGGCGGTCTTCTGGAACCGGCTCAAGCTCGACATGCCGCTCCAGGCGGACCCGACGGTGCAGTACGCGCTCGACAAGGAGCGCCGCGCCCTCACCCGCACCGATCTCCTCGTCGATCATCCCTTCAACACGTACCGCCACCCGGGGCTCCCGCCGGGGCCGATCGCGAGCCCGGGCCTCCAAGCGATCGCGGCCGCCCTCGACCCCGCGCCGGTAAAGTACCTCTACTTCGTCGCGATGGACGATCGCCGTCACTACTTCTCGACGACGATCGAGCAGCACAACGCCGCCGTCGCCCGGTACCGGCTCGCCCGCAATCGCTGAACGTGCTATAAAACCCGCGACATGATGCGCTCCACCGCGCTCGACCCCGCGGTCCTGCGCCCGGGGGCCCGCCGCCCGCTGCCGCTGCTCTACCGCCTGTTCCGCGCGCCGGTGCGCCGGCTCCTCGAGCGCGTCTTCGACCTCGCCGTCCACGGGCTCGAGTACCTGCCCAGGAGCGGACCCTACATCGTCGCGGCGAACCACCACAACTATCTCGACGGCGTGGTCCTCGGCGCGGTCGTGCCCGAGCCGATCCGCTTCATCGTCATGCCGCGCGTGTGGCGGGCGACCCCGCTCCACCCGCTCTTCCACCGTCACGTCGGCTCGATCCCGATCAACCTCGAGCGCCCGGATCCGGGCGCGCTCCGGCGTGCGCTCGGGGCGCTCGCCGTGGGACGCGTAGTCGGGATCTTCCCCGAGGGACCCTTCAGCGTCCGCGGGCGGCTCGAGCGCGGCCTGCCCGGCGTCGCGCTCCTGGCGCTCCGGTCGGGCGCGCCGGTCATCCCCGCCGGGATCACCGGCACGTACGAGGCCCTCGCCGAGCGCTGGGGCCACATTCCGCGGCGGAGCGCGCTCCGCGTCCGCTTCGGGCCGCCGCGCCGCTTCCTCCCGGATGGCGCGCACGGTCGACGGACGGCCCGGCAGAGCGTGACCCAGCGGATCATGGACGACATCGCCACGCTGCTCACGTGAAACCCCGGCCGGGACGCAAGAACGTCAGAAAGCCGTGGGCGGGCCGCTTCACGCAGTCGACCGATCCGACCGCGGAGCGCTTCACCGGCTCGCTCGCCTTCGACCGGCGCCTCTGGCCCTGGGACATCACGGGCAGCGTCGCGTGGGCGAAGGCGCTCGGCCGGGCGGGGCTCCTCACGGCCTCCGAGCGCGACACGATCGTGCGCGGTCTCGACGCCGTGCGGGAGGAGCTCGCCACGGGCACGTTCCCGTTTCGGCCGGAGCTCGAAGACATCCACACGAACGTGGAGCGGCGACTCCACGACCTGGTCGGCGACGTCGCCGGCAAGCTCCACACGGGCCGCTCGCGAAACGACCAGATCGCGCTCGACGAGCGCCTCTATCTGAAAGACGTCGCCGCGCGCGTCGCCGAGGGGCTTCGGCGCGTGCAGGAAGCCCTCGTCGCGCGGGCCGCCGAGACCGTCGAGGCGCCGCTGCCCGGGTACACGCACCTGCAGCGCGCGCAGCCCGTCGTGCTCGCCCACCATCTGCTCGCGTACGTGTTCATGCTCCAGCGCGACCGCGAGAGGTTTCGCGACGCTGCGGCACGGGCCGACGTGCTCCCCCTCGGCGCGGCGGCGCTGGCGGGGACCGCGTTCCCGATCGACCGCGAGGCACTGGCGCAGGACCTGGGGTTCGCCGCGGTCTCTCCGAACAGCCTCGACGCCGTGAGCGACCGCGACTACGTCCTCGAGTTCCTGGCGGCCGGCGCGCTCGCGGGCATGCACCTCTCGCGGCTCGCCGCGGACCTCACGCTCTGGGCGACCGCCGAGTTCGGCTTCGTCGAGTTCTCGGACGCGTTCGCGACGGGCTCGTCGATCATGCCCCAGAAGAAGAACCCCGACGTCGCGGAGCTGATCCGTGGCAAGAGCGGCCGCCTCTACGGCAACCTCGTCGCCGTGCTGACGACGATGAAGGGCCTGCCGCTCGCGTACAACTCCGACATGCAGGAGGACAAGGAGCCGTTCTTCGACTCCGTGGACACGCTCGAGGCGATCGTCGGCGTCCTGCCGCCGCTCCTCACCGCGCTCACGTTCCGCACCGATCGAATGCGGCGCGCCGCGGGGGAGCACTTCTCGACCGCCACCGACCTCGCGGACTACCTCGTGCGGAAGGGCCTGCCCTTTCGCCAGGCGCACGAGGTCGTCGGCCGGCTCGTGCGTTACGCCCTCGACGAGGGCAAGACGCTCGAGGACCTCACGCTCCCCGAGTTTCGCCGCTTCTCGCCGTTGATCGACGGCGACGTCAAGGACGCGATCACGGTGGAGGCCTCGCTCCGGGCGCGGGCCGTGACCGGCGGCACGGCGCCGGCGGCCGTGCGCCGCACGCTCGCCCTGGCTCGCACGCTGATCGCCCACGGATGAGCCCCCGCGCACGCCTCGCCGCGGGCGTCCTCCTGACGACGCTCTCGCTCGCGGCGTGCGGGCGCAAGGGACCGCCCGCGGCGCCCGAGGCGCGCGTCCCGCGAGCCGCCGGCGACCTCGCCGTCGTCGTCCGCGCGTCGACGATCGAGCTCAGCTGGACCAACCCCACACGGCGTGTCGACGGCACCCCTCTGCGCGACCTCACGCTGGCGCGCGTCTTCCGCGTGGACGACGCGG
>Ga0209469_1001414_pt1 | contig 12981 bp, 10 predicted proteins | sample GraSoiAngelo_123_FD_185880 | JGI IMG/M metagenome (GOLD analysis project Ga0209469, IMG submission 185880) | Grasslands soil microbial communities from the Angelo Coastal Reserve, California, USA - 14_0927_02_40cm (SPAdes) (version 2) | ecosystem: Environmental > Terrestrial > Soil > Grasslands ... | reverse complement strand
ACCCCCGGACGTGGACAAGGCGTGCGGCGAGGTTCTATTGCTCCCGTCGTCCGACCGTCAACCGGAACGGGAGGGAACCATGGAGAGGATGAGCGAGCTCGAGCGGCGCATCCAGGCGCTCGAGGAGGAGCTGCGGCACTGGCTCGTCTACTTCGAGCGGAACCCTGGGGAGCGGTTCGTGAGCGACGGTGACCCGTCCGTCGTGACTGTCCCGGCCACGCTCCGGGCCCGGCTGCGGAGCGACCTCCGGAACCTTCGCGTCGTCGAACGCTAAGACCTCGCGCGACTACCTGTACATGAGATACGACGCGCGCCGGTTCAAGAAGCTGCTTCGGTCAGCGTCGGCCCAGGTGAGGAGCCGGTCGAGGCTCTGCCCGCTGAGGAACGCCCACATCGTCGGCCGGTTCACCAGGAGGTTCTGGATGTTCTCGGGTCTGAACTCGTCCCGGTGACGGACGCGTAGCTCGCGCGCGAGCGCGAGCGCCACTGTCACCGGCCGGATCGCGTTGCGGTCGGTGACGACCAGCCGCACGCCGCCGCACTGGACCTGGGCGTACTGGTCGGCCGTCGGCGCGAACCAGACGGGCTCGAACCTGACGCCGCGGAGCTCCAGACGATTGAGCGCGTCCACGAGCCCCTCGGGCTCGATCCATGGCGCCCCCACGACCTCGAACGGCGTGTCGGTTCCGCGCCCGACCGAGAGGTTCGCCGCCTCCAGGAGCCCGATCCCCGAGTAGAGCAGCGCCTCGGTGAGCGACCGGATGTTCGGCGACGGGTTCACCCACGGGAGCCCTGTCTCGTCGTACCAGAGCCGCCGCTCCCAGCCGGCCATCGGGATCACCGTGAGCGCCACGGGGATCTTCCGCTCGGCGGCCACCATCCGCGCGAACTCACCGATCGTCAGCCCGACGCGGATGGGGACCGTGTGAGGGCCCGTGAACGACTGGAGGTCGCGGTCCATTAGCGGTCCCTCGACGACGCTGCCCGTGATCGGGTTCGGGCGGTCGAGCACGACGAGGGGAATCCCCGCCCGCGCCGCCTCTTCCATCACGTAGACGAGCGTCGTGAGGTAGGTGTAGTGGCGCACGCCGATGTCCTGCATGTCGAACACGAGCATGCTCACGCCCCTCAGCATCTCGCGAGTCGGCCGGAGCGTCGAGCCGTAGAGGCTCCAGATCGGCCGCTTCGTCCAGGGGTCGCGGCCGTTCGGGACGTTGGTGATCGCCTCGCCGGCGATCCCGTGCTCGGGCGAGAAGATCGCCCGCAGACGCACGCCCGGCGCCGCGGCGAAGAGGTCGATCGCGCGCCGCCCCTGGACGTCCACTCCCGTCTGGTTGGTGACGAGGCCGACCGAGTGGCCCATGAACGTCGCGAAGTTCTGGGAGGCGACGACGTCGAGCCCGGTGCGCACGCGTCCGGGCGTGGCCCCCGACACCGGGAGCGGCGCCGGCGTCTCGGCGGGAAGGTCGGCGGCCGGCGCGTCGGCGCCCGTCATCGCCGGCTGTGGCGGCTCGCCGGCGAAGAGCGCCGCGCCCACCGCCCCGGCGATCCGAAGGCGCAGCTCGCGGATGTCCTCGGCCCCACCCCCGTTCGGGTGCACGCGGTTGGTGAGCACGATCATGTAGGTGCGGCTCGCCGGATCGAGCCAGACCGCGGTGCCCGTAAAGCCCGTGTGCCCGACCGAGCCCATCGGGAAGAACGGCCCCAGGGTGCGCGAGAACGGCGACGAGAGATCCCAGCCGAGCGTCCGCGTGACCTGACCGTCCGGGTTCGGCTCCCACATGAGCGCGACCGTCTCGGGCTTGAGGTACTGCTGCCCGTCGAGCGTCCCACCGTTGAGCAGCATGCGGCAGAGTCGCGCGAGGTCGGCGGCCGTCGAGAACATCCCCGCGTGGCCGGCGACACCCCCGAGCAGGCGCGCGCGCCCATCGTTCGCCTCGCCCTGGAGCAGGTGGCCGTTGGCGTAGTCCGTCGGCGCCACGCGGCTCTTCACGGCGTCGCGGGGGCGGAACGACGTGTCGCGCAGGTCGAGCGGGCGGAAGAACACGTGCTCGAGGTAGCGGTCGAGGCGCTCGCCGCTCACGCGTCGGACGACCTCGCCGAGCAGGATGAAGCCGGTATCGCTGTACTGGAAGCCGGTCCCCGGCGGATATTCGAGCGGGACCCTCGCGAGCGCCCACGCGGCTTCCGGAAATCGCGGCGCGACCGCCCGGTTCGGCGGGACCGCGGCGAACCCCGCGCTGTGGGTCAGGATCCGCCGGATGGTGACGGCCTCGAACCGCCTGCCACGGAACTCACGCAGATAGCGCCCGAGCGGCTCGTCGAGCTTGATCGCGCCGCGCTCGACGAGCGACATCACGGCGAGCGTCGTGCCGAAGGGCTTCGTGAGCGAGGCGATGTCGAAGATCGTTGTGAGCATCATCGGCGCGGGCTCGGGAACGAGCCTGCGCGAGCCGTACGCGCGGTGCAGGAGGACCTCGTCGCCCCGCCCGATGAGGACGACGACGCCGGGGATCTCCCCGGAGGTTACCAAGGCGTTCGCGGCCTCATCGACGCCGGTGAAGTCCGGCGCCTGGGCGGCGGCGAGCGTTGGCCAGAGGAGGAGGAGGAGCAGGAACGCGACGCGCTGAGCGCTCACCTTACGATCTTAGCACTGCTATAGGTCACGCTCTCAGCACTGGTATAGTTGGGTCGAGATGCGTCCGCTGCATCGGGTGTTCGTCACCGGCGCGACCGGGTTCGTCGGCCGCACGGTCATCCAGGCGCTGCGCGCGGAGGGCTATGTCGTGCGGTGCCTGGTGCGTCGGGGTTCGGAGCGCGATCTCCGGGGCGTCGAGGCGATCGAGCGCGTCGAGGGAGACGTGCTGTCGCCGCAGACGCTCGAGGAGGGCATGGCCGGCTGCGACGCGGTGGTCCACCTCGTCGGCATCATCCGCGAGCACGTCCCGACGAACACGACGTTCTACCGCGTGCACGTGCAGGGTACGGGCAACGTGGTCGCCGCGGCGGCGTCCGTCGGCGTCCGCCGCTACATCCACATGAGCGCGCTCGGCGCGCGCGAGGGCGCCCGCTCGCGCTACCACCAGACCAAGTGGGCGGCCGAGGAGGCCGTGCACGCGTGCTCCCTCCCCTGGACGATCGTCCGCCCTTCCGTGATCTACGGGCGCGGCGACGGCTTCGTCTCGCTCCTGGTCTGGGTCGTGCGCCGCCTGCCGGTCGTGCCGCTCATCGTCGGCGGCCGTCTCCAGCCCGTGCCCGTCGAGCAGGTGGCCCAGGGCGTGGCCCGCGCGCTCTCCCGGCCCTCGGCGGTGAAGCAGACCTACGAGGTCGGCGGGCCCGACAGGGTCACGCTCGGGGAGCTCGTCGACCTGATCGGCAAGGTCCTCGGGCGGCGGCGGATCCTGAAGTTCAACGTGCCCCGAGTCGTCGTGCGGGTGGCGACGCGCGCCCTCCACCGACTGCCCTATTTCCCGCTCACGCCCGACCAGCTCCTGATGCTCGAAGAGGACAACGTCTGCGATCCGGCGCCGTTCTTCTCGACGTTCGGGTTGGCGCCGCTGCCGCTCGCGACGGGCCTGCGCCAGCTGCTCGGATGACGGCCCACTCGTCTTTCAGCACGTCGCTCCGCCGCGACTCCGGCCAGCCGCGCGATCTCGTCGCGCGCGTCGAGGCCGAGCTGCGCGAGCGAATCGAGGAGGCGGTGGACTTCGCGTGCCTCGACGCGCTGGTCGAGCGGCGGCGGGCCCACGGGCTGCCCGCGCCTGTCGCCGACAGCGCGCGCGACCGCGACGAGTTCACGCAGCGGGTGCGCACGTTCCTCGCAGAGCTGCGCGACGCGGTGGCGACCGACCTCACGCCGGAGCAGCGCCGCAAGGTCGACGCCGCCGCGCGCGCCGCGGGCGATGAGACCGGGCGCCTGCTCGCGGTCCAGGTGGCGCTGGCGAAAGAGCTGCCGGACTACTGGCAGCGGTTCGAGGCGACCCGCGTCGCTTACGTCGGCGCGGCGTCGGCCTCAAGCGGCGAGCGCCCCGGCCTTCTCCGCCGGCTCTTCAGCCACGGTTGACCGCCACCCGGCCAGGGCCCACAGGTTCTCGACGTCCTCGAGCGCCCGGCGCCAGCGACCATATCCATCGAGCAGCGCCGAGCGCACTCGGGCGAGATTGGCCTCCGCTTCGTCGAGTCGCGCCCTGAGCGTCGGGCTCGACGCGCGGATTTGCTCGAGACTGCCCTCCGGGACGGACGCCGCCAGCCGGTCGAGCAGCTCGGTCAGCTCCCGATACAGGACACGCTCCACGGGATTCATGGGAACACCTCCACCTGACGCTATACTCAACACATGACGACCTTTTGTCAAGCGGATGTCCTGGCCATCTTCGCGGCGAAGACCGTGCGGACCTTCTGCTACGGATTTCTCGGGATCGTCCTCCCCGTCTATCTGAGCGACCTCGGCCTGAGCGCCGCGGGCGTGGGTGTGGCGGTCACGCTGACTCTCGCTGGAAGCGCGGCCCTGACGTGGCTCGTCCGCCGCCCGGCAGAGCGGTACGGCGCGCGCGCGGCCCTGCTGGCGCTCGGCGCGCTCTCGGCCGTCGCGGCCGTGATCTTCCTGTCGTCGCGTGATCCGCGGCTCGTCGTGCTCGCCGCGATTCTCGGCAACGTCGCCGTCGGCACGGGCGAGACGGGCCCCTTCCTGACCCTCGAGCAGGTGCGCATCGCGCGCGCGGTCCCGGCGAGCCGGCGCACGGTGGCCCTGAGCGTCTACAACTTCCTCGGTTACGCCGCGGCGGCCCTCGGGGCGGTCACGGTGGGCGCGCTCGCGGCGTACCGACCGCTGTTCGTCATCTTCCTCGCCGGCGCCGCGGTCCAGTGCGCGGCGTACGCGTGCCTTCCCCGCGAGGCGTCCGAGGAGCGCCGCCGGCCCGAGGGAACGCGCCTCCCCTCGGCGCCCCTCATCCGCCGTCTCGCTGCGCTCGGGGCACTCGACTCGTTCGCGGGTGGGTTCGTGCTCCAGTCGCTGGTCGTTTACTTTTTCCACGAGCGCTACGCGCTCGGCCTCGAGGCGCTCGGCTACGTCTTCTTCGCCACGCAGATCCTCACGGCCGCGTCGCTCCTGCTCGCCGCCCGGGCCGCCGCGCGCTTCGGGCTTCTCGCGACGATGGTGGTTTCGCACCTGGTGTCCAACGTGGTGCTGATCCTGATCGCGTTCGCGCCCACGGCCTCGGTCGCGATCGCGCTCCTCTGCGTGCGCCAGCTCTTCTCGCAGATGGATGTGCCGACCCGGCAGGCGTACCTGATGGCGCTCGTCGCGGACCACGAGCGGGAGGCGGCGGCGACCACCACGAACGTCGCGCGCACGGTCGCCCAGGCGGTCACGCCGGCGCTCACGGGGTGGGTCATGCAGGCGGTGGCGCTCGCGGCACCCTTCGTGGCCGGCGGCGCCCTGAAGATCGCGTACGACCTCCTGCTCTACTGGACCTTCAAAGACGTCAAGCTGCACCCCGACGCGTAAGTAGAAACTCGCGCGCAAGCAGCTCCGGCGGGGGCGGGGGAGCGGTTCCTTCCCGAGACCCGTAGCTTCTGGGGACTGACTCGGACACAGCGCGAATGGAGTGACCGCAACGGGTGAAAGCTAGCGTGGTCGAGGGAGGGGACCGCCCCCCGCCCCCGCCCGAACTACTTGATCGCGACGGCTTTGACCTGCCGGAAGTCCGTGAGACCCTGGAGCGACTTCAACACACCGTCCTGGACGAGCGTCGTCGTCCCCTCGGCCTTCGCCTGCGTCAGCATCTCAGCGACGCGCGCCTTGGTCTGGATGAGCCGCTTCATCTCGTCGCTGCCAACCAGGAGCTCGTGGATGGCCGCGCGCCCCCGGTAGCCGCTCTTGGTGCAGGCCGCGCACCCCTTGCTCTTGTAGAGGACGAACGCCTCGTCGTACTTGCAGTCGAGTTGCGCGAACGCGTCCTTGCCGTACGCCTCGGCGAGCTCGTCGAACTCGGCGCGCGCCGGATGGTACTCGGTCTTGCATTCGGAGCAGAGCCGCTTCACGAGCCGCTGGGCGAGGATGCCCAGGAGCGCGTCGGCGAAGTTGAACGGGTCGAGCCCCATGTCGAGCAGGCGGACGACCGTCTCGACGGAGCTGTTCGTGTGCAGCGTGCTGAGGACGAGGTGGCCGGTGAGCGACGCCTCGATGGCGACCGAGGCCGTCTCCTCGTCGCGCATCTCACCGACCATGATCACGTCCGGGTCGGCGCGGAGGAAGGAGCGCATGGCCTGGGCGAACGTGAAGCCGATCTTCGGGTTCACCTGCACCTGGCGCAGGCCGTACTGCGTGATCTCGACCGGGTCCTCCGCGGTCCAGATCTTGCGCTCGGGCTTGTTGATGTAACCGAGGATCGAATGGAGCGTGGTCGTCTTGCCGGACCCGGTCGGCCCCACGCACAGGACAAGGCCGTACGGCTTCACGGCGATCTTCTTGATCTCCGTAAGGTTGCGCTCCGTCATCCCGAGCTTGTCCAGGGGCATCGGCTCGCTCGCGGTGAGGATGCGCATGACCACGTCTTCGTTCTGGTTCGCGGTGGGGACCGTGGCGACCCGGAGCTCGATCTCGCGGCTGTCCGGCATCTTGAACCTGATCTTGCCGTCCTGCGGCTTGCGGCGCTCGGCGATGTCGAGCTGCGCCATGATCTTGATCCGCGTGACGATCGCGCGGCGGAAGGCGCCGGGGACCTTCTGGTACTCGGAGCAGGTGCCGTCGACACGGTACCGGATCACGGTGTCCTTCTGGCCGCCATAGGGCTCGATGTGGATGTCCGAGGCGCGCGCCTTGTAGGCGTCCACGATGACCTGGTTGGCGAGCCGGATGACGGCGCTGTCGTTCTCGTCGACCTCGCCACCGGAGACCTCGGCGCTGTCGACAGTGCTCTCGGCAGGCGCGTCTTCGGCCTTGAGCTCGCCGAGGATGTGGCCGATCGCCCCCTTCGCGGTGGGCTCGCCGGTCGTGACGTTGAGATAGGCGAGGATGTCCTGCCGCAGGCCCACCGCCCACTTGATCTTCCGGTTCTTCAGCGCCTGGCTCACGCTGTCCACGTGCTGCAGATCTTCGGGGTTGTCGATGAGCACGACCACCATGTTGTCTTCGCGTTTGAGTGGGAGCCAGAAGTTCCGCCTCAGGTAATCGAGCTTCAGGTCTCTCATGAGGTCCGGCGGCGGGATGATCCGCTCGTCGAACTCGATGAATGGACACCGATAGTACTGGGAGAGCGAGACACCGAGCTCGGCCTTCGGGACCTTGTACTGCTCGACCAGAATCGACTCGACGTCCACCTGGCGGCGGCGCGCCTCGGCCATGGCAAAGTTGAGCTCCTGCGGGTTGATGCGGTGCTGCGCCAGGAGGTAGTCGAACTTCGTCTTCGGCCGGCTCTGGAGGAGCTGGTTCTGGTTGTTCAAAGCGATGCCGAGGGTCTTCGCGATCCGGGCGACCCCGGCCTCGTCCTCCTTGGTGAATCTGGAGCCCTTGCGCTTGTTGAGGAGCTGGATGACGCCGATCGTCCGCCCGTCGAACGCGATCGGCATCGCGAGGATCTGCTGGGTCTTGAAGCCGGTTTTCTTGTCCCAGGAGCTGTCGAAGCTGAGCGTGGGCGAGGTCTTCGCGACCTCGGCCCGGTCGTAGGCGTTGACGATGTTGACGATCTTGCCGGTCGCCGCCACGAAGCCCGCGATCGACCGCTCGTTGAGGGGTAGTCGGATGTCCTTGACCGTGTCGAGGCTGAGAAACCTCGAGTAGATCTCTCTCCGGTCCGCGTCGACCGCGTAGAGGGTCATCCGCTCGGCGCCGAGCAGAGCCACGATATCGCCCTGGAGCTCGAGGAAGATCGAATCGAGGCTCTTGGCCGAGTGGATGCGGTCGACGAGCTGGACGACGCGCTGCTCGTAGGCCAGCCGCTCTTGCAGGACCAGGACCGAGTCGTGTTGAGCCACGTCCACCCCCGAGCGCTATGGAGCTTTAAGCCAGTGTAGCAGATCCCCGGGGTGGGGCTCACTCTCCTGGCGGGTTGCCGGAGCCTGGTCTCAACGCCTCAGCGCGGCCAGCATCTCCTCGACCTGGATGAATTTCACACGGGGGCGACCCTGCGCACGCCCGCGCGCGACCTCCAGCTGGTCGAGCCTGAGCCAGTCCGTGTAGGAAACGTACTGGGGCCTCCGCTGGCGGACGAGCGCCTCGGCAGAGGCGGCGTCGGGATGTCTCGGCTGGAGGACGGCACTCTGAGCCAGGTCCTCGAACATGCACTGCACGGTCTCGGCTGCGTCGGGCTTGTTGGTCCCGATGACGCCGGTCGGTCCCCGCTTGATCCAGCCCGCCGCGTACTCGCCCGGCACGGGCTGCTTGGTGTCGGGATCGAGCACCCGTCCCTTGTCGTTGAGGATGACGCCCCAGCTCTCGTTGAAGGGCACGCCCGGGAGCGGCACTCCCCGGTAGCCGACGGACCGGAAGACGAGGCCGACGGGGAGCTCCTCGAACTGGCTCGTCGGGCGCGGCTGGAGTGCGCCCGTCGGCGTGGCGAAGAGCTCGTTCCGGACCAGGCGCATCTTCACCACCCGACCCGACGCGTCGCCGATGAGCTCTACCGGCGAGACGAGGAAGCGCACGATCAGTGTGCGCGGCTTGCCGGTGGGCCTACGTATCGCGTACCCCTGGAGAATCTCCACTTTCTTCGTCGTCGCCCGGTCCTGGCTCTTCGCGACCGCCGCGCGGCTCAGGGGGTCGAGCTCGACCTCTTCGGGACGGACCTTGATATCGGCGCCCGCCAGCTCGCCCAACTCCTTGATCTCCGGATTCGTGAAGGCGGCCTGGGCCGGCCCGCGCCTCCCCAGGAGATACACCTCTCTGATTCGGCTCCTGGAGAGGGCCTCCAGCGCGTAGTCTGCGATGTCGGTCGCCGCCAGCTCCTCGCGGGTCCGGCAGAGGATCCGTGCCACGTCCACGGCGACGTTGCCTACCCCCACGACCACGGCGCGCTCGACGGAGAGGTCGAACTCCGCGTCCGTGTAGTCGGGGTGGCCGTTGTACCAGGCCACGAACTCGGTCGCCGGGTGGCTCCCGCGAAGGTCTTCGCCCGGAATGCCCATGCGTCTGTCGGTCTGCGCGCCCGTGCAGTAGAGGATCTGGTGGTAGTGGGCCCGCAGATCGGCGAGCGTCAGGTCCTTGCCGAACTCGACGCCGCCGAAAAAGCGGAAGCGCGGGTGGGCGGCGACCTTGTCGAACGCGGCCGTGACCGACTTGATCTTCTGGTGGTCGGGCGCGACGCCGAGCCGGACGAGGCCATACGGCGTCGGGAGCCGGTCGAACATGTCCACCTCGACGGTGACGCGGTCCTGCCGGAGCAGGTGGTCAGCCGCGTAGTAGCCGGTGGGCCCGGCTCCGATGATCGCGACGCGCAGCGGCTGTGCCTGCGTCCCCGCCTGGGCCATCAGAGGCTCCGGCGCGCCTCACTCACCGAGGACCTGCGCCTGGAGCGTGTCGAGCTCGCCTTGATACTTGTCGCGCTGGGTCTTGACGATGTCGCCGATGGAGACGATACCGATGAGCCGCCCCTTGTCCACCACCGGTAGGTGACGGATCCGCCTCTCGGTCATCGTGTGGGCGACCGTCATGAGGTCGTCGTGCGGCGATCCGGTGATCACGTCGCGCGTCATGATGTCGGTGACCTTCATCCCGAACACGCGCTCGTTCTTCGCCGCCTCGCGCACGACGTCACGCTCCGACAGGATCCCGACGGGATGGCCCGCCTCATCCACCGCGATGAGCGCGCCGACGTTGTGCTTCGCGAGGAGCCCGAGCGCCTCGCGGATCGGCTGGTCGGGGCGGACCGTGTACGCCTTGTCGCCCTTCTTCGCCAGGATGCTCGCGATGTTCATGGCACCGCTCCTTCTCTAGAAAACCGGAGTTTCGACGTACTGCCCCCACACGTGACGCAGCCGGCCCACGATCTCGCCCATCGAGGCCCGCGCCTCCACGAGCTCGATCGTCACAGGAATCAGGTTGACCGCCGGGTCGGCCGCCTCGCGGGCCAGCCGCTCGAGGAGCGCGGCGACGCGCGCGTGGTCGCGCGACGCGCGCGTGGCGCGGAGCCGCTCGATCTGCCGCGCCTCCACGGCGGGGTCCACGCGATGGATCTCGACGGCGCCCGGCGCGGGCGGCTCGACAAACTTGTTGACGCCGATCACGGGCTCGGCGCCCGAGGCCTTTCGGCGCGCCTGCGCGTACGCGGAGTCGGCGATTTCGCGCTGGAAGTACCCCTCCTCGATCGCCTTCACCGTCCCGCCCAGAGCGTCCACCTTCCTGAGAATCGCCGCCACCTCGGCCTCGATCCGGCTGGTCAGCGCCTCGACATAGTATGAGCCCCCGAGCGGATCCACCACCGCCGTCACGCGCGTCTCGTCGGCGATGATCTGCTGGGTGCGGAGCGCGATCTTCATCGCGAGCTCCGACGGGATCGCGTACGCCTCGTCGAGCCCGTTGGTGTGGAGCGATTGGGCGCCGCCGAGCACCGCGGCGAGCGCCTGGAGCGCGGTGCGCACGATGTTGTTCATCGGCTGCGCCTTCGTCAGCGTGGCCGCGGCGGTCTGGCAGTGGAAGCGCAGACGCATGGACTCGGCCTGCGCCGCGCCGAAGCGCGCCTTCATGAGCTTCGCCCAGATCCGCCGCGCGGCGCGGAACTTCGCGACCTCCTCGAAGAAGTCCGCCTGGGCGATGAAGTAGAACGCCAGGCGGGGCGCGAACCGGTCCACGGCGACGCCCGCGCGCGTGACCTCCTCCACGTAGGCGATCGCGTTCGCGATCGTGAACGCCACCTCCTGTACCGGCGTCGCGCCGGCCTCGGAGATGTGGTAGCCGCTGATGTTGATCGGGTTGTAGCGCGCCATGTGCTCGGCGCAGTAGACGATCATGTCCCGAACGAGCCGGAGCGAGGGCCGGATCGGGAAGATCCACTCCTTCTGGGCGATGTATTCCTTCAGGATGTCGGTCTGGCAGGTGCCCGAGAGCTTGTTCGGGTCGTCGCCCCGCGACCGCGCGAGCGCCACGTACATGGCGAGCAGGATCCAGGCGGTCGGGTTGATCGTCATCGAAACGGAGATGCGCTCGAGGTCGATCCCCGCGAAGAGGGCCTCGACGTCGTCGAGCGTATCGACGGCGACGCCCTCACGCCCCACTTCGCCGACCGCGCGCGGGTCGTCGGAGTCGTAGCCCATGAGGGTCGGCATGTCGAAGTCCACCGAGAGGCCCGTCTGGCCCTGGGCGATCAGGTAGTGGAAGCGCGCGTTCGTGTCGCTCCCGGTGCCGTAGCCCGCGATCTGCCGCATCGTCCAGAGCCGTCCCCGGTACATCGTCGGGTACGGGCCGCGCGTGAACGGGTAGCGGCCCGGCAAGCCGATCTCCTCGAAGCCGGTGTCGGCGATGTCGGCGGGCGTGTAGACGCGCTCGACGGGCAGCCCCGAGCCGGTACGGTACTCGCTTCGGGACTCTGGCTGTCGCGCGAGGAACTCGCGTAGCTCGTTCGCCTCCCAGTCGCGCCGCATCGCCTTGATCCGCTCGATCGCGTCGGCGTCAAACATCGTTGGTCCCCTCTCCCATGCGGGTGCGCAGCTCGCCTCCACGGTCACCGGCGGACTCCCTGGAGCGAGCGACGGTAGAGATCGCGGTCGTCGATGACGCGCCGGGCCTTGAACTCGGTGCGCGGAAGCGTGCCTTCGGGCACGAGCTCGACGACGGGGTGGACGCCGAGGCGCGCGCGGAGCCGCTCGGTCATCGTGGCGCGGAGCTTCGCCTGGAGCCCGGGGTCGGCGTGACTCGCCGCGTGCTCGGCGCGAATCAAGAACTCGTCCATCGCCTCGCGGCGCGAGACGATGACCCGAAACTCGCCGCCGAACCCATCGATGGCGCGCAGCGTGTCCTCGATCGCGCTCGGGTAGATGTTCTCGCCCCGGACGATGAACATGTCGTCGATCCGCCCGTAGAGGCCGTCCGGCAGCCGCGGATACGTCCGCCCGCACGGGCATGGCTCGTCAGTCCAGCGGGTGAGGTCGCCGGAGACGAGGCGGATCATCGGCTGCGAGGTGCGCTCGAGGTGCGTGTAGACCGGCGTCCCCTCGGCGCCGAACGGGAGCGGCGCGAACGACTCGGGGTCGCACACCTGGGTGAAGACGAGGTCCTGCCACAGGTGCATGCCCGTCCGGTGGCGGCACTCCGCGTTCGTCATCCACGGCGTCATCTCGGCCATGCTCCCCATGTCCACGCACCGCCCGCGGAACGTCTCCTCGATCAACCGCTTCGTCGCGGGGATGCCGGCGCCCGGCTCGCCCGAGAAGAAGAGGGTGCGGAAGCCGAGGGTTCCCGGGTCGATCCCCTCGCGCCGCGCCGTCTCGGCGAAGTGGAGCGCGTATGAGGGCGTCCCGTAGAACGCGGTCGGCTTGAGCTCGCGCGCCCACTCGACCGCCATGAGCGTCTGGCCGGGGACGCCCGCGCCGAACGGGAACGCCGTCGCGCCGAGCCGCTCCACACCCCGAAGGGCTCCCCACGAGCCCATATAGAGGCTGAAGAACGAGCAGATGAGGACGCGGTCGTCGGGGCGGATGCCCGCACCCCAGAGGATGCGCGCGTGCGCCTCGCCGATCCGCTCCCAGTCCTCGGACCCGATGCCGAACACGGTCGGGCGACCCGTCGTGCCGCTCGTGCCGTGGATGCGCGCGACCCCGCCGGGCTCGATGCAGAGGTACTCACCGTACGGCGGGGCCGCGGCCTGCGACGCACGCAGCTCGGCCTTCTGGACGATGGGGAACTTCGCCAGGTCGTCGAGGGCCCGAAGCGTGGCCGGGGACACGCCCGCCGCCTCCCATTTCCGCCGGTAGAACGGGCTCCGCTCCCACGCCCACCCCGCCTGGCGGCGCAGCTTCTCGAGGATCAGGACATCACGCGTGCGGGGGTCG
>Ga0209469_1001413_pt1 | contig 12982 bp, 6 predicted proteins | sample GraSoiAngelo_123_FD_185880 | JGI IMG/M metagenome (GOLD analysis project Ga0209469, IMG submission 185880) | Grasslands soil microbial communities from the Angelo Coastal Reserve, California, USA - 14_0927_02_40cm (SPAdes) (version 2) | ecosystem: Environmental > Terrestrial > Soil > Grasslands ... | reverse complement strand
CGCGGCCGGCCCGTCCAGCCGATTGACGACCACGTCCAGCGCCCCATCCTCGTCCAGGTCCGCGGTCGCCATACCGTGCGAGATGGCATCCGCGCCGGCAAACCCCCACTTGGCACCGGCATCGCTGAATGTGAGATCCCCGTTGTTGCGAAAGGCCACGTTCTTCGTGGCCAGCTTCGGGAACAACGCGAGCTCCCGCCGCCACTCGAGCCCCGTGAACGTGGCCCGAATGCGCTCCCACGTATCCGCGTCCATCACGTCCCACAGGTGGCCCGTGGTCGCCAGGACGTCTTCGTACCCGTCCAGGTCGACGTCGAGGAACAGGGCGCCCCAGGTCCAGTCGGATGCCTCGATCCCTGCGTAGCCGGCGATCTGCGCGAACGTCCCGTCCCCCCGGTTCCACAGCAGCGTGTTGCGCTGCCACTGGGAGCGGTCGTCGATCTGTCCGACCAGCTTGGGCAACGGTGTGTGGGTGGGGACTTGGGTCTTACGGCGTGGCCCGCGACCCAGCATATCGACCACCACGATATCCACGTTGCCGTCTCGATCCACGTCCGAGAAATCGACCGCCATCGAGGAATTGCTGGTGTTGCGGACCGCGAGGCGCGGCACGGCACGAAACGTCCCCGTGCCGTCGTTGAGCCAGAACATGTCCGGGTCCTCGAAGTCGTCGCACACGTACAGATCGGGCGCGCCATCGCCGTCGATGTCGGTGAACTTGGCCGATAGCCCGAAGTACTCCGGCGCGGTGACCAGCGGCTTGCCGGCCTCGTCGCGGAACCGGCCCGAGGTCCAGGGGACGAGGGTGAAGCGCCCGGTGCCGTCGTTCAGATAGAAGGCGTCCGGGTCGGCACGTTGCTGCATCGACACGAAGTTGTACTCGGGGCGATCGACCACGCGGTAGTCGTTGCGAAACTTGGGGACGACCTCGTAGTGGTGGTTGCCGCGGTCGCGGACCACCTGATCGAACTGCCGTTCCTGCGGCGGATAGACGTCCATGGCGGAGCGGGTCTTGTAGTTGGCGACGTACAGGTCGAGATGGCCGTCGCCGTCCACGTCGGTCAGCGTCATCGTCATGCTGCCGGTGTGCCCGCCGAGCCCCGCGTCCGCCGTGCGCTCGGTAAACCCGCCGTGGCCGTCGTTCATGAACAACGCCACGCCGCCCCCGAGCGTGCTGACGAGCAGGTCGAGGTTGCCGTCGCCGTCGACGTCGGCGAAGACGGCCCCGGTGGAGTGGCGGCCGGTCATGGCGACCCCGGCACGAGCCGTGATGTCCTCGAAGCGCCAGTCCCCGAGGTTTCGGTACAACGCGTTCGAGCCTTGGTTGCTGGTCAGGTAGACGTCGGGGAGGCCGTCGCCGTCGACGTCGCCCAGTGCAACGCCGCCACCCTGCGCCAGGTGACGGTTCCAGAGCGCGCTGTCGAGGCTGACAGTGTTGGTGAATCGGATGCCGGTGGGCGAGGGAGGCAGCTCGGCGAACCCAGGTCCACCGTGCGAGCGAATGCTCAGCGTCCGCCAGCGGTAACCGGTCTCCTCGTGCCAGGGACCAGGCGGGCCTACGGCGCCGCGGCAGCCCGACCCCGCCGCAAGGGCCAGACAGGCGGCGAGAGCCGAAACGCGGGTCACAGTGTTCGATATCCTTGCCACGGATCCCGCAAATGAACAGGCGCGCCGAGCAACGACGCGCCTGTCCACTGAAGAACGCCCGCAACCGAGCTAATTCGGCGACAGGCGATTCAGAACACGGTTCGCGAGCAGGCGGTTCTGCTGCTCGCGGCGAATCTCCGCCCAAACCCGGGGGGCGTTCTGGATGAGGGCAGCGGCGCTCCCTGCCGGCGCAGTGCTGGTGCTGTTGGGCGGGTTGCTGGCGCCGCCCCAAGTGTAAAGTGGGAGCTGCAGCACGCCAAGCTCTTTCGCCGGCACCGGCATCTCGTGCGGCGTGAGCGGCTCGAGCTTGTCGAGGCGCCGCTGGTTGTAATAGGGCGCAGCGTTCGAACCCGGCAGCTCGACGTCCTGCTCGTAATGCAGTGTATCGAGCATGGCGGCCGCGCTCAGCCCTGCGGCCGACGTGAGACCACCGCGGCCCACATGCGTGTTGTCGATTAGCGCCGCCGCGGTGACCAGACTTCCCCCGCTCCGGATCAGGGCTTCCGCCCAAAGGAGATCGTTCTCGGCCGCGAGGACGATCGGCCCCGTCCCCAATCCCACCGCAGACCCGTTCGGATCGATTTCGCTGAGGGTGATATAGCGGATCTGTCCGATGGCGCTCTGGTGCCACGATCCGCGCGCCGCTGGGAATCTCGCCTTGGTGGTGCTCCAGGCGTAGTCCGTTCCGGCGTTGGCCGTCGCAGCAGGGGTGATCGTGACGTTCCCCAATGCTGCAGCGGGATACGTGTAGCTCCCGTCGCCCAGCCGCTTATCGTGCGACGTGGTCCCCCAGACGGGCTGGCTGTTCGCAGTCGCGTTGAAGGGGTCCGGCTGAGTGGTAGGATCCATGAGGTGCGCGACGCGAGTGTGCATCCGCATCGTTCGCATGTCATTACTCCAGGACTTCAGATAGTCAAACCAGTTGACGCCATCAGTCTGGAAGACCCAACTGAACGGCGTTCCGCTGCTGATACCCTGAGACGCGTAGCTCAGTACCTTGGTCCAATCGACGGTGGCGTTCTCCGCCGCGTTGCGGGGGAAGTAGGCCAGCGTCCGCGCTGCCATCGTGTTCGCGATCTGGACGAGCTTCGCGTTCGTGATCGGCGGAGCAGAGGGTTTGTTGAAGAAGACGTCCGGTACCGTGAAGATATTGCTCGTCGCCAGCGCGATGGCTTCGTCGAACTTCTGCATTGCCACGTCGCGCACCTGCGTGCGACTGCTGAAGGCAACGGCGGGCGTTGGTAAGCCGTTTCCGTCCACTGGCGTGGCGTCGGTGACGATGTAGCCCTGGTCGTAGTTGAGCGCGATGCCGCTCAGGCAGAGCGCCTGCACGAACACCGCCATTGCCTCGACCGTCGGCCGCCCGTCCGGGGGGACCACGTTGTTCTGCCGAAGGGCTTTGAGGACCGCGTTGGCCGAGGAGAGGGCTGAATAGTACCCGTACCAGTACGCCTCGATCTGGGTGCGGGCCGTGGAAGCAGGGTCGTTCTGCCACTCGATCCGCGGGTAGGTGTTGACAGTTGTGCCGCAAGTCCCCAAAGGAGCGGCGTACACGTCCCACGCACCGGACGTACATCCGGTGTAGATCCGGATCTGGAAGTTGTTCCATGACGCGGTGTGACTGCGCGCCATCACGATGAGTGAAGCCACTGGATCCATGTTCTGGGTGGTGTTGTACCACGTCCGGAGCGCCCCGACGGCGATCTGCTCCACGCTGGCAGGATCAGTGAGCAAACGGCCCGAGTCTGGCGCGTTCGGGTTGCTGATGTCCAACGTGTCGCATCCGCCCGCGAGAACGAGGGCCGCAATGAGGCCCGCGACCTCCGGGATACGCTTAGTCATGCGCATAAGCGGTCGTCTCCTCAGAAGTTCGGTCCGCGGGTCAGAAGTCGATCTCCGCAAAGCCGGTGAAAGTCCGGAAGTTGGGGTACGAGAAACCGTCGAACCGGAACGAGTACGGGTCGCCCGTCAGGCCGGCCACCTCGGGATCGTATCCCGTGTACTTCGTGAACGTGAACAGGTTGCGTCCAATCACTCCCACGCGGAGGCTGTTGATGCCCAGCCCGAGCTTCGCCATCGTGCTGCGGTCGAACGTGTAGCTGACGTTCAACTCCTTGATCTTCACGTACGTCCCCGACTCGACGAAGAAATCGACCGGGTTAATGCTATTGTAGAAGAAGTTGTAATAATAGATCGGCTTACGCTCGGCCGACGGCTTGGCAGATTGGTCGTACACCCGGTCCATGTAATCGAAGAACGGCCACTGCCTCGTGCCGTTATAGATGCTCCCGCCTTGCACCCAGTCCACGAGCGCATAGGCGGCGAAGCCCTTATAGCGCAGGTTGGTCGTGAAGCTCGCATTAAAGTCGGGGTTCACGTCGGCGATCTTGACGACCGAGTTCCCGCTGGGATCCAAGTACCCGATGGGTTTCTCGTTCGGCGTGCGCCAGTCGTTTTTCCGGACAACGTATCCCTCTTCGTTCACGAGGACGCTGTCACGGCTCCACGTCTGGCCCGGGCCGGAAAGCGCCCGCTTGGCCGGATCATCATACAGCTGGTCGATGCTCCGGACGGTTCTCGTGCCGTAGATAACGCCAAAGACTTCGCCGGCAGCGATCTTGAAGTGCTGCGTCACGTCGTTGTTGCCGACGTAGTCCGGGCCGACGAAAAACGACGCCGTGTTGAGCTGGGTGATGTACTGACGCGTCCGGTCGGCGGCCACGTTCAGCCGCCAGGAAAAATCCGGCCGGTCCATCAGGATCACGCCCAGCGACAGTTCGTGGGTACGTCCCAGTAGCGTCGCCGCGTTTTGCCACTGGTTCTGATAGCCGGTGGCCGAGGAGAGCGGCACCAGCATGATTTGGTCTTTGGTCTCCTTGCGGGAGTAGGAGTACTCGAGTGTGAACCGTGACAAGAAGTCGACGTTGAGGCCGAGCTCCATCTCTGCAGAGCGCGCGGGCTTGAGCGCCTTGTTGCCGAGGGTCTGCTTCACGGGCACGCCGCCTTGAATGGCGAACGTCTCGAACTGGGCGTCGAACGTCGGGCGCAGACCCGCCGTCCCGTAGGACCCGCGCAGCTTCAGTTCGTCGATCCCGTTGATGTGGAAGTCCTGCGACAGCCGGTACGCTCCGGACACCCGGTAGTATGTCTGCCAGCGGCTTTCAGGGCCGAACAACGAGGATCCATCGCGGCGCACTAATCCGTCGACGAGATACCGATCCTTGAAGTCGAAACCCGTGATGAAGTAGTAGTTGCGGTTGCGAATAGTGACGTCGCGCGAGATCGTCGACAGCTGGCTCAGATCCACGGCATTGAACTCGGGCGTCTTCGCCACCTGGAACGCGTGCGCGGTGTCGCCAAACATCGCCAGCGTCTGGTCTTCGTACACGTATGCGGCCTTGGAGGTGTTGCGCACGCTCCACGAGCCGAGGTGGAAGGTCCGCACGCTCGTGAGGGTCGCGCCGGTGTTGAAGGTCCGACCGCCGCTGTCGATCTTCACCAGGAAGCCGTTCAGCGGAGTCCCGTCCGAGCCCAGGAAGCCCTTCGGTTCCACGTCCGTGAAACTGGACGACTCCTGATCATAGTGGTAGTCGCCCTCGAGCGAGAGCCAATCGGTCAACCGATAGGTCGCCCTCCCATACCCAGAGTAGCGCGAGCGATCGGTACTGATCTGCTCGTTCGCGAGCGTATACAGCGGGTTGGTGGCGTTACCCGACCGCGGGAACGGAATCACCGCGTTGTACGGCGTGCCATCAGCGTTCGGAGCGAGCAGGTTGATGTCTGGCGCGACGAACGTCACCCCAAAAAACGGCGCGCCGGGACCCTCCGCGACCTGATTGTTGTTCGACTTGCCAAAAAAACCACCTAGCGACAGGTCGAGCCGGGGCGTCAGCGCCTGGTCAACGTTGACCCGGAAGTTCTGCCGATTGTATCCCTTCAGGAGGATGAGGACGCCGTCCTGCTTCGTGTTGTCAAACGACACGTTGAAGTTCATGTTGCCCCGCCGCTGCCCGATCGAGACGTAGTTCGTGTAGAACGGGCCATGCGTCAGGATTTCCGCCTGATGATCGTGCACTGTCTTGAAGGGCACATCGGCGATCGCGTCCGCCTTCACCACAGGCGTCGAAGACGAGTCCACCAACGCCCCCGTCCCATCGACGTAGTCACCGTTGGCGTTGACCAGGAACGGGTGGTGAGTGGCCACGGGGATCGACTTGGGGCGGAACGACTGTCCATACTCGTTGCGCACCGACACGGTCACCTGGCCGTCCGGGATTCTATCGCCGCGTTTCGTGAAGATCTGGATGACCCCATCCGCGGCGTCCGAGCCGTACAGCGACGACGCCGCCGCGCCTTTCACGACCTCGACCCGTTCGATGTCCTGGGAGTTGATGTCCGCGAGGCCGAACCGCGAGATCGTTCCATCCACGATGATCAGCGGGCCCGAGGTATTGGTCGACGCGCACACCTGGCCCGTGGGGCAGCTCCCGGCCGAGGTGATAGAGGTGGCCCCCCGGAGCCGGATCGCCGGCTCACTGCCGGGCGCGCCGCTGCCCTGAATCAGCCGCGCCCCCGCCACCTTGCCCTCGAGCGCGCCCAGCGCCGAGACGGCCGGCGCCTGGTTCAGCTCGCTCGCGTCCACGCGGCTCACCGAGAACGTGAGGTTCTTTCTCTCGGTGGCCCCCGCCGTGCCGGTCACCACGACCTCGTTGAGCGTAAATGGGTCGAACTGCAGCTGGAAGTCCTGCGACTGGGTGCCCGGGGTGAGCGTGATCTGCTTTGTGCCGGCTTGGTACCCGATGTCGCGCGCCCGCAGCGTCACGGTCTGTCCCTTGGCCTTGTCCGCCGGGACGGTGAGGGTGTAGGTGCCGGACTGGGCGGTCCCGGCGGAAATGCCGAGCCCCTCGATAAGGACGGTAGCGCCCCCCAGAGGTTCGCTGCCCCTGCCCGTGACCTTACCGGTGATCACCGCGGATTGCGCCTGCGCGTCGCCAGACACGGCGCTCAGCAACACGAGCAACGCGCCGGCGCAGACGCCTAGGCCGAACGTACGATGTCTCATGATGGTTCCCCCCATTCTGGGAAATGAACACCCATGCCCCGCTCGAATCCCTAGCGGCTCGAGCTTGGGGCAAGCGAGTCTATACTGCATCCGCCCCCGAAAGTCCGCAATACCACCCCCGGGGCGGGCTTTCGGGCCCGGGAATCTGGCGTTACCTTGGCAATAAGCTCAGCAAGCCCAAGGCTATGGCCACGAATCGCCCCCCCCTCCTCCCTTGCTCCCGGGCGGCCTTCCCACTCGGCTTCCCATCCTTGTGCCTCAGCTACCTGTGCCTCAGCGTCGCTCCCGCTGCTGCCCAGCACGCCGACTCCAGCGCCATCGTGGGCCAGCTCCAGGCTCTCGACACCCACGAGCCGATCAGCCGTGCCCAGGTCTCTCTCGCCGGTACGGCGCTCGCGACGAGCACGGACTCATCCGGACGCTTCACCTTCACTGATCTGGACGCCGGCAGTCTCATGATCGAGATCCGCGCCGTCGGATATGCCCCGGGGACGTGGCGCGCGTCGCTCAAGCCGCATCAGGTGCTCACCCACTACTTCGAACTGGAACGCCTTCCCATCGAGCTCCCCGAGGTCGTCGTCAAAGGGAAGGGGCCCCTCTCCGTGCGGCGCTTCGCGGACTTCGAGCGGCGGCGCCAATCGGGGATGGGTGCGTTCCTTACTCAGGAGCGCATCGAGCGCGCCAACACCGCTTCGTTGGTGGACGTCCTCGCCACGGTGCGCGGCGTCCAGCAGGTGTGCATTTCGAACGAATGCGTCGCTAAGATGGTCCGGTCGCCGGCGGGGTGCTACCCGCAGTATTACCTGGACGGAAACGAGTCGTCCACCTACTTCGCACGGCTCACGCCGCCGCAGGACGTGAAGGGCGTCGAGATTTACCGTGGTTCGTCCGAGACGCCGGGCGAGTTTCAAGGGAGCAACTCCGGCTGCGGCGTCATCGTCATCTGGACCAAGTCGGCCCCCTAACGCCAGGCGGGGTGAAACCCGCCGACTTCGCGCGACACACCCGGCTGCTGCTCGTCGGGCTGCTCGCGCTCGTTGCCTGCCAGACGAACAGCCGCGAACCCCGGTCACCGGGCGTGCCCGCGTGGCTCATCGAGCGCGCCCGCCAGGAACGCGAGCTGGCCGCCCGCTCGAGTGTCGCGCACGACTTTGGCTTCACCGACGGGCGAGCGGCCAGCGGCATCAGCTTCGTGAACCACGTGGTCGACGACGCGGGCAAGGCGTACAAGAAGGTCCACTACGATCACGGGACGGGACTGTGCGCGGCGGACGTCGATGGCGACGGGCTTCCCGACCTGTACTTCGTCACCCAGCTCGGGACCAACGAGCTCTGGAAGAACCTGGGCGGTGGTCGGTTCGCGAACATCACGGATGAGGCGGGCCTCACGCTGCGCGACGCCGTCGCCGTGGGTTGCGCGTTTGCCGACATCGACAACGACGGCGATCCCGATCTGTTCGTGACCACGGTGCGGCACGGCAACCGCCTGTTCGAGAACCTGGGCGGCGGGAAATTCCGCGACATCACCGCACAAGCGGGCGTCGGGTACGTCGGCCACTCGTCGGGCGCGGTGTTCTTCGACTACGATGGCGACGGGCTGCTCGACCTCTTCGTGACGAACGTGGGAGTCTACACGAGCAACACCAAGGGACCGGGAGGCTATTACGTCGGCCTGCCCGACGCGTTCCACGGTCACACGCACGCCGAGCGCGCCGAGCCGAGCATCCTCTACCGCAACCTGGGGGGCAACCGGTTCGAGGACGTCACGCGCCGGGTGGGGCTCCTCGACTCGAGCTGGAGCGGCGACGCGACGGTCATCGACGTGAACGACGACGGCTGGCCCGACCTCTACGTCCTCGACATGCAGGGCGAGAATCATCTGTGGCGCAACGCGGCCGGCAAGCGATTTCACGACGCGACACGGCAGTACTTTCCCAAGACGCCCTGGGGCGCGATGGGCGTGAAGGCGTTCGACTTCAACGGAGACGGACGCCTCGACCTGCTCGTCACCGACATGCATTCGGACATGTGGGTCAACATCCCGCCGGGTGACTGGGCGGCGGAGGCCCGCAAGGCCGATACCCTCCCGGCCCCCGTCGATTTCTTCCCGACGGGCAAGAGCCGGTTCATCTTCGGGAACGCCCTGTTCGGGAACCAGGGGGGCGGGAGGTTTGCCGAAGTCTCCGATTCAGTCGGCGTGGAGACGTACTGGCCCTGGGGACCGAGCGTGGACGACCTCAACGCCGACGGCTGGGACGACATCTTCATCACCGCGGGCATGAACTTCCCGCATCGCTACGGGATCAACTCCGTACTCCTGAACGAAGGCGGGCGACATTTCCTTGCCAGCGAATTTCTGCTCGGTGTCGAGCCACGCCCCAACGGCGTCACGGATCAGGTCTGGTTCACCCTCGACTGCAACGGAGCGGAGCGCAAACAGTTCTTCTGCGCCGCGTGCAAGGAACCGGGCGGGGTCGAAGCGGGGTGTCGGTTTGACGCCGCTGGGAACCTGACGATGATGGCCGCGCGCGCCAGTCGCTCCGCGGTCCTGCTCGACCTGGATGGGGACGGCGACTTGGACATCGTCACCAACGAGTTCAACGCGGGGCCGCAGGTACTCCTCAGCGACCTCGCCCAGCGACACGCCGTCCACTTCCTCAAGATCCGGTTACGCGGGACGCGGTCGAACCGCGAGGGGCTGGGCGCGCAGGTCACTGTGGTGCTGGCCGACGGCCGACGTATTCTCAAAGCCATGGATGGGAAGTCGGGGTACCTCTCCCAAAGCGACTTGCCCCTCTATTTCGGTCTCGGAGCGGCGGATCACGCGGCCTCGGTCGAGGTGCGCTGGCCATCGGGAACTCGTCAGACGCTCGGTGGGCCGATCCCCAGCGGAGGGACGGTAGAGATCGTCGAGCCGTAGCGGTTCGCTAGGGCGCGCCGACAGAGCGAGACGCTTCCGCGAGCCCGGGAAGGCCCGGGTCGGCGCGATGCCAGATCTCCCGCACCTCGCGGTACGCCTGGGCGGCGGTCGCGCGGTCCCCCGCCGCCGCTGCGGCGCGGCCCAAGCCCAGGAGCGACAACGCGCGTTTCGGCGCGAGCGCGAGGGCGCGTGCGAACTCGCGCTGCGCCTCCGCCGCACGCCCAGCCTCGAGCAGCATCTCACCGAACAACTCATGCGCCGGCTTCACGTCGGCCGGCGGCCCGAACTCGGCCGGCATCCGGTCCTCGAGCGCCGCGGCCTCGCGCATGAGACGCACCGCCTCGTCCGTCGCGCCGCCCGCCTGCCGCAGCAATGCCTGCAGCTCCAACTGAACGATGTCCGGGACCTCGTCTCGTTCCTGGCCCGGTGCCGGCGGAGCCCGGTTGCCGTTGAGGGTCACGAGGTCGGCGAGGGCTCGCTCGGCCCCTGCCCGCTCGCCGCGTTTCAGCGCACTGAGCCCGAGGGTCAGCAGGTCCACCGCCGCATCGCGCGCACGTACAGCAGTCAGGTCGATGTCCCACCGCAGGCACGGGCAGTCCCATCGCTCGCTGTTCACGACGTATTCGGCACGCATCTGCGCGAGCACGGCGCGCCCGCGCATGCCCTTCTCCGCGTTGCGGCGCATGAGCTCGAGGTGGCGTTGGGCGGTGTCGTATCGGCCCTGCTGCAGATATCCGTAGCCCAGCCACTGGGTGTAATGGTTGGGCGCCCAGTTTGCCCGGTCGCGCCCGGAGGCGAGCTCGTTCTGCGACACGACTTCATCCCACATGCCGAGCGCCAGGAAGATGTGCGTCGGCATGTGCTGCGCGTGGGGGGCATCGGGCGCGATTCTGGAGTACGCCCGGGCAGCCGAGAGACCCAGCGCCGCATGGGTGGCGTCGTCGTAGCAGTGAATCAGGAGGTGTGCGGCACCGGGATGGTTCGGGTTGTCCCGGAACACGCGTTGGGCGATCGCGGCGGCGCGGAGGTACGTCGGAACGTCGCGAACGCCCTGGCTCAGGCCGAGCAGCGAGACGCCATACAGCACCTGGGCCTCGCGGTCCGTCGGGAAGGCCGCGACCAAGCGCTCCATAGCCTTCGAGTATGCCGTATCCCGTGCGGCCTTCGCGCCGTCGCCATAAAGCACTTCGACGGCGTGGAGGTACTCCTGCTCGCGGAGCGTAGGCGCCTTGGCCCGCCGCGCCTCCGCCGAGGGGCCAAGCCTCTGGAGCACGGCCCGGGCGGCGGTGCGGTCCTGTTCGTTCCAGACCGGGTGCGTGTACGTGAGCGCCTCGCCCCAGTAGGCCAGAGCGAATCGAGGGTCGATCCGCTGGGCCTCGCGGAACGCCTGGGCCGCGTCCCGATACTCGAAGCTGTGCAGCAGCAGGACGCCACGGATGAACGATGCCTGCGCCGCGGGGGCGCCCGACGTAGGGAAGTCGATCGCCCCGAGATGCGGCGTCTGGGCCGCCATCCCCGTGGCCGCGGCGACGCTCGCCAGCGTCACCAGACTCAGCAACGGACTTCGCATGCTCACGAATCTACGACGCAGGGGCGGCGGGAGGTAGGCTATCGACTGCGTGCGGCGCCGTTCGATCGTAGGACGGCACGGGCGACCTCGGGGTAGATGCCGATCGCGTGGCTCCGAAAATACAAGGCAAACTGTTTCGTCGGAGTGTTGATCTCGATCGCTTTCGATCTGCGGTTCGGCATGTGGCAGTCGATGCAGGCGGTCGTGAGTCGCTCTCCGATCTCGGTGGCCCTCGGATGCTGGCTCGTCTCATGACACGCCAGACACTTCTCGAGAAACGCCGTCACGTCGCGTTGCGGACGATGGACGTCGTGGCACGTCGAGCACGACATGCCCGGGCTCGAGCGAAAACACTTGCTGCGCTGCAACAACGCCACCTGATTCCCGTGGACGTCGGGGGTCGCCGCCGCGTTCGCGGACGGGGCGAAATAGTCGTCGAGCTTGTCACCCGGTCGGTAGGAGAACGGCGGAACTTTTGGGTCCCGCTCGCCGGCGTGGCACAGGGCACAGTTGTCCACCTTCCGGTCTCTGGAGAAGCGCGCGGGATTGAGAATGTAGCGTCCGCTCGTCTCCGTGGGATGAGACGTCTGATACCGCACGTGGGCGCTCCCGTCCCCATGACATTTCTCACAGGAGATCCCGAGCACGTAGTCGCGGGAGTACCGCGCCGCGCCGGCGACCGTGCGGATCGGAAACGACGTGCTGTGGCATTCCAGGCAGTGCGGGACGATGAGTCGCCCAAAGTCGATTTGGCCGTCCACGTAGCCGGGACTGTTGATCCAGCGCTCGATCCCCACGAGATACGAGGCGGGCAACTCGAACAGCAGCCCGCCTCTCCAGTAGAGGTAGGTTTGCCCGCGTCTCCCCGACCCGACCACCAGGTCGATGCGCTCGGTTCTCGACTGCCCACGGGCCGAATCGACGGCAGTCTGGTAGAAAGCGTTATCGTGCCGCTCCATTCTGAAGTAGATGCCCGGCGATCCGGTGCGCAGGACGCTGCGGCCCGCGGCAAATTGCCCTTTGATGGACCGAGCACTGGCGTCGGCGGACGTGCGGAAGTGGGCGGTCTCGCGGAACGTGGCGACGATCTCCCGGTGGCACGCCTCGCACGGGTGGGCGGGCGGCGTACCTCTCCCCCCGGAAGCCACGGCCCACACGAGCGTGCCGAGTAGAAGGCGAGGCATGGCATAAGTTAGGATGAGTCGCTGGTCCGCGCAGCCGGCTCACGCCGCTTAGCTTAGAAGAACATCCCCTGCACAGGCAGGCTGACGATGACAGATGCGCCGATTTCCCGTCGAGTCTTGCTCGCCAGCGTGGCGGGCACGCTCGGCGCGCTCGCTCTCAACCGGGCGGGGATGGCCCAAGTGCCCGGACAAGCCCCCACCGTCCCGCCGGACCCCACCAAGGTTCCGGGGGCGCCCCTCAGTGAGCTGGGCCAGCGCTCGCCCTTCGAGCGACCGCGGCGCATTGCGGTCGGGAGCGGCCAGGGAAGCTCGCTTGCGCCGCTGCAGGACCTGGTCGGGATCGTGACCCCCGCGGACCTGCACTTCGAGCGCCACCATGCCGGCGTGCCTACCATCGATCCGCACCGCTACAAACTGCTCATCCACGGGATGGTCGAGCGTCCACAGGTGTTCGACCTCAACGCCCTGAAGCGCTTTCCCGCCGTGTCGCGACTGCACTTCCTCGAGTGCTCCGGGAACGGGTCCCCGAGCTACCGGGGCATCCGCCCGGACCTTTCGCCGCAGCTCATCGATGGCCTCACCAGCACCAGCGAGTGGAG
>Ga0209469_1001412_pt1 | contig 12986 bp, 12 predicted proteins | sample GraSoiAngelo_123_FD_185880 | JGI IMG/M metagenome (GOLD analysis project Ga0209469, IMG submission 185880) | Grasslands soil microbial communities from the Angelo Coastal Reserve, California, USA - 14_0927_02_40cm (SPAdes) (version 2) | ecosystem: Environmental > Terrestrial > Soil > Grasslands ... | reverse complement strand
ATGGCCTGTGGCTGGCGAACGTGCGCGTGATGGAGCACGCGCTGACGTATCGCGCGCTGGTCAACGGCGACGTGGACATCATGGACATCTTCTCGACGGACGGCCAGCTCGAGCGCCTGCGCCTCCGCATCCTCCAGGACGATCGGCGGTTCTTCCCGGACTACGCGGCGGTGCTCCTGGTTCGCCGTGAGACGGCCGAGCGGTTCCCGCGCACGTGGGCTCGGCTCCGGGAGACATTCGAGGGCCAGCTCGACGACCGGCGCATGGCGCGGCTCAACGCGATGGCGGATCTGGACGGCCGGCCGGTGCCCGGGGTGGCCGCCGCCTTCCTCGGAACCGCCCGGCCTGCCTCGGGCCGGGGGGCCGCCCTTGTAACCGAGCTCTACGCCCTCACGCTGGACCACCTGGTGCTCGTGCTGGTCTCCGTCGCTTCGGCGATCATCCTGGGCCTGCCCATGGGCGTCGTCGCCGCGCGATTTCGGCGGGCGGGCCAGGTCGAGCTCGGTGTGATCGGCATGCTCCAGACGATCCCCGCCCTCGCCCTGCTCATGTTCATGATCCCGCTCTTCGGGATCGGCAAGGGCCCCGCGCTTGTAGCTCTCTCGCTCTACGCGCTGCTCCCGATCGCCCGCAGTACCTACGCGGGGATGATCGGCATCGACCGCCAGCTGCTGGAGATCGCCTTCGTCCTCAACCTGGGCCGGCTCCGGCGGCTGTTCCGCATCGAGCTGCCACTGGCCTCGATCAGCATCATGGCGGGGATCAAGACATCGGCAGTCTTGACAGTTGGCACAGCCACGCTTGCCGCCTTCATCGGCGGCGGGGGCTACGGCGCGCTGATCGTCCGCGGCTTGGCGCTGGACGACACCGCGACGATCCTGGCCGGAGCCGCCCCGGCCGCCGTCATGGCCCTGGTCTTCCACGCCCTCTTCGAGCTCCTCGACCGCCTCGCCGTGCCCCGCGGGCTCCGCCGCGAAGCCGCGCGCGTGCTCTAGTCGGCGTCCTCCTCTCGCCGCCGGCTCCTCCATACTGTGGTTACCTCTCCGGCTCCCCCTCAAGCAGCGCGTTGAGGCGGCGGCAGAGGCCGATGACCTCCGCGTGGAAGGCTGGGAACCAGGCGCGGATCCAGTCCGGGCGCTCGAAGAAGGCCAGTGGGGCCTGGCCCTCACGCCGGATCCCGACGCGGAGCACGAGGCCACTGGCGTTGATGAAGCTCACATCCTTCAGAATGCGCCCGGCGGCCGCCACACCCGCGGTGACGGGACAGAGCCTCGCAACGGCGGGGAGCGATTCCGCCACGCCGCGGAGGCAGAAGGCGTGGGTGCGCCCGAGGAGCGCGGCCGGCAGGGCTTCTACGACGCTCCGCATCGTGAGGCCGGAGAACACCGTATCGTCCACGACGGCCAGGGAAGTGCGATCGGCGACGCCGACGAGCTGCTCGGCCAGGGTCATGGGCTCGGTGCTGATCAGGCGGTAGCCACCCCGCCCGTCTTCGACCCGCGTGAGGCCGACCCTCCGCACGCGCGGAAACCATCCGGTCCGCGCGTGGAGCTCCCGCGCCACCCGCTCGCCCGCCCGGCCGATACCCAGGGCCAGATCGAACGGGGCGTGCGAGCCCTGCGCGATGACGCGATCGACCTGCTCTGCCAAGGTGAGCACGATCACCCGGTCTCGGTCGCGCCGCAGCAGCTCGAAGAGCGACCGGGTGAGGGCAGCGGCGGGTGACCCGGGCCCGAGTCGGTGGCCCACCTCGTCGCTCAGATCATCGTGGACGTAGAGCCTCCGCGGCGAGGGTTGAGCATACGCCGCCTCGTCGGAGGGGGATGCCGCGCCGGGCTCCTCAGCAGGCCGCATTCGGCGAGAGCGGCTGCGCGAGGACGAGGCCGAATCGTCCCTCGGCGTCCGTGTACCACGCGTCGATCGCGAGACCGGCCTCGGCCAGCATAGTCTCCGTCGACTCACGCGTGAACTTGTAGGAGCTCTCGGTCCAGATGCCTTCAGCCTCGGCCAGCTCCACCACCAGCCCGAGGCGCCGGAGTCGGACTCGCTGGGGGGCCGTCGCGATCAAGTGCATCTCGATACGGCTCGCCTCCGGCCGATAGAAAGCGTGGTGGCGGTATGCTTCGGGACGGAAGTCGCCGTCGAGCTCCCGGTTCACGACCCGGAGGACGTTCCGGTTGAACTCGCGCGTGACACCCGCGGCGTCGTTGTACGCCGCCTCGAGCACGCCGCGATCCTTGACGAGGTCGACGCCCAAGAGCAGTCGGCCGCCGGGGCCGAGAAGTTGGCGAATCTGGATCAGCAGTGTCCGACGGGCAGGCGGGTCGAAGTTGCCGATAGTACTGCCCAGGAACAGGACCAGGCGACGGCCGACCGGCGGCGGAACACGCTCGAGATGCCGCTCGAAGTCGCCGATGACCGCGTGGACGTCGACCGCCGGATAGTCGTGGATGAGGGCGCCGACGGCCTTCGCGAGACCGTCCCGACCGACGTCGAAAGGGACATAGCGAACGTCATTGCGACCGCCGATGACATCGTACAGAAACCGCACCTTCCGGCAGGACCCCGGCCCGAGCTCCACGATTTCGCGAGGCCGGACCCGTCGCATCACCTCAGGGGCGACGTCCCGGATGACAACCTCCTCGACCCGCGTGAGATAGTACTCCGGAAGCTCAGTGATGCGCTCGAAGAGAACGGAACCGGCGTGGTCGTAGAAATATTTGGGGGGAAGCCAACGCGGGCGAGCCTCGAGCCCCCGCCGGACGTCATCCGCGAGCATCGCGAGGAACGTCGCCTCGTCGGCATGGACGTCGAGGCGGAATCGCGCGGCGTGGTGGGTCGCGGATCGCTGGTGGTCAGCCGGCACGCTGGTGCGCCCTCAGAGCGCCACGGTCCTGAAACCGGCGAAGACGTTGCGGCGGTGGCGCTTGTAGAAGTTGCGCCAGGTACTGCGGATCAGGCGCGAACGGGTGGTCCAGCATCCGCCCCTCAAGACCGCCTTCTGCCCGAACGAAGGCTCCGAGTACTCCTTGTACGGATCGCAAACGAATCCGGGATATGGCTCGAAGGTGTCGGCGACCCACTCCCACACGTTGCCGATCATCTGACGGCAGCCGACGGGGCTATCGCCGGCGGATAGGGCCCTGACGTCGATCGTGCCGCCGGCCCGGTAATCGAGGTTGGCGCGGCCCGGCGCCGGGGGGTCGTCGCCCCAGGGGAACCGCCGTTTGGCGCCGGTCGCCGGCTCGAAGGTCGCGGCCACTTCCCACTCTGCTTCGGTGGGTAACCGCCGGCCGGCCCACCGGCAGTACGCCTCAGCCTCGTACCAGTTCACGTGCACCACCGGGTGCCACGGCTCGAGAGGCACGACGATGCCGAATCGCGACTCGTACCAGCGCCCGTCGTGACCGCGGACCCAGAAGAGCGGGTGCTGGCAGCCCTCCCGCCGGCGCCAGTCCCACCCTCGGCGTCCCCACACCTCGCGCCGCCGGTATCCGCCGTCGTCGACGAACGCCCCGAACTCGGCATTCGTCACCGGTGTCGACGCGATTCGAAATGGCCGCACCTCGACGGGATGAGCCCACTTCTCATTGTCGAACACGAACGGCTCGTCGCGCTCGGCCCCGAGCCTGAACGTTCCGCCGGGCACCGTGACGTCGTGGAGGCGCCAGTCAGGATCGACGGGCGGGCACGCGCAAGCCGGATCGAAGTGAGAGAGAGTCGGCAGGGAGTAGCCGAGCGTCTGCCGGATGAGCGTGAGGTTCTCTGCGTGCATGTCCTCGTGCAGCGCCGCCAGAGTGTAGAAGTACGCATCGTCCGCGGTCGGCTCGCGCGCCTCCAGCCGGCCAACACAGCGCTGGAGAACCTCGCTGATGTAGTCGAGCGTCGCCTTCCGGGACGGGTACTCATGGTCCCAGCGACGCGTGTAAGAGACGTTGAACGAATCGTAGATACGATCCGATCCCGGCAGGAGCGACGGGGCGCCGTCCAGGTGTCTCAGGACCCACAGCTCCTGGAACCAGCCGACGTGGCCCATCTCCCAGATCGGGGGCTCGACGAAATGCCGAGGAGTACCCAGCATCTGGGAGTCGATGAGCCCGTCCAGCAGCTCGAGCTCGACGCTGCGCGCGTCGAGCATGGCATAGAGGAGAGCGTCAGCGGTGGCGCGCGGGGTGTGCTCGGCCATGGCCTGTCGCGTCGACTGGATCGCGCATCCCGGGGGTCAAAGGTATTTCCGATGCAGCAACCCTGTCAAGCGGGGCCGCCGCCGATACCCGTCCCGTGGCCGAGATCCGAACCTAGAGCATGTACGGGATGTCGGCGGCGACCGTCGGGTAGGCGAAGAGCACGGCCTTCAGGTCGTCGGCGGGGACGCGGGCGCGGATGGCCACCGCAAATACGTTGATGGTCACGTCGGCGTCAGGCCCGAGCAGGTGGGCGCCGAGAATGCGGCGAGTACCGTCCTCGACGAGAACCTTGAACCCCGAGCCGCCCTCTCCCCGGCGACGCGAGTTGAACCATTGCGACGTGTCCTGCCAGCGCGCGCTGTACTTCAGTCCCTGGGTGCGGGCCGCATCGTCGGTGAGCCCGGCGGCAGCCAGCGGGGGGACCGTGAAGGCCACCGTCGCGATCCCGCTGTAGTCCACCCTTCGCTTGTTGCCCTCCAGCAGATTCATGGACACCACCTCGGCGTCGTGCGCGGCTTTCGGCGTCAGAGGGGGACCGCTGGCGGCGGCATCGCCCGCCGCGTACACCGATGAGTTGGACACGCTCTGCAAGTACTCGTTGACGGTCACGCCCCGCGCCTCACGCTTGATCCCCGCCGCCTCGAGATCGAGATCGTCGATCTCGGGAACGCGCCCGCCGCCGTGGACGACCACGTCGGCGTCGAACCGGCGCTCCTCGCCCCGCGCCACGCCCCTCACCGTGAGCTGGCCGTTGCCGTGGTCGATCCCGTGGACATCCGTCGCGACCTCGACGCGGATGCCGACCTCGCGCGTCCGCTTCACGAGCAGATCCACCAGGTCTGGATCGAAGCCCTCGAGCGGGCGCGGGCCACGGTGAAGGATCGTCACACGCGCGCCGGCTCGAGCCGCCACGTGGGCGAGCTCGAAGGAGATATATCCGCCACCGACAAAGACGAGGCGCGGCAGCAGCGTGTCGAGCTCGAGAAACTGTTCGCTCGTGGTGAGATACTCGGAACCGGGAAACCTCATCGGCGCCGGCATGGCGCCGGCCGCGATCAGGACCCGTCTCCCGACGAGCCGATCATCTTCCACGACCAGCGTCGTGGGCCCGACGAAGCGTGCGCGGCCGTGGAACAGATCGACCCCCGCCTTGGCCCAGCCCTGCTCGGTGAGCTCGGGCACCGGATCGGTGAACGTGCGCTTGAACCGCATGAGCTCGGGCCAATCGATCGCCAGCTCTCGCGCCCGGACTCCTTTCCCGGCCAGGTTCTGTACCGCGTGAACGGCTTCGGCCGCGCTCACCAGGACCTTCTTGGGATTGCAGCCCCTCAACGCGCACGTTCCGCCGAAGGGACGTGAGTCGACCACCGCGACCCGCCACCCCGCTTGCCGGCAGCGTGACGCCACGGCCGACGCGACCCCTGTCCCGACGACCACCAGATCGTACTGTCGCTCCACCATCATTCGTCTCCTTACCGATTGGAGGGGCGCGAACGACCGATGCGCGTGATGCGCGCAGGATACGTGCAGCGACCGGCCTCCGCAACGTCCGGCAGACAGCTCAGGCTAGTGGGTCCGGCGTCACCCCCTGGCTCGGGAAAGACCTGCTACTCGGCCTCCAGGAAACGCGATGATCTCCCTTCTGGGACGCGTCACGAGATGCCATGGTAACGTTTGCTTGGCCAGCACCTCTGCCTGGCCAGCCGCGCGCGTCCACGGCGCATCTCGACGTCCTGGGAAGGCGAAGCAACCGCGTCATGGTGGGGTCGAAAGGAGGGTGCGGGAATGGCCGTGAATCAGGCCGAGGCTGACAAGGAGATCCGGAGTCAACTGGTGTCGACCCTCGAGAGTGGGCACAATCACATGGCGCTTGCTGAGGCGACCAAGGCCTTCTCCACGTCGGCGATCAATTCGCGTCTGCCCAGGGTTCCCTATAGCTTTTGGCATCTCGTCGAGCACATACGCCTGACGCAAAGGGACATGCTCGACTATATGACGAGCACTTCGTATGAGGAGCCCCCCTTTCCGCAAGGCTACTGGCCGGGGAAGAGCACTCGAGCGACGTCAGCCCAGTGGCGGCAGTCTCTCGCGCAGTTCCACAAGGATCTGGAAGCCGTCACCGAGCTCGTCCGGGATCCGGCGCGCGATCTCTTCACGGCCGTGCCCAACAGTGCCGGCAAGCACACCTTCTTTCGGTGTTGCCTGGTCATCGCTGATCACAACTCCTACCACATCGGGGAATTGGCGATCGGACGCCAGGTGGCAGGACTGTGGCCGAAAGGCAGAAAGGATTAGCGCGCGGCACGCTTCACGAACTGCTCGGTCTTTGGTCTGCGTACCGCTTCGCCGCGGCAAGGTCCTTACGCAGGTCCTTCGCCGTGCGCCGCGGGCCGTATCCGGGAGTATCACGCTGGATACGCCACCCCTCCCTCAGCGGGCCCGCATCCACCGTGTCGAAGCCGAACTGATCGAGCAGACGAGTGACCGTCATCTTGGCCCCTGGATCGTCCCCGGCGATGACCAACGCGCGGCGATTCTTCGTGCCAGCCGGCTGGCCATCGGTGGTCAGGGCCGCGGCGTAGATATGGTTGAAAGCCTTGACGACTTTCGAGGTCGGCAGATGTGCCTGCAAGAGCTCCGAGGTCGTCGTCGACTCATTGTCGAGCTTAGGGATGTGGCCATCACGTTCGGGGTAATAGTTGTTCGTGTCGATCACGATCTTGCCCGCCAGGGGCTCGACCGGCACCGCCGGGTAGCTCTTGAGCGGCACCGACACGACGACGATGTCTCCAGCCTTTGCCGCGTCGACGGCCGTTGCCGCGCGCGCTCTCGGTCCGAGTTCAGCGACGAGCGCGGACAGAGTGCTCGGCCCCCGGGAATTGCTAATCACGACATTGTAGTCGTTGGCCACTGCGAGTCGTGCGATCTGGCTTCCGATGTGCCCGGCGCCGATGATTCCGATGGTTATCATGGTAGTTAACCCTACCTCCGAATTCCTCGCTAGGCGTTATGATCACCGACGCCGACGGGTCGCATGCATCTCACGGCGTCCTCAGGCCTGGTAGGTCCAGCAACCGGTCTCGGAAGTCTGCGATGCCGCTCGCGCCAGTGGCCGCGCGACGCCGGCTCGGGTCGACGGGATTCCGTCTCCGGAACCACGCGCACGACGTGTCCCTGCCCGTCGAGAATAGTGACCGGAGCAATGGTTTCAGCGTGCTCAGGAAGCCGGATGTAACCTGACGAGCTTTTCATCGGTGCTTCCTCCTACGCTCCCTTGTGATGACGATCGAGGTCGCGGGGATGCAGCCGCCAGGGCCATCGATGCCCTGTACCGGCTTCATACCGAAAGGCGCCCGTGTCGGATGAGGTGTTCGCGAGGAACAACCTCCACACGACTCTGAGCCGTATTAGGCTTCCAATATTGGGCAGGTTCCGGACGATGCGCAAACGGCCCATCGCCCGCGCGGCTGCAAGCAGCATGAAGCTCGGGGTGCCTGGGGCCGGCGGGTTAAAATTCTGCCCGGGGCCGCGCGTGAGCCATGCGCCATATAAACGCAATGGAAGGTCAGGGACAAGCTGAGCATGCCGGGTTTCGAGCCGAGCATCAGCGTAAGAGTACGGGCGGACCTTACTAAACCGGCGGGCGGCAAGGGTGACCATCAAGCGTCGCGTCGTTGTGTGAGCACGCGGTTCGTACTCCGGCTCAGACCTCGCGTCCACCATGACCGCTCGGTTCGAGAATTAGAGCTAAATTGCGCTAGCCGGATGGAGCAGGTCACCATGCCGCGGCGGCTGCCCGAGCCGCGATCACTGCTCCGGTACCATCCACGCAGCGCACAGCCACGGAGGAGTCGCGATGGCAGCACCTAGTGCCCAACCGATGGACTCGAGACCGTGGCCCTGCTCAATGCCGCTGGCTGAATGGCAGGCGACGCGCGACACGCTTCACATGTGGATGCAGATGGTCGGCAAGACACGGCTGGCCCTAGCGCCCCGGCAGAATCACTGGTGGCACGTGGCGCTCTACGTCACCGCGCGCGGACTGACCTCGTCGCCGATCCCCTCCGGCGCCCGCACCTTCGACATCGACTTCGACTTCATCGACCACAGATTGATCGTGAAGACGAGCGACGGCGCCATTCGCGACATACCCCTGCGTCCCCAGCCCGTCGCGGATTTCTATCGGGAGTACATGGCCCTCCTCGCCAGCCTCGGGATCGCCGTGAAGCTCTGGCCCGTGCCCACGGAGGCCGACCACACGATCCCGTTCGCCGAGGATCGCGTCCACGCTTCGTACGACGCCGCCCAGGCCCATCGCTTCTTCCAGATGTTGCGGCAAGCGGATCGGATCACCAAGCGCTTCCAGGGAAGGTTTCTAGGGAAGTCGAGCCCCGTGCACTTCTTCTGGGGCGCCTTCGATCTCGCCCTCGCGCGATTCAACGGGCGGCGCGCGTCACACAAGGCTACCGACTCGCGGATCCTCCATGAGGCGAACTCACACGAAGAGATCAGTGTGGGCTTCTGGCCGGGGAGCGGCACGGTCACGGAACCAGCGTTCTACGCGTATGCACGTCCCGAGCCTGATGGCCTCGCCGCGACGTCCGTCCAGCCCGCGGCCGCTCGCTATGATCCGGCGCTGGCCGATTTCCTTCTCACGTACGAGGCGGCGCGCTCGGCTTCGAGCCCCGACGACGCGGTGCTGGAGTTCTACCAGAGCGTGTACGACGCGGCGGCCGATTTCGGGCACTGGGATCGCGCGGCGCTCGACCGACCGCCGGCGGAGTGGTCGTGACGCCGCCTCATCCGGTCACCCGCAATAGAAGACGCCGTGCCCGAAGTGCTTGTGCCTTCCACTTTTTCGCGCGATGGCTCACGCCGCTCGCCAGAGGTATTCGTGATGGAGCCCACCCACGCGTGGCACCTCCACCACACTGCCTGCCCTGGCTCTGCGGCTCCACACTCCGTGGCTCGGGTGCGTCCTTGGCCAACGATAAGTGGGTCCGGGTCCCGTTGCAGTAGTCGACGTACTTCGACAGATCCCACCAGATGCCGTTCGTCGATCACCACGACATGGTCAAGGCATTCCCGTCGAATCGATCCAATCACGCGCTCGGCATAGGCGTTTTGCCAGTCACCTTAGCTTCAAGGTCGCCGGGTGAGGTTGGTGGTGGCCCCAGCGGGATTCGAACCCGCGTCTCGGTCTTGAGAGGGCGAGCCCATGGCTCGGGATTTCACGAACTTCCACGCCGGGTGCCACGGCCCGGTGCCACTCGAAACCGCGATCTGCGCTTAGCGGCCCCGATCCGCAGCGCTCACACAACGGGATCAGTAGCGAAATTTTGCGACGGGGGTCAACCGACGACCATTGATGGGATGAAAGCGCTGCGCCTCCGCCCACGGTGAGCTTACCGTGGGCGTTGGACAACACTCGACGGCGTCAGCCGCGAGAGGAGGCGCAGCACATGGAATATATCGCGTTCGATGCCCACAAGCATTACGCCCTGGCGTCGGTGGCTCGGCCGGACGGTCGGCTCGTCCGCGAACAGCGGCTCCCGCATGAACGGGGAGCGCTCCAGCAGTTTCTGGCGCGATGTGAGCCGGGCTCCCCGGTCGCGGTGGAGACGATGGGCCACGCCCACTCTTCACCGGCGATCAACGAACGATCAGGCCCTGAGGCTCCGTCCCCGCCCTGATCCGGCCCGCGAGCACCAGCTTCTCGATGTCGATCACGGCAACGTCGTTCGCACCGCGCACCGCAATGAACGCCGTCTTGCCGTCCCTGCTGAACCCAATTGGAGCCGCCCTGGCCGATCGTCAGGCGCTTCACTTCTTTGAAGGTCCGCGCGTCGAAGATCTGGGCGAAGGTGTCCTGGCCATTGGTGACGACCGCGTAGCGCCGATCGCGGGTCCACGCGTTAGTCACAGGTTGCTTTCCGGTCGGCTCCGTCGAAAGCACCGCCAGATCGGAGGCGTCGAGAACCACGTTCGTGTTTGCTTCGGCTGTCTGCACCCACACCTCTTTCCCATCGGGAGACACGCGCAGCATGTGTGGCTTGCTGCGGGCAGGGAAGGAGACGGTCTTGACCAGTCTTCGGCTCGCCATGTCGATCTTCGAGACCGTGTCCGCCTCGCGTTCCGGTGTGTAGCCGAACCGACCGTCCGGCGTCAGGTGGAGGTCTCAGGGGAATGCTCCGGTCTGGAGCGTGGAGTCCACGCTGCCGTGCTCAAGGTCGAGAAACGCGATGAGGTTGTCCCCCGCCACGTTGATCGCGGCCTTCTTCTTATTGGGCAGCACGACCAGACTATGGCCGGGACCCTTGCCGAGCCCGGCGATCGTCTTGGTGACGGCCACCTGCCTCGGATCGATAGCGATTGCCTGGACTTGATCGTTGGGAAAGTCGTAGGTCCAGATCCGTGCCCCGTCCCAGTGCGTCTGCTCGTTGGACAACCAGCGCACCGAGGCGCCGAGCGGTCGGGTTTCGCGCACCTGGCGGTTGGCGACGTCGATCAGCGTGACATCCTTCGAGCCGACGTTGAAGACGTATACTGTTTCGCGGCTTTCTGCGGCGCCGGCCGCCGCTGCCGATCGCACGGGGGCCGTACTCGTCTCCGAGGCACTCCCGCCTCTGCCGCTCGAGCTGCCAGCGGAAGGAGACGTGGTCGGACTGGATGATCCGCAGGCGGAAGCGAGTAGTCCGAACGCTGCGCTGCTCGCCCCCTTGAGGAGCGCGCGGCGGTCGAGACTCGAGGATAGGAACCAATCCGTGCCGCCGACAAACACGCCCTTTGCCTCGTCACGCGAGGCGCAGCCTTCGGGAGCTCAGTGTGAGGGCGGCTTGGCCGCCCACAGGGGATTAATTATCGCATTCGACATCGTGTCTCTCCTCCAAGGCCAGGACGATCGCCTGTTTGGCTGACCGTGATCGTAGTCGGCAACGAAGGCACCGTCAAACGAGCCGGCGCGCGCTAGCAGGCTCGGTATATCTCGCCACCATCTGCGCGCCACAGCACCAACATCCGATCCGCGGGATCCATACCGCCCCCGTGTCTCGTCCTGTCTTACCGGTGTTGTTTGGCCCCAGGAGCACGTTTTGCGCAGTCGGGAAAAGTTCTGCGCTACGTACACATCTGAAGTTCGAGATACGAAGCCTAACGATTCGCATCTATGAACCACCAGGCTTGCGCTGGATCGCCGACCGAAATACTGTCCCCCGCCAAAACTTCGCCGGCGGGCATGTGGGTGAACTGTCAGCTCTGATCCGGCGACAATCGCAGCTCGATGATCACCCTACTGCTTCGCCTCTTCCCGTTCCTCTGCGGCGGCCACCGCCAACTCGCCCTGGAGAACCTCGCCTTGCACCAGCAGCTCGCCGTGTACAAGAGAACGATGACCCGGCCGAGACTACGCGCGGCCGTGGGCCGCCCGCCAGTCAACGCGCAGATCCAGGCCCTCGTCACACAAATGGCCGTGGCGAATCCCCTGTGGGGTGCCCCCAGAATCCACGGCGAGCTCCTGAAGCACGGCATCGACGTGGCCGAGCGCACCGTCTCCCGCCTGCTCCCGAAGCGGCGCACGCCTCCCTCGCAGAGCTGGCGAACGTTCCTGACCAATCACGTCCGGGACCTGGTCTCCATCGATTTCTTCACGGTCCCGACTGCTGGCTTGCGGGTGCTCTTCGTCCTCGTGGTGCTCGCCCACGATCGCCGGCGCGTCCTCCACTTCAACGTCACCGAGCATCCCACCGCCGCCTGGACGGCCCAGCAGATCGTGGACGCCTTCCCAGACGACTCCGCCCCGTCCTACCTCCTCCGCGATCGCGATAAGATCTACGGACACTCGTTCCGACAGAGAGTGAGGGGCATGGGGATCGATGAGATCCTGACGGCGCCCCACAGCCCGTGGCAGAACCCTTTCGCGGAGCGCCTCCTCGGTTCGATCCGGCGCGAGTGTCTGAATCACGTTCTCGTTCTCGGCGAAAGACACCTACGCCGCATCCTGGCCCGCTGTAGGGTCGAGGGCTGGCGCGGTACGCCATGCGCCCGTCTCCAGCCCCCGCCCGATCGAACGGCGCAGACGGTTTTCCCGTACGCCGCTCTCCTGCCGGCTTCGTGTCAAGGGTTATGAGACCTATCGCCGGGCGCGCTTTCAGGCGCGGCCCCAGTACTGCACCCGGTAGTCTGCAAACAACCCGAGCGTCGTATGGAGCCACGCCCTACTCCACCGCTTCCAGCCGAAGCCCCGCCGGCCCCTCGCCCGCATCATATGGCGCCGAACCTTCCTCTCGACCCAGCTCCTCACGATGCTGAAGCACCGCGCCGCGTTGCCGACCCGGAAATAGTTCACCCAGCCACGCAGTATCGGGTTGATCACCGCGATCACCCGCCTCACGGGCTGAGAGCGCCAGCGCCGGAACACCTCCTGGAGCTTCCGCAGCAGCGCCGTCCGCTTCTTGAGGGCCGGCGCCAACTGCACCCACCACCGTCCCCGCGTCGAGCGGAGCCGCCGGAGGGTGAAGCCCAAAAATCCGAACGCCTCTCCCTGGGTCAGGTCCACGACTCGGCTCTTCGCCTCGTTCAGCCGCAGATCGAGTTTCGCGAGCTCCTCCCGCAGCCGCCGGTCCACCGCCCTCAGCAGCCAGCCCTTCCGCCACTGACCATTCACGAGAATCGCCAGTAGAGTAGGACGCTGGCGCGGTGGCGTGCAGGGCGTGCGAGGCCAAGCCGTTTCTCCCCGTTTCGGGCGAGTGTCCCCCTCGAGCGGCCCATCGCTCCGTCTCCAACACCCCCTCATCAAACCGG
>Ga0209469_1001411_pt1 | contig 13017 bp, 10 predicted proteins | sample GraSoiAngelo_123_FD_185880 | JGI IMG/M metagenome (GOLD analysis project Ga0209469, IMG submission 185880) | Grasslands soil microbial communities from the Angelo Coastal Reserve, California, USA - 14_0927_02_40cm (SPAdes) (version 2) | ecosystem: Environmental > Terrestrial > Soil > Grasslands ... | reverse complement strand
CGAGGCGATCAAGCGCGGGCTCACCGTCGCCATCGACGAGATCAACGCCAAGGGCGGCGTGCTGGGTGGACGCAAGATCGAGCTGGTTATCCGCGACGAGGAGGGCAACCCCGGGAAGGGCGTGACGGCCGCGCGCGACGTCATCGAGCGCGAGAAGGCGGTCGTGGTGTTCGGCGGAATCCACTCCCCGGTCGGCCTGGCGATGCTGCCCGTGTTCCACGAGCTGAAGGTGCCGTACGTCGGTCCCTGGGCCGCGGCGACCGGCATCACCCGGAACGGCCGGAACCCCAACTTCATGTTCCGCGTCTCCGCCAACGACGACATCGTCGACCATTTCCTCGCCAAGCACGTGACCGACAAGCTCGGCAAGAAGAAGCCGGGCATCATCCTCGAGAACACGCCGTGGGGCGCCAGCAACCAGGAAGGCCTCACCAAGTGGTTCGGTCAGCTCGGCGCCCAGCCCGTCGGGTTCGAGAAGTTCAATTGGGGCGACCCCGACATGAGTCCCCAGCTCCTGCGCCTCCGGAACGGCGGCGCCGACGCCATCGTCCTGGTGGCCAATGCCCCCGAGGGCGCGCAGGTGGTGAAGAGCCGGGCCAAGATCGGCTGGGACGTGCCCACCATCTCGCACTGGGGGATCAGTGGCGGGCGCTTCGCCGATCTGACCGGTGAGCTCTCGGAATCGGTCGTCTTCGTGCAGACCTATTCGTTCTTCGGCAAGCAGAGCGACGTGGGCGATCGTGTGATCTCGGCGCTGAAGGCCAAGTACGGCATCAAGGGCCCCGAGGACATCCTGGCGCCGGTCGGTACCGCCAACGCCTACGACGCCATGCACCTGGTGGGCCTGGCGATCGAGAAGGCCGGGGCGGCCGACGGCGTCAAGATCCGCGACGCGCTCGAGAACCTCGGCGAATACCGCGGCCTCATCAAGACCTACAAGCATCCGTTCACGGCCGACGAGCACGACGCGCTGAACGAGAAGGACTACGTGCTCGTCACGTGGAAGCAGGGCAAGATCGTCCCCGTGACGATGAAGTAGCCCCTGCGATAAGAGGGTTTGGGGGATCCGCGACGGATCCCCCGAGTCCACATGTTCGCGCAGCTCCTCTTCAGCGGCCTCGCCCTCGGCAGCATGTACGCGCTGGTAGCGCTCGGCTACAACATCACCTACGCGACGAGCAAGACGGTCAACTTCTCCCAGGGCCAGTCCGTGATGGTGGGGGCTGTCGTCGCGTACGCGCTCTACGTGAGCGCAGGATGGCCCTTTGCTCTCGCCCTCGCGGTCACGCTGGTCGCGCTGGCCGTCGTGGGTGTCCTCGTCGAGCGCATCGCCGTCAGGCCGTTCCTTCGCTCGGCGTCGATCGCCTGGCTGCTGGCCACGATCGCGCTCGGGATCATCGCCGAGAACGTCACGATGATCCTCTTCGGCAAGGACGCGCGCGCGTTTCCCTCGGCGCTCGCGACGACGCCGTGGATGATCCTCGGCGCCGGCGTCTACCCCCACGAGCTCCTGGTGCCGGTGGTCGGGATCGCCCTCATGGTGGCGGTCGAGCTCGGCTTCCGCCGGACGCTCGCCGGCAAGGCGCTACTCGCCGTGGCCTTCAGCCACGAGGCGGCCGGCCTCATGGGGATCGACGTCAATCGCACGATCACCGCGGCCTACGCCCTGTCGTCCCTTCTCGCCGGCGTCGCCGGCGTGCTCCTGGCGCCGCTCCTCAACGTCTCGGCCACGATGGGCACGACGATCGGCCTCAAGGCGTTCGCCGTCGCGATCATCGGCGGCATGGAAAGTCCGCGCGGCATCATCGTGGCCGGCTTCTTGTACGGGATCTTCGAGGCGATCGTGGCCGGATATCTCGGGACGGGCGTCCGCGAGATCCTCGGCTTCGGTCTCGTCATCGTCGTCCTGCTGCTGCGGCCGTGGGGGCTCTTCGGCGCGCCGGCGCTACGGCGCGTGTAACGTGACCGGCGCCGGGCGTCTCGTCGTCGCGCTCGGGCTCGTCGCCGCCGCCGGCGTCCCGCTGGCGACGTCGAACACGTATTACCTGTTCATCGCGATGCTGATCGGCATCAGCATCGTCGTGACGACCGGGCTCAACATCCTTGCCGGTGCCTCCGGGCAGGTCTCACTCGGCCAGGCCGGCTTCTATGCCCTGGGGGCCTATGCGTCGGCGATCATCACCACGCGGCTCGGCCTCGGCTTCTGGATTGGGCTGCCCGCGGCCATCGTGCTGGGTGCTGCGGTGGGCGTGGTGCTGGCGCTGGCCTCCCTGCGCGTGAGCGGGCCCTACCTGGCGATGGTGACCATCGCGTTCGGCATCATCGTGGAGCACGGCCTCATCGAGTGGGACGCGCTCACCAAGGGCTTCGGCGGCATCGCGAGCATCCCGCGGCCGCGGCTCGGAGCGCTCGAGCTGACGTTGCCGTTCTACTACTACGTGGTCGCGCTGACCGTCGTCGTGAGCCTGCTGCTCGCCCGCAACCTGGAGCGCTCGGCGTGGGGCCGCGCGCTCGTGGCCGTCCGCGACAGCGAGATCGCCGCCGAGGCGGTCGGGCTCAATCCCTACTGGGTGCGTACCGTCGCCTTCACCCTGTCGGCAGCCTTCGCCGGAGCCGGTGGGTGCCTCTACGCGCATCTCGCCGGCTTCGTCAGTCCCGACTCGTTCACGATGCAGACGTCGATCCTCTTCCTGCTCATCGTGCTGTTCGGCGGCCTCGGACGCGTGACGGGGCCGCTCGTCGGATCGATGGTCCTCATCGTGCTGCCTGAGCTGCTCCATCGCTTCTCGGACTATCGCCTCGTGATGTACGGCGTGCTGCTGCTGGGGAGCATCTATTTCCTGCCTCAGGGGGTCGTGGGGGCGCTCTCTACTTGGCGGCGATCTCGAACACCCTATGATCGTCGTGCTGAGGGGGGACCCTTCGTCCCCCCTCAGACTCCCCTTTTTGCGCGATCCGCGACCGAGGTTCCGCCATCCGTGTCCGGCGATTCTTCAGCGCCGACCCTTGTCGCGAAAAGCCTCGAGATGAGGTTCGGTGGACTCCTCGCGCTCGCCGACGCCGACGTCACGCTCGCGCCCCGGAGCGTCCACGGCCTGATCGGTCCCAACGGAGCCGGGAAGACGACGTTGCTCAACATCCTCTCGGGCTACTACCGACCGACGTCGGGCACCGTGACCATTGGCGAGCGCGCCCTGGATGATCTGGCGGCGCACGGCATCGCCCGGGCCGGGATCGCACGGACGTTCCAGACCACGCAGCTCTTTGAGTCCATGACCGTCGCCGACAACGTCCGCGTCGGCCTCGCCGGCGAGGCCACCGGAAGCCTGGCGAGCACGCTGCTCGGGCTTCCCGTCGGCCGGCGGCGCGAGCGCGATCTGCGCGCCGAGGCGATCGGGCTGCTGGCCTTCGTCGGCTACGACGGCGACCCTGACGAGCTCGCTCGCAACCTGCCCTTCGGCGTCAAGCGCCTCGTGGAGATCGCCCGCGCCATCGCGCGGCGACCCACCGCCCTGCTCCTCGACGAGCCGGCGGCCGGCCTGGCCCAGTCGGAGATCGAGCGCCTGGCCGAGCTGATCGCGCGGATCCGCGATACCGGCATGGCCGTCCTCCTGGTTGGACATCACGTGGACCTCGTCATGGGGATCTCGGACCGGGTGACGGTGCTGAACTACGGGCGACGCATCGCCGTCGGCACACCGGCCGAGGTCCAGCGAGATCCCGCCGTGGTCGAAGCGTATCTCGGCCAGGTGGGGCGCGCGCGACGCGCCGCTCCCGGCGAACCCGCTCGTGCCGCGACGGGCGAAACGATTCTCGAAGTCCAGAACCTGGGGGTGGCGTACGCCCGGATGGAAGTCGTGAGCGACGTCGGCGTGACGGTGCGGCGCGGCGAGCTGGTGGTGATCATCGGCGCCAACGGCAGCGGCAAGACCACCACGCTCAAGACCATCGCCGGTCTGCTGGCGCCGCGGCGGGGCACCATCGCGTTCGAGGGCCAGGACATCACGCGGCGGCCATCGCACTGGATCGCGCGTCACGGGATCGCCCTCGTGCCCGAGGGTCGCATGGTCTTCCCGGAGCTGACCGTCCTCGACAACCTCCGTCTGGGCGCGTACGGCCGCCGCGACGCCGAGGTCGGCGTCGATGTCGAGCGCGCCTTCACGCGGTTCCCCGTGCTTCGCGATCGCAAAGCGCAGCTCGCCGGAACACTGTCGGGCGGCGAGCAGCAGATGCTGGCGATCGCGCGTGGGCTCATGGCGCGGCCGCGGCTGCTCCTGCTGGACGAGCCGTCGCTCGGCCTGGCGCCGCGCCTCGTCGCGGAGGTCTGGGCGGCGCTCGCCGCGCTGCGAGGTGAAGGCCTGACGTTGCTGGTCGTCGAGCAGATGGCGGAGGTGGCCCTCGAGACGGCCGACCGCGGGTACGTGCTGGAGCATGGACGCATCGTCCTGGCCGCCGCCGCCGGCGACCTGCTGCGCGACGAGCGCGTCGCGCGCGCCTATCTCGGCCGCGAGCGCGGCCGGCCTGTCGCTCCCGAGTCTCGTGGTATATCGTGACGTCCATCCTCGATCAGGAGGCCTTCATGAAACGATCCCTTGTTACCGTCTGCATCCTCGCGCTGCCCATCGCCGTCGCCCTGCTGACGGCCCGCTCCAGCACCGCGGGACCCGAGAAGATCGAGTTCCCGGCGAACTGGGAGCAGTACGTTCTCTACACGATCGTCGATCGCTACGACGTGAAGCAATACCGTGAGCTGTACGCGTCGTCGCAAGAGGCGGTGGACGCCATGAAGCGAGGCCAGCCGCTTCCCGACCGCACCGTCCTCGTGCTCGTGCAGTACAAGGCGCAGGCGGACGCTCAGGGCAATCCGCTGAAGAACGCGAGCGGGCGATTCCTGAAGGGCGATCGCATCGGCTTCACGGTGATGGAGAAGCGCCAGGGCTGGGGTGCCGAGTATCCGGGCGACCTCCGCAATGGCGAGTGGGAGTATTCCGCCTTCGGCACCGACGGCCGGTTCAACGCGAACGCGAATTACACGGGCTGCTTCCAGTGCCACAAGCCCCACGAGAAGCAGGACTTCGTGATCTCGCTGGCCGGTCTGATGGGCGGCGGCGGCACCACTGGCACGGGCGCGCCCGACGTCCGCATCAGCGGGTTCTCCTTCGGGCCACCCCGGCTCACGGCGGCGCCGGGCCAGGCCGTGATGTGGATCAACAACGACGACTCACCGCACCAGATCACGCTGACTGCCAGCAAGGCACGTGGCCCTGTGTTGACCAAGGGGCAGTCCTACTCGCATACGTTCGCGGCCGCCGGGACCTACGACTACGTCTGCGGCCTCCACCCGAACATGAAGGGCCAGGTCGAGGTTATTTCACGCTGAGACTGAGGCCGTCGGGCTGCAGGAAAGCGGCCGCTCCGTACAGCACGCGCCCCACGATACAGAACCAGGCGAAGCGATCCGGATCGCCGTCCGAGCAGCGCCGGGCGGCGACGCGCGGCTCTCGGTCGGGGACGGTCGTTGGCGCCGGCGACGGCGGCGTGGTCGAAGCGCAGCCGCCGATCAATAAGGCGGCGAGGAGCGGGCCGATGTGACGTCACATGTCACCGGCGAGTCTAGCACTCGGGCGTGTCCGCGCGGACCGGAGCGTGTCGGCGCACACGCAGAGATCAATTCGGGGCCAGGGTCGTAATTATTTGCCTCGCCTGATCACCGACTCCGCCTAAGTCCCGTCACGCCGGTGCGATCAATCGATGACCTCGTCCGCGCGCAGCAGAACTTCCTGCGGAATCGAGAGCGCAAGTGCCTTTGCGGTGCGAAGGTTGACGCTCATATGCAGAGTATTGGGCTGCTCCACGGGCAGGTCGGCGGGCTTCGCTCCCTTTAGGATCTTGTCCACGTACGCCGCCGCCCGGCGGTAATTCTGCGAGAGATTCGGTCCGTAGCTGAGCAACGCGCCGGCCTCCACGTTCTCACGGAACACGGAGAACGCAGGTAGGCGATGCTTCATGGAGAGTTGCGCGATTATCGCGCGATGCTGCAACAAGGCGCCGTCGGCAGGCGTGATGATCGCTTGCACGTGTTCGCTCACCGCGGCGGCGAACGCCCCGTCGAGATCGCGCGCACTGCGCGCCGTGACGAATATGGCCTGCAGACGATGTTGCATCGCTGCCGCCTGTTGGATCCTCTTCGCTGCGGCGGAGGAATCCGGGTTGTCTGGGTTGAGCAGCGCGGCAAAGCGCGATGTTTTTGGCAGGATTGTGCGCAGCAGCTCGATCTGTTTGACGGATACGTCGATCGCGAGATTCGCCAGACCCGTGATGTTGCCGCCGGGATGCGAAAGGCTCTTGATGAAGCCGTGGTCGACTGGATCTGGCGCGGAAATCATGACCACCGGGATCGTGCGCGTCGCATGCTGCGCGGCCTTGATCGCCGGCGGATTGCCGGCGACGATGACGTCGACATTCATATGCGCCAATTCCGCCGCCATGCCGGGAAACAGCTCGTATTTGCCGTCGGCGAAACGCCATTCGATGAGGATGTTCTTCCCCTCCACGTAACCGAGATCGCTCAGCCCGCGCAGAAAAGCGCCGAGCAGGTTGCGGTCCACGGAGGACTCGCGCGAGCGCTGATAGAGGAATCCGATTCGCCAGACTTTTTCCTGCTGCGCAAGCGCGGCAGGCGCGCCGAGCAGAGCGGTGACGGCGGCGAGAACGCGAATTACGCGACGGCGATGCAATGGGCCCCCCGTACGGTTTGCAAAGATTATACGCGGGCGAAATCCGGCCCTGATCCTCAATTCACATAGTGGGTTGCGTACTTGCCGCCCATCGCGACGATACCGAAGGCGGAGCCGGCGATGTCGAAGTTTGAACGAGAAGTGCTGGTTGATCGCCGGCGTGTCGCGCGGGAAGCGCTGCAGCGGATCGCGCGTGTCGATGGCGTTGCGCCAAGCACGACCACAGCGTCTCGAACCGACTCGCCCGACTGGATCACGGCGAGCGTGTTCTGGATGCTTGGTCTCGAGATCGAAGGCGATCTCCGACTCGCGCATCAGGTAGCGCGCCGAGTCGATGAGGGCGTGCACGCGCGATCTTGATCTGCACCGCCTGGAACTCGCTTACCTTGGCGCCTGTATACGTGCCGATGCGTGTCCTGAACGAGGCGGTGACGTGCTCCAGCGCGCCTTCCGACGCGCCGAGCGCGCTAGTCGACAGCGGATGACAGCGAGGCGGCTCTGCAGAACGTGCTCTCCGGAGCCGACGTCGTCGTCACCGCGGAGCGGCACCGACCACGGCGCCCACGATCGCCCCGTAGGCCAGATGGGCGATCACGGTGACGATCGGCGTCGCGCGTCCATAATTGAGCAGCATGAAGCCGGGCGGCTCGAGCAGTGGTGACGAATCCGCCGCGGTGAACGGCGTGCCCATCCTCGGATGGATGGCGGGGAGCAGCACGTTGGCGAGCGCGCTGCCGGCGAACAGCGAGTGGAGCAGACCGAACGTCATCCCGAGCCGCCAGCCGGCGCGCCCGATCACGAGGAACATCGCGTAGTACACGAGCGAGAAGGCCATCCCGGCCACGAAATGAAGGCCGTAGCCGAGGACCTTGGCCCTCGTGCGGTCGTCGGTGAAAGCCGTCCCGAGCAGGAACGGGATGTCGATGCGCGTCAGGCGGAGCTGACTGGCGCCGCTCAGCGCGGTGGTCAACACCAGGGTGCCCGCGAAGCCTCCGGCCAGCGCCGCCCACACGCTCATGACGGAAGCCGGGCGATGGCGGCGGCCGCGCTGATGATGGCCAGGTGCACCAGCCCCTGGGGAAAATTCCCGAGGAATTCGCCGCTCGCCGGATCGAGCTCCTCCGAGAAGAGTCCGACGTCGTTCGCCAGGGCGAGCGCCGCGTCCATCGAGCGCGCCGCGTCGTCGCGGCGTCCGGCCAGCGCCAGGGCCTCGGCGAGCCAGAACGAGCAGCACACGAAGACGCCTTCGGCGCCGGCGAGCCCGTCCTCGCCCGTGTAGCGATAGACGAGCGCCCCCCGGCCGAGCTCGCGGCGCACGGCTTCGATCGTGCCGGCGAGGCGAGGCGACGTCGGTTCGTCGTACCGCATGATCGGCATCATCAGAAGGCTCGCGTCCAGCTCCTCACGACCGGCGTACCGGACGTAGCTGCCGAGCCGCTCCGACCAGCAGTGGTTGTCGATGAAGGCTCGGATCGCCGCCGCCTCGGTGAGCCAGCGCTGCCGGCGCCGGTCGGACAGATGACCGGTCTCGGCGAGCTGCGCCGCTCGATCGAGCGCAACCCAGCACATGGCCTTGGACTCGGTGAAGTGTTGGGGCTCCATCCGCACTTCCCAGATTCCCGCGTCCGGCTCGCGCCAGTGGTCGGCCACGAAGTCGGCGAGCTCCGCGAGCTGGTTCATCGTGTCGCGGTCGATCCGGGCGCCGCGTCGCACGTATCCGAGGGCGGCGTCGAGCAGCTCGCCGAACGTGTCGAGCTGAAGCTGGTCGGCGGCGGCGTTGCCGATACGCACCGGCCGCGAGCCGCGGTAGCCGCTCAGATGATCGAGCACGCGCTCGGGCACGTGGGCGCCGCCGTCGAGCCGATAGAGCACCCGCAAGCGAGGCGACGTCAGTCGCGTGGCGTGCATGAACCACCAGAAGAACGACGTCGCCTCCTGACGACAGCCGAGCTGGAGGAGCGCCTCGATCGTGAAGGAGGAGTCACGGATCCAGCAGTAGCGGTAGTCCCAGTTGCGCTCGCCGCCGATCGCCTCCGGCAGCGACGTGGTCGGCGCGGCCGTGATGGCGCCGGATGGTGCGAAGACGAGCAGCTTCAGCCCCAGCGCGCTCCGCACGACGGCATCGCGCCAGGGGCCGGCGTACGTGAGCTGCCCCGACCACCGCTCCCAGAACGCCGCGGTGGTGTCGAGCCGAGCTTCGACGTGGGCGCGTGGGGGGAAGACGAGCGGCTCGTTGCAGGTGGCGATCACGCCCAGGAGGGCCCGATGTCCGGCCGCCATCTCGAACCGCCCGCTCACGCCGCCGTCGCGAATCTCCGGAGCTCCCGCGTCCCAGCTCCCAAACGCGGCGCCGTGGCTGGCCACCGGAATCTCGCCGCGCCGTTCGAGGCGCGCGCGCCGTCCGTAATCGAAGCGCGGCGTCGCTCGCCACCGCATCGCGACGCGGCCGCTCAGGCCTTCGACTCTGCGCGCCAGCTCCCGCAACGGACCGAGGTTGGCATCGGGCAGCGTCATCGCGTCGGTGACACGGACGCGGCCGCTGGTGGTGGTGAACGTCGTTTCCAGAACGTTGGTGCCGGGTCGGTAGCGTCGCGTCGTCTCGTAGCGCTCGGTGGGGCACAGCTCGAAGCTGCCGCCGCGCTCGGCATCGAGGATCGCGGCGAAGACGCTGGGCGAATCCATGTTGGGCAGGCACAGCCAGTCGATGGCTCCATCCCTGGCCACCAGCGCCACCGTCCGGCCATCGCCGATCACCGCATAGTCGCGAATCGGCACATACCGACCCATAGGTTCCAGTGTACCGACCCGCGAAACTCGTGCGACCTATCTCACGGCATCAGCACGGCCTTCGCATACTCCGCGGGCGGTGCCGTGAGCAGCTCGCGGAAGACGCGCGCGCCTTCGTCGAGCGTGAACGGACGCACCCACGGGGCCACGTCGATCCGGTGGTGGGCGAACAGCCCGATCGCGGTCTCGATATCGCGCGCGGTCACCGCGTACGAGCCGGTGATCCGTCGTTCGCCCAGCACGACCTCCCGCCCGGGAAGCTCGGTGGCATCGCCGTGGAGCCCGATCCACACGACCTCGCCGCCGGGGCGCACCATCTCGACGGCCGCGCGACGGGTGACGCCGGCGCCCACGGCATCCACGACGACGTCGGCCATCGCGCCTCGCGTGCTGTCGCGCAGCTCGGCGACGACGTCCTGGCGCGTCGGGTTGAAGACCGGCTCGGCGCCCACGGCATGCGCCATCTGCAGCCGTGCCTCGTTCGTGTCCACCGCGATCAGCGTGAGCGCGCCGCCCGCGCGAGCGACCTGCAAGGCCAGCAGCCCGATGGCCCCGCAGCCGATCACGACGACGACCTCGGGAAAGCGAACGGTCACGAGTGACCACACGTGGACGGCGTTGGCCAGCGGCTCGATCAGCGCGCCCTCGAGCGGCCCCACCCGCTCGGGCAGTGGGAAGAGCACGGAGGCCGGCGCGGCCACGCGCTCGGCGAACGCGCCGGGGCGGTTCATCCCGAAGATCTGGCGCTGCGGACAGAGATGGGTGGCGCCCGCCCGGCACGACCTGCACCGTCCGCACGGGATCACCGACGACGCGGCGACGCGATCGCCCACCTTCACGTCCTGGACGCCGGGGCCGAGCTCCTCGACTTCACCACAGAACTCGTGACCGAGGATCACGGGCGGGGTGCGGCGCGGGCTGCGCGAGGCGACCGCCTCTAGCTCGGAGCCGCAAATGCCGACGGCGGCCACGCGAAGCACGACGTCGCCCGGGGCGGGGCGCGGGCCGGGGACGGTACGGACCTCCAGGGTATCCCAGGCCGAGTAGACGAGCGCCTTCACGCCCCTAGACGGCGCGCAGGCGACCGGCGACGTCGAACGCGAGGGGGGCGGGATCGCCCAGCGGCGTGAGGTCGGAGCGGCGGGCCACGTCCGGAAGGTAGGCCTCCGACACTTCGATCTCGCCGAGCATCAACGTGTTCTTGATCCGGATGACCCGCGCCTTCTCGGGCGGCGTCAGTCCGATGCAGGAGAGCGCCGTCTCGATGGCCTCCCGATCGGTGTCATACGTGGCCGGGATCTTGGCGCCGTTGGGCGTGCAGGCGGTGATGCAGTTGATGAGCGTCGGCTTCATGTCGATCTTCTCCACGAGCCGGCGCGTGGTGAAGTCGGCGTTGCCGATGCCGGTGGCGTTCCCGTAGCTCTCGTCGGTGAGCTCGAGAGCGACGATCCAGAGGATCTTGGGATCGTTGGGGAACGGCTCGTGCGGGTTCGATGGCCGCCCGATGACGTTGGTGTCCATACCCGAGCCCGAGATATTCTTGCCGATCTGCTCGACGACCAGGACGTCGATCGGCGAGAAAGGCAGGCGCGCCATCCACTCGCGCGCGTCCTTGAGCAGGCGGCGCTCGCCGTCCTCGAGATTCGCGGCGTTGAAGGCTTCGATCCGCGCCGTCTCGTCGTATCCGTTCTCGACGATCCCGACGCCGAAGCCGATGCGCGCCTTGGCCAGCATCTCCCGCCCGACCGACGTGATCACCTTCTCGTAGCCGTGGTGGATGTTGGCCCGGTGGTACTGGATGGCGCCCTGGTACTTGCCGAGCCCGATCGTCATCATCTTGAAGAGACCGGATTCGATCGAGCCCTTGAAGTCGGTGTGGGGCTTGACACGATTGACGAGGCCGATCCAGTCCGCCTGCGACGCGTACGTGTCGAGCCACACGGGGAGGCCGAGCGCTTCACCGACCTGCACGACATCCATGGTCGCGCGCACGGGACAGCCCATCGTGGCTTCGGTGATGCCGTAGTGCTCGAGGACCGAGAGCTGGCCCTCGGGCGTGCCACCACCGTGGCTGCCCATGGCTGGGAAGACGAACGGGCGGGCGCCGAGGTCCTTGAGGGCCCGCACGGTGGCGCCGACGATGACGTCGATGTTGGCGATGCCCCGGCTGCCAGCACCGACCGCGACGGTGTCACCGCGCTTGATCGGCAGGCCGGCGGCGGCCAGGGCATCCGCCACCGAGCGGGGGATGTCGGCGACGCGTGGCCGAGAAAAGGTCTGGCGCACGCGCACCATTCGGGGGAGTGACATGCGGGGATTTTACCCCGGCAATTGTGGTATATACAGGCAGTTTCGATGCCTGCCGCTCTCCGACGAATCGCTCTCGTGCTCGCGCTCGTGGCCGCCGCTGGGTGCGGTTGGCTCAAGCCGCAGGCCACTCCCATTCTGCCCGCCGAGGAGCTCTATCAGCTGGGGGAGAATCAGCTGAACGAGAAGCGGTACGAGGACGCACGGAAGTCCTTCACGAAGATCGTCGAACGCCATCCCAATTCCTCCTACGCGCCGCGGGCGCGCTTCCTGCTCGGCGAAGCCTTCTACCGCGATGCCGAGTTCGACAAGGCCGTCAAGGAATTCGAGACGTTCCTGTCCTTCTACCCGCGCCATCAGATCGCCGATCTCGTGCAGTATCGGCTGGCCATGGCGTACTACGACCAGGTCAAGCCGATCGAACAGGATCAGACGCTGGCCAAGAAGGCGCTGGAGGCGTTCAAGACGGTGGTGAAGCAGTATCCGGAGAGCCGCTACGCCACCGACAGCCTGGCCAAGATCGACATCTGTCGCGGGCGCCTCGCACAGAAAGAGGTGTGGGTGGCCGCCTACTACATCAACCAGGGCAATCCGAGCGCGGCCCGCCAGCGTCTCGAGCTGGTCCTCAAGGACTATGTGCGCACGCTCGTATACCCCGAGGCGCTCTGGCTGCTGGCCGAGGTGAACAACGCCGAGGGCAAGCCCGACGCGGCCAAGGAGTTGTTGAACCGTCTTGCCGCCGAGTTCCCCTACACCGATTTCGGTCGGCGCGCCGCCCAGCGGCTCTCGGCTCAACGGTAACGCCGATGGTCCGGAGATAGTCATGCACGACATCGTCGATCTTCGCTCCGACACGCTCACGCTGCCGACGCCCGAGATGCGCGACGCCATGGCGCGCGCCGAGGTCGGCGACGACGTGTGGGAGGAGGACCCCACCGTCAAGCGCCTGGAAGCCATGGCCGCGGAGCGCACGGGCAAGGACGCCGGCCTCTTCGTGGCGTCGGGGACGCAGGGCAACCTCCTCTCCGTGTGGAGCCAGACGCAGCCGGGCTCGGAGGTCGTCCTCGATCTCGACTGCCACATCTTCAACAACGAGGTGGCCGGGGCGTCGGTCATCGGCGGCGTGCAGATGCGCGCGGTGAAAACCGCGCGGGGGTTCCTCAGCCCCGACCAGGTCCGCGAGTCG
>Ga0209469_1001402_pt1 | contig 13065 bp, 14 predicted proteins | sample GraSoiAngelo_123_FD_185880 | JGI IMG/M metagenome (GOLD analysis project Ga0209469, IMG submission 185880) | Grasslands soil microbial communities from the Angelo Coastal Reserve, California, USA - 14_0927_02_40cm (SPAdes) (version 2) | ecosystem: Environmental > Terrestrial > Soil > Grasslands ... | reverse complement strand
TCCTGATGTTGCGTTCCTTAAAGTCTCCATGAACCAGACTTAGGGGTAGCTTGTCGCAGAACTCTAGCAACTCACTCCATTGCCCCTCGAGGCGATCAAAGTCCGAGATGATCATCTGTAGGGAGTCCAAGTCCTCCAATTCGAGTTCAAGGTTGAGGCTCCTCTCTATCCATTGACGCGCAAATCGTAAAGCTTCCAAGTAATGCCCCGGGCCTCGTTCAGGTAATCTGGAAAGCATATCGACCTGGGAAGCTGAGGATGTGTGCAGAATCCCGAGCCAGCGTCCGGCCGCGATGCGGTGCGCTTTCAAACGTGAGGTGTATGCGCGACCGTTTGCGTCCTCAATGAACAACCATTCATAATTGGGGTCATCGTCTTCGGTTGACCCATAGTACCTTAACGAGGTGGCTGGCAGAGAAGGTAGTATCTCTGCGTAGATTATACGCTCCACCCCTATGTAGTGCCGGAAGGAGCGTTTTGCGATTACGTTCTCCATCTCCTTTCCTAAGCCAGACAGCCGGCAGACCATTGTCTTTCTTTTTGTCTGTTTGAGCACCTCAATCTTCGTGGGGGCGGCTTGGCTGCCGTGGACTCGAGCCCATGCTCTGAAGGCTGGGTGGTCTGCTACGTGATCGCTACGTATCGCTTTTGGCTCAGTCATCCGGATCGAGGGTTCCAGCGAGAGGTTGAGGCTATTCTACTTTTTTCGCCTCGGCTGCGAAGACATAGGGTGACGTACTCACAAAAAGATAGCTGAAAAGTAACTTTTGCAGGATTCACCTTCGGCCCGCAACGATTCAGCAACCATGGCGAGAAGAATCGTGAAGTGATTGTGTTCGATTGTGATGTATGAAATCGAAAGTCTAATTTACTAAACTCGTCCGCAAGTCTGGTGTTAGTGTTATCCATGAGGCTGGCATCATTGCCCCTCTGTCTACTCCTCACACTCTTAGCCGGAATCATAGTTACGACCGCAGTATCTACTGCATCACAGGTCATATCGACCACGCCAGACTTCACCATGTCCGCTAACCCTGACACTCTCTCGATTCCCGCAGGTTCCTCGGGGACGTCAACGATTACTCTCGTCAGCATAGATGGTTTCAACGGGTCCGTCAGCCTCTCCGCGCCATCACCCCTCTGCCCAAGCCCTCAGTCCACTACGTGGGAGATCAGCCCATCCAACGTAATCGTCGCCCCTAACTCGACGGCAACTGCAACTCTCACAATCTTTGCTGGGGGCGAAGGAGCCGCTGGCAACATCACAGTGTACGGAAATAGCGGGAGCCTCTCCCACTCGGTCAGCGTAGCTTTCAAAATTGTCTCCTCTGGCAGGACTCCCGACTTCACCATGTCGGCCAACCCGAACATGCTCACGATCATGCAAGGGTCCGCCGGAAAATCGCTCATAATACTCACCAGTATCAACGGGTTCCAAGGCAACGTAAGCCTCACACCCCCAGTTTCCTGTCTGGCGATCGGATGCCCAACCTATTCAGTAAACCCGATGAGTGTATACTTGAATTCGAGCCAGAACGCCACCGCAGGTTTCACGATACAAACGTATCCCCAGACACCGCTTGCCACCTACAATGTGGCCGTAACGGGCACAAGCGGCAGCCTCTCCCATAATGCGCCAGTAACGTTTACAGTCGTGTCTTCAAGCCGGTCAGACTTTACAATTTCTGCTAATCCTACGAACCAGACCGTCCCAGCAGGCTCCCCAGCAAAATCCCAGATCATTCTGTCAAGCTTTAACGGATTCAGTGGCACGATAAGCCTCACAACCTCTCCTCCACCTCTCTGCGTGTCATGCCCCGGCTGGACCATCAACCCATCCAGCGTCACACTCTCGCCCGGTGGAACAGTTGCCTCAACTCTCACCTTCTACACTTACGCGGGCAGTCCAGCCAGCACCTGGGTCGTCAGCGTAACAGGGACGAGCGGAAGCCTGTCACACTCTGTCAGTGTAGCCTTCACCATTGTCCAATCGGGTTCAACATCCGATTTTTCAATGACAGCCAATCCGAATAGTCTGACTATCCCTGCCGGCTCTTCCGGCACGTCAACGATAGTTGTGGCGAGCCTGAACGGGTTCAACGGGACCGTCAACCTATACACGTCCCCCTCTCCCCTCTGCCCCAGCCTTCAGTGTAGCTATTGGACGATAAGTCCGACTAGAGTGGATCTCACACCCAACTCGACGGCCAAAGCGACACTGACAATGTACGCGGGGACCCTTGGCGGATCCGGCAATGTCACTGTCTACGGAACTAGCGGCAACTTGTCTCACTCAGTAGTCGTATCATTCAAAGTGTCCCAGCCTCCCGACTTCACGCTCACCGTGAGCCCGTCCTCGAGTTCAGTCAGCAGGGGCGGCTCCACTACGTTCACGGTGACAATAAATGGGACCAACGGATTCAACGAAACTGTCAGCCTCTCCGCATCAGTATCCCCGCTACTCCGCCATGGTCCTACGACATCGCTGCCTTCGACGGTTGGCCCGTATTCCAGATCTACCCTCGCCGTCTCAACGTCTCGGTCCACCCCGCTGGGTTCATATGCAATCACGATAACTGCAACCAGCAGCAGCATAGCACACACGTACACGGTAACTGTAACAGTTACACGCTAGCGATGGTGCAGAATTTCCGATTCCTATCGCAAGGCGAAGGTCATCAACCATCAGGTCTGCACACTAACCTAATTCATCCAACAGCGAATTTTGACATGATCGCCGTTTCGTAGATGGCGGGATACTGAGCGGCGGTAGAAAGGAGAAGAGGTTGGATTTCCCTCTTCACGATTTTGGTCAGTCGATCACCGGAGGCCTTGAAGCTGTCTGCGGTAAATGCGGCCAAAGTAGCTCCCAGCTCTTTCTGCAGGATGGCCGGAATCGATGCTTCGAGCCTTACACCTTCGGGATGGTGGGCGGGCTGGTAGACGAGCTTGAGAAGATTGAAGGCCCTCGCATGGAGGAGAGTGAAAGTTCAGCAGACCAGAGATGATTTCTTGCACACGACGTGAGCAGCTGACCGTACCAATACCAGTACCACCGCAGCTGTCGTTCCACATAGTCTCGGAGGTTTTTCCCTGTCAATGGGGGTGGAAGAGGGAACTCCACATTGTCCATAACTCCAGTCTTGTCAACAAGCACCTTGAACGGGCCTCTATGCATGTTCTTCAGGTTCTGTGTTGTTCCTAGCCCCAGCTCACCTTTCACATTGTTCTTGAACATGAACAGAACCAGGTCGAACCCGAAATCGTTGTGTTGGTCGAAGTAGACCAGAGGGCCGAAGGTGTTGAGGAGTGAGGCAACATCCGAGTGGAAGCTGTCGTACTCGGAGGGGTCGACCACGAAGTAGATGTCGATATCCGAGTACGTGTCAGCGGTTCCGGCTGCCAGAGATCCTCCGAGGAATGAGGCGAGGACTCGGGAGTCCGTCTCGGCAATGTGACGAAAACGTTCGATGACATCTGAACGTTCTCTCTCCGTCATAGGATATGCCTGCCTGGTCGGAAAGGTAATTGCTTGCCCACAAGTCTTGCAAGTCGTTGGAGGACTTGGGGGGCCCCGAGATTGTGCTGAACGAAAACCCTGGAGGAAGCGTTTAGCACCTGCGATTGTTATAGACGTTAGAGTGATCTTTGTCATGTTTAGTGTCGAGGAGCGTGAACGCGTTCGTGCCCGCCTAGTGCAAGCGAGCCGGGAGGACGATCGATTGGTCGCAGGCGCACTGATCGGATCTACTGCGAGAGGTGGTGGAGACCAATGGTCGGATTTGGACCTAACGTTCGGGCTGGCCGAGAATGCGTCGATGGACGATGTGATGGCAGATTGGAAAGCTCGTCTTGAGAACGAGTTTGGAGCTGTCCATCTATTCGATCTTCCACACTTATCCACTACTTACAGAGTCTTTCTACTCCCAAACAACCTGCAAGTAGATTTGTCGTTCACTCGCGCGAAAAAGTTTCTGGGTAAAGGTCTAAAGTATGACTTGCTGTTTGGGAACGCTCTTGAAAGGAAACAAGGCCGGCCCTCCCCAGAGCAGTTCTTCGGGCTTGCGGTCGTCTATTTGCTACATGCGCGTGCTTGCATTGCCCGTGGGAGGATGTGGGAAGCTGAGTATTCGATCAGTGCGGCGCGTGATCAGACACTTGCCCTCGCGTGTCTTCATCACAATCTGAAGACCAGCTACGGGAGGGGGTTCGATGATTTACCCCCGGAAACCCTGAAACCGTTTGCGCAAACACTCGTGGGGTCGCTTGACAAAAGTCAGCTTCAACGGGCGCTGAGTACGACCATTGATGAGCTTCTGCACGACTCGCAGGACGTCAGTGAGATGGCCTCGAGACTCGATTCACAGCTGCAGGAACTCAAGCTTGAGCTAACCCCATGAGAGGGTTAGAAGAATCGACACGGCAGTAGAGATTCCAATCAAATGTTTTGGTTACTCTTGTTTCTCAAACAGCCTTATTTTCCGAGTGACCCTCTGGGTGACAATTGTACTAGAGTGGGATTGAAAACGTCGTGCGCCAACCCCGCCCGAGGTTTACCTCCTCCACCAGGCCTCTTCATCGAGAGTGTATAGCATTGACACTGTCTGCTCAACAGCCATCTTTCTTGGACACGCCAGCTAGGAAGGAGAAATTATTGAACAGATGGGGGCTTGGCTCGGAGCCGTAGTGCTAGTGCTGGATGGAGCTAAGACTTCGTCGAGACAACGAAAGAGGGCGTCGTCTAGCCGGGAAAATTGCCAAAAAAAAATTGGGGGTGTTTGGAGGCGGTGTCTAGTGGATTTGGATGTTGCCTCCTTGCAGGACTCCGGATTTTGAATATCCTGTTTGGAGGTTTATGCTGAAAGTATCCTGTCCGGCACCCGGTTCGGCGTTGTCTTGTACGCCGATGGAGAAGTTTGTCGAGACATTGTTTGCTACGCCGTTGCCTGATATTGTAGCAGCGTTGCGGTTGAATGTGGCGCTAGCGATGAGGATGGTTCTAAAGTCTAGGCCCGCTGCAGGGTCATTGTAGGCGGCCTTTCCGTGTATTCTTCCTGTGGGGTCGACTGTCACCTCTATCGTAAAGGTTCCGTGGTCTTGTTGTTGGTCGACGAAGATGTAGCCGCCGCCTGTGACTCTGCACATCGAGCCCTGCGGGCAGGTTGGCTGTGGGCCTTTTCCTAGCACGTAGTCGAAGACTCGTGTCGTGTCCGCGTCAGTCAAGATCTTGTTGGGTGTTGTGAAGGCAAAGGTGAGTGCTGTTACGCTGTAGAGTATGTCGCCTCTGATAGGGTTGCCGATGTCAGTTAGAGGTGCGGTTATAGTGATAGTGTTCTTGGCTGCGTTGATGCTGCCTGTTTCTGATATTTCGTTCGGGTAGAGGATCACCTTGCAGTTTTGGGGTGTGTTGGTGATGCAGCCGTTACCCATTACTCCGGTGGATGTGGCGGAGGTTCCTGTGCCGGCGAAGAAGACGGGTGGTTGGCCTGCTGTCGAGTTGGCTCCCAGGTAGAAGATTCTGTAGGATTCTTCTCCGGTGTCGCCAGTTGACAGGAATTGCCAGCGTGTGAGCCAGAGTAGTCCTGTGGTGCCTGGTGGTGGTAGGAGGCTTGAGAGGCTCTGGAGGGTGAGAGTTACTGTTAGGTGTGCTTGGTTGGGTTGGGAGAGTTGGAGTGATACTAGGTCGAGGGCGGGTTGGTTGGCGCCTGCTCCGGCTGGTGAGTAGTGTAGGACCTGGGCGTCACCTGATGGATCTGTGACTCCCGTGGCAGTGTTTGATGTCGAGGGTGTAAGGGTTGTTCCGAGGGCTGATGGGCCGGCGGTTTGTGTGAGCTGGAAGAGTGATGCGCCGTGGTGCTGGTTTGTCAGGTCGTTGATGACTATCCGGGCTGCTCCGTTTGCGTCAATTGCTAGTGTGAAGAAGTCGGCGAGTGTTCTGTCTCCGCCGCTAGTTGTGCAGCCCAGGCCTCCGGTGCAGATTTGGCCGTAGTCTGTGGGGTGCTCGCTTGCTTTGACCTGGTTGATTGTGGGCGTGTTTGTTATTGCGTTGCGTACTTGGACAAGATAGGTGTACCATTTGACCGTGGTGGCTGCTATGCGGTTGTTGTACCATGACGGGAAGGTGTTGGGGTCGCCGCGGATATCAGTGCCGTAGAATGCAATGTCGAGTATTCCAGCGCTTCCAGCCACGGCCCAGGGCATGACGTTGCTGTTGGCAGGGTCGCCGTTGATCTGGACTGGTGTAGTCCAAGAGTAAGTGCTGCCCGTGTTTGTCCCGGCGCTTGGCGATGCGCTGTAGTATACGTTGTTGTTGCGGATGTCCACCCAGACGGCGTAGATGTTGCCGGCCATGTCCACTGCTACATCCGAGAAGAGGCGTCCGAGTCCGATTTGGCCGCCGGGGCTGGCGGGTGTTGTGCCGAGGCTGAACTGTAGTCCTGTTCTCTGGCCAGGGTCGACGTGGGCTTTCCAGATGTCTACGTGGTCGCCGTTGTTGCAGGGAAGATAGACCATTCTGTTGAACGGGTCGAAGAGAAGTCTTCCGCAGCGGTCATCCGTTGTGACGGCCGCTGTGGGGGTGCCAGCAGCATTTGTGTACAGGAAGCCGCCGGTCGGGTCGGTAGAACCTGTGGACCCAGGGGAGGAGAGGACTTGCCAGCCGAAGGCCAGTTGGTTGAGTGCGAGGAAGACCGTGTTGTCGGACGCGGAGTTGGTGGGGCCGTTGTCGATGGCGAGCCACTGCCTGTCTGCTCCTGGAAGCACCGATAGAGAATTCTCTCTTCAGTTGTTTCCGCCATCGTTCGAAACCGCGACGCCGACATCTGCCAAGGCTTCCAGGTCCGCAAAATACGTGAAGCCTTGGTCATCCGTGATAATGTCAGTGTCGCCACCACCGGATGCCGCAGGGTTAGGCCTCAATCCGTTGGGTGAGACTATGTGGAAGCTGTCGCCGTTGTCCGTGGACCGTGCAACGAATCCCTGGGCGGTGCTGAAACCCCAGGGTCCTGTCTCCCAAATGTTGCCATATTTGTCGATGTGGTTCAGCGGTTCTCCTTCAGTGCGTTGTGGGTCGACGATTGTTGCAGGGCTGAAGGCTAAGCCGCCGGTTGGAAAAGTTGGGTTTTGAGTGGGCGGTTGGTTAACGGAGAAAAGTTGTGCGGTGCCAGCATAGTCTGAGAGAGTGACTAGGAAGGGTACTACTCTGACCTCATACGTGCCTGGCAGCGGACTCTGGAGTGCTACTTGTTCGCTTACTGTTCCGCCCGAAGCGGAGCTGGCGACTTGTTGTCCGTCGCTCTGACGGTAAATGTAGAGGTCGAAGTCGTTGTCGCTGCTGGTCCACTGGATTGTTATGACCACGGAGCCTACGTGTGTCTGCCAGAAGGAGGCTCCTCCGGGCAGGCTGAGGGTGAGGAAGAAGTGGTCGCAGATCAGGTTCAACGGATCGAGGCTGGGTGGGCACTGGTCGGGGAGGGCCACGGAACTGGCCGCGTAGAATTGGCCCGTCCAGCTGGTGCTTGTGGAGGTGTCGGTGATCGTTCCGCTGGAGGGGGACGCAGCCCGTCCGCTAGGGATGAGTAATGTGCTGGCGCCTAGGAGTATAGCGGTTAGGAGGATTGTGGCTTCGAGAACTGGCCGTGGTGATACGTGTTGCTTTGACAATGATAATCACTAGGAGTTGAGGCTGCTTGTTTTGCATAAAAGGGATGTTTAGCCCGGGAATATTTTCGAGGTTCGAAAATATTGGGCTCCGATATATCGCCGCGCGACAACAGGAGATATGGTCCCACCCGGATTCGTTTGAAAATCTAAGCGAATCCATTCTCCTGTTTCGAAACCATTGCGGATTTGCGTAAATTAGGAGGCTTCTCGGGCTATGGTTGGAAATATGCTAATCTTGATTATCGTCGATCTTGCTTTGATTCAAAGGTGGAATTGTGGGTATGGACTCTTGGGCACCTTCGACGAAGAGGTCTGGGTCAAAAGCACGCGGCGGGAGCATGGTGCCGATAGGCGGATGCATCCTACTGCGGAGGGGAGATCTGTGACCGTCGTCGACTGGCTGTTCCACTCGGACCCGTCGATTCGCTGGCAGGTGATGCGGGACCTGACCGGTGCGCCCGCGGGTGAGGTGGCGGCTGAACGCGCACGGGTTGCGACCGAGGGCTGGGGCGCGCGGCTGCTCGGCCTGCAGGACGCCGATGGCCGGTGGGGAGGCGCGGCTTGGAATCGCGGGTGGAACTCGACGATGCACGTGCTGTGGTTGCTGCGCCACCTGGGTCTCGACCCCGCGAGCCCGGAGGCACGGCGGGCGGTGGGCCTCGTCCGCGACCACGTGACGTGGCAGGGTTGCGGTCCGCAGGAGTGCGACGGGAACCCCTTCTTTGCCGGCGAGCTGGAGCCCTGCATCAACGGGCAGGTCGCGACTGCCGGCGCCTACTTCGGCCAGGACGTGCGGAGTATCGTCAACGGGCTGCTCGGCGAGCAGCTGTCCGACGGCGGCTGGAACTGCGAGGCGCCGAACAGGTCGACGCGTTCGTCGTTCAACACCACGATCTGCGTGCTGGAAGCGCTGCTCGAGCACGAGCGGGCGGGCGAAGGGACCCCGGTCGTGACCGCGGCTCGTCTCCGCGGGGAGGAGTACCTGCTCGAGCGCCGGCTCTTCCGGCGGCGATCGACTGGCGAGGTGATCGAGCGGGATCGCAAGGGCGACGCCATGTGGACGCGTTTCGCCTTCCCGACGTGGTGGCACTACGACGTGTTGCGGGGGCTCGAGTACATGCGCAGCACGGGCGCCGCGCCCGACGAACGGGTGGCCGAGGCGATCGAGCTGGTCGCGTCGAAGCGCGACGCCGACGGGCGGTGGCCTCTCGAGACCCAGTACCCCGGCGTGATGCCGGTCGAGATGGACGAGGGCGAGGGCCGGCCGAGCCGGTGGAACACCCTACGCGCTCTGCGGGTGCTCCGCTGGTACGATCGGGCTGGTTCGTAAGGGTGGCGACGTTCGGACCACTGCCAGCGACGCGCATTCGTTACTGAGCGTGTCTACTCATGCTATCACTGCAGCTTGAGTAGTCTCTTTCCCAGAGCATAGATTGAAAGAATGAGAGCCGAAAGTGAGGCAACTTCCCCGACTAGGACAGCGAAGACGAAGAAGACACCCGTAGCCCTACCAATCTCCACAAGGTTCGGGGGAGTCAAGCCAGTAGTGTGGCCCAAGAAGCCCCAAGTGCTTAGGGATGACAAGATCAGAACTACAACGTATCCTATGCGCTTCTGGTTCCAGCTGGCAGCGACCCCTCCGAGGAAAACGACCGCGTAGAGCGGGTTGATCGTAGCATCCAGAGTTTCCCCAGAAATGCTTCCAGTCTCCAACCGAACGATGGCGTCAGAAACATGAATCAGGCCAAAAAGAATCGACATCAGGGACGCGACTACAAGGGCGATGAGCCAAGCAGGCTTCTGAACAGGGTTCATAACTCGACTTTCTATTCCAGTCTAGCTAAAAAGATGTCAGAGAGTGGGGCGGAACAAAAAGCATCTTTGCAAACCATCGTAAGACGGGGTCGGACTCTTTCCTAGCCTGGGCCGCGATATCCAGATAGGTCTTGGTATGCTGGGAGGGACCCGTTTCAGAGACATGCTCTTCCGCTACCTGAGGGTCCTGAGAGGCGCAAGGGATGTTTAGCTTCGTGTAACTTATCAGTCTGGCAGAGGTATGACCTTTCACGGAATAACCCTGTGCCAGCTATCGGCGTTGGGAGACAGAGATCTATTGTTGCTATCGTTCTCATTTGTCTGATCGTCTTCTTTCTTGCCCCAGTGATTCCAAGACAGGTCCCTGTTCCATGTCACGGAAGCCCGACCACATATGAGCAAGAAACCGAATGGCAGTCGCCAAGCTATGCTCTCTTCGGAATCGGGTTCGCCATCCCTCCTCAAATTCTTTGCACAGTAAACCTACCAGCATCTGCCTGATGTCCAAGGCTCTCAGCGAGCTACACGAGTCACGGCTGCGCCTGAAACTCTCGACCAGCCTGCGGCAAGGATTCTCGTCTCAGAACTGACCGTCTACGTCCGACGACTCGAGTCTTGCACTTATTGATTCCCCTGGTCTTCGCCATAGGTACATGGTGGGCCCGCCCGGACTCACGTAAAAATCAAAGAGAGTCGATTTCCCTATTCGAGACCCTTCTGGACTCGCCTTAATCGTGAAGGTTCTGGCTCATGGTCTTATGAGGATGGATTCAATCTCCATCTTCCGGATGGCCTACGGCGTACGCGACCGTTTTTCTCCGCTGATCTTTTGAGTTAGGCCTTAGCCTTGGCGTATTCGTAGAGTTGCAGTTCGTTTCCTTCTGGGTCCAGAAGGCTTATGATACGGTAACCTTCGTCTCCACCGCGGATGTCGCCCGGGAAGCTGACCCCACGGCTTCGCAACTCCTTGACCGCAGACTCAAGGTTGTCCACTTGGATATCGGGTATGCAACGGTTCCGAATTTTCGAGTCAAGTCCATCCCGGTGGTACAGCGCGAGACGGGTCTCCCCTTTCGGAAAGGCCAGTTGACACCACTGGTCGTCATCCTCCTTGTACAACAACCTTAGTCCAAGCTTCTGGGTATACCACCTTACCGCGCCGGGCCAGTCGGACACCAGCACGACAACAGTATCCAGTTTGCCAGGCAATTCCGCTGCCCCCAGTCCTCATATCACTCTGCTAATCAGCATCCATCTACGACCAAGTATGGTGTGACAGCCCGTTGCACTTAGGAATGGGGTCACATTATTCGTAACTGGCTGCATAGCTCGTCCTCATCTGTTATCCATTCGTGAAGATAACGATTTTGGATAAGCAGCTCTGATATTCCCAGACCTACGGTGGTTCACGTCTAGACTGATGGGCCCGCCTGGCCTAGAACCCGTTCGGGTTCGATTCCGACTGATGCCGTGTAGCATTCTTGACTAATGAGTTTAGCAAGGGTCCTACGCTGGGCCCAAGGGTCGTTGGGACCTGGAAAGCCAACTGAAGCCTATTCGGTCTTCGAGTTTCGACTTGAACGTCCATGGTTATGAAGCTATCAAGGGTCGGGCTCTGGTAGTATTCTGCGATGCCGCACGCTGGCTTTTTTGATTGTGGCGATTATGGTTCTGCGGCGGGTGCGAGCATGATGTTTAGTATACAGTACATTATACATGTCTGCGTATGGCAACGAAGAACCTTGCTATTAGGGAGGAGGTTTACAAGAAATTGTTGGAGGCGAAGAAGGAGGGCGAGAGCTTTAGCGATGTCATCGAGAAGCTGCTCGCGAAGCGTGAAGACTTGTTGTCTTTGTGGGGAGCATGGGGGGATGAGGGAGAGGTCGTGTTCATAGAAAACAGTGTCAAAGAGATGAGGAAGAGAAGCGTGATGCGAACACGATAGTCCTAGATACTTCTAGCCATAATCGACTTTCTTCGCAAGGGAGAGAAGATCGGGCGAATCATTGAAGGAACGAAAAATCGGGGAGACACGGTCGGAATGACAAGCATATCACTCTTCGAGCTTCTAAGCCCGATCTATCACAGGAGACTCTTGAAAAGAGAAAAGGTGGTTAGGGCTTTCGCAAGAGAAAGCGTATTCCTCGGGGTTGGACGCTGCCGCAACCGAAGAAGCTTCCAGGATAATGCTATCTCTGCTTAGAATTGGAAAAGCCGTCAACGCGCTGGACGTTCTGATATCGGGCATCGCTGTTGCAAACGGTGCAGACGAAATAGTCAATTCAGACAAGGACTTTCAGACAATACAGAAAGTCGCGAACTTTAGCCTGACGTTCGTCTGAAGATGAACCTGGGACTAGTATGAGTCCATGGGCCCCGACGGAATAGGAGATACGCCGTACATGTTCAGCTACAACGAAGACCATTACCCTCTCATGAACCCCTCTTCCTAGTCAAGCAAGAACTCCCCCTGGAACTTTCGCGCACAGACAAGCCATGATTCTGGCCAGCTTCAACCAAGATTCGAAGAGGCCGGCTTCTCCAACGTAGGTGGCTCTTCAAGAAAATGTGGACCCTAAACAATCTAGATCTAGCTCAGTCGTCTCTTAGGTAGTCAGCAATCTGCTTGCAACCGCACTATATCCCTAGTAGGGAAACTGTTACGGTCTGTGAGGTCGTGGCTGTCTGACCGTTTGCAGTGACAGTAAGTGTGACCGTGTAGGTTCCCGGAAGTAGATACGAGTGGCTGGCTGATTGTCCTGTGGCCGTTGTCCCGTCACCGAAGCTCCAGCTGAATGTGTATGGCTGTGTTCCTCCTGTGGCACTGCCATAGAATGTTACGGGAGAGAGGATCGTTGGGTTTGAGGGGCTGTAGGTGAAGCTCGCGCTGAGAGGCGGAGATGCACTGGACACGGCGATGGACTGTACCGACGATGCGGTCTGCTGGGGCGACCCGCTATCCTTGACTGTTAGCGTGACGGTGTAGGTTCCTGCTGACGAATATGCGTGAGTTACCGAAGCTCCTGTTCCAGTAGATCCGTCACCAAAGCTCCACGAGTATGTATAGGGCGATGTCCCTCCAGAAGCGGATCCGGTGAACGAAATAGACTGTCCGACCTGGGGCGACGATGGACTATACGTGAAACTTGCAGTAAGCGTTGGGGGCGGGGTCGGTGCAGAAACCGTGATTGTCTGCTGGGACGAGGCCGTCTGCTGTGGTGACCCGCTATCCGTGACGGTTAGAGTGACAGTGTAGGATCCTGGTGACGAGTAGCTGTGCGTTACAGTGGCGCCTGTTCCAGTCGAACCGTCACCGAGACTCCAACTGTAACTGTACGGGCTGGTTCCACCGCTGGCTGTAGCAGTGAAAGTTATTGATTGGCCGGTCGATGGTGAGGTTGGACTATAGGTGAAGCTGGCCGATAGCGGGGGCGGACCCGAGCCTGAGCCACTCACGACACTGGCTAGCGAGTGGAACTCGTGTATCCCGGCTGCGTCTATGAAGAAAAACCCTTGTCCGTTGACGGTCTCCCCTTTCGTCACACACACGTTTGACTGAACGGTTCCGTTAGTGCATCCGGTTGGATA
>Ga0209469_1001401_pt1 | contig 13066 bp, 9 predicted proteins | sample GraSoiAngelo_123_FD_185880 | JGI IMG/M metagenome (GOLD analysis project Ga0209469, IMG submission 185880) | Grasslands soil microbial communities from the Angelo Coastal Reserve, California, USA - 14_0927_02_40cm (SPAdes) (version 2) | ecosystem: Environmental > Terrestrial > Soil > Grasslands ... | reverse complement strand
AAAGGACCGCATGGCCTCGATCTCGATCCAAGAGGGAGACAGCTCTTCTGCGCTTGTGACGGACAGAAGCTGGTCGCGGTTCACCTGGACTCGGGAGAGATTCAGTTGGTCGGGGAACTGAGCGGCCCGCCGGACGTCGTCTTCTTCAACCCGGGGCTGGGCCATGTCTATGTCGCGGTCGGCAACCCCGGAGTGATTGACGTCTTCGACGCGAGGCGCATGGAGCTCCTCGAAACCGTGCCAACGGAGAAGGGGTCCCACACGTTGGCGGTCGACCAAAGGAAAAACAAGGTCTACGCCTTCCTTCCTGCCAGCCACCGGGCGGCGGTGTATCAGGACGTGTAACATCGGGAGTGGTGACGGATGGACCAGCACGAGATGTTCACCGAAGTCGTAGCGAACGTTGCGAAGATGTGCGCCGTCAGCGCGATGACCGCTCCAAAGAGCGGAGGGCAGCTCTTCCTCAAGGGATCCAAGCCCTTCATTGAGACCGCCATCGTCCAGGACAAAGAAACCCTCCATCGCCTCGCGGAATGGCTCCGGGCGCGGGGGACGAAACTCAAGAACCCCATCTTCTTCCGTGACGCCGACACGACCGAGAAGGTGGATCTCATCCTGTTCATCGGACTCGAGAAGTGGTATCCGCCGATGTACGACTGCGGGGCGTGCGGCTACGGCACCTGTAACGAATTTCTGCGCGAGGCTCCCGCCCATCACACGGAGGAGTCTCAGGATTGGGAGTTCCTCGGACCGATCTGCCAACTCCGGTGCATCGACCTCGGCATTGCGGTGGGCTCCGCCGCGAAACTCGCGAGCATGAACAACGTGGACACCCGTTGTCAGACCCGGGTCGCTGCCGCCGCGAGGCACCTCGGAATCATTCACTCGGACCTAGCCGTCGCGCTTTCGATGAGCGTGTCCCACAAGAGCATTTTCTTCGACAAGAAGATTCCTCAAATCGACTTCGAAGCTGTGTCGACATCATGAATACCGGACCTCGCTGGCCTCCTTTCGGCAACTTCTACCGGGCCATCGCCCGGGGTGAAATCTCGCAGGGCGAGTATTTCCGGATCAAGTCAGACTTGATTGACGGCGAGGGGAAGCCAGCATGAGCCGGGCCGATTCGGACGAGGAGCACCGCGCGCTCACACACCGCCAATACGGCTCACAGGCCGAATCGGTAACGCTACGGCTTCCGTGCCGAGACCACGACGCTCTCCGCCCCGAACGTCTTCGTTATGCGCTTCGTGCTCTCGGAAGAGGACCTCGCGAAGTAGTCGATGCGTTTTAAGACGCGGACGTCCTGGAACCCCGCTGCCCGGATCGTCTCCATGTACGCCGGCTCGACGGCTGCGCCACCGATGCAGTCCGCCCAGAGTTGCGGGTTCAGCCCGCAGACGGCGCCCACGTCCACCTGCACCACGATGTCGGCGAGTTGGAGGCGCCCGCCGGGCTTCAGGACCCGGAAAATCTCCCGGAACGCGGCGGGCTTGTCCGGCACGAGGTTCAGGACTCCATTGCTCGTGACCACGTCGGCGCTCGCATCGGGGAGTGGGATCCGCGTTGCGTCGCCCTCGAGGATCCGCACGTTCTTCCCGCCCATCCGCGCGATGTTCGCACGTGCCTTCGTGATCATCGCGGGGGTGATGTCGAGCCCGTAGACCTTCCCCGATCGCCCGGTCTTGAGGGACGCGTACAGCACGTCCGTCCCGGAGCCGGACCCGATGTCGAGGACTGTGTCGCCCAGCCTGATCGCGTTCGCGGCGTGCGGGAAGCCCACGCCGGCAAAGGATTCCGTCGCCGTTGGCGGTAGCTTCTGCAGGTCCTCGTCCGGGTAGCCCAGGTACCGCAGCGCCTCGAGTCCGAGCGGGAAATGGTACGCCTTGTCCGGCCGCGTCGCGACCTCCGTATACAGGGACTGGACCGCTTTCGTGATGATGGGCGTGAGGTCCGACACCGCCTCGACTTGAACTTCCGGCGGCACGTGCGAGACCTTCACGATCTCAAGAGGCAGCTTCTCCACCCGTGTTCCCTTCCACTGCCATGTTTCGATTCCGTCGAAGCGGTGACGCGTCAGGAGTCTCGCTCGCTCCAACGCGGAGAGCCGCATTTCGGCGTCTTTGCTCGGAATTCGGAAGACAGATGCGATCTCGTGGGCGGGCGTCAAGTCATGGTGATGCTCCAGGTACTCCAAGATGTCCGCGGGGCTCCTCTTCGGAAGTCCTGGCGCGAGCCGGTCGACGATCTCTTCGAACGGTCTCGCAGCGAACGTCGCGCCTTTCATTTCCGTGTGTCCTTCACGATTGCGGACGAGGAGGGCGTCGAAGTTCGCATGCTGCCGCAGCATCTCCTCGCGATCCCGCTCGAACGCCTCCTCCACCTCGGGCGAATGCATTTCCTTTCGAAGACGGTCTTTGTCGAGGCCAACCTCCGCGCCCAATTTCACGAGGGTATCCTCCGTAGCGGGGAGACATTCGAGCCCGAACGCTTCCATCATCCGACGGAAGTATTTCGTCGCCTCGTCCCTGGATTGCAACTTCGCCGCCGTGAACGCCTTGCATGCGGGGAACGAGCTCTCCACCTTGCATCGGAAGTAGTAATCGGGCTGCACAGGCATGTGCGTCAGCGCGACGGATTCGAGAATCCAGTCGATCGTGCCCCGTTCGTCGACTCCGTTTTCCTCCATCCATGCCTTCAGGGTCTCGAACTCGCCACCCATCTTGTAGGTGACTTGTACGTTGTCACCGTAGACCTCTCGCAGACGCTGAAGGACCGGCTCCAAACCCCAGGACCACCAGCACCAAGGATCCGCGAAGTGGACGATCTCGATCGGTGGGTCCCCACCTGGCGGTCCCATCGTTTTCATTGATCTGGGACGTGACATCAGGAAACCCTCATGACCAACAGTATCAAGGGGAATTTGAATAGGGTGAGATGTTCCCGCGCGGCATTATCCCCGGGGGCTAAAAGGGTTCTGCGGCGACTGCGAACATCCGGGTATTCGAGTTGGTGGACCCGAGAGAGAAAGCATCTTGACGCCTCCCGCCCATTCGCGCCAAGAGCGCGATGCCCGAACCGCAATGGAAGTTGAAGGTCGAACAACTCATGGCGTGCAACTGCAACTGGGGATGCCCCTGCTCCTTCAACGCACCTCCCACCTACGGCAAGTGCGAGACCGCGCTCGCATACCGCATCGCGAAGGGCAGCTACGGCGGGGTCACGCTCGACGGATTGAAATTCATCCTCGTCGCGGCGTGGCCGAAGGCGATCCACCTGGGACACGGCCGCGGGGTCCTATTCCTTGATGCCCAAGCGACGGGACCGAAGCGGGAGGCACTCGAGGCGATCGCCACCGCGAAGGCCGGAGGACCGATGAACATCTACATGTCCATGATGACGGAGCCGCCCGAGGTCCGGACGGCGCGCATCGAATTCCGGTTCATCGGCAAACGGAGCCGGTTCCGCATCGGGAACCGGGTCCGCGTGGAATTCGAACCGATGCGAAACCCCGTGACCGGCGAGGACCACTTCCTGATCGGCCAGCTCCCGACGGGATTGTTCACGAAGAGCGAGGAGTTCTTCTCGGCCAAGAATTTCCGCGTCGCGGTGAACGGGTTCGAATTCAACTATCCAGGACGAAACGCGATCCTCGCCGCCTCGACGTGGCGGGGCCCCACGCCCGCGAAGCCACACGCCTGAGGCCGGTCGCGACAGCGAGGGATTCCGGTTTCGAACTATCGACCCGACTCCATTGCACGCACGTAATCGTCCCACTCCCGCGAGGTCTTCCGGACGATGAACCCTCTCGCGAACGGGGCGAACAACCGGTAGGGGCCCGTCAGGTGGACGTCGAACGTCATTTCGAGCCGAGTGCCTTCCGTTTCGGAGAACAACCGATACGTGTTGTGCGTGTGCCCCATGTTCGAGCGGGCATCGGCATCCCAACCGTCGGGCGGCCGTAAGTGTACAAGAAACCGCGCGACGAAGGGGAATGCCATGATTCCGGTCTCTTCCATTTCGATCAGGTCTCCTTCCCGGCGGATCACCTTGCGCGTGCGCAGCCGGACTCGACTCAAATCAGGGTCACTGTCCCGAAATTCCGTGCACCAGGCGTAGACATCCGGCAGAGAGGCTCGAAACCGCTTCGTCACTCGGAAGAGCACGCACGCCGAATTCGCCGCGGGCACAAAAAGGCCTCGGCGTCGCCTCGAAAGCGGCTCAAGCCATGGGAGAAGTCGAGTGGATCTGGTCCCTCGAGAGCAGAATGTGGTAGACCCGCTGATCAGAGAGTTGGACGCCCACATCAAAGGGTTCCGTCATGGGCGGACCGTGCACGAAATCAGCGACCGCCGCCTGGAACGGCTTGGTCGACTTCCGGAGTCGGTGCATGAAGGGAAACCAGCGCGGCCCCTCGGCCCGGCGCGAATGGGAGACGAGGGCTTAAGCGACATAATCCGAACAGAAGGGGGCCTAAGGCGTTCTTGAATCTGCAAGGTAAAGGGCCAGGCCGAAAGGGCCCGGTGTGAGGGGACAGGTGCCACGGAACGTCGCCTCCCTTGAGGGCCGTTGTGTGCCAAAAACGTCCCCGTCCTATGGGTGGAGCGCCGTCGTGCGGAGCTCTATACCTGCGAAATCCGCGTCAATGGACAGGTAGTTTGCCAAATCTCAAGTCCGACGCCTACCGATGTCCTGTCCCATCACGAGGGCCGGTTGAACCGGTCCTCCCCTTACCCTCCTTCGCGGATCCGGTTCGAGATAGACTGGACCGGATCGAACAGTCACGGCACACCAGGATGTGTCTCTGTTCGATTCCAATTCAGGGTCCGCCTTCGATCTGGTGGCGATCGGACAGCCGACTGTCCACGGGGCATCGGGGTCGAAGCTTCATTCGCCCGCTGAGTGCACTTTATGCAAATTGTCTCTGCGCAGCCGCCCGACGAATGAGAGCCGGCGACGCGTTCGCCTAGGGGAGACGCTTTCCCTCCGAGTCGCGCGGTTCAGCTGTGCCTCTCCGCTTCTGGCGGACCCGGAGTGCCCACCAGATCCCGCCGATTGTCCCTCCTGTGACCGCGGCTACGGACGCGACCAGAATGACGGGAACCGACCCTAGCGAAAAGGTCGGCGATCCCGGCGAAGCAAGCGTGATCTCGAATCCATCGACCATCGCATCGAACATAGTATCGTACACGGACAGGTAGTCGGAGTCCACGGTCAGGAGGATCGCCCACCACCGCTCATGGGTCGCACTCACGACGAGCGCCACTTCGTACGCGATGCCGCGATACGTGTCGTGTGCGACGAACACTCTCCCCTCGTGGCCGGCAATCGTTCGAGGCGTCGCCGGTTCCGTCACAACGAGAATTCCTCCCCGCTGACGGAGCTCGCTCACGTAGAGGTCGACTCGGCCGGCCAGGTACGCCGCGCTTTCGTTCGCCGCGGCGTCCCGCCGTGCGTCGATTGATACGGTCGTCGAACCCGTCTGGTAGCTCGGTCCCCGGAATACGATCTCGACCACGGACGAGCCGACCGGCACGTTGTCGGACACGTTCCAACTGGATGGACCCAACACGCGGAAGCCCGCCGGATGGGTGTAGGGTATCAGGGTGACGTTCGGGAAAACCACCACCACGATCCGCGCGGAAGCCGTATTCGAATCGCCGATGTCCGTCCGGACCGTGAGCGTGACGTCGTAATCTCCGGCCTGGTCATACACCACGTCGACCTGGGCTCCCGTGGCCGTGGAACCGTCCCCAAAATTCCACTCGTACGCTGTGATCGTCCCCTGGTAGGCATACGAATAGCGGGCATCGAAGTGGATCGTCTGTCCCACGAACAAGGGATCGCGCGGGTGCATATCGTAGCCGGCGGTCGGCGGGGGCGGGGCGACGATCGCGGTCCATGTCGCGGCGGTCGAACCGCTATCCCAGGCAACCTCCGCGGTGATGTGCCACGTGCCGACCGGGACAGGTGGATCGTAAGATAACCCCGAGAGGATGTCGGATCCGGAAATGGAGGTCTGCAGCTGCCGGCCGTTCACCTGGATCTCCGCTCGATCGATCGTGACGATCGGGATCCCGGTCCAAACGGACGCGGAGACGTAGTAGGGGTATTCGATGGCCGTCGTATCGGGAGCCGGATTCCGGGGAGAGATCCTCGGGGCGATCGAGAACGCTCGCACCCCGTACGGGGACCAGACCAAGACGGTCTCCGTAAAGGGGGACGCGACGACGAACGAAGGCTCCTCTCCAAGGTGGACCTGGCGGGCCATGGACCCGTTCGATAGGTTGAACGCCCAGAGTCCTGACTCGTATCCCCACGCATTCAATCCGAACACCAGGTGCCGTTCCGGAAGCAGCGCGACACCGGTCGCCCCCGCATCGGTCCTGTAGTATTGGACGACGGCCAGCGTGTCGAGCGAAAGCCGCTTGATACCGTACGGGTCGAGCCCGCTGACATACATCATCCGCTCCGACCAGTCCACGACGACTCTCTCCGAATCCCCCTCGACGCCGTTGTTGCTCGCCAGGAGGACCGGCGTGTCCGTCGTAACCGAATAGCGGAAGCTGGTGACGCCTCCAGAGTGCGTATGGGCAAGCAGCTCCGTGCCGTTCGGGCTCGCGTCCAGGAACACTTCGAACGGAGCGTAGGGTTCGAAGGAGGTGATCACCGCACCGGTCGTCTCGTTGACGATGTGGACGAACGAATCGCCCTTCCCGCTCACGTAGAGGCGGTCCGGTCGGCCATGTCGTACGCTGAGCGGACTGAAACTGAGGGGAATCGTCCGGACGACGGTCCGGGCGTCAATGTCGACAAGGACCGTCTCATTGGCCCCGGAGACGGCGATATAGAGGAAGTTTCCATCCGCGGAGAAATCGATGGAGGTCGGAGACGGACCGACGGAGAGGGTTTCATTCCATCGTATCTCGCCGGTCGAAGCATTCAGGAAGAACAGGTGTTCGGAATCCAAACCGACCTGGTAAATGAGCGGTCGCCGGGGATCGGGGACGACCTCGTGGGTGCCTTGGCCGGCCAGGGCCGGCGTCGGATGGTCAGTTCCTGCGGACGAGGCAGGCACGCCGGCGCTGAGGAGCACAACGCCAATCATGATCAGGAGGAGCGTGTGCGTGGGGTCACCGCCCATCGTTCTTCGGCTCCTCCGAGGGCGTCCCTTCCGGAGATCGACGCTCCGAGTTCTTGCTCCGGTACAAGGCGACCGCCACACTTACGAGGCTGGCAGCTGCAACCACCCCGAACAGGAGGGGGCCGGTCAGCGAGTCGAGGCTTTCGGGTCCGACCCGGAAAGTGGTCGACCGTTCGGCGACATTGCCGGCGGCATCGATGGCCCGGAGCCGGACCGAATGGGATCCATCGGGGAGATCAACTGTCAGAGACGTTGTCCCGAACGACGCAAATGGCCCACTGTCGACGCTGACCTCAAATCGTGCGACTCCCGAACCACCATCTGTCGCGCTCCAAGAGATCGTCACGTTACCGGAGGAGGCGATGCCCGAAGGATCGAGACGGACGACGTTTGGCGGCATGGAATCCACGCGAATGGCAACTGAGTGGATCGCTTCGACATGGAGAGCGCGGTCGGTCGCGAAGTATTCGAGCAGTCGCTCCCCTTCGGTGAAGTTCAGAGGCGCCGAATAGTCTTGCCACGGACCGCCATCTAATCGGTCTTGGAAGCTCGCGATGCCACTGCCTTCGTCCGTGGCTCGAAGGGTGGCCGTAACCGCACTTCGGAACCAGCCGTTCTCACCGCGGATTCCCGCGAGAATCGCTGAGGAGACCGGCGGTCCCACATCGTACCCGACGGTGATGCTCCGGAAAGCTTCCGCGCCAAATCCCCCATCGTCGCCGATCAGGAGGTCGACGCCCATGTCTCCCCAATTCGTATACACGTGAGTGACGATCGCTCCCTCGGCGAACGTAGCATCGCCAAACGCCCAATGGTAGGAGATGATCGATCGCATCGAGTCGTTGGAAGCGGACGCGTCGAACGTGACGGTCTGTCTGATGTAGGCCGGCTCAGGCGAAATCGTGAACGTGGCGAAGGGAGGGCGTGTGACGGTGACGTTATGGACGGCGCCGCCCGTGAGTCCCGTGTCGTCCTGCACGGTGAGGTTCACCGTGAACGTACCAAGGCTCCAGAATGCGTGCCCGGCCCATCCGTCCGGACTCGTGTAATCGATGCCGTCTCCGAAATCCCAAGAATACGACGTGATGTTGCCGTTTGGGTCGGTCGAGGACCGTCCGTCGAAGAAGACGTACCAACCGGGGATCGGATACTGCGGTTGGAAATCAAATGAAGCGACCGGTGGGGAAGCAAGTGGTGCGGCTGGTGACGAAACGGGCGGCAGCGTCGTCGGCTTGGGGAAGGGGCCAACCTCGATCGCAGGCGTTATCAATGGCGCGACGACGACCAGGGCACTGAAAAGCATCGCCAAGCGGCCCACTTGCGTCCGGTTACGTGCCATCGTGTCTCGGCTCCTCAATCGGCGCGAGTTGCGCGGCGCCGGGGGGCCGCCATCGTCGGATCCACCAGATCGCCCCGATCGCGATGGCGGCCGCGGCAACCGAGGCCAGAATCCACGAAATTTGGTCTGACACGAAACCGACGAGGCCTCCGGCACTGGGACCTTCGGGAGGCACGGGTGCGAGCGCGTCGATGTACACGGTGGTCCCGTCCACCTGAGACAGAGTGGGGTTCGGGGAGGTTCCCGGATCGAGCATCCATCCGCCAAGGCCGAGGGGGACGATCGTCACGTTTCCGTTCGACGTCGCCGTCCCCGTCGCGCCCGCGGGAAGGTGGATGGTGACGCGTGAGTATCCGAATGGCCCATCATAGCTCAACTCTACGGTGACATTGTGGCGGCTGCCGCCGGACTCCAGATGAGACCAGTAGTCCTCGACATGCGTCTCGGTGACGTTGGCCGGGGAGAGGACGTCGCCCGCACCGTCGACCTGGTATGAAACGGACGAACGGAACGGCATGCCACGGCCGTCGATCACCAATTGGCTGTACGGGGGGCCTCGTTGGAAATAGCCGGATTCGGCGGCCCGGATGATTCGAAGCTCCGTCGAATCTGCGAAGCCGTCCCGATTTCCGTACATGTCAGCATGGAAGCGAAGTTCGGCCGCATCGTTGATCAGGGTCGACCGGATCGTCCGGCGCGTGGAATTCCAGCTCGTCACGTTCGCGTCGATTTCATTCGAGTTCGGGGTTGAATTTCCAAGCGCGAGTCCAAGCGCCGTGTCGCCCGAAATCGTGACGCGCGACGTCCGAGCGCCCGCCGCGCCGCAGCCGCTGACGAGGACGAGGAAGGTCCCCGGATAGACGGGGAAGGAAAACAATCCGTAGTTCGGGAACTGCTCAGCTGCGAATTTCGTCGACGGATCCATCAGCGCGACGGAGCCGCAACCCGATCCGTAAGGACTGGCTGGCCACGAAATCCCGCCGGAGAGGTAAGCAACGGGGCGGGACTCGAAGAGACTCGGATCGTACCCGGGGGCAAGCCACGCGGTTCGGTTCCGATCGTAGTCCGTCGAATCGACCCGTTTGGCGATCACCTCCAACGTCCAATTCGCCGAGAACGGTTGCCGACTGAACGCAATGCCGCTGAACGGCACGTCGACCGTGTAATCTCCCGGTTCGAAATGGGCTCCGTGTGCGGACTGGAAGAGGCCTCCCGCATTGGCACTGAGCCAGAGGTTCACGTAGACCACGAAGTCGCCGGCCTCCGTGACGCGAAGCGGAACGTGGACGACGAAGAAATCGGCGAGGCCGTTGCCGTCCGAGTCGACGAGAGCCACGGACGGGCCCGGCGTCCGGAAGTCCGCGGAGGGACGTCGGAATTGGCTGTAGGCATACGCTTGGGTCTGATGCGTGCGATAGTCGATTTCCCCGAGCCCTTCGACGAACAGGTATAGATCCACGGCGTAAGGCCCGTTCGCGTGAACTGTGAACAGCGGGAGGGTCTCGAGGGAAAACTCGATCGCCGATGTGCCTGCGGGCAAATGTATCGAGTCCCCGAACGGGGAATCGATGTCCGCCCATCCGTCCGGTCCGTTGACGGACATCGAGGCACGGGCCATTACGATGACGTCCTTCGTCGCCGTGATGGATGTCCGCACGACGATCTGGTCGAACAGGCCATCGCCGTTCGTGTCTCGACCCTGATCTGTGATTGGGTCGGCGAATAGCGCCCACGGAGGATCGAAGGACGTCGCATCATAGGGGGAGGTCGCATACGACTTCTCCGTCCCGTACCATGCCACCTGTCCCACGTACGCCAGCCCGCGGATCCTAACCACATACGGGCCGTCGGCACCGGCCTTGCGCAGATAGGGGCCGAGGAAGGCGAAGGTGAACGTGTGAGTGCCCGCAGTGAGCGTCTTGTGAAAAGCGTCATGCAACAGGTAGGGGAAGTTCTCGTTGCCCAGCTGAGCCTCGAACCCGTACGTCCCGTTCTCCTGGACGGTCGCGGTGAAATCGATTCGCAGCTCGTCGTAGAGGTGGTTGCCGTCGAGGTCGATCCCGTAGTCGTGAATCGAGTCGCCGAACTGCGGAAAGGTGAGGGCCCTCGCCGGCGCGGTGGGCACCACCAAGATGGTGAGAATGAAAACCAGGGCCAAGAACAGCACGCGGGCTCTCAGTTGCGAAGCACCCCTCCTTGACGATGGCCGGGCGGCTAGTTAATGCTGCTGGCAGCTGCGCAGCTGTCCCACTCCAGATGTCGAGGTGGAAAGTTGAGGTTCGGTCCAGGTCGTGGACCTTACTCACAGTCACGCCAATAGGCGCCACAACCTCCAAGGGGACGTCGGGTCGGTAAGCGGGTCCCCGGTGACGAGCTATCGGTAGGGAACGAGACGTTGCGCCTGCGGTGGCTTTCGCGTCAGATGGTCATTGGATGTCGACAATCGAAGTGGCAATCGTCATCGGCCGGCAAGGCACGGCCGGCTGTTCTTCGTCCCGGAGGGTAGGCCCCGGACTCCTCCGGAAAGGGTAGGTTTAAGATGGATGGGTCCATGCAAACGCTTCTTCTCGTTCTTGGTAGGACGTCGGGTGTGAATGGCAAGGAACCGCGCGGTAGCGCTGGTCGGAGCGGTGCTGATTGTGCTGGTGGCCCTCCCGTCGTTGACGTGGGGAAACGCCTCCGGGTTCCTCGGTGAGACGAGGGGAAACGAGAACCAATTGACCGAAGGCCTCGTATCCTTGGCCCCGTCACAAGGGTCATGGAACGGAACCGTCGTGGCGACGATCCCGGTTGGGAACGGTCCCATTGGCGTAGGCTATAGTGGCGGGAGCGGGTACGTCTATGTAACGAACTATGAATCGAATTCAGTCAGCGTGATTGACCGGACGACCGTCGTGGCGACGATCCGGGTCGGGAATGGTCCCGCTGCCGCAGGGTATGACGGTGGGAACGGCTACGTGTACGTGGCGAATGAACTCTCGAACAACGTCAGCGTGATCAACCGTACGACCGTCGTGGGGACCGTCGCCGTCGGGAACCAGCCCGAGGGCGTAGGGTACGACAACAGAAGCGGCTACATCTACGTGGCGAACTTTGGCTCAAACAACGTCAGCGTGATCAACGGGACGACCGTCGTGGCGACGATCCCGGTCGGAATCTATCCCATTGGAGTGGCGTATGACAGCGGGAACGGATACGTGTACGTGGCGAACCAGGGCTCGAACAACGTCAGCGTAATCAACCAGACGACCGTCGTGGCCACGGTTCCAGTCGGGAACAATCCCCCTGGCGTGGCGTACGACAGCGAGAACGGGTTCGTCTACGTCTCGAACGAGGGCCCGAACACCGTCAGCGTTATCAACGGAACAACGGTCGTGGCGACGGTTCCGGTAGGGAACAGTCCCTTTGGCGTGGGGTATGACAGCAGTGGCGATGGGAACGTCTATGTCGCGAATCTCGGCTCGGCCACGGTCAGCGTTATCAGTAGGACGACGGTCGTGGCGACGGTTTTCGTCGGGACGGCTCCCTATGGCGTTGGGTATGACAGCGCGAACAGGTACGTCTATGTGGCCAACTTTGGATCGAGCACCGTAAGCGTGATTTCGCCGCCACCACCCAGCCCACCCGTCGTCACGGCGAGCGCCGCAGGGGACCAGGGAACGAATGGCTGGTTCACGAGTCCAGCGACCCTCACGCTGACCGCGACGGATACCGGAAGCGGTGTGAGGGTCATCACATACAGCGTGGCTGGGGGCCCGTGGCAGAACTACGCCGCACCGCTCACCTTTTCCGACGGGACATATGTCGTCAACTACACGGCGACGGACTGGGCGGGGAATACTGCCGACGTAAATACCCTGGTCCTCCGGGTAGACTCCGTGCCACCGCGTATCGACGCCTTTGAGAGCGGGACGGTCGGGGCGAACGGATGGTTTACGAGTCTCACGATCGTTTCTCTGAACGCCTCCGACAACGGCAGCGGCGTTCAGCGCCTTAGCTACCGGCTGGATGACGAGGCCACGGAGGACTACTCGGGCCCAATCACGCTTTCCGAAGGCGTCCGCTTTATCAACGCCACTGCGACCGACGTCGCGGGCAATATCGCTGTGGACCCGATTGAAGTCCGTGTCGATGTGACTCCGCCCGTCCTACAACCGAAGGCCCTCCCCCCGACGGTGACCACGGGTAGCGTGACCATGTCCTGGTCCGGGCACGACAACACCTCGGGGATTTCCCGATATGAGGTGTCCGTGGACGGTGGGGCGCGGCAGGGCGTCGGCATGAACACTTCATTCATTGTCAGCCTCCCCGACGGGTCGCATACGATCACGGTTTGGGCAGTTGATGCCGCGGGCAATAACGTGTCCCGGTTCGTGACCTTCCGCGTCGACACGAACACCTTCAGTCCGAGCGGCCCCTATGCGAGAGGGCTTACGTACGGCATCATCGTAACCGCTGCGGCGGTGGCCGGACTCTTCCTCTGGAGGCGTCGAAGGCGGGCCAGCCCCCCGCCTGCATCGCCGCCTCAAGGGGGCGGGGCCTGATCGTGTTCGCGGGTATCTAATCTGGGCGAGCGTGGACGCGCC
>Ga0209469_1001400_pt1 | contig 13074 bp, 8 predicted proteins | sample GraSoiAngelo_123_FD_185880 | JGI IMG/M metagenome (GOLD analysis project Ga0209469, IMG submission 185880) | Grasslands soil microbial communities from the Angelo Coastal Reserve, California, USA - 14_0927_02_40cm (SPAdes) (version 2) | ecosystem: Environmental > Terrestrial > Soil > Grasslands ... | reverse complement strand
AGCGTGCTTGCGGGAGGTGCTCGGCGCAGTCGTAGTGCTCGCGGGCGTCGCCGTCGTTTCGTTTACGGGGCGCGTGGAACGATAAGGATCTCGAGCGCCGCGCGCCCACCGGCTCCGGCATTTCGACCGGGCGCGGCGTTGCCCGGTCCACATAGACGTGGACGAAATGATCGTGCGCGGCCGCCTGCTTCTCCCCCACCTTGGAGATCTCGACCTAACGCGCTCGCGGCGCCACGTCGCCGCGCGGCTGTACACCCCAGGGGCAAGGTCAAGAGGGGTCGGCTCATCCTCCGGAGCGGCTGCGTCCCGCTTCCGCCCGCAGGAAGAAGCTGCCGGCCGTAACGACACGCTCGCCGGGCTTGAGTCCCGCGAGCACCTGGATCGAGTCGCCGAGGACAGGACCGAGCTTCACCGGACGTTCCGTGAAACGGGTGTCGTCGCCCTCCACCGGCACGTAGACGACACTGCGGTCACCGATCGACTGCACCGCGTCGCGCGGCACGAGCGTCACGCGCTCGCCCGACCCCGTCTGGAAGGCGAGGTCGACGTACATGCCAAGGCGGAGCTCCATGCTCCGGTTCGGCACTTCGACGCGCACCTTGGCTGTCCGCGTTGCGGGATCGACGCGTGGATCGATATACGCCACGCGCCCGTGCAGCACCGTACTCGCCGCGGCAGGAATCGTGACCACCGCGGCCGAGCCAACGCGCACATTCGCGAAGTCCTTCTCATAGAGATCGCCGATCACCCACACAGTGCTCAGGTCCGTCACGGTGAACAGCTCCTGCGCAGCGCCGACGACCTGGCCCGGGTTCACGGTGCGCGCAATCACGACGCCGTCGGTCGGCGCCGGCACCGTCACTTCGGAGACGACGTGCGAGGCGTCCGTCAGTCCCGAGATATCCGCGGGCGAGAGACCGAGGAGCAGGAGCCGCTGGCGCGCCGCCGCCACTTCCGTCTCGTGGCCCGTGTGGATGGCCGCGACCTCCTCCAGCTCCTGGCGGCTCGCCGCACCGAGCGTCGCGAGTTTCTCCGTCCGCTCGAGCTTCTGGTGATCCGCCTGCAGCATGGCCTGCATCGACAGGTACTTCATTTGCGCTTCGGCCAGCTCCGCGCTGAAGATGACGGCGAGCGGCTGACCGCGCGTGACCGCCGAACCAAGTTCGGCAGATACGACGCGCACGACGCCTCCGACGAGCGAGTTGACCTTCGTGTCGCGGTAGGCGTTCGACGTGACCGTCGCCGGCACCGTGACCGTCGACATCGCAGGGCCGCTACGGACGACAACCGCTTTGATACTGGCACGTTCAACGGCTTCCGGAGTGAGCGTGACTTCGACGGCCTCGTCGGTGGTCCCCCGGGCGGCGCCATTCCCCCCGCCGGGGCCAGCCATCCGCGGCGTGGCGTCCGGCGATCCGACGCCACGCGACGAAACGCCCGCCGTCCGATGAGATGCGCGCCGTTCGCTCCATATCGCGCCGGCCACCAGCCCGACCGTGATGAGTGTCACCGCGAGGAGCGCTCGGCCAAGGTGTCGGCGCCATTGGCGTTTGGGCCGCGGGGCTTCGTGTTCGGTCATGTCGTCGTCGCGTTCGTAGCTCATGAGACGCTCTTCGTCACTGCGCCGGCGACCCGACAGCGCGCTCCACCTCGACCGCAGCGTCGTACGCTTGCTTGAGGACGTCCGTGTAGCCGTTCTCGATCTCGATGTATCGCCGCTGCTCGGCGATCACGTCGAGGAGCGTCCCACGCCCCAGACCGTATGCCTGGCGTACCACGTCCAGGTTGCGCGCGGCGACGTCACGCACGCCGCGCTCGAAGACACCGAGCGCGCGCTGAGTCGCCTCGTACTGCGTGAACGCGGCCTCGACCTCCTGGCGGATCATGAGCGTCATGAACTCCTGCCGGCGCTCGGCGGCGCGCGCCTCCGCCGTGGCGGCGGCCACATTGCCCTCGTTGCGGTTGCGCACGGGAAGCACGATGCTGACGCCACCCCCGAAGTAGTGGAAGACGTCCTGGATGGGGCGTTGTGCACCGCTCGCCGTCAGGCCATTCAGCCCGAACCCGAAGTCCTGGCGCTGGTAGCCAACGTTGACGGTCGCATCCCACCGTCCGTCGGCTTGCTCCTTCCGGATCCGGGCGCGCGCCGCTGCGATGTCGGCGCGGCTGACTGCGAGATCCGGCCGGCCCGCCAGGGCACGTCGGGCTGCCTCGACCCGGTCAGTTGGAAGCGGTCCCGGGTGCAACTCCCCGCGCAGGACGAGTGGTGCGTCGGGCGCCATGCCGGCCAGCGCTCTGAGCTGGAGCGTCATGATCTCCACCCGGCTCGCCAGCATCTGCCGGCTCGCCTCCAAGCGGTTGACCTCGACGAGCTGCAGGCCCTCGTCGACCGAGGGTGACGCGCCCTGGCCGACGCGGCTGCGTACGAGGCCCAGGGCGTCGCGGTTCACCGTCAGCAGGTCGTCGGTGACGGCGAGGTTGCGCCGGGCCGCGAGCAGCTCACCCGCCTTCGTCCGGACGTCCGCGCGCAGGCGCCGCTCGACCTCCGCCACCTGGGCACGCTTGATGTCGAGTTCTCGCTCCGCCACGGCGACCCGACCCTCCTTCCGGCCATTGAGATCGAGCGGCAGCGAGAGGCCAACGGTGAGGTTGTTGTCCGGCGACAGCGCCTTCTGGCCGCCGAGGTCGAGCATCGGGTTCGGGCGGAGACCGGCCTGGCGCACCCGGCCAACCGCGGCGTCCGCGTCGGCGCGCACCGCCTTGAGATCGGGATTGTCGGCGAGCGCCCGGGCGACCAGCTCGTCGACGGTGATCTCCGTCGCCGGCTGTGCGAAGACAAGGCGAGCCCCAACCACGACCACGCCAGTGACGATGAGCAACACGGCATGTCTGGCGCGCATGGCGCTATCGCACCGGAATCGAGAACTTCGCCGAGCCCTTGCCCAGGGGGCCGTCCCACGTCACCGTCACCTGCCGCGTCCCCCGGTCCGGGAACTCGATCGTACCGCGATAGCGGCCCGCGCCCTCGCGCGTGAGCGTCGCGCCAGCGACCATCGGTGCCATCCCCGGCATGGCCATGCTGGTGTTGAGCGACACCTGGCCGGCGTCGACCGGCTTCTTGTCCTGCGCCGACGTGAACGTGAGGACGAAGTCGTTCTTCGCTGGCTTCCACTGCCCGGACTCGCTCTCCAGCGTCACGACCACATCCTTGACCTTCTGCGTGCGGATCGGCTTCATGTCCGCCGCCGGCGCGGATTGGACGCCCGCGGTCATCAGAGCGCCGACGGCCACGATCACGAGCAAAGCCTTCGCCATGTCATCCTCCTTGTTGTCGCCAATCCGCCGGCCCCATCGCCGGCCGGGGTTCGTGGTTGGGGTGATGGCCGCGTGCGTCACGCTCCACGCGGCGGAGATCCTGCTCGCGGAGCCAGGAGAAGATCACCGGCGTGACGATCAGCACGAGCCCGAGCGAGCTCACCATGCCGCCCAGCACCGGGGTCGCGAGCGGCTTCATGACCTCCGCCCCGGTCGAGTGACTCCACATGATCGGAAGCAGGCTGGCCACCACCGTGCAGACCGTCATGACCTTTGGGCGGAGCCGCAGAAGCGCCCCCTCCTTCACGGCCTCGAGGAGCGCCTCCCGCGTCAGGCGCCCACCGAGATCCTCCCGCTTGCGAGCGACGGCTTCTTCCAGGTAGATCACCATCACCACGGCCGTCTGCACCGCGGTCCCGAACAGCGCGATGAAGCCGACCCAGACGGCGACGGAGAAGTTGTAGCCGAGGCCATAGAGCAGGTAGATCCCGCCGGCCAGCGCGAACGGCACCGCGAGCAGCACCTGGGCCGCGTCGAGGAACGAGCGATACGTAAGGTAGAGGAGCAGGTAGATCACCAGGAGCACGATGGGAATGACGATCTGCAGGCGCTGGCGAGCCCGCACCTCGTTCTCGTACTGCCCGCTCCACTCGACGTACGAGCCGGCTGGAAGCGACACCTTCTCGGCGATCACCCGGCGCGCCTCGTCGACGAAACTGCCGACGTCCCGCCCGCGCACGTTCAGCAGCACGGTCACCACCAGCAGCCCGTTCTCGCCCGAGATCATCGAGGGGCCACTGACGCTCCGGATGTCGGCGAGCTGCGCGAGCGGGATCTGCGTGCCAATCGGCGCCGTGACGAGGACGCTGCCGAGCGCCTGGGCGCTCGTCCGGTACTCCGGCGCATAGCGCACGCGCACGGGGAAGCGCTGACGGCCCTCGATCGTCAGCGTCAGATTCGTCTCACCGACCGCGGTCTCGACCACGTCCTGGATCGCACCGACCGTGATGCCGTAGCGCGCCGCGGCCTCGCGATTCACCCGGATATCCAGGTACGGCGCTCCCGTCACCTGCTCCGGGTACACGTCGGCCGCCCCCGGAATCTGGCGGAGGGCATCCGCGATGGCCCGAGCGCGCTCCTGGAGCACGTTCAGGTCGCTGCCGAACACCTTCACGCCGACCTCGGAACGGATTCCTGTGGTCAGCATGTTGATCCGGTTGATGATCGGCTGCGTCCAGATGTTGGAGACCCCGGGCAGCGTGGTGGCCGCGTCGAGCTCGCCGATGAGCTTCTCTCGTGTCATGCCCGGCCGCCATGCGGCCTCCGGCTTCAGATTCACGATCGTCTCGGTCATGTTCACCGGCGCGGGGTCCGTCGACGTCTCCGCGCGCGCGATCTTGGCCACGACCGACGCCACTTCGGGAAACGCCTGGATCGCCTGGTTCTGCTTCTTCGTGATCTCGATCGCCTGGGTCAGAGAGATCGCGGGATCGGTCACCGGCATGAACATGAGGTCGCCCTCGTTCAGCGGCGGCATGAACTCCCTGCCGATCCTGGGCACGAGGGCGAAAGCCCCGGCCATGATGAGCGCGGCGACCGCGAGCGTCAGTCCGCGCTGCCGCAGCGCGAACGCGAGCACCGGGCGATAGGCCCACACCAGAGGCCCCATGATCGGGTTCGACGCCTCGCCGCGGACGCGCCCGCCGATGAGCAGGCTGCAGAGCACCGGCACCAGCGTGACCGACAGGAGGGTCGCGCCGGCCATGGCGAAGGTCTTCGTGAAGGCGAGCGGGTGGAAGAGCTTGCCCTCTTGCCCGGTCAGCGCGAACACCGGAATGAACGCGAGAATGATGATCGCCATCGAGAAGAAGATGGGGCGCCCGACGAGCCGCGTGGCGTCGACGACGGTCTCGGCGACACGACGGCGATCCCGCGGGTTCACCCCACGCCGCTCGATAAAGCGGAAGGCGTTCTCGGTGACGACGATCGCCGCGTCCACGAGCACGCCGATGGCGATGGCGATGCCGGCCAGGGACATGATGTTGGACGTGAGCCCGAGATAGCGCATGAAGAGGAACGCCGTCAGGACAGCCAGCGGCAACGGGATCGTCACGATGAGGACCGACCGGACGTGGAGCAGGAAGAGCATGTTCACGAGCGTGACGACGATCGTCTCTTCGATCAGGGCGCGCTTGAGCGTCTGGACGGCGCGCTCGATGAGCGCCGAGCGGTCGTAGAACGACACGATCCGCACGCCTGGCGGCAGCCCCGGCTCGAGCGCCCTGATCTTCTCCTTCACTCGGTCGATGACGCCGACCGTGCTGACGCCGTAGCGCGCGACGACCACGCCGCCGACGGCTTCCTCGGTGCCCTTGACGAGCGCGGCCACGCGGAAGGCGTCGCCGAGCTTCACGTCGGCGACCTGGCGCACGAAGATCGGCACGCCGTGCTCGGCGCCGACAACCACCTGCTCGAGATCGCGGACGCTCTCGATCAGGCCGAGACCGCGGACGACCGACCACGTCCCGCTCGCCTCGACGACGTTGCCGCCGACGTTGCGGTTGCTGCGCATGACGGCGTCGACCACGGCGGAGAGCGGGATCCGGTACGCGCGCAGGCGGTTGGGATCGACGTCGATCTGGTACTGGCGCACGGTTCCGCCGATGCTGGCCACCTCGGCCACGCCGGGCACCGCGTTGAGCTGGTAGCGGATGAACCAGTCCTGTAGCGAACGGAGGTCGCGGAGGGACGTGCCCTGGCCCTCAACGGTGTACCAGAAGACATGGCCCACTCCCGTGGCATCAGGGCCGAGCGTGGGGATCACGCCGCCCGGCAGCGACTTCGTGAGCAGGTTCAACCGCTCGAGCACGCGCGAGCGTGCGAAGTAGAGATCGACGTCGTCCTCGAAGATGACATTGATCATCGAGAAGCCGAAGGCCGACGAGGAGCGCACCACACGGACGCCGGGCAACCCCTGGAGGCTCACCGTCAACGGGTAGGTGATCTGGTCCTCCACCTCCTGCGGCGACCGCCCCGTCCAGTCGGTGAAGACGATGACCTGGTTGTCGGACAGATCGGGAATCGCGTCGATCGGCGTCGTCACGAGCGCCCAGTAGCCCCAGGCGCCGACGAGCACGAAGAACGCGATCACGAGGAAGCGGTTCCTCAGCGACAGCTCGATGAGCCAGTTGATCACGCACGCTCCTCCGGTGTCGCGGACGCGCACGCAGACCGGCGCGCACGGCGATCGACACCCTACCGTGACAGCGAAACGAACGTCAGGACGCTACGCGGGGAGGAGCGCGGACTTCGGCGGCGGTGTCAGGGGCGGGGCGCTGATGCGCGCCGGGTGGTGCGTTGACCGGGACTCGAGATAGGCGAGCGGTTGCAGAGCCGCGATGTTGCTAACCGTCGGCGCGACGATGCAGGACAGCACGCCACACGGCGCCTCGCACATCGCGCCCATCATGGCGCAGCCGTCGAAGGCCATGGCCACCGGGCCGGAGACGAGCCACAGCACCAGGATGACGACGGACAAGAGCGGGCGGATACACCTGCGCATCGGCAGCCATCTTATCACGCGACCGGTCAGTGCAATGCCTCCTCGTTGTTCTGCCGGAAGGAGCCTAGCTCCCCGTAGTCAACACGTTTCGAACTCTTTGTCTCTAGAGGGCGAGACGTCGCAGCCGCAATGCGTTGAAGATGACCGAAACCGAGCTGAAGCTCATCGCCGCGCTCGCGATGATCGGATTCAGCAGGAGGCCGAAGACCGGGTAGAGCACGCCCGCGGCGATCGGCACGCCGAGCGCGTTGTAGACGAAGGCGAAGAAAAGGTTCTCGCGGATATTGCGCATGGTGACCTGGCTCAGCCGGCGTGCCCGGGCGATCCCTCGCAAGTCACCCTTCACCAGTGTGATATCGGCGCTCTCCATCGCCACGTCTGTACCGGTGCCCATTGCGATGCCGACATGGGCTTGGGCCAAGGCGGGCGCGTCGTTGATCCCGTCGCCGGCCACAGCCACTATGCGCCCCTCCGCTTGCAGGCGCTTGACGACGGCGCTCTTCTGATCGGGAAGCACCTCGGCCTCGATCTCCGTGATGCCCAGCTTGCGGGCCACTGTTTCCGCCGTCGCACGGCTGTCGCCGGTAAGCATCACCACCCGCACGCCGGACTCGCGCAGCAGCCGGAGAGCCTCCGGTGTGGATTCCTTGATCGGATCGGCAACCCCCACGAGTCCGGCGATCCGGCCGTCGACAGCGACGAACATTGCGGTCTGACCCTCCCGTCGGAGCGCGTCGGCTCGTTCGGCGAGATCGCCGATGGGGACGCCGAGGTCTTGTATCAGCCGGTGATTTCCGAGCACGACGGTTCGGCCTTCCACCCGGCCCGCCACGCCTTTGCCCGTGACCGACCGAAAGTCTTTCGCGGCCGATAGGGTCAGCTTTCTTTCCTCCGCCCCAGCCACGATGGCAGCGGCGAGGGGATGCTCGCTGCCGCGCTCGAGACTGGCCGCCAAGATCAGAAGGTCGGACTCCGCGTGCCCTGGCGCGGTCACGAGCGAGACCAGACGGGGCCTGCCTTCGGTGAGCGTGCCCGTCTTGTCCACGACGAGCGTGTCGATCCTTTCCAGGATCTCGAGCGCCTCGGCGTTCTTGATGAGGACACCGGCCATGGCGCCGCGCCCCGTGGCGACCATGATCGACATCGGCGTGGCCAGCCCGAGGGCGCACGGACAGGCAATGATGAGCACCGCCACCGCATTCACGAGGGCGTAGGCCATCCGCGGCTCCGGCCCGAGCAGGCCCCAGACGGCGGCAGAGATCACGGCGACCGCGACGACCGCCGGCACGAAGTAGGCGGAGACTGTGTCGGCGAGCCGCTGGATCGGCGCCCGGCTCCGCTGCGCTTCGCTCACCATGCGCACGATCTGGGCCAGCAGCGTGTCGCTCCCGACCCGCTCGGCTCGCATCACGAAGCCGCCGGACCCGTTCACGGTGCCTCCCGTGACGCGGCTCCCGGGCGCCTTCTCCACCGGGATCGGCTCGCCGGTCACCATCGACTCGTCGACGGCGCTGGTGCCTTCCAGGGCGACCCCGTCGACCGGCACGCGCTCTCCGGGACGCACTCGGAGACGATCGCCCGGCCGGACCTCGTCGAGCGAGACGTCGTCCTCGCCGCCGTCGTCGCGGAGGCGTCGGGCCGTCTTGGGGGTCAGGCCGAGCAGCGCCTTGATCGCGCTGCTCGTCTGGCTCCTCGCCCGCAGCTCGATCACCTGCCCCAGGAGCACGAGCGTGGTGATGATCGCGGCCGCCTCGAAGTAGAGCTCGACCTCGCCCCCGTGCGTGCGGAAGGATTCAGGGAACATGCCCGGCGCCAGCGCCGCGACAACGCTGTAGACGTACGCTGTGCCAGTGCCCAGCGCGATCAGCGTGAACATGTTCAGGCTGCGGTTGACGATCGACGCCCACCCACGCGCGAAGAACGGCCAGCCACCCCAGAGGACGACCGGCGTCGCCAGGACGAGCTGCAACCAGGCCATGAGCCGGCCCGACAGCGCGTGTCGCAGCGGCTGGCCGGGAAGCATGTCGCCCATCACGAACGCGAGCAACGGCACGCTGAGCGCCACGCTGACCCAGAACCGTCGGGTCATGTCCTTCAGCTCGGCGTTCTCTTCGTCGCCGGTCACCGTTCGTGGCTCCAGGGCCATGCCGCAAATCGGGCAAGAGCCAGGCGCATCGCGCACGATCTGGGGATGCATCGGGCAGACGTACTCCGTCCGCGTCATGGGCGCCTCGGCGCCGACGGGCTCGAGCGCCATGCCGCACTTCGGACACAAGCCAGGTGTCGGCTGCCGCACCTCCGGGTGCATGGGACAGGTGTAGGTACGCTGTTGGCTCGTCATGGCGGCTCGGATCTCTCCTAGTCTACGAGGCGACGCAACGCAAGTCGCATCCCTTCTCCAGCACCACGCGTTGATCCGCTCGGAGACATGCTCCTGTTCGTCAGCCGTGTCCTCAGATCACATCAAGCACACCCATCATCCCTTGGTCTTCATGCTCCAGGATGTGGCAGTGGTACATGCGCTGCCCCTTCATGTCCTGCCGAACCTTGAATCGCACCGTCTCCGCCTTAGCGACGTTCACGGTGTCCTTCCAGGCAAGATACGGGGCCTTCGTCTTGGACCCGTTCCTCTCGCGCTCGGTGACCTGAAACTGTGTGCCGTGCAGATGGAATGGGTGATCCATGTCCGTTGGGTTGACCACTTCCCACAGCTCGACTTGGCCGGCCTTGGTCGTCAGATCGACGCGCCCCATTTCGAACGCCTTGCCGTTGATCAGGAACTGCATCGCCATCCCGCCATCATTGCCGTCTCCCATGGTCATCCGTTCGCCGAACTCCAGACGCTTGATTACACCCGGCGTACCCAACTGCTCGATCTTGCGGAGCTTCGTCGGCAACACTACCGCCCTAACGGGAACGCCAGCCAGCGTCACGGTCAGCAGCGATAGCGTCTGGGATGGAGGCTTGCCGCCTCCCATCCACCCCCGCTCGTAGGGCAGTGTCTGAAGCGCCACCGTACGACCAGATCTGCCCCGGAACGTGACAATGACATCCGCTCGCTCGGCGGGGGAGAGCAGTACCTCCCTCAGACCGAGGACAGGGGCCTGCACATACCCGCCGTCGGTACCGATGAGCGTCATCTCGTGGTCTTCGAAGGCAAGCCGGAGGTATCGCGCGTTGGTCGCATTGTAGAGGCGGAAGCGGCACGTGGCGCCCGGCGCCACCGTCAGCACGGGATTCTGCTGACCGTTCACCAGGAGGTGGGCGCCCTCACGGCCATTCATCAGGTCGACCATATTGTCCGCAGGGATGGCACCCGTAGCGCTGAGCCGAAGATCTGTGATGAAGGCCATGATGTCGTGGATGTCTCTTGGCAGCGGATCACTCTTCGGATTGACGATGAATGCGCCGGCCAAGCCGCGGTACACCTGCTCGGCCGAGAGCCTGTGCGGATGCGGGTGGTACCAGTAGGAGCCCGCGCTGTCGGCGGGCAGGACAAATTCGTAGACGCGCCGGCTACCACTGGGGACCGGGCTCATGGGATTTCCATCCTGTGCGGCGGGGACCGGCATGCCGTGCCAGTGGATGGTCGATTCCTGACGGGGGATCTTGTTCTCGAACAGGATGCGCACCTGGTCGCCTGCGGTCGCTTCGATGAGAGGGCCCGGAATCATGCCATTGTAGGCCCAGAACTCGGTCTGCTGGCCAGCGCGGACGTGCAGGCGAGCGGGAACAGCAGTGAGCCTGGCTTCGAAGACCCCGGGTGTCTGGCTTTGGTTCACGAGCTTCGGCAGGGTGCGTAGGTGTTGGCCTGCGCGGGTAGTCACAGGCTGAGCCTGCCCGGTGCCGCCCACCGTCGGCATGTCGCTCAGGCCCCGCACCGCGGTCGTGTCGGCCCTGCTGTCCTTGGTGCTCCGGAGCGGGCCAGCCAAGCCAGTAGACAGCATTGACAGAATAAAATCTCGACGCTTCATGAACTCCTCCCCCTCCTGTACCGTCATGGAGTCGTTGAACGACGGCATCTTGGACGAGCCGTCAGGTCCGTAGGCCCTGCTCTTCTCGATCACGGCGCTCGGATTGATGACCGATTCGACGAAGTACTCCGCCCGTCACGTCGCGGGTCTTGCCCTTCGCTGTAGTCTGGAGCGTCAGAGTCTTCGCGGAGGCGTCGATCGCCTTTACCGTTCCTGCGATCGGCGCCTCGTCTGCGACGGCGGAGCCGGCACCCACGAGGCCGACGACAACGAACGCCACGATCACGGACAATACCTTGGTCACATCATCCTCCTCTATTCGGCTGGTCCGACCACTCATCGGGCTCCCGCCTCTGCCGCTCGTCCGCCACGGGACAGCGATAGAACGTAGAACGCGAGGTCCCACACCTGGTCAGGCTCGAGCGAGTCGGCATACGAGGGCATCGGCGTGCCGGCGAGCCCGGTCACAAGCGTCCGATAGACGTCCTCGGGCCGCGCGCCATTCTTGAAGCGCTCGGGCTGGGTCAGGTCCGTCGCTGCGATCCGCAGATCGCGATTGTCCTTCAGGGTCGGGGCCGACGGCCCGTCGCCGCGTCCACGCTCGCCGTGACACGCCAGGCACTCGGCGTCGGCGTAGAGCTGCTTGCCGCGGTTGAGACGTTCGGGGGTGACGGGCGGCGCTGCCGGCACAGCAACGGTCTTAATCTCCCGCCGCTCCCAGAAGCCGCGGTTGAGGCTCTTGACGTACTCGATCACCTCGAGGCGCTGCGCCTCTGGCATGTAGCGGAAGCTCGGCATGATGCGGTCACCCCGGAGACCGATCGTCATCGGGCCGTCGGCGCTGCGTACGCCCTCGGTCACGGTGCGGAACAGGTCCGCCGTCGTTGGCAATTGGCCGGAAGGCGTCGACCGGAACTTGAACTCCGCGCTGGTGAAGTCGCGGGGCTGCGGCGCCCGCCGAGGCGACAGCATCGGGCCCACGGACCCATCGCCCTTGCCCTCGGCGCCGTGACACATCACGCAGGCCATCGCGTAGATGTCACGCCCCATCGCGACGCTCTCCGGGTGCTCCCACGGGACGTGCGGCCCCTGGTGCCCAGAGAAGGTGTGCTGGTAGGCCATCACCGCCCACCGTTCCTCGACCGATAGCTGGCCCTTCCACGGCGGCATGGCCGAGCCCTCGCTCTTGAACGGCTCGACCTGGCCGCCCTCGCTCACGCGCCAGAACCAGTAGTTGTCGCGCATCTCGGCGACGCCATCCTTGTCGCGGAAGTTAGCCGGCGTGAGCGGGAGGGCGAGTCCGGCGGGTCCTTTGCCGTCGCCGCTGTCGCCATGGCAGACAGCACACCTGGTCGTGTAGATTTCTCTGCCGCGAGCGATCATCGCAGCGTCCGTCCAGACGCTCAGCGGCACGTGGATGTCCGCGTACTCAGTCGGGGCCGGAACGTGAGCGTGTCCGCCCTTCTCTTCGTGCTTGTCCCCGTTGGCGCTGCCCGCGGGGGGACGAGTTGCGCAGAGGCCTACGAGCAGCGCGAATACAGCGACCGCCAGAAACCTGAACGGGTGGGCAAGCATGTCAGCAATCCCTCAGAAATCCCAGTCGATGCCGACGAAGACCTGGTTCCGCCAGTTGCGCAGCGGGCTCTCGTCAACGAAGGCTCGTAGATTGAAGCTGTCCCGAACGAAGAACGCGATGTTTTGCCAGGGATAGAACTTCGCCTGCACGGAAAGCACGGACCCGTCGCGCTTCTCGTTCTTGAGGCCACCCGCCCAGAGCTGGTCGAAACGACTCGATACCATGACCTTCTCCTGCGCGAGGTAGTCGGCCTGAACGCTGAGACCGGTCGCGGTGCGGTCGAAGTCGCCGCGCAACTCGCCAGGCAGGCCGTAGAGCTGATCCCAGATCAGCGCACCGTAGACGTCGAGATCCTTCCACCGCACATTGGCTGCGACACCGTAGCGCAGTCGGTCGAGACGCTTGCCGCCAGGATGGTCGCGATCCTCGGGATCCGGCGCGCGGACGACACCGAAGCCTCCATTGACGAGCGCCGAGACGTTGAAGGCCAGCTCGCGTCGATCCAGGAGATCGAACCGCGCCATACCGTAGGCGTTGAGTCCCTCGTTCTCACGCAGGAGCCCGACCTGGCCCAGGAAGACGTCGTTGATCATGGCGTGGAAGTCGGCGCCCGGGCCCCCGGCGGCGTTGTACATCACCTGGTCCGT
>Ga0209469_1001398_pt1 | contig 13083 bp, 11 predicted proteins | sample GraSoiAngelo_123_FD_185880 | JGI IMG/M metagenome (GOLD analysis project Ga0209469, IMG submission 185880) | Grasslands soil microbial communities from the Angelo Coastal Reserve, California, USA - 14_0927_02_40cm (SPAdes) (version 2) | ecosystem: Environmental > Terrestrial > Soil > Grasslands ... | reverse complement strand
CCGGCGGGAAGTTTCCGGAGAACCGGTCACGTGTTTTTTGAGTGTGCAGTAGTCCAGCCGCAGCGAGCGTGCCACCACGTATATGCCGTGGCAACGGGCTAGCTCTGCGGCTGATTGCCATACAGATTCTGGCAGCTTTGTCCGGAGTGGGTGGGTTGAGCGAAACTGCTCGAGCTGAGCCAGAAGCTCTGTGATTGACTCGGGAACCGGAGTCCTTTGCTTGGGCATGGATCAGTCGCGCTAGGCGATGACCTTATCAGCATGCGCCCGCGGAAGTCATGCACGCCTGCCGAAAGCACACGAAGCGCTTCGGGCTCTTCACGCGCTTCGGCGAACAAACCTTCTTCGCGACGGTCGGCGAAGCAGTGAGCGCGTACCGCGCGACTCATCCCGTCGAGTGGGTCGACTGGGAGGATCGGACGCCGTAGCATAAAGTGATTGGCGTCACTCAATCGGCGGAAAACAGAGCAAACCTGCCCGATGCAATCCCAAGTCCGGGTCTGGTCCTCGACCTCCCGATGGAGGATCACAGTGGCATCCCCGGGGTAGGTTCCACGGTGACGCTTCTTACCATGCTTCGCATGGGGTTTACGCATGACACTCCACCCCTGAAAGGGTACATGTCTGCAAATAGTCGTGTGCGAACGTGAACATAATGCCTACCAATGACTTCGGGCGAGTCGCGTCTTCAAACGCAGACGAGGGCTCACGAAGGCGCACGTGGGGGTGGACAGCAAGACGAAGATCATCCACACGGCGGTGGCCACGGCGGCTCATGTTTCCGATGTGGCGATCTTGCCCGATCTGTTGCACGGAGAAGAGAGGCGGGTGTGGGGCGACGGCGCCTATCAGGGACAAACCCAGGTGATTCGCGAATGCGCCCCGCGAGCGCAAGACTATACGCAACGACGCTGCCGATATAAAGGTCAGATCAGGGATGAAGCGGCGTGGGCGAAGAACCGGAGCAAGTCGAAGGTGCGGGCGAAGGTCGAGAACGTGTTTCAAGTGATGAAGCTGAAGTTCGGATTCGTGAAGGTGCGCTATCGCGGACTGAAGAAGAACGCGCACCGGCTGTTCGTCACCTGCGCGCTAGTCAACTTGTTTGTAAGCCGCAAGAAACTGCTGCTGGCGGCGTAGGCTCCGTCCATCTTCACATGGCCCAAACGCAGTCAGAATGGCGGTACGAAACAAGTTCCAGAATCCGAGAGTCGCACCGGAAGTGGCATTTCCTGAGCTTTGACGTTGCTTGACTTAGAAACAGTGCTTATTCAGAGTGTCCCTAGGGATGAGTAGGCTCCGCGTGTCGTGCGGAACCAGGTCCTGACAGCCACAGAGCGCGATCAGGCTCAGGAAGAGAACCGCGAGCGTCGCTCTGTTGAACCGGCCCATACCAGCTTCCTTAATTCCTCTAGCTCGTGAATCGAAACCTCACCCCGTGCTCCACGTTGCAAGGGCAAGATGCATCGCGGGATACAGAATCTATTGACTTCTACCCCGCTACCTGCTCACGAGTCATCCGAGCTACGAGGTCAGCCTTGCCGATCTTGAGCGCATCGGCTGGCTTGAGGCGTGCAAAAAGATCGAGTGATCGCGCTATTATCCCGGTCCATCCGGTTTGATGGCTCGCCCCAAGCCCAGCGCCGTTGTCCCCATGGAAATATTCGTAGAACAGAATATAATTTTTCCAGTGCTGATCTTCCTGAAACTTCTTGGTTCCGCCATAGACGGGCCGCCTACCATTGGCATCGCGGAGGAAAATACTCGACAGCCTGCGAGCGAGCTCCTTTGCTACCTCGAACAAGGTCATGTATTTCCCCGAGCCCGTGGGACATTCGACCTTGAAGTCATCGCCGTAGAACTGGTAGAGGTTCAGCAAACCCCGGATCAATAAACCATTCACCGGCATCCAGACCGGACCGCGCCAGTTGGAATTGCCCCCGAACATCCCGGTGTTTGATTCCGCTGGCAGATATTGGACTTTGTATTCGTGCCCACCGAGATTGAATACGAAAGGATGTTCGAAGTGATAGCGGGAAACGGACCGTATGCCGTAGGGGCCGAAGAATTCGTTCTCGTCGAGCATGTAAGCCAGGATCCGCTCGATCTTTTGCTTACTGCAAACCGACAAAAGCCGACGATCAGCGTACCCCTTGAAGATGCCATCAGCCGGTGCTATATGCTTCAGCAAATCAGGGTGACGCTTCTTGAATATCTCCACCAATTCCATCATTCGGGGATTCCGCGCCACAACGCCGGATTCAAATACCGTCGAAGCGCACAGTGGCAGCAACCCCACCAAAGACCGCACCTTCAGGCGCATGGCATCGCCATTTGGCAGGTGGAGCAGGTCGTAGAAAAATCCTTCCTTTGTATCCCACATTTCGTCGTGGTGCTCGCCAATTCTATCCATGGCATACGTGATGCAGAGGAAATGCTCCATAAACCTGAAGGCGATATCCTCATATAAGGAGTCGTACTCTGTCAGAATGAGTGCGATCTCCAACATGTTCTGGCAGTAGAAGGCCATCCATGCCGTGCCATCCGCCTGGTCGAGGTGACCACCCGTCGGAAGGGGAGCACTGCGATCGAAGACGCCAATGTTATCCAGCCCGAGGAATCCCCCGGCGAAGACATTCTTTCCCTGCGGATCTTTCCGGTTGACCCACCAGTTGAAATTCTGCAGCAGGCCTTGAAACGATCGTTCTAGGAAACGTAGATCCGATCGGCCCAGTTCTTTTTCGACGTTATAGAGGAATAATGTCGCCCAAGCGTGCACCGGCGGGTTCACGTCACTGAAGTTCCACTCGTAAGCTGGGATCTGTCCGTTGGGATGCGTATACAAATTCCTCAGCATCAGCAGGAGCTGGTCCTTGGCAAAGTCGAAGTCCACGAGCGAAAGCGCGATTGTGTGGAAAGCTAGATCCCATGCGGCATACCATGGATACTCCCACTTGTCGGGCATTGAGATGATGTCGCTGTTCAGCATGTGGAACCACTCGGTATTCCGGATATTGCGATGAGTAGTGCCCGTCAGAGGGTGAGCCTCATGCTCCTCCAGCCACTTGTCCAAATCGAAGTAGTAATACTGCTTGCTCCAGAGCATCCCGGCCAGCGCCTGGCGGTGTACGCGGCTTTCATCCTCGGTGAAAGAACGCGGGGTGATCCGATCATAGAACTCGTTCGCATCCGCGAGGCGGGTGACGAATGTCTCGTCAAAAGTGTTGAAAGGGTCGGCCGGAGGTTTCAAACTCAGGCGCAACCGTACGACCTTGCTGCCGCCTGCGGGTACGTCCAGACGATAATGCGCAGCAGCTTTCGTGCCCGTCTTGAACGGATTCACAGTCTCTGCCTTGCCTGAGACTACGTAGTCGTGAAATGCGTCTTTCACGTATGGCGATGGATTTGGTTGCCCCCACAGCCGGGTGGCATTGGACTCATTTTCGGTGAAGAGAACTTCATGATCGCCTTCGCAGTGAAGCGTGCGGTCGCCAAGCTCGGCCTGTGAGGCCAGTACTGTCCCTTCTTTAACCTGCCGCAACGTGGGCTTGGTCGCGCCCTTGTCCCACGACCAAGTGTTGCGAAACCAGAGTGTGGGAAGCAGATGAAGCTCCGCCGTCTCCGGACCCCGGTTGTGCACTGAGATTCGGATCAGGATGTCTTCTGGATTTGCCTTGGCGTATTCGACGAACACATCGAAATATCGGTCGGCATCAAACACCCCGGTATCGAGTAGTTCATACTCGAAGTCTTCACGAGACCGGCTCCGATTCGTTTCCACCAGATTGTGGTATGGGAATTCCTGCTGCGGATACTTGTACAGATACTTCATGTAGGAGTGCGTCGGCGTGCTGTCGAGATAGAAGTAGTATTCCTTTACGTCCTCACCGTGGTTGCCCTCGCTGTTCGTCAAACCGAACAAGCGTTCTTTCAGGATCGGGTCACGGCCGTTCCATAGGGCGATCGCAAAACACAGTTGCTGTTTGTCATCGGAAATGCCCGCCAGACCGTCTTCTCCCCAGCGGTAAGCACGGGAGCGGGCGTGATCATGACTGAAGTAGTCCCACGCATTGCCGTCTTGGCTGTAATCTTCGCGAACTGTGCCCCACTGCCTTTCACTGAGATACGGCCCCCATTTCTTCCATGGAACTCCCGTCTCGCGGGCATCATTCAGCCTGCGCTGCTCGTTGGTTTCAACGTAGGCAATGTGAGCTTTCTGGCCGGATTTCATTGGTTTATCCTTTCTTGTGCGAATCGATCCTAGCTCTTGCTCGTGCGCAGAGCCTGAAAAAAGTGATAGTTCCAGGGTGCCAGTTCCACGTAGAGGCCCGGCGACAGCATTCCATGTCCATCGCGTTCGTAGGTCGCACCTGATAAGACGTCAATCAAATGCCACTTTCCGCCACCGGCGTCAGCCCACCGCACTTGAACCTGGGCTTGCACGGGACAGTCGCTGAGGTTGACCACGATCAGATATCGCTCGTCATCGTGCACCCAACTCCAGGCCACCAGATTCTGAAAACTCGCGTTATCCGGCCAACCCGTTCGCTCGCACAGGCTCCATTGGCCTTCACGGAAGGCTTTGCGATTGACGGCTTCCAGAAGCTTCCCGTAGAACCCGCGCAGATCCTCATTCACTGGTTCATCCGGACGCCTGCCTAGAAATACGGGCGGCCTTACCTTGCGACCTTCAAACTGCCCTTCATGGAATAGCTTTATTCCCGGCAGGGTAGTTGTGGTCAGGGCGGCGGCTCTATGCTTCACGGGTGAAAATGTCGCCGCTGCCTGGGGCTCGTCGTGGTTCTCGATGAACCGAAGTAGTTTTCCTTGGTACGCAAGATCGGCACACAGATGAAGGCGGGTGTTCTCTGCATTGCTGTGTTCCAGCCGATCGTAGAGTTTTTTGTCGTAGCAGAAGTCGAAGCCCTGTTGCTGGAGTTCCCATTCCAGGTCCCAATAGGCCTCGGCGATAAACAGAAATCCGGGATACCTGCTCTTGATGGCCGAGATCACATCCAACCAATACTCCGTTGCCGGGCGTGGCCCAGCATGGTCGCCCCAAGTGCGTTCGAAAATGGGGTTCAGCATGACCATCGCCATGTCACAGCGCACGCCATCACACTGTTGCGCAATGGTAGAGATGGTCTCAATCACCGCTTGTCGAAGGCCCGGCTCAAATGCGCTAAGCTGCAAACCGTCGGGCCAAGCTGGAAAGTAAGGGTCCCTTCCGCACGCGCATACTCTTCCGCAGACCCCAATATAGGAGGAGGGACCGTTCCTAATGTCGTCGGAATTACCTCGTATGAAGTACTCCGGGTGCTCGGTGGCCCACGGATGATCCGGCGCCACACGGTTGGGAACGAAGTCCAAGACCAAGTTCACGCCCCGTTTCGAGAGCTCTCGTCGGGCAATGGCAAGACCTTGGGTACCTCCAAGGTGCTGGTCAACTACATAGCGGCGCACACAATAGGGGGATCCCACGTTGTCCTCAATACGAAAGTCAGGAAGTGCTCGCCGAAAATCCTCAAGCAGGCTCTTATTCTGATTGGCAATGGCAACGCCGGCAGGACTTCGTTCCCAGACTCCCATCAACCAGACCGCATCCAAACCAAACGCAGCAATGGCATCCCATTCGGTTGAGGGTAGCGAGGATAAGTCAAGGTTCTTTCCGTACTTCTGCTTAAGTTCGGAAAGCCAGACCCAGGTGTCTATCTCGTATAACGTGGGATATCGAGGCCAAACGGATACGTCAGCTGGCACTGCTGTCGGCTCAGCAAGTGTTGCACTCATATTGATCTCTCCTCACGCAAACGACCCTCTCAATGTGGTCTAGCAATCGGTGCCTCGCGCGCGCCGGACTCTCGTCTACAGAACAAAACCACCTATGACTGTCTTCATACGCGATTTTGTTTCCCCTTTTGTATTCAACTAGTTCTTCCTTATTGCTTCTCCCACTGGCGGGATTTCTTGTGAACTGTCATATTTGTCAGTATCCACTCTGGAGATCAGCGGCTAAATACACCTAGGGACTCAAAAAACAGAGGGCACGCGGAAGAGAGGAGATTCTATAAGATCGGTTGTGATGGCTCTTTTGCGCGGCCATCGGGCTAAGGCCGGCGCGGTGCGTGGCAGGCGCCAACAGAAAAAGGCCCGGAAAGAAGCTCAGCAGCAAGCAGCCCAGCAAACCGCTCAGGCACAACAGCAACCCAAGCGGAAGCCAACGCCCAGCATCAAGGAGCATGGGATACATTCAAGAGAGCATTTTCAGCATGCATGGATGCTCGAAGTTATTCGGTCAAGTAACCCATGAATCAATGGCAAGTTGAATCGTCCTGAAAGCTGCCGCTCGCCAACATCTGCGCCAGGAAACGCCCGCAAGTAACGATCTTCTGAGATAGTGGGTCGTCCCGCAGCGCGCTTGTGGAGATAGCATACTGCGCTGCGCCCATCGACTTATGGGCCTCTACCAAGTTGTTACTCCACTGTCGTACCGCCTCGAACTCATTGGTAAGAAGCTGAAGGGCACTTCGATCAGCGTCCGTGGTCGCTGCTACAGACGCTAGCCGGAGGCCGTGCACGGCTGGTTCGCGGTAGTTTGCCACCCAATATTCCGTCACCGGATATCCATTCTGTATAGCGTTTGCAAGCGGACTGGCCCATTCCCTCAATGATGCGATCTCTTCAATTCCTGCCTTCATAAAATCTTTCGACAAGCCGGAATCATCCCCTGGGTCTGTTGGGAGGGTGGGGGTCGGTAGTGTCAAGACAATCCGATTCGCTTTGAAGCTTAATGACCCATTCGCGATGCGCGCCAGTGTTTCCAAGTCGACGTACGCGCGGCCGTCTATCTGCAAGACCGACGCTTGACCGGCTTTTCCATTTATCACCACGGATTGCTGCTTCTGCGCCAAAGTGATTCCTGAGACGAACAGCATCGCCAGCAACACCAGCGACGTGCCCCGCCAGTTATCTGGCATAAGTGTATCCTCCAAGGGCGCCTTAGATGTGAATCTGAAGTCACATCACCAATTCTTCGCCTGCGCTGCTCGATCGAGTGAAAAGACTTTTCCACCACTAGCGGCGGGGCAACAATGACGATTACGTTAAACATCCTATGGAACGGTTCAACTGTCAAAAGTGATGGTCCCGCCGACAAATTCGGGAGATGCGCCCTTGCGGCGATGAGTGATGCGTGCAGCCCACTCGAATAGTCGGAAGCTGTTCGCTCAGTGACTATTGCCGCGCGGGGCTGGTATTTTTGCCAGTTCATGTCACCCTCATCTGGCTGCAGCATTGGAGCATATTTTTTCTCGTGCTAGCGAAAGGACGATCGTTAGCAGGTACGACTTGTCGAGATGTGCGTATGAAATGCCAAAGATGGGCGCTCCCGCTTGTTTTCGGATACTTGCTTTCCAGCATGCCAATGCTAGTAGCGCAGGTAGACGATACCAACACCCCGCAAGCTCACGAGGTTCGAGGGGCGAAACACACTGGCGGCAAAGATGACATACAAGCTATCGGCAACCGTAAGATGGGAGGAAGGGGCCTGGGCAACTGGTATTCGCTGCAACACGAAATAAGTGTTGGCCAGGGGTACTCTCAGGCGGTAGAACACAGCGTAAAACTGGTTGGGGATCCGGTGGTCACAGAGTACGTGAATCGAATTGGACAAAATCTGGTTCGTCATTCCGATGCTAAAGTGCCTTTCACAATTAAAGTTATCGACTCCGACGAGATCAACGCTTTCGCTCTTCCGGGCGGCTTCTTGTACGTGAGCAGCGGTCTCCTTCTAGCCGCACAAAACGAAGCGGAACTGGCCGGAGTTATGGCACACGAGATTGCCCACGTCGCCGCCAGGCACGCCACCAGACAGATGACTCGTTCGCAAATGTTGAACTTAGCATCTATTCCTTTGATCTTTGTCGGCGGTGGCATAGGCGTTGCGGTGCGGGAGGCAGCTGGGCTTGCGGCACCGCTGGCCTTAACTAAGTTTTCAAGAGGTTTTGAGGCAGAGGCTGATTACCTTGGAGTGCAATACCTGTACAAAGATGGACACGATCCTCAGGCGTTCATCGCGTTCTTTGAGCGGGTTCAGGCGCAAGAGAAGCAGAACCCCGGATTTATCACCAAAGCCTTCTCCAACCACCCACAAACCACCGATCGCATAAGAAAAACACGACTGGAGATCACGAGAATACTTCCCGCGCGAGAGACTTATGTCGTATCCACTTCGGAGTTTGACGACGTGAAATCACGCCTGACCGCCATGGAGAGCCGGCGACGGTCAACTGAAGGGGGGACAAATCGCCCAACTTTGCGACGCAAAACTGCCGATGATGGTGAATCCAACGACGATTATCGCCCAACGTTAAAGCGGCGCCCTAATTGATACAGGCGGCATGAAATAGCATATCTCATTATTCCCCAGGGTAGGTGTGTGCAAAAACTGTCAGGGTTTATGGCCTTACCACCGCGAAGCTACCGCCAGACTGGCCTGTGTGAGTCCAGAATGTAAAGTGCAACGCGCCTCCTGCTCGTTCACTTCTGGCCTCGTCTCTATGCTTGCGCGTTGTAGCGGATTCTTCATCGGTTTCATTTCTAATCCGGGCGGCACCATAAGTGTCAGCGGCACGTTACTACTATTGTGCAACTCGGGTTTATCCAGAAAACAACTGGCTCCACAGATACCTTCACAGCAGTCACATTCGTGAATCCGGGAACCGCCATCACATCAACTTCTGTGGAGACCGGTGCAGCCATTTTCCCGATGAATCACTTTGTACAGGCGGATTGCAACACGGAAGTCTCTTGTTCAGCGTTGCTAGTGGTGGTGATCAGTCCATGAATGCCTCAGTGTTCCATGCAAATGTGCCACATTTCCGCGCCACTAGCAGCGTTCGATCCGAGGGCAAACATTATAACGAGACGAACCTATTCATACTGCTAGTTTTTTCGTTGAGGCAGCTCAGAAGATAATTCTGTTTCGACGACAATGGTCGTGATCAGAGAGATGTCATGGTTACTAAATGTGCGAATCCGTTATGTGATAGTTCTTTCGTTTATCTGCGGGGCGGACGTCTCTACCTGATTGAGCGGCCCCTGTTCAAAGCGGCGCCAGATTCAGAATTTCAAAGGAGCTGCCCGAGGACCGAGTACTTTTGGCTGTGCGAACGATGCGCTGCGACAATGACGATCACTTCGGATCGGGAAGGCCACGCGGTAATAGCGTCGCGCTTTCAGTCAGCTTGACTCTGTTGGGAATAGCAGTGCCAGGTTATGACAGCACATCTTACGTTTGACTCCGAGCGTTCGCGATCAGCAGGTAGTTACCACTCCTCGTCATAGAACTGTCAATTTTGGCAGTCGTATCCTGCCTAGCGGTGAGTGATTATCGGTTGAAAGGTTTCGCCACAATGCGAGCCTGGTCGGAGAAACGCTCTGCTCAAAGCGGCAGCTTCAGAAGAGCAGCGTGACAACACTGAGCTGAGCCCAGAGAATCCGGAAGCGCGGAGGAATTGCAATGAAACTCACCGCAGTTTATGCCGGACGTTGTGTGCAGGTTGCTCGCATCTGTTTGGCGCGACCGGGGAAGGCCCGTTGCGGTCAATAGGGAGGTACAGTGACCATAAAATCGAGAACCTCTCGATCAACGCACATCATGCGAGATGTCTCGGCTATCATTTGCGCGATAGTGCTTGTCCCGGGAGACATGAGTTTGTTGGCAGGGCAAGTGCCCACCCCGGCAGCCGACGAAGAGGCGGCGAGAATCCCGAACGATCAATTGGATTCCCTTGTGGCACCGATCGCGCTCTATCCAGATCCACTCTTGAGCCAAACTCTCGTGGCTTCCACTTATCCTCTGCAGATTATCCAGCTCCAGCAGTGGTTGGAGAAGAACAAGAATCTCAAAGACCAGGCCCTAGCGGACGCCGTGAAAAAGCAGGATTGGGATCCAAGCATCCAGGCCATGGCAGCGCTTCCGGATGTGGTCGAACAAATGGCCGACAACATCAAGTGGACGACGGATCTGGGCAACGCTTTTCTGGCGCAGCAGAGCGATGTCATGGACGCGGTACAACAGATGCGCAAGAAGGCCAAGGACGCGGGGAACTTGAAATCAAGTGAGCAGCAGAAAGTGGAAACCCAGCTGGTCGAAAGCAAGCAGGTCATCGTGATCCAGCAGGCCAGTCCGGAAGTTGTTTATGTTCCCAGTTATAACCCGACCGTGGTGTACGGCGCACCAGCTTATCCGTATCCGCCTATTGCTTATCCGCCCCCCGGTTATTACGCCGCGGGGATGGCGATTTCGTTTGGCATCGGCGTCGCAATGGGAGCGGCTTGGGGTGGCGGATGGGGCTACAACAGCGGGTGGGGCGGCAACAACAATATCAACATCAATAACAACAACAACTTCGTAAGAAACTCCAACAGACAGAACGTCGCGAATCGGCCGGCTGGCGGCAACAGTAACTGGCAACATAATCCGCAGCACCGCGGAGGAGCTCCTTACTCGAACAGAGCAACGGCAAACAAATATAGTGGCTCAGCTCGCGGAGATTCCATGGCCACGCGCCAGGACAGGGCGCGCCAGAACCAGGGTCAGCGTGGGGGCCGGCAGCAGGCAAGCGCTCGCGACCGCGGTGCTGGCGGCAGAGACGTCGGTAACCCTGGCGCGGGAGCTGGCAATATGAGTTCGAATCGAGGCGGCGGAGACCGCGTCGGCAATCGGAGCGTTTCTAGTGGCGGTGGCTCCCGTAACTCCAGCGCCTTTGCTGGCGGAGGTGGGCTTAATGGAAGCAGCGCACGAAGCAGCAGTGCACGTGGCTCATCCAGCATGGGAGGTTCCGGTGGTGGCATGAGAAGAGGTGGAGGCGGTGGACGGCGGCGGTGAGCAATCCGCTTACGGGGAAAAACATATGAGATCAAAAACAGCTAACATCGTTGGACGCAGCACTCTGGTCGTGCTGTTGCTCACCACCTTCTCCTATGTCATCGCTGCCACTATGCACACCCAGTCACAATCCGCAAAACAAGCATCCGTGACGTCGCCTGACGTACAGAAGTCGTTTGCAACGCCTCAACAGGCTGCCGAGGCATTGATCCAGGCAGCGGCAAATTATGATGTTCCTGCCTTGCTGGAAATCTTCGGTCCGGATGGCAAAGATTTTGTTTCCTCGGCAGACCCGGTGCAGGATAAGAAATATGCTGTGGCATTTGCCGCAAAGGCTCGTGAAAAGAATTTGGTGACCATAGAAAGTCGGGCCCGCGCCATCGTTTTAGTTGGCAATGATGGCTGGCCGCTTCCGATTCCGATAATAAAGAAAGGCAGAAAGTGGTATTTCGATTCCCAAAAAGGCCGCGATGAGATTCTCTTGCGGCGCATCGGAGCCAATGAACTGGATGCAATCCAAATTTGCCGTGGCTTTGTTGAGGCGCAGAAAGAATATGCCTCCGAGGTTCACGACAACTCCGGAGTCAATCAGTACGCGCAAAGGATCATCAGCACTCCAGGGAAGCGCGATGGTCTGTACTGGCAGAACGAAGATGGTACGCCGGGGGGGCCGATCAGCGAGGCTATTGCCCGAGCCATCGAGGAAGGTTACTCACCCAGCAGACCGTCTGGATACCATGGCTACTACTTCAAGGTTTTAAAGCGGCAGGGCCCTGCAGCGCCGTTAGGACAACTTGATTACGTAATCGAGGGAGTGATGATCGGTGGTTTCGCACTGGTTGCGGTACCGGCTGAATATCGCGTCACGGGAGTCAAGACTTTTACGGTCAGCTACGACGGAATCGTCTACGAAAAGGACTTGGGGCCTGATTCACTCAGCATCGTCAAGAACATGGATCGATACAACCCGAACAAGACTTGGCATCGCACCGAAGACGAATGGGCGAATGCTTCGCCTGCCAGGGATTGAGACATTGAGAAATGAAACCAGGAACGGCATGGCTCAGGGCATTGCAAGTTCTCTGCCTCACACTTGAGCGATTATTTTGACGTGTCCTGCTGGATTGTCGCCCACTCGTAGAAGACACTGAGCTGCCGCTGTATAAGATTTAGAGAGAGACCGATGCAATGTGTTATGGTTTACACTTTCAGGCGTCGGCGACCTGCAATCCAAAAATACCCTGGAAGTGCCCGCAAAATTCAATGGGAACATCACCACAGACTGGACAGACTGGTTCAGTTACGGGCTTTGGAGAATGGATGGAAATAAATGAGTTGCACACCTCACACCGCCACAGCGTAGCCTGCAACAGTGGAGTTGTGGCACCGTAATTCGAAGCCCTCACATTTGGTTTCATAAATTACCTGCGTTCCGACGCGCCACGGTGAATTATCAGCTCCTTTGCCATTTTTAGAACTGTCAGTTGTTACAGGACCGGGTAATCGCGCCTCGCGCCGAGACTGATCAATCAAGGCTTTCACCTGAATCTTTTTCACCAAGATGACTCGATCCCTGCCACAGGTCCCGTCTGTGTCGAGAGCACGCCGATTTCGTTAGCTTGTAATGTCCAGCAATCGGACTACGGCTCACTATAGGGACCAGGCAATCCTAGCAGAGGGAAGGATTCCGGCCTGAGCCAGATGTTGGGCCTGTAACGACTGACAGTTTCCTTCTGGTCCAGCACTTCTGTAGTGTGGCTCACGTATGCGTGTGTTTAGCCGGAATCTCTGTGACCGTTACGCTGACTAAGCTTCAGATTGTGCTGTTAGCCGCGGTAGCATTTCTGCCATCCCGCGCCTCCGCACAGAAAGTCCAAGTGGGATATGACAAAGGTGTGGACTTCTCCAATCTTACGACCTACACGTGGTCTGAGCCCGCAACTCCACCCACAAGAGCCCTTCTTTACCAGAGCATTGTCGGCTTGATCGACTACGAACTGAAAGCCAAAGGACTTTTAAGGACCGACAACAAGAGCGATCTCATCCTTATTCCTGCTGGCGGAATGGACTTTGGACTCAACATAGCCGCGGGTACCCCGATTATGCCTACGTTTGGCGGCCCCGCTACAATTGATGCCACCATGTGGACCGGGGCCGCTGGGACGTTGACCCTCATGGCGCCATATGCTCCAAGA
>Ga0209469_1001370_pt1 | contig 13244 bp, 10 predicted proteins | sample GraSoiAngelo_123_FD_185880 | JGI IMG/M metagenome (GOLD analysis project Ga0209469, IMG submission 185880) | Grasslands soil microbial communities from the Angelo Coastal Reserve, California, USA - 14_0927_02_40cm (SPAdes) (version 2) | ecosystem: Environmental > Terrestrial > Soil > Grasslands ... | reverse complement strand
CCCGCCTAGGAACGCAAGGACACCGACGATGACTGCCATCGCGAACAGCGCTGTCCACATCGCCGCCAGCTTTTCGAGCGCGACACGGACGCGGCCGCGCGGCACCGACAGCAGCATGTCGAGCGACGATCGATCTTCCTCACCGCGCAGCATCCGACTGGCCGCCAGGAGCGGCCAGATGCCGATGAGGAAGATGAAGATGCCGATCTTGAAAGTCGCGTAGCCGCCGACGGTGTCGGCCGCAATCGCGTCCGCATTCCATACAAAGGTCTGGGCAAGGCTCACCAGGGCAGCCCGCGCCTCTGGAGTCCTCACGAGCTCGCTGACGCTTGCCATCGGAGAAACGATGACCAGGCCCATGCCGATGCCCCACCCGAGGATGGGGACGCGGTAGTCGCGAAGCGTCTTGAGGTAGATGCTCCTAAGCCACACCGGCGGCCTCCTTCGGGGCTTCACCATCACGCTCGTAGTAGCGAAGGAAGACATCCTCGAGACTCGGCTCGTAACTCGTCAGCGAGACGACCGGATACTGCGCCGCGGCCTTGATGACGGCGTCCGCCGCGCCTTGCATCGCCAGCCGCACCGCCGAGCCGTCGCGCAGAGTCTCGACGTCGGTCACGCCGTCGAGCTTCGTGAAAGCGTCGACCGGTATCGGGTGCGCGAACGAGATCGTGATCTCGTAGCGCTTGATGTCCTTCAGCTCCGCCACGTCGCCAATGCGGACAAGGTGGCCCTCGCGAATGATTCCGACCCGTGTGCAGGTCTTCTCGACCTCGCTCAAGACGTGGGACGACAGGAACACGGTATGCCCTTCTTCTCGCGCCTCTTTGACCATGCCGTCGAACTCCTGCTGATTCAAAGGATCGAGTCCGCTCGTCGGCTCATCGAGGATGAGGACACGGGGCCGGTGCATGAAAGCCTGGATGAGGACCACCTTCCGCTTGTTGCCCGTCGAGTACTGGCGAAACTTGCGGCTGGTGTCGAGGTCGAGCCGCTCGATCAGCGTCTTTAGATACGCCTGGTCAACGCCGCCGCGGAGGTTCGCGAAGTATTCGAGAAGCTGGCCGCCGGTGAGGTTCGGATCTAGTGAGGGCTCACCAGGCACGTAGCCGAGCAGTCGCTTGACCTCGAGCGACCGGTCCCAAGAGTCGAGGCCCGCGATCCGGGCCGTCCCGGAATCGGCGCGGAGCAACGCCATGAGGACGCGGATGGTGGTCGTCTTGCCCGCGCCGTTGGGCCCGAGAAAGCCGAACACCTCACCTTCGCCGACCTGGAACGAGACATCGATGATGCCCCGCTTGCCGCCGTAGCTTTTGGTCAAGCCCTCCACTTCAATGATCGATGCGGTCATTTGCTTTGCCTCCTACGCCTCCAGCGGTCGAGGATTCCCGTGCTCTCTCGGAGCCAGAACTCATGTACCTCAACCATTTCCTTCATCCGCCGCCTGGCCTTGCCCGGGCCAAGATGGGACTGCGCACGCTTCATCGCGTTCAGCGAATCCCTCACCCGCGCAAACGTTCCCGTGAACGTCGATTCCATCTCATCGGTCGCCTCATAAAGAACACGCTTGCTTCCAGGGGTGCCGAGCCGGTGCACGACGCCGACCCGCTCGAGGTCACGCGCCGCGACGCTGGCGCCGCTCTTGCTGATCCCCAGCGCGATCGCGATCTCGTCGAGGCTGAGCGGGCCGTCGCTCGCGAGCAGCAGTCCAAAGACGCGCCCAATGCTCAGCGCAAGCCCGTACCTCGCGTAGAGACGGCCGATGTCATCGGCGATCTGAAGCTGCCCATCGACGGGCGATGCTGTTCTCTTCTTGTTCTCTATATTCAGCACATACTGAATATAGCAAATATCCAGGCTGTGGCGTCAGGCCGCCCAGCGCATTCCTGGCCCGCGGACCCGTTTTGGAATCACCCGGTCAGGCGGAATGAACTTGACCCCTTCGCCCGCCCTGACCACCTGCAAGCAAAGCGTTAACAGCCGCCAATTTATTCAATCCGGCTTCCCAGACCCACCCGACGCGCTCTTCCCAGTCTTCGTCAACCAACCTTCAAGGCCCCGCGGCGACCCAACACCCAGCCCAACCATCCCGCCCATACCAGTGAGACCCCCGCCCCCAACGCAATCAGGATTGAGCCCACAGCATCAGGAAAAGGAATCCCCAGATCCCGCACCACCAGGCTCGCCAACCCAAGCCAATAGGCGACCGCGAGTGCGATGCTCAGCCAGGCGAGCGGGCGCGTCAAGGACCCCTGGAGCAGGGCACTCCGCCCCGTCCAGTACGTCCCCAGGCTCGCAAACAACAGGAACCCCCGCTGGATCCCGTTGATCGCGCCTGACCAGATGCTCGACGAGGCCCCCACCACGTTGAGCTGCTCGGGCGTGGCGCCGGCGGTGTCACGCACAACGGCCTGCGCCGACCCGAGCTGGACAAGCATCCAGAGCACGCCCACGATCGCAGCCGCCAGAAACGACATGTACATCAGCTCCGCGCGGAGGTCCCGCCCGAAAAACTCGCGAAGTGCGAGGCCCAGCGGCGCAAGGCTTATGAACGCAGCGATGAACAGCAGGAACGAGACGTAAAGCTCGGGCCAGATGCTTCGCACATAGTCGTAATGCCTTGCCAGGCCGGGTTCCGTCGGCGGGATGCCGACACCGACAACCGTGACCAGGACTCCGCCCGCGACGACCAGGCCACCGAAAAGCCAGGCGGACGTCCGGCCGAGGCGACCCCAGGCAAGCTCTTTCACTCCGAATGAAGCACCTCTACGACGTTGGTCCGCGCCGCCCACCTGGCAGGGATCAGAGCCGCGGCAACAGCGACGGTCACAACCATCAGCAAGATGCCGGCCAGCTCCGTCGGGTTGAGCGCTGCGTAGCCCGAAGGCGGCGTGTCGTTGCCCGCCGAGCTGTTGACCACGTCTAGAAGGAGCCTGTTCAACACCACACCCAGGGGCGTGGCGAGCAGCCCCCCGATCACGGCAAGCAGCCCGGCCGAAGCGGCGACCATGACCAGGACCTGGCGCGGGCTCATCCCTACCGCCTTCAAGGTGGCGGTGTCTCGCATCCGCTCGCGTGTGTTGAGGAGCAGCGTGTTGAAGACCCCGCCCGCGGCGATCAACGCGATGACGATCGCGATGAGCACCAGCACCGAGTCGATTATCTTCACTGGCGCGATGAGCCCCGTGTTGTTCGGCTGGACGTCGATGAAGTCCGGCTCGGCGGCGGCAACCCGACGCATGTATTCGCCGACGTTTGCGCTCGGCGTAAGGGTTATGTAGTAGACGACGGGACTCGACTCGGGACTGAACTCGGCGTAAGTCGACCAATCCGTGAACAGCTCATGACCGAGATTCGATACGTCATAGACCTCACCAACGACCCGCAGCCGAAGCGGCCGGCCGTTGGCCATCCCGGTGAAGGTGTCGCCGATGGAGAGGTGCGCGTCGCGGAGCAGCGCCTTTTCAGCCAGAACCTCGCCCGGGCCGTCAAACCAGCGGCCGGCGACCAGCAGATAGCCCAGGTGCCACGAGTCTCCCCGGAACACTCGGGTGTTCACCGGATTACTGATTCCGGGGACATCGATATTGACCCCACTCAGTCCCACGACGCGCGTCGTCTCGGGCTGGGCGGTCAGGATCCGCATCACATCCGAGTCAGGAAAACCGTCATTACGCGTGACGATCACCTGCATGTTGCCTGCGGAGGTCTCACTGTCGTTGATCTTCTGGAAGCTGCGCGGCATGCCGATGGCTACCGCCACCGTCGCCGCGCCCAGCAGGATGGCAAGCACTGTGAGGCCACTGCGCAGCGGGCGGGCAAACGCCTCGCCGACGCCGAGCACGATGGGCTGCGGAAGCCGAAGCCGGTTGGCAGCCAGGCGCAAGAAGCGTCCGCTGGCGCCCCGCGGCGCGGTGGCCGTGGTCAGCACCACGATTGGCTTCAAAAACCCGGCTCGTATGGCAGGCAGCGCGGCGGCAAGGCCGGTGAGGACCAGGGCACCCGCCAGGGCAAGCAGGCCCATTCCGATGGAAAAGCTGGGTTCGTACGCAAGGCCAAGTGCGTGCGAGCTGTTCGCCAGTAGAGGCTGGGTGGCGACCGCGCCCACTGGAATGCCGATCAGGCAGGCGAGCAGCGTGGGCGCCTGGATCTGCAACACCAGCACAGCCACCACGTCACGCGGCGCAAAGCCGATCGCCTTCATGATCCCGATCTCGCGATACGAGGAAACGACAATTCCAGTCACCAGGTTGGCCACGATGGCGGCGGTGGCCGCGAGCGCGAAGACGCTGAACGCGACCAGCACGCTGGTGAGGATCTGGTTGGTGATGTTGAAGATGCTTGCGATCAGCAGGAAGTTGGTCGCCCCGGCGACGCTTCCCGCCGGCAAGCCAGCTCTGAGCTGAGCCACGTAGCCGGCCAGCTGTGCCGCGCTGGGGTCGGTCGCGAAGCGGTAGTCCATCTTGTAGAAGGCCGAGTGCGGCGTCGAAGGGGTGAGGGTGGGGATCGCCGCACTCGGGACCCAGGCATGCTGGCTGCTGAGGTCGGCGCTCCCTTCGTCGATATCGACGAGCTCTGCCGCCACGGTCAGGACGGGCCTCTGCGGCACACTGACCACCTTCAGCCGGTCGCCGATCGAAATGTTGTTGAGCTCGGCGAAGGATCGCGTGAGCGCGATCTCGTCATTAGAGGTGGGCCAGTGCCCCGCCGTGATCCTCAGCACCTCGACATCGCCCGCGGGGTTGTCGCGGCCGAACGTGTCGAGCGAGAACTTCCGGCTTCCATGCTGAAACTCGATCGTTGTCGATGGGTACGGTCCTCCGAAGGACGACGCGCCGATGAGCGAAGGCGTCGCGGCGAGTGCCTGCCGCGAGGTCGCACCGTCGTAATAAACCTGGAGATGCGCGCCCTTCTGCGCCGCGAACGCTGTCCGATACGGGTCGCTCGTCTGCGTCATCAGGGTCAGGGCCATCATTCCGGTGCCGACGGCCAAAAGCACCGTGAGGAAAATCACAGCCGCCTGGAGCCGCCGCCTGCGCAGATCGGCCCATGCCTTGATGAAGATCGCGTTCATCGAGCCGTCTCCTCGCCTCGCACGCGAATCACGTCCGCCGGCTTGCGCTCAGCCGTCTCGAGCCGCGCGTCGTCGACCACCCGGCCGTCCATGATGCTGATCACGCGGGCGGCGTAGCGCGTGGCGAGCTTTGGGTCGTGGGTGACGAGGACGATGGTCTGGCCCTGCTGATGAAGCTGAGCCAGCAGCTCCATGACCTGGTCGCCGCTCTTCGTGTCCAGCGCGCCGGTCGGCTCGTCGGCCAGGAGGAGATCTGGTTGGTTGATCAGAGCGCGCGCGATGGCGACCCGCTGCTGTTGACCACCGCTCAGCTTGGCCGGATACCGATGGGCAATGTCATCGATGCCCAACCGCGATAGGAGCTTGCGGCCGGCGGCCTCGACGCTGGTCCGGCTCTTGAGCTGCGCCGGAATGAGCACGTTCTCGAGGGCGGTCAGGTTCGGCAGCAGGTGGAAGAACTGGAACACGAAACCGACGCGATCGCGACGGAAGCGGGCGAGCCCCGCCTCCCGGACGACGGCCGGTCGAGTCCCGCGACGAGGTTGAGCAGGGTCGATTTTCCGCTGCCGGACGGCCCCATGATGGCGCTGAACTCACCCCGGTCGATGCTCAGCGAGACGCCGTTGAGTGCGCCGGTGACGCCTCCCTGGTATACCTTCGTGATGTCGGTTAGCCGCACGAGCTCGCTCATTCGGTCACCGTCCTCCCACCAAGGCTTCGCTCCGACAGCTCGTCTATCCATTTGATGTCAGCCTCCGTGTGAAGTAGGGCGCCGCGGACCAGCCGCGCCAGGTCGTTGCGTCCGTCTCTCTTCGCTCGGTCCTCGAGCTGGTTCAGGTCTCGCAGCAGCTGGAGATAGGCGCGCTTTTGTCGCGCGAGCAGCGGCCCGAGATCGCCGTTGGCCAGCCGCGCGGCGAGGAGCAGCTTCACGTAGATCTCCTCATGCAGGCGCTGCGGGCCAAGGTCAGGCTCGGCGAGCCAAGCGTCCAGCGCTTCGCGGCCCGAGGCGGAAAGCTCGTAGAGGAGCTTGCCGCGGTCACCCCGGCGACCCAGCGGGCGGACCAGCCCGTCGCGCTCGAGGCGCTGGAGCGTCGTGTAAACCTGGCCGATATTGACTTCCCAGGTACCCCCGAGCAGCGCTTCAAAACGGTTTTTCACCTCATATCCGTGGAGCGGCTCCTCGGCGAGGAGTCCCAGCACCCCGTACCTAAGCGACATTATCCATACTCAGTATGCATTAAGAGTATGCATCGGAGCCAGCGGCAGTGTCAAGACCTCTTTTTTCGACTCGCGCGGGTCTACCTTTGGCCCGCCAGGTACCCCTCGTACCAGACCTGGAACGCGAACAGCGTCCAGAGCTGCTTGCGGTTGTCACGCCGCCCGGCAAGGTGATCGTCAATCAACCCCCCGACCGCCCGCACGTCGAACAATCCCTGCCGACCGATGCGCTCCGGTGCCAGCACCGACAACATCTGCTCCCTGAGCGGCCCCCGAAACCACTCCGCGACCGGGATGCCGAACCCCTTCTTCGGGCGGCTGAGGATCCGCCCCGGCAGGATGCCGCGCATCGCCCGCTTCAACAGGTACTTGGAGCGCAAGCCGCGCAGCTTGAGGTCGAGCGGGAGGCTGGTCGCATAAGCGACGAGATCGTTGTTCAGCAGCGGCACCCGACCTTCGAGCGACGCCCTCATCGATGCCCGATCCAGCTTGACGAGGATGTCGTTCTCGAGATAGAGCCGCATATCCATCATCAGGACCTGGTTGATCGGGTCATACGAGCCGTGCTCGTCAGGCGATCCGCCGCCATTGGCCGCGGTGATTTCCTCGCGCACGCTGCGCGAAAGCAAAGCGGTCCGATCCTCTGACGCAAACGATCCCATCCAGCGCTGATGCCTCTCGGCGACCGGTTGGTCCGCTCCGCTCACGAAGCGTTTGGCCCGAAAGTCGAAGCTGAGGTTGCCCCGCGATACTGGCAGGCGCCTGACCAATGGCTCGACCAGTCCGCGCCGCAGCATCCGTGGCGCACGCAGGTAATAGCCAGCGAGCCTGTGCGCCTGAAGGGTTGGGTAACCCGCGAACAATTCGTCGCCTCCGTCGCCGCCCAGCGCCACCTTCACGTGCTGGCGCGTGAAGACCGAAAGAAGGTACGTCGGGATGATGGACGCGTCCCCCAGCGGTTCGTCGAGCAGCTCGGGCAGCTTTGGAATGAGTCCGAGCAGCATCGCGGGCTCCAGCGTCAGCTCGTGGTGGTCGGTGCCAAGATGTCTCGCCACCACCCGCGCATGCGCGGCCTCGTCGAATGAGGGCTCCGCGAAACCCACCGAAAAGCTCTTCACGTCGCCGCCGAGCTCGGTCATCATCGCGGTCACGACGCTCGAGTCGATGCCGCCTGAAAGGAACACCCCCAGTGGAACGTCGCTGATGAGCTCCTTGCGCACAGACTCACGAAGCACGGTGCGCAGCTCTGCGCATTCCTCGTCGAGGTTGCGGTCGCGCTGTTTGCCATCGACATTGAGCTCCGCGGCCCAGTAGCGGCGAAGCCGCGGCCTCTGTTCGGCCAGCGACCAGGTGAGGGTGTGGCCTGGACGCAGCTTGTCGATACCGCGGACGATGCTGCGCGGCGATGGCACAAACTCGTGGGCGAGGTATTCGTCGAGCGCCACGGGGTCGACGCCTTTGCGCAGGGCCGGATCTCGGAGCAGCGCCTTGAGCTCCGACGCGAAGACGAGGCGGCCGGATTCGACAGCATAGTGCAGGGGTTTGATGCCGACCCGATCGCGGGCGAGAACAACGAGTGAGCGGCGCCGGTCGAGCAGAGCAAACGCGAACATGCCGTTCAAGCGCTCGACCATCTGCTCGCCCCACTCCTCATAACCGTGGACCAGCACCTCAGTGTCCGACTGCGTCGCAAAGGCGTGACCGGCGGCGATCAGCTGCCGGCGAAGCTCCAGGTGGTTGTAGATCTCGCCGTTCTGGACCACCCATACCGTCGAGTCTTCGTTGTGCATCGGCTGGTGTCCGCCCGCGAGGTCGATGATCGAGAGCCGGCGCATGCCGAGGGTGACGCCATCGAGGTGCACGCCCCCTTCGTCGTCAGGTCCTCTATGCACCATGGCCGCGCACATCCGACGGATGAGGTCACGACCATCCGCAGGATCCCCGCCCGCCACGCCGCAGATTCCGCACATTAGCGGTGGTGAGTCACCTGGCTCGGACGGCGGGTCTCCCGTTCGTCGCCGGTTGCCGGTGAGGGTTTTTCTCGATGACCTCGCGGACCACGTACGTCGGTTTCGACTGTGACTCGTGGTAGGTCCGGACCGAGAGCTCCGCCAGCAAGCCCATGAGGATGAACTGGACGCCGATGATGACAAGGACGACTGACAGCAGGAGAAGCGGGTTGTTATGGGCATAGGGGTAAGGCGGAAGCAGCTTCTGGACGAGCACGATCACCGCCAGCACCAACGCGAGCACCCACAGCCAGAAACCGGCAAATCCGAAGAAGTAGATGGGTTTGGTGGAGTAGCTCCCCAGAAGCTTGACCGTGATCAGGTCGAGCATGACTCGCGACGTGCGCGACAGCGAGTACTTCGACTTCCCGTACGTGCGGGGGCGGTGATTGACTGGAAGCTCGGTGATGCGCGCCCCGACCATAGCCGCGAAGACCGGGATGAACCGGTGCATCTCGCCATACAGCCGCACGTCCTGGATGACCTCGCGACGATAGGCCTTCAGCGTGCATCCGAAGTCGCTCAGTGAAACCCCGGTCACGCGACCGATGACCCAGTTCGCGACCTTCGAAGGGATGACGCGAGTGGCGTCGTCATGCCTGTCGCGGCGCCAGCCGCTCACGACGTCATAGCCCTCGTCGATCTTCTCGAGGAGGTGAGGGATGTCGTGCGGGTCATTCTGCAGGTCGCCGTCGAGGAAAACGAGGACCGCGCCGCGGCTGTAATCGATGCCCGCCTGCACGGCGGCTGTCTGGCCGAAGTTGCGGCGGAAGCTCACCACACGCACCCGCGCATCCCGTGATGCAAGCTGGCCCAAGCGCTCGGTGCTGCCGTCGCGACTGCCATCGTCGATGTACAGCACCTCGAAGGATGTGCCCAGGGCCTCGAGCACGCCCATCAGCTCGCGATGAAGTGGATCGACACTATCGACTTCGTTGTAGACGAGAACGATCACCGAGACGTGCGGGGTATCGGCGGCCGCCTGACGGGCCATCAGGCGGATTATCCCTTGATAAGCTCGGCTGGCGATGAGTGTGGATGCCCTTCAAATCGGAGGGGCGCAGCGAACGAAGTCGGCCGCGGAGGCGTGGTGGGTGTTCCCGGCCGTGCCGCTGCTGGCCGCCGCGGTCGCTTTCGCGTGGACGCTTCATGGCGACCTGCAGCGGCATGACCAGCGAGGCCTGGGACCTCGCGTACGACCAGCAGGTGATCTGGAACATCTCCCAAGGCCAGGGGTTTTACTCGAGCTTCGCCCGTGCGAACTTCCTCGGCATCCACCTCGAGCCGATCTTCGTCGTGCTGGCCGCGGTCGAGAAACTCTGGCCGAGTCCCACGGTCCTCCTCATCTTTTCGTCCGCCGGGCTGGCGGCCACGGCTCCCGCCGCCTACCTCTTCTTCCGGGCCATTCTCCCGGCCGAGCGGGTCGAGTCCCCATGGCTGGCGGTCGCACTGTCGGCGCCGATCCCTTTCTGGGCCGCGCTCCAGGAAGCCGCACGCGACTTCTTCCATCCCGAGAACATGGCGCTCAGCTTCGCCCTGCTCGCCGCCTGGGCCGGGATCCGCGGCCGGCGCGTCGCGATGTGGTCCTTCTGCGTGTTGGATCTCAGCTGTAAGGAGGACCAGGTCTATACCGTCGCCATGATCGCCATCCTTATGTCGGCCTACGGTGCCCCGGCGGTCAAGAAGCACTGGCGCTTCGTGCTCTATCTGGCGGTCGCATGGTTGCTGATCGGCACCGGCATCGTGCAGCAGCATTTCCGCAACGCGGGCTACTCCGACTTCATCTATTACCTATGGTTGCTGGGCCTGGATCCAGCCAACCCGGTCTCGCCCCTGGCCATCGCGGAGCAGCTGGTGCGACCACAGGCGCTGTCCATGCTCGCGGCGATCATCGCGTCGATGTTCGCCCTGCCGCTGCTCGCGCCGCGATGGCTGCTGCTCGCGATCCCGCCCTATCTGGCCAACGTGCTCAGCGCGCACAACCCGCAGAACGACCTGCACCTGCACTACGTCTTGCTTCTTTTGTTTCCGCTCATGGTCGCGGGCGGGCTGGGCGGGAGGAGGCTGTTGCTGCTGCGCTCGATCAAGCCGGCGGTGGCGCTGGCGGCGATGCTGCCCGCGCTGATCCTTGGTCTGGGCATGGGACGCTTTCCCCCAGCACTCCTCAGCCATCAAAACCTCTATTCGAGGCCCAACAGCGTCTCCCAGCTGGCGACGGCGACCTCAATGATCCCGCGCGACGCACCGGTGAATGCGGACGCGGGGCTGGCAGCGTGGCTCGCCAACCGTCACACGATCAACGACTTCCCCGACAAGCTCGACGCCAGCTGTTATGTGGTGATCGACCTCGATCTGTATGTGGGCCGAACGACAAACAGGATCAAGCGCCAGCAGGCCGCCGATGCGCTCGCGACCAGCGGCCGGCGGGTGCTTTACGATGACGGCCGATTCCAGGTCTGGAGCCCGGCCGGAGATTGACACTCCCGTACCCTTAGGGATCACCATGGCCGTGGCGGGATCTGTTCGGCAGCGCCTCGATCAGCTCTTTCAACAGCGGATCGTGATCTTCGACGGGTCGATGGGGGTCATGCTGCAACACAAAGGCCTCAGCGACGAGGAGTTTCGCGGCGAGCGTTTCCGCAACCATCCCAAGCCCCTGCGCAACAACTCAGACGTGCTTTGCCTGACGCAACCCAGGTTCATCGCGAATATCTCGAGGCGGGCGCGGACATCATCACCACCAACACCTTTACCGCGACGCGCGTGTCGCAGGCGGACTACGGCCTGGAGGGGTTCGCCTACGAGATGAACCTGGAAGGGGCGCGGCTTGCGCGTAAGGCAGCGGACGCCTATGAGAACCGTTTCGTCGCCGGCTCGCTCGGCCCAACCAACGTCACCCTGTCGCTTTCGCCCAAGGTCGACGACCCGTCGTATCGCGACGTCACGTTCGACCAGCTCAAAGACGGATACGCGGAGGCGGCGCGCGCGCTGCAAGAAGGCGGCGTCGACTTCCTGCTCATCGAGACCGTCTTTGACACGCTCAACGGCAAGGCCGCGATCGCCGCCGTAAAAGAGGCGGCGCCCGACCTGCCGCTCTTCGTGTCGGTGACCATCGTCGACCGCAGCGGACGCAACCTGTCGGGTCAGACGGTCGAAGCGTTCTGGACCTCGGTCGAGCACGCCGATCCCTTCGCGGCCGGCATCAACTGCTCGCTGGGGGCGACGGAGATGCGCCCGTACATCGCCGCGCTTTCGCGCGTGGCCCCCGTCTACGTCCACTGCTACCCGAATGCCGGCCTGCCCAACGCGTTCGGCGGGTACGACGAGGAGCCGCCGACCACCAGCCGTCTGCTCAAGGAGTTTGCCGAAGCCGGTTATCTCAACGCCGCGGGCGGATGCTGTGGCACCGGGCCGGAGCACATCCGCCAGATCCGCAAGGCACTCGAGGGCATCCCGCCGCGCGAGGTTCCCGAGCGCGTCGCACGCACGCAGTTCAGCGGCCTCGAGCCGTTCGAGATCGGCCCCGACTCTGGCTTTGTTGTGGTCGGCGAGCGCACCAACGTGACCGGTTCGTTGCGTTTCCGGCGCCTGATTGAGAGCGGCGACTTCACCGGCGCGGTGCAGGTCGCGCTGGACCAGGTCCGCGGCGGCGCCAATCTGCTCGACGTCAACATGGACGCGGACCTGCTCGATTCCGAGGCGGCGATGGTCCGCTTCCTCAACCTGATCGCGACCGAGCCCGAGATCGCCCGGCTTCCGATCATGGTCGACAGCTCCAAGTGGTCGGTGCTCGAGGCCGGGCTGAAATGCGTCCAGGGCAAGGGCGTGTGCAACTCGATCAGCCTCAAGGGGGGCGAAGAGCCGTTCCTCGAACAGGCTCGGCTGGTGCGGGAATACGGAGCCGCCGCCGTGGTCATGGCGTTTGACGAGGTCGGTCAGGCGGACACCTTCGAGCGCAAGGTCGAGATCTGCAGCCGCGCTTACAAGCTCCTCACCGAGAAGGCCGGCTTCGAGCCCGAGGACATCATCTTCGACCCCAACATCCTTCCTATCGCGACCGGGATCGAGGAGCACGCCTCGTACGCGAAGAATTTCATCGACGCGACGCGTGAGATCAAAAAGCGCTTTCCACGCGTGCGCGTCTCGGGCGGCGTCTCCAACCTCTCCTTCTCATTCCGCGGCAACGACCGCGTGCGCGAGGCGATCCATTCGGCGTTCCTCTACCACGCGATCAAGGCCGGGCTGGACATGGGCATCGTCAACGCCGGCCAGCTGGTTGTCTACGAGGACATTCCGAAGGACCTGCTCGAGCTGGTCGAAGACATCATCTTCGATCGCCGGCCGGACGCCACCGAGAGGCTGGTCGAGTTCGCGAAGTCCGTCACCGGCGCAGGCGCCAAGCGCGAGAAGGACCTGGCGTGGCGCGAGGGAACCATCGAAGAGCGGCTCGCTTACGCCGTGCTGCACGGAGAGGTTGAGTTCATCGAAGCCGACGCCGAGGAGGCGCGGCTGAAGCTGGGCAAGCCTCTGCTCGTCATCGAAGGTCCGCTGATGGACGGCATGAAGGTGGTCGGCGACCTCTTCGGCGCGGGCAAGATGTTCCTGCCCCAGGTGGTCAAGAGCGCGCGGGCGATGAAGCGCGCGGTCGCCTACCTCGAGCCTTTCATGCAAGCGGAGAAGGAGGCCTCGGGGAGCCAGCGCGTGCGCGGCAAGCTGGTGCTCGCGACCGTCAAGGGCGACGTGCACGATATCGGCAAGAACATCGTCGGCGTCGTGCTCGCGTGCAACAACTACGAGGTCCACGATCTCGGCGTGATGGTGCCGGTCGACAAGATCCTCGACACCGCGATCGAGCTGGGAGCCGACGTCGTCGGCCTGTCCGGACTCATCACGCCGTCGCTGGACGAGATGGTCGTGGTCGCCAAGGAGATGACGCGCCGGCA
>Ga0209469_1001358_pt1 | contig 13328 bp, 9 predicted proteins | sample GraSoiAngelo_123_FD_185880 | JGI IMG/M metagenome (GOLD analysis project Ga0209469, IMG submission 185880) | Grasslands soil microbial communities from the Angelo Coastal Reserve, California, USA - 14_0927_02_40cm (SPAdes) (version 2) | ecosystem: Environmental > Terrestrial > Soil > Grasslands ... | reverse complement strand
CGGCCTGGCACGCCAGGTCGTGCTGTCGCCCGTGGCCGGCGGGGTGAAGGTGTCGTGGCACCGCAGCGCGATCCACGTGAAGCCCAACGAAGGCTGGAAGCCCAACCGCGTGTACCACCTCGAGCTCCTGCCCGGCATCATCGACCTGCGGCGCAACGCGACCAAGCGGACGAAGATGATCGTGTTCTCGACCGGCCCCGCCGTGCCGACCGCCACGATCGCGGGGACGGCACTGCTGTGGGTCGAGCAGCGCCCCCTGGGACAGGCGGTGATCCGCGCGGCGCCCCTCCCGGACACCGTCGCGTACGTCACCGTGGCCGACTCGGCCGGCGACTTCCAGCTGAGCGACGTCCCGCCCGGGCGTTATCTGCTCCAGGCGATTCAGGACCAGAACAACAACCGGCGGGCCGACCGGCGCGAGGCGTACGACACGGTCACGGTCGCGCTGGACACGAGCGCGAGCGCGCTGCTGTGGGCCTTCGTGCACGACACCGTCGGCCCGCGGGTGAAGAGCGTCGATCCGGTGGACTCGGTGTCGTTCCGGTTGACCTTCACGGCAGCGCTCGATCCCCGACGGCCGGTGGACACCGCCCAAGTGCGCGTGTTCGCGCTCCCCGATACGACACCGTTCCCGGTGCGGACGCTGTACGGCGCCGCGCAGTACGACTCGATCCAGGCGCGCGCCCGCGCCGTCGCGGATTCGCTGCGGAAGGCCCGCGACACGACCGCCAAGCGCGATACGACGGGGCGGCGCGGAGCGGCAGCCCCCTCCGCAGCCGCCCAGCGGGCACCCGCCGCTCCGCGGGACACCGCGGCACGTGTCGATACGAGCCGAGTCCGCAAACTCCTCAAGCAGCGGCCTGTCCCATCCGACCGGCTGGTAGTGCAGACCGCGCGGCCGCTTGCGCCGGGTGGCAAGTACTTCGTCCGGATCCGCGGAGCGACGAACTTGAGCGGCGTGGCGGCGGACGCGCAGGGCGTGCTGGTGGTGCCCGTGGCCCGCGATACCAGCAAGGGGGCGGCGGGAGCGCGCAAACCGCCATGACCGATCCGCGTCGCCGGCTTCCCGCGGTCGAGGCCCTGCTCGCCGAACCCGACATCGCGGCGCTCGTCGCGGCGCACCCCCGCAGCGTCGTGGTGCGCGCGGTACGGGAGACGATCGAAGGAGCGCGCACCACCGGTGGCGCCGCGCCCGCCGAGGGCTGGGGCGCCGCCGTGCTCGCCCGTGTGCACCGGCTGGCGGCGCGGTCGCTCGAGCCCGTGATCAACGCGACGGGCGTGGTGCTGCATACGAACCTCGGCCGAGCGCCGCTCGCAGGGCCCGCGATCGCGGCGATGGCCCGCATCGCGGGATCGTACTCGAATCTCGAATATGATGTGACGCGAGGGACCCGTGGCTCACGCCACGGGCTATGTCGCGACCTGCTCGTGGAACTGACCGGGGCGCCGGACGCGCTCGTCGTGAACAACGCCGCGGGCGCGCTGCTTGTCGCGCTCTCCGCTCTGGCCCGGGACGGCGCGGCGATCGTGTCGCGCGGGGAGCTGATCGAGATCGGCGGCGCCTTCCGCATTCCCGATATCATGGCCCGGTCCGGCGCGAAGTTGGTGGAGGTGGGCACGACCAATCGCACGCACCGGAAGGACTACGAAGCCGCCCTCACCCCTGACGCCCGCCTCCTGCTGAAAGTCCACCGCTCGAACTTCCAGGTGACGGGCTTCACCACCGAGGTGCCCGCCACGGAGCTCGCCGAGCTGGCGCGTGCCCAGGGCGTTGCGAGTCTGTACGACCTGGGAAGCGGCCTGCTGCTCGATCTCGCGCCCTGGGGCTTGAGTGGGGAGCCCGGCGTGCGGGAGGGGCTGGCGAGCGGGGTCGACGCCGTCGTGTTCTCGGGCGACAAGCTGCTCGGCGGCCCGCAGGCAGGCATCCTGCTGGGCGCGCGCGCCGCGATCGACGCGTGCCGCAAAGACCCGCTGGCGCGCGCCGTGCGCTCGGACAAGTTCACGCTGGCGGCGCTTGAGGCGACGCTGGCGCTGTATCGGGACCCGGAACGGGCCCGCACGGAAATACCGGTGCTCAAGATGCTAACCGAAGACGTCACGCAAATACGTCGGCGAGCAGAGGCGTTGCAGAAAAACGTAGGCAAGATGGCGGACTTGATCGAAGGCGAATCCGAAGTCGGCGGCGGGTCGTTCCCCGGAGCAAAACTGCCGACGTGGCTCGTGCGGCTCACCCCCCGAGACCTGACACCTGACACCTTGTCCGCCCGGTTGCGGGATGGCGAGCCCCCGATTATCCCCCGCATCGCCGGCGACCACGTGTTGCTCGATCCTCGCACCATCTTCCCCGAGCAGCTCGAGACCGTGGCAGGGGCCGTGCGCGCCGCGCTCGATGCCTGACGGCCGCCGGGCGGTGTTCCTCGACCGTGACGGCACCATCGTGGACGACCCCTCTCCCGGCTTCCTGCACGAGCCGGGCCGGGTGCGGCTGCTCCCGCGCGCAGCCGAAGCGATCCACCGCCTCAACGAGGCGGGCTGGCTCGTCGTGACCGTGTCGAACCAGTCGGGGATCGCGCGCGGCCTGTACGACGAGGCCGCGTTCGCCGCGGTGCAGCGCCGGCTCGGCGAGCTGCTCGCGGCGCACGGCGCGCACCTCGACGCGACCTACTACTGTCCCCATCATCCGGAGATCACGGGGCCGTGCGAGTGCCGCAAGCCGGGGGTGAAGCTGTTCCGCGACGCGCAAACGGCGCTGGGCATCGACCTCGCGCGGTCGTACTGGGTCGGCGACCGCCTGAGCGACGTCGAGCCGGCGCGAACGCTCGGTGGGCGGGGGCTGCTCGTCGCCACGGGGCACGGGGCGGCGCATCGCGCCCAGGCGCGCGCGCTGGGTGTGCCGGTCGTCGCGGACCTCGCGGCGGCGGTGGACTTGATTGTGCGCGGCGTGTCGTTCCCACCCTGAAGGGTGGGCTCGGCGATGCGCTGCCCTGAAGGACAGTGTGCTTCAGTACTGTGTCGGCCGAGCCCAGGCTTCAGCCTGGGAATAACGGGTTTGTCAACGACTCGTAGCGCCCGCAGATTGCGGGGCTCATGAGACCCTGGAGACTGGTCGCGCTGCTGACCCTCGTGACTGGCCCCCTCACGGCGCAGGGGAAGGCCCCGCACCCGGTCCCCTCGGTGCCCCGCGCACAACCGGCGCCCAAGGGCACGATCGCGGTGGGCCAGACCGTACGCGACTCGCTGACGCGCCGCGATCCGCTCCTCCCCGCCGACAGCACGTACGCGCAGCAGTGGCGGCTGGGGGCGACCCGTGCCGGCGAAACCGTGACGATCGACCTCGTGTCCGACGTGTTCGACGCCTACGTCTTCCTGCTCGGCCCGGGCCTCGAGCGCGAGCGACCCCAGGACGACGATTCGGGCGGCAGTTGCAACGCGCGGCTCACCGCGCGGCTGCCCCAGACCGGAGACTATTACGTGGTGGTGACGAGCAGCGACAAGTTCCGCACCGGCGCGTTCGCGCTCAGCGTCACGGCGGGCGCAAAGCCGCAGTCGCTTGCCCCCTGCAACCGGTGACTCCCTCCCCGCCCGCCCCCCTTCCCCTCCCGGTCGCCGTGCTGGTGTCGGGCGGCGGCACGAACCTGCAAGCGCTGTTCGACGCGTTGCGCGATGCGCGCGCCGCGCGTGTGACGCGCGTCATCTCGAGCCGGCCGGACGCGGGAGCGCTCGAGCGGGCGCGCCGGGCGGGCGCACTCACGACCGTGCTGGCCGATCCCGCCAGCGCGGACGAGGTCCTCACGGCTCTGGGCGACGCGCGACTCGTCGTGCTCGCCGGATATGTGAAGCGGATTCCGCCGGCGGTGGTGGCGCGCTTCCGCTGGCGGCTGATTAATATCCATCCGGCGTTGCTCCCCGCCTTCGGCGGCGCCGGGATGTACGGACGCCGCGTGCACGCCGCGGTGATCGCGAGCGGCGCCGCCGTGTCGGGCGCGACGGTCCATTACGTGGACGACGAGTACGACCACGGGCCGATCATCGCGCAGTGGCCGGTGCCGGTCCGGCCGGACGACACGCCCGAGTCACTCGCCGCGCGGGTGCTCGAGGTGGAGCACCGCCTGCTGCCGTCCGTGGTGCTGGAGCTGGCGCGGCGGGGGGCGCCGGCGGTGCCCGTCCGACTTTCCGCAGTTGGTTCGGCTTTCGTCGCGGGAGACACGCTTGGGGTGGAACTCGAACAAGGCGGATAGGCGGATAGGCGGATGGGCGGATAGAGCTGCGTTGCTCACGCTGCTGCTATCCGCCTATCCGGCTATCCGGCTAACCGCCCAGACCGTCGACCAGCTCGCGCTCCGCTTCACGTCCTGGACCGCCGTCACCGGCTTCGAGCGCGCCGTGACCGATTCGCTCGTCGCGCTCCTGCCCGGCGGCACGCGCGATCGCTTCGGCAACGTGATCGTCACGCTGGGTCGGGGAAGCCCGAGGCGCCTCGCCAGCTGCGACATCGACGAGCCGGGGTACGTCGTCGGCAACATCACGGACGACGGTTACCTCCGGTTGCGACGCGTGCCCGGCGCCCTGCTCGCCCCGCTGCAGGACCAGATGCTCGAAGGGCATCGCGTCACCCTGTTCGGCGAGGCCGGGCCCGTGCCCGCTGTGGTGGCAGTCCGGTCCACCCATCTCGCGCGCTTCCGCGCCGCCGCGGCGGAGGCGCCGTTCACGGTGGATGACGCGTTCGTGGACGTCGGCGCCGCGTCGCGCGTCGAGGCGGAGCGGCTCGGGTTGCACGTCCTCACGCCCGTCGCACTCACGAAACGGCCCCTGCCCTACGGCGACCGGCTGCTCGCCGCTCCCCGCGCGGGCGAGCGGGTCGGGTGCGCCGCGCTCGCTGCGGCGGTGCTCGGGCAACCCAAGGTCCGGGGCACCGTCGTCGTCGCGTTCGCGGTGCAGAGCCTGTACGCGAGCAAAGGGGCGCACGCCGTCGCCGCGCTCCACGGCCCCTTCGACGCGACCGCTGTCGCGCTGCTCGACGCGCGCTACCACCTCACCCCGGTCGAGACCGTCTCGCTCGCCGCGGCGGACTCGTTGAGACGGGCGCTCATGACGTGGATGGAGGGGAGATGAGACGGGCGGCGCTTCTACTTTCCGTCCTTCCAACCTTCCAACTTTCCGCCCAGGACGATCCCCGGATCTCCGAGGCGCAGGCCGTCCTCGCCCCCCTCGTCGAAAGCTACGGAGTCTCCGGCGCCGAAGGCCCCGTGCGCGAGACGGTGAAGCGGCTGCTTCCGGCGTGGGCGAATGCCGAGACGGACACGGCGGGCAACCTGTGGCTCCGCGTGGGCCAAGGCGATCCTGTCGTCGTCTTCGTGGCGCACTTGGACGAGATCGGGTTCACGGTGGATTCGATCCTCGACGACGGCTCGCTCCACCTGCGCACGCGCGGCGGCTTCTACAGCTCGTTGTTCGAGGCTCAGCCGGCCTTGGTTCACGGGTCGAGCGGCGATGTCCCGGGCATCTTCCTGCCGCGCGATACCGGCTTCGTCCGCCACGCGCCGCCGCCGCTCCGCGTCTCGATCGGCTCGACGTCGCGCGCGGCGACCCTGGCGCGGGGCGTCCGCCCCGGCGCGACCGTCACCATGCCCAAGCAGTACGTCCGACTGGCCGGGACCCGCGCCACCGGCCGCTCGTTCGACGACCGCGTGGGCTCGGCGGCCCAGCTGCTCGCGCTGCGCCGCCTCGACCGCGCCAAGCTCAAGCACCAGGTGATCTTCGTCTGGAGCGTGCGAGAAGAGATCGGACTCGAGGGCGCGGCGGTGGCGGCGGCGGCGCTCGGCCCCACGGTGAAGCGCGTGCACGCCATCGATACGTTCGTGTCGGCGGACTCGCCGCTCGAGCTCCAGAGCTTCGCGGTGGCGCCGCTCGGCCAGGGCGCCGTGGCGCGGGCGCTCGACAACTCCTCGGTCACGCCGCCCGCCTACGTGGACTCGCTCGTCGCGCTGGCGCGCGCCCGCGGCGTGAAGCTCCAGGTCGGCACGACCAACGGCGGCAACGACGGCTCGGTGTTCACGGACTACGGCGCCGTGGATGTGGCGCTCGGGTGGCCGCTGCGCTACTCCCACTCCCCGGCCGAGCTCGTGGACCTGAAGGACGTGGCGAGCCTCGCGGACCTGATCCAAGCCGCAGCCGAAGCCTGGTGAGGGCGCTGCTCTCGGTCTCCGACAAGCGCGGCCTCGTGGACTTCGCCCGCGAGCTCGCCGCCCTCGACTGGGAGATCGTGTCGACTGGCGGGACGGCCGACGCGCTGCGCCAGGCCGGCGTTCCCGTCCTCCCGGTCGAGCAGGTCACCGGTTTTCCCGAGATGATGGACGGCCGCGTGAAGACGCTGCACCCCAAGGTGCATGGCGGCCTGCTCGCCCGCCGTCACCATCCCGGCGACCGCGCCGCGCTGGCCCAGCACGGCATCACGCCGATCGACCTGGTCGCGGTGAACCTCTATCCGTTCCGCGAGACGGTCGCGCGGCCCGACGTGACGTTCGAGCAGGCGATCGAGCAGATCGACATCGGTGGGCCGTCGATGCTGCGCTCCGCCGCGAAGAATCACCGCGACGTGATCGTGGTCGTCGATCCGGATGATTATCCCGTCGTCATCGCGGCCCTCAAGGCCGGCGGCATCGCCCCGGGCGTCAGCCCGGGGCTTCGTCTGGAGCTTGCCTCGAAAGTCTTCGCCCACACCGCCGCCTACGACGCCGCCATCCATCGCTATCTGACGCGGGACGCCGCCGGTTGGCCCGAGCGGATCACACTGGCGCTCGAGCGGCGCCAGGAGCTGCGCTACGGCGAGAATCCCCATCAGGCCGCGGCGCTGTACGCGACCGACGAGCCGGGGATCCGCGACCTGGCGCAGCTCCATGGCAAAGAACTGTCGTTCAACAACCTGCTCGACTTGGACGCCGCCGTTCTCGCGGTCGCGCCGTGGAGCGGGTCGGACCGCGCGGCGTGCGCCATCATCAAGCACACCACGCCGTGCGGCATCGCACTGGGGCGCTCGCCGCGAGAGGCATACGACCGCGCGCTCGCGACCGACCGCACGTCGGCGTTCGGCTCCGTCATCGCGTTCAACGTGGCCGTGGACCGCGCCGCGGCCGAGGCGATGCGCGACCTGTTCGTGGAGGTGGTCGTGGCGCCCGAGGTCCACACCGACGCGCTCGCAGTGTTCCGCGAGAAGAAGAACCTCCGCGTCGTGCGGCTCCCCCCCGCTGCCACCGGGGGGGACGGCGGCTGGGACTTCAAGCGAATCCGGGGCGGCTTTCTCGTGCAAGAGCGGACCCGGGTAGCGCAGGCGGTGGATGAGTCCGGGTGGAAGGTGGTCACGCACCGGCGCCCCACCGACGCCGAGTGGCGCGATCTGCGGTTCGCCTGGGCGGCGGTCGGGGCGGTCAAGTCGAACGCTATTCTCCTCGTCCGGGACGAGGCGGCGATCGGCATCGGCGCGGGGCAGATGTCGCGGGTGGATGCCTCGTTCCTGGCCGTGCACAAGGCCCGCCAGCAGGGGCACGAGCCCGCCGGGGCGGTGTTAGCTTCTGATGCTTTCTTTCCCTTCGCGGACGGTGTAGAAGAAGCGGCCCGCGCCGGCGTGCGCGCCATCATCCAGCCGGGCGGCTCCGTGAAGGATCCCGACGTCATCGCAGCGGCCGATCAGGCCGGCCTCGCGATGGTGTTCACCGGGATGCGGCAGTTCCGGCACTAGACTAGAGGACGAGGATGACCGAACAGACCCCGCCCCTCCCCGTTCTCACCGAGCGCCCGCCCTATTTCATCGCCGGCCTCGTCGCGCTCGGCGCCCTGCTCCTCTACGTCGCGACCATCGCGCCCACGACGCAGTTCTGGGACAGCTCCGAGTACATGGCCGCGGCCCACGCGCTCGGGATCCCTCATCCGCCGGGGAACCCCCTGTTCATCATCCTCGGCCACGCGTGGGGACTGCTGCCGCTCGGGGCCGACTACGCCCGGCGCATCAACCTGTTCGCCGCCGTCACGAGCGCCGCGGCGGCCGGCCTCTGGTTCCTCATCGGCGAGCGCTGGTTGCGCCCCATCGTGCCGCCTCCCGCCCCCCCCTGGGCACGGCGGCTCGCGGCCGCGGCCGGGGCGCTGGTCGCCGCCACTGGGTTCACCGTGTGGAACCAGTCGGTGGTGAACGAGAAGGTCTACACGGTGAGCGTGCTGTCGATCGCACTCGTGCTGTGGCTCGTCGTGCGCTGGGCCGACCAGACTCCCCCCCCTGAGACGCGGCGCGATCACCACCTCGTCCTCATCGTGTATCTCCTGGCGCTCACGGCGACGAACCATCTGATGGGCGTGCTCGTCGCCCCGGCGGTGCTCGTCTACGTCCTTGCCACCGATCCGCCCGCGCTGCGCCGCCCCCGCTTCCTCGTCGCCGCGGCGCTCGTGGCAGCGGTGGGGACGAGCGTCTACCTTTTTCTCCCGATCCGGGCGCACTTTGATCCGTACTTGAACGAAGGCGCGCCGACGACGTGGCGGGCGCTCAAGGCCGTGCTGACCCGCGAGCAGTTCGGCAAGCCGTCCGTGTTCGACAACCCGATGTACCTGCCCGGCCCGGACAATCCCGGGCGCACGCTGGTCCTCTACGCGCAACAGCTCTTGAACTACGTGCAATACTTCACGTGGCAGTTCGGCCGCGACTGGTGGCCCGGCGTGCAGCGCGCCTTCGCGGTCGTGTTCGCCGCGCTCGGCCTGCTTGGCGCCCGGCGCCACTGGCGCGCGGAGCGCCGGGCCGCGCTCGCCATGACGACGCTGCTCCTGACCCTCACGCTCGCGTTGGTGTTCTACCTCAATTTCCGGTGGGGCTTCTCCCAGCCCTACCAGGTCGCCGGGCTCGAGCACGAGGTGCGCGAGCGGGACTACTTCTTCATCGCCTCGTTCGCGTTGTGGGGGATCTGGGTGGGGATGGGACTCGCCGCCGTGATGGAGTGGATCGAGCAGGGCCTGGTTGCGCGCCAGCCCGCGGTCGGCCGGCGCTGGGCGCTGGCGACGCCGGTGCTGCTGCTCGCGCTCGTCCCGCTCGCCGGCAACCGGCTCACCGCTTCCCGGGCGGGCGAGACCATGGCGCGCGATTACGCTCGCGACGTGCTGCAATCGGCGGACCCCTACGCGCTCGTCGTGACGGCGGGCGACAACGACACGTTCCCGCTGTGGTACGCGCAGGAGGTCGAGGGCGTACGCCGGGACGTGAGCGTCCTCGTGCTCTCGCTCGCCAACACCGACTGGTACCTGCACCAGCTGCAGCACCGGCCGCCCGCGACGTTCGATTCGCTGGGCGCGCCCGCGTGGTATCGGACGCGCCGCTGGCCGCGCCCGCCGACGCCGTGGATGGACCGCTACTACCTGGAGGATCCGGCCGACTCGCTCCCGGCCTACGTGGCGCTGTCGCAGCCGGTGACCGTGCGACTCGGACCCATCGACGTCGGGCTCGATCCCCGCACGCTGGGGCGCCCCTACCTCATGCGCTCCGATCTCGCGGTGCTCGAGATCGTCAAGGATCAGCTGGGCAAGCGGCCGATCTACTTCTCGACCTCGACGGGGAGCTACGCCGACCAGCTCGGCCTGTCGCCCTACCTCGTGGGTGAAGGTCTGGTGCGGCGCGTGGCGTCCGCGCCGGTCGCGCCGGGCGACAGCATCCGGCGCGTGGAAGGGCGCGGCTTCCTGAACGTCCCGCGCGCCCGCGCGCTGGCCTCCGGCGTGTACCAGGGCGGCGAGACGGCGGCCCGCCCGCGGCCGCGCGGCTGGGTGGACGTGCCGTCGCAGAACAGCCTGTTCGCGTACGTCTTTCTGTACGACACCATCGCCGCCGCCGTGCACGACCGCGAGCCGGCGCTCGCGGCGCGGGCGGTCGAGCTGCGCGACGCCATCCTAGCCAATACGACATACGCCCAGTGACCGCGAACCGAGCGAGCATGACCGACCAACCCTCCCCGCTCTCCCCTTACGCCGAGGCGGCGTCCCCCCCCGAGCGCCCACCCTATCTGATCGCGGGCCTCGTCGCCCTGGGCGCGCTGCTGCTCTACGTGACGACGCTCGCGCCCACGACCCAGTTCTGGGACACGTCGGAGTACATCGCGGCGGCCTACGCGCTCGGCATCCCGCACCCGCCCGGGAACCCGCTGTTCACGCTCGTCGCCCACACCTGGGGCCTGATCCCGTGGGTCCCGGGCTACGCCGAGCGCATCAACCTGCTCGCCGCGGTGACGAGCGCGATCGCCGCGGGATGCTGGTTCTTGATCGGGGAGCGGTGGATGCGGGGCTGGGTGCCGGCGCGGCTGCCGCGCCGGCTCGCGGCGGTCGCCGGAGCGCTCGTCGCGGCCACGGCGTTCACGGTGTGGAACCAGTCGGTGGTGAACGAGAAGGTGTACACCGTCTCGCTGCTCTCGATCGCGCTCGTGCTGTGGCTCATCGTGCGGTGGGACGACCAGCCGCCCGGCGAGGCGCACGACCATCATCTGCTGTTGATCGTCTATCTGCTCGCGCTCACGGCGACGAACCACATGATGGGCGTGCTCGTGGGGCCGGTGGTGTTGATCCTGCTGTTCCCGCCCCTCAAGACCCAACGCCCCCCCGATCTCGCCAGCCGGCGGGTCGAGTGGTCGCAGTTTTGTGTGTTCGCCGCGGTGTACGCGATGATCGCCGCGCTGGGGCTCGAGCGCACGGAGCCGCTCGTGCTCGCCGCCCTGCTGTTCGCGGCCTCGCTGTTCTACGCCGTGGTCTATGCCCGCAACTGGGACTTCGCCCTCGCCGTGCTCGCCGTCGCGCTCATCGGCCTCTCGGTGTACCTGTTCCTGCCGATCCGCGCGGTCCACTTCCCGCCGATCAACGAAGGCGAGCCCACCACGCGCCAGGCGCTGTGGGAAGTGCTCACGCGCCAGCAATACGGCAAGCCGCCCGTGTGGCAGCGCCAGGCGACGCTCGTGGCGCAGATCTTCATGTGGGTCCAATACTTCACGTGGCAGTGGGGGCGCGACCTCTCGGCCGGGCTGCAGCACGCGCTCGCCGTGGTGTTCGGCGCCCTCGGCGTGCTCGGCGCGTGGCGTCATTGGAAGGCCGACTTCCGCACGGCGTTCGCGATGACGGCGCTGGTCGGCACGTTCACGCTGCTGCTGATCTTCTACCTGAATTTCAAGTACGGCTACTCGCAGATGCTCGACCACCCGCAGCTCGCCCGCGAGGTGCGCGAGCGCGATTATTTCTTCATCGCCTCGTTCGCGCTGTGGGGCGTGTGGGTGGGCATGGGCCTCGCCACGTTGATGGAGTGGATCACCGATTGGCTCGAGGAGCGCGAGCCCGACGCGGCGCGCCGCTGGCTCACCGCGACGCCGGTGCTGCTCCTCGCGCTCATCCCCCTCGCGGGCAACCACCTCACCGCGTCGCGCAAGGGCGAGACCCTGGCCCGCGACTTCGCCTCCGACATCCTGCAGTCGGTCGAGCCGTACGGCGTCCTCGTGACCGCGGGCGACAACGACACCTTCCCGCTGTGGTACGCGCAGGAGGTGGAGCACATCCGCCAGGACGTCACGGTCGTGAACCTGTCGCTCGCCAACACCGACTGGTATCTGCGACAGCTGCAGCGGCGGCCGCTCGCCACGTTCGACTCGGCGAGCGCGCCCGCGATCTACCGCGGCCGGGCGTGGCCCAAGCCCACGGGGAAGCTGCTCGACTACACCGAGCAGCAGGTCGAGGCGCTGCAGCCGGTGTACTGGCTCGAGCAGAAGACCGCCGTGAACCTGGCCGGCGTCACGGTCACCCTCGACCCGCAGCAGCTGGGTCGCCAGTACCTGGAGCGCGCGGACGTCATCGTGCTGCAGGCGATCAAGGACCAGATGGGGAAGCGTCCGATCTATTTCTCGCGCACGGTTGGTCTGTATGCGGACCAGTTCGGCCTGACCGATCGCCTCGAGGGCCAGGGCTTCGTGCGCAAGCTGCACCAGTCCCCGCTCGCCGAGTCAGACAGCATCAAGCCGTTGCAGGCGCTGGGCTGGGTGAACCTCGCACGCACCAGCGCGCTGGCGTTCACGGTGTACCACGGGGAGGCCGCCGCGCGTCACCGCCCGCGCGGCTGGGTGGACCGACCCTCCGAAGGGATCCTCGCGACCTACGGGATCGTGTACCAGGCGCTGGCGCAGGCGCTCCGGGCCACGAACCCGCAGCTCGCCACCAAGGCGCTGGTGTACGCCGACTCGGTCTTCAAGAACACGAGCTACGGCTTCGTGCCGCCGGCGGAGCGTTGACCGGCGCTCGTGCCCTCGGCTAGGTTAGCCCTCGTTCGGGAGGGCTAGACCTAACTGGTAAGGCGGCGGTCTTGAAAACCGCTGGGGGCAACCCCGTAGAGGTTCGAATCCTCTGCCCTCCGCTTTCTCCTGCAACAACTTGGCGCGTCGCCGGTACGCAGTGATCGGGATCACGACGCGTTCGCCCTGTGGGTGCTATCAAGCAGTGAGCGTGCCGTGTTCAATTCGTCCCTGCGAATGTCGCAAAAGGGACGGGCGTTGCTGCATTCTGGGGATGGTCGCGACAGGACTCCAACCTGTGACCTCTGGCATGTGAGAGTCGTAGTTCTCGTGATGCCAAGAAAAGTGGAGGAAAACCATGGCATACCAGGCCGAAATCAGTCGTAAGAACCCGGGTTGTTTCTTGTTTTTGGTGGACCAGTCAGAGTCGATGGAAGACCCTTTTGGCGGCGGCGAGGCTGGCAGACGGAAGGCCGAGGAGCTCGCGACGATACTCAACAAGCTCATTCACAATCTGAGCATCCGTTGCGCCAAATCGGACTCCATCTACGACTACTTTCACGTCGGTGTGCTGGGCTACAGCGAAGAGAGCTGTAAACCAGCGCTCGGCGGTGAGCTGAGCGGGCGCTCTCTCGTACCGATCAGTGAATTGGCCAATAAGCCGTTGCGCATCGAAGAGAGAGTCAAGAAATCGGATGATGGCGCCGGCGGAGTGATGGACCAAACCGTCAAATTTCCAGTCTGGTTCGATCCATATTGGAAAGGGGGCACTCCGATGTGCGCCGCGCTCAAGGAGGCAACCGAGATTACCCAGACGTGGTGTCAGGAGCATCCGAACGGATTTCCGCCGATCGTCATCAACATCACCGACGGCGAGGCAACGGATGGAGATCTTGTTGCCGAGGCGCGTAAATTGACGGCGGTCAGCGGCGAAGACGGTTCGGTGTTGCTCTTCAACATCCATCTTTCGTCGACGGCCGGACCATCGATCGAATTACCGGGCAACGGCAACAAACTGCCGGATCAACATGCCAAACAGCTCTT
>Ga0209469_1001328_pt1 | contig 13550 bp, 11 predicted proteins | sample GraSoiAngelo_123_FD_185880 | JGI IMG/M metagenome (GOLD analysis project Ga0209469, IMG submission 185880) | Grasslands soil microbial communities from the Angelo Coastal Reserve, California, USA - 14_0927_02_40cm (SPAdes) (version 2) | ecosystem: Environmental > Terrestrial > Soil > Grasslands ... | reverse complement strand
GCGCGTAGCCGAGCTCGCCGCCCTCGTGGATCGACCCTGGAGTCTCGGGCGAGTTATGGCTTGGGATGCCACCCGGGAATGAGAACTGCCGGAACAGCTTGCGCAACCCGGCCTCGTCCATGGTCGCGTCCGGGTATCGCTCCGTGTATGTGCCCTCCAGATAGGCGTTCGCCACGCCGGCCGGCCCTCCGTGGCCCGGGCCCATGATGTAGATCGCGTCGAGGTTGCGGTACTTGATCACGCGGTTGGCGTGCGCATAGATCAGGTTGAGGCCTGGCGTCGTGCCCCAGTGCCCCAGCAGCCGCGGCTTGATGTCTTCGAGGCTGAGCGGCCGCTTGAGCAGCGGATTGTCGAGGAGGTAAATCTGTCCCACCGAGATGTAGTTGGCCGCCCGCCAGAAGGCATTGATGAGCCGAAGCCCTTCCTTGTCGAGCGGACGAGCAGTGCTGAGGTCAGGGGCGGCAGCAGTCCTGGTCTGGCTCATGGGTGGCCCACCGCTCATCATGAATCAGGTGCCGAAAGAGCATGAGCTGCGCGAGTCGATCCCGTGGATTCGGCCAAACGCAAGGGCGGTCCGCTCGTTTTCACCTGGCCTACCGCCGGCGGTAGGCGGCTGCGCGGCCGTACGTTCTAGGATGCCAATGGCCGTCGGACTGGGTCCGATGCGGCGGCGATTGGGGGAGCCCGCCGTGTCCCATGCCTGAATTGCGGCCGGTCGCGGTGATCGCCGCGCTCCAGGAGGAGGCTCACGCGCTCGTCCGAAGGATGCCGCGGTCGGAGAGTGTCGGACCACGACTCTCGGTCTGGGATAGCGGCGGGTTGGTCGTCATGGTGGCGGGTGTGGGCAAGGTCGCCGCGGCGATGGCGGCCCAGTACGCGTGCGATGTCTTCAAGCCCCGGTGCGTGATCGCAATCGGGCTTGCCGGCGGCGTCGAGGACGACGCCCGCCCGGGCCAGGTCATCGTTGCGACAGGCGCGGTGCAGCACGACATGGACGGCAGGCCGTTGACCGCCGCGAAAGGCGTCATCCCCGGGCTTGGGCTTGCGATCATCGCTGCCGATGCAGCGGTGGCCGAAAAGTTGCTGATCGCGGCGCGATTTGAGTCCAAGGACGCGCGTCCGGGTTTGGTGCTCACCGGGGACCGGATCGTCAGCTCACGGTCCGTTCGAGGAGGACTCGTGAAGGATTTTCCCGACGCCGCCTGCATCGACATGGAGACCGCGGCGGTGGCACAGGTTGCACATCTGAACGGCTTGCCGTGGTCAGCCCTCCGAGTGATGTCTGATTCCGCCGATGAGACCTTCGACCTCCGGCGTGTGGTCGGCTTCGGGATCGGCACGGCCGCCAACCTGTTCGAGAGCATCATTCAATCGGTGGTTGACGAGCTGTGATCGAGGCATCGGTGCGCTGGCTCTCTGCCTCGGACGCGTCTCAGAGGGTGCGCGCCGGCAACCTCAAGCCTCAAGAGGTGGTCGATGCACATCTCGACGCGATCGATCGTTTCGATTCACGCGTTCACGCGTACATCCACGTCGACCACGGCGCCCGTTCGTCGTCCGGCGTGACGCTGGCAGTGAAGGACAGCCAGCCGGTGGCGGGCATGCCTTACACGTACGGTACGTCGTCGTGGCGCGACAGGATCGCCAACCAGGACGCGGTGCCCGTCGCACGAGCCAGGGCGGCCGGGATGGCGATCCTCGGCAAGACCAACCTCCCCGAGCTGGCCGCGTCGATCGGGACCACGAACATGATCTTTCCCGCGACCCAGAATCCCTGGCGTGACGGCATCACCCCCGGCGGCTCGAGCGGCGGCAGCGGAGCGGCGGTCGCGGCCGGGATGGCGTCGGTGGCGTTGGGCGGCGACACCGGCGGATCGATACGCATTCCCGCCTCGTGCTGCGGCGTCGTCGGCCTGCGACCGACCCCGGACCGCGTGCCTTCTGAGGAAGTCGACGTCACGGTGCTGCAGTCGAGAGGCCCGATGACGCGCACGGTCGCGGACGCGAGGCTCCTGTTTTCGGTGATGACCGCGACCCGGCCGAACGGAGCTTCGGCGAAGCGGCGATTCCTGGTCGGCACCGCATACGCCGGCGCTGACCCGGGGTGTCAGGAAGCCTGCCGTCGCGCCGCGACGGCTCTCGAAGAGGCTGGGCATGAGATCGAAGAGATCAGGTGGAATCCCGGACCCGTGACTGAGGGATACGGTGTCGTGCGGCGCGCGAGCATGGCGAGCTTCCCCGCCGACCTATCGACGTTCGGACCCGGCATTCGCAAGCTCGCCGAAGAGGGCCGCAGCCTCACCGCGATGGAGTATTTCCGCGCGTTTGAGTCGGCGACGGAGGCGGCGAATCTCGCCGTTGCCGTCCCCCTTCAAACGCGCTACGACTTCCTGCTCACGCCGACCCTGGGCCTTCTCCCCATGGCGATCGAGAGGGTGCCGCCGTTTCTCGGCGACGAGTGGGCGCGCTACGTCCAATTTGTGCTGCCCGTCACATTCGCGCGCACGCCGGCGATCTCCATCCCGGCTGGATTACATGACGGTTTGCCGGTGGGGGTGCAGCTGGTGGGGCGATTTGCTCAGGAGTATGAGCTGCTCGACTTCGCCGAAGACCTGGAGCGGATGCCGGGGTTTGGGTTCCAGCGTCCTCCTGGTCTGGATTGAATGCCTGGAGGTGAGCGGATGAAGGTTCAGCGCGTCGAAATGTTCGTCTGCCCCTCCGCCACCCCGGCGGATACGTCAGGCCTCCAGCAGCTCGCCAACTCAGGAAAGATCAAACCGGACACGCTGGTCGCGCTGGTCGGCAAGACCGAGGGCACAGGAGCGCACGACGACTGGGGCCGCGTGTGGGCCGATGTGGCGCTCCGCGAGTGGACCGCGCGGTTTCTCGGCATCCCGACAGACGAGGTCGCGAAGCATGTCATCTTCGTCCTCTCCGGCGGTTGCCCCGGCGTGATCACGCCGCACATCGCGGCTGTGACGCGCGAATGGGTGGAGGCTCCCGATCGCGGCCGCGACGACGACAAGCGGCTCGTGGTCGGCCGGGCAGGCTCGGACGCGATCGCCCCGGAGGAGGTTGGCCGGATGGGCATGATCCACAAGGTCGCCGTAGCCACGCAGCGCGCGATGACCGACGCGGCACTGAACGATCCGCAGGATGTCCACCTCGTGATGGTCAAGGTGCCCGGCTTGACCACCGGGAGCATCAAGGACGCCGAATCTCGCGGCAAGACGGTCGTCTCGCACGACCTCACGTTCGGCCCTGAAGGCGCGGGTGCGTACGCGAATGATGCGGCGGCGCTGGGGGTGGCGGTGGCGCTGGGCGAGGTCCCTGAGTTATCGCTTTCAGATGACGTGGTCAGGCGCAACTGGGACCTCTATTCAGAGGTTGCGATGACGTCGTCCGGAGGCGAGAAGCGTCACGGCGAGGTGGTTGTCTTCGGCAACTCGAATAATTCGCAAAGCCCGCTCCGCATCGGCCACTCGGTGACGCGCGACTTCATCGACGCGGAGGGCGTGCGGAACGCACTTCGTTCGGCCGGCTTGCGCTTCAAGGAGGGCTTGCCGGACGAGGCCGACCTGCCGCGTCTGGTCCACGTGTTCGCCAAGTCGGTCATCCCCGGCAGCGACCAGGTGCGCGGGCAGCGGATCACGCTGCTCGACGACGCCGACGCCTACCAGATCGGGAAGGCGCTGGGCGGGATGCTGGTCGCGTCGGTGACAGGCCGGACCACCAACTACGTGAGTGGAGGGGAACGCAACTCCCACCAGGGCCCGCCGGGAGGCAACATCGTGGCCGCGGTCGTGAGGGCCGAGGCCTGAACCGCGGTCAGGCTGTGGTGAAGATCTCTACGTCGGGTGGGCCTTAGAAAGCTCGTAGAGCTTCAGAGGTGAGAGCGGCATCTCAGTGATCGGCACGCCGAGCGCCTCTTCGATCGCCGACCCGATCACCGCCCCGACCGGGATCACCCCGGCCTCTCCCGCCCCCTTCACGCCTAGCGGATTCAGGGGCGACGGCGTCTCGATGTGGTCGATCTCGATGGCCGGGATCTCAGTTGCGTAAGGCATCAAGAATTCCATGAACGAGGCGTTGCGCAGCTGGCCGTCCTCGTCGTACGCAAGCCGCTCGTAGAAGGCGCCCGCGATCCCCTGCGCGACCCCACCCTCGATCTGGCCCTGGAGAACGAGCGGGTTGATGACGCGGCCACAGTCGTGCACGACCACGTATTTGAGGATCTCGAGGCGGAATGTCTTGGGGTCGACTCGCACGTACGCCGCGTGGCAGCCTGACGCCCACGTCGAGCCGGGAGGGCTGTAGTAGCCGGTCGCCTCGAGGCCGGGCTGCTCTCCATCCTGAAGCGGCGGACCCGGGCGCGGTTTAGCGGCGAACTGGGTCGCCGCCTCGGTGCCCCCGCCGAATGCATAGCGCACCGGGTTGGAGAGGACCGCCACGGCGCCGAGCGGCATGCCGCGATCGGGAGACCCCTTGACGCGAACGCGACCGCCGGCGAGCTCCAGGTCGGCGGGGTCCGCCTCGAGGTGATCGGCCGCGATCTGCCTGGCCTTGTCGGCGACCATGCGCGCCGCGACATGCATCGCGTTGCCCGCCGTGACGGCGCCCCGCGAGGCGAAGGTTCCCACTCCCCACGGGAAGCGCCGCGTGTCGCCGCTGGTGATCTCGACATCCTTCACGTCGACGCCGAGCTCGTCGGCCACGACCTGGGCCCATACCGTGGCGTGGGCCTGGCCCTGATTCGGGATTCCGGTCGCGGCCACCACCTTCCCCGACACCAGGACCTGGACATGCGCGCCTTCATACGGGCCGACGCCGGTGCCCTCGACGTAGATGCCGATGCCCATGCCGACGTGGTCGCCGGCCGGCTTCGGGCCCAGCAGCGCGATCGCCTTGTCGAGCAGCACCGGGTAGTTGCCGCTGTCGTAAACCACCGTGTTGCCGTCCTGCCAGGCGACGCCAACATCGTATGGAAAGTCGCCGGCCTGGATCAGGTTGCGGCGCCGCACCTCGATGCGATCGATGCCGAGGTCCGCCGCGATCGCGTCGAGCGTGCGCTCCATCACGAAGCATGCGTGCGGCCGGCCCGCGCCGCGATAAGGCGAAGTCGGAACGGCGTTCGTGTACAGGTCGCGAAACCGGACACGGTAGTTGGGGATGCGGTACGGCCCGGGCACCTGGGCAGACGTGATGATCGGCAGGATGATTCCGTAAGGCGTGTACGCGCCGCCGTCGTGGAGGAAGTCGTCCTGCAAGGCGAGCAGACGGCCTTCGTCATCAAACCCGACCTCGACCTCGTGCACCTGGCCGCGCTCCTGGTTGACGGCGGTGAAGTGCTCCTGCCGGTCCTCGGTCCACTTCACGGGGCGTCCGAGCTGCATCGCCGCGTAAGGCACGAGGAGCTCGTCAGGGTAGAACAGCATGATTTTGGGTCCGAAACCGCCGCCCACGTCGGGGGCGATGACGTCGACGCTCGACTCGGGCAGGCTGAAAAGCACCGCCAGGCCGCCGCGGATCGAGGTCGGCGACTGGGTCGAGTCGTAGACCGTGAGCCTGTGCTCGTCGGACGACCAGCGCGCCCACACGGCGCGCGCCTCCATCGGGCTTGCAGCCCCGCGTTCGTAGCGAAAGCGCAGCCGCTTACGGCGCGGCGCCGCGGCCATGGCCGCGTCCACGTCGCCAACCTCCTGCAGCATCTCCGCGGCGATGTTGCCGGGCACATCGCTGTGCACCAGATGCTCGGCGCGCGCGGCCACCTCGGGCGTGATCACGACCGGCAGCGGCTCGTACTCGACCTGCACGAGCTCGGCCGCGTCTTCGGCCAGGTACCTGTTTTCCGCGACCACGAATGCGACCGCCTCGCCCGAGTAGCGCACGATGTCCGATGCGAGGCAGCGCTGCGTGCGGCCGTGCGTCAGGTTGGGATGCGGGATCAGGAGCGGGAGGTCCACACCCCCAAACGGGAGATCGGCGGCCGTGTAGACGGCGACCACGCCGGGCATCGCGCGCGCGGCGGCGGCATCGATCGATGTGATTCGCGCATGCGCATACGGCGAGCGCACGAAACAGCACTCCAATGCGTCTTCGCCGATATCGTCGGTGAAGCGGCCATGACCGCGGAGCAGACGGTCATCCTCGACGCGCTGCACGGGGGCGCCGAACCAACGTGTGGTCACTCGGCCCCATCCCGGCGCTTCCCCACAAGTGGGGAAGACAGCGCTGCGGCTCGGAGCACCGAGCGCCGGATCGACGCATAGCCCGTGCAGCGGCACAGGTTGCCCGCGATACCTTCCTCGATCTCCTGCGCTGAAGGACTGGGATGCTGCGCGAGCAGGCCGACGACGGACATCACGAACCCCGGCGTGCAGAACCCGCACTGCAGGCCGTGGCATTCGTGGAACGCCTGCTGCACGGGATGCAGCGGGGCCTGGTCGCGGGCGAGGCCTTCGATGGTCGTCACCTCATGACGCTCGGCCTGGACCGCGAGCATCAGGCACGACCGCACCGGCGCACCGTCCAGCAGAACCGTGCAGCAGCCACATACGCCGTGCTCGCAGCCGACGTGCGTCCCGGTCAGGCCGAGATCGTGGCGGAGATGGTCCGAGAGGAGGCGGCGCGGATCGGTCGGCGCCGGGTGACTGACGCCGTTGACCTTCATGCGGCGAAGGCCTTCTCCGTCAGGACGCGGACGAGGTGCATCCGGAAGTCGGGCGTGGCCTCGAGATCGCCACTTGGCTGGAGGCCATGGGTCGGGTCGCGGCGATCTGCCAGCACTGGCCTCGACGCGACACCGAACAAGGCGAGCGCGTCCCCAGCGCGAACAACGCCCGCGAGAGCAAAGTCGCCGTGGCGGCGTGACTCCTCGAGGATCGCCGAAGGTCCGCTGAAGGCTGGAAACCACGCCTCGGCCAGCAGCTCGTCGGCGGCGAGCGACGTCTCGAAGACGCCTGTGAACAGCTGGTCGGCTGCGATCACTCGCTGCGTGCGCCGAGACACGACGGTCACATTCCCGCCCAGCGCAAGCAGTATCGCGGGCAGCTCCGAGGCCGGGTCCGCGTGGGCGAGGCTGCCGCACACCGTGCCACGGTTGCGGATGACGCGATGAGCGACGAGTCTCATGGCATCCTTCAACAGAGGACAGATGCGCGCGATCAGCTCCGAGTCCTCCACCGCGGCCTGGCGCGCCAGCGCCTGCACCGCGACACCCCCATCTCTCTCATAGATCCGGTCCAGCCCATCGATGCGATTGATGTCGATCAGATGCGCCGGCCGGGCGAGGCGGAAGTTCAACAGCGGCACCAGCGACTGGCCGCCCGCCAGCACCTTCGCTTCCTCCAGCGAGCCCAGCAACGAGCAGGTCTCATCGACGGAGGTTGGCGCGTGATACTCGAACGGCGGCGGCTTCACTCGGACTACTCAAGCATCGCGACGGCGCGGCACAGCGCGGCCTCGCCGCCCTGAAAGCGCCATGGGAAGCACCCGAAAAGCACCTTTCGATCGAGCACCTCGTCCAGCTGCCCGCCGAGATTTTCGATGTGGACCACGTCGTGTGGAAAGAGCAGCGTGTGCATGATCTGGTAGTCGGCCTTCGGAAAGATTTCGTCGAGGCTGCGGCCGAGTTTTTTCTCCGCCTCCTCCGCCTCATCGGCGCGGATGCGACGGATGACAGTGTTCATCGGATGGTCAGCGCTGCCGGCATCGATCGCGATCCACCTCACGCCACGCTTCAGCACCCACTCCGCGAAATCGCGGGTGGGCCCGGGATGGCGGATGAAATATCTGGTCTCATCCACCCGCGAGCGGTCGGTCCAGTTCTCGGGGTAGTAGCGGTGATAGCCGGTGCGGATGACGAGGATGTCGCCGTGCTCGATCTTGAGCCCGGTGTCCCTCTCCCAACGCTCGAAGTGCTCCGGTCCGTAAATGTCGTAATCGCCCACGCCCATGCGCTGGAGGTCGACCACGCAGGCCGTACCGACGAGGAAATCGAGCGGCAGGTCGCCGATGAACTTGCCACCGGTCATGAAATGCGCCGGTGCGTCCAGGTGCGTGCTCACGTGAAGCGTCATCGTGATCTCCTGGCCGCCAGCGCGATCGAAAGCGAGGTGCTTGATCCACTTGATCTCGGGCCCTGGATACCCCGCAAAGGCGGGTGTATGAAGCGAGAAGTCCTGTGTGAGGTCGAGGAATCTCATGACGCCGGCGACGTCAGCTCCGAGCGCTGCACCTTGCCCATCGCGTTGCGGGGCAGCTTGTCCACGATGATCACCCGCTTCGGACATTTGTAGGCCGCGAGCTGCTCATGGGCGAACTCGATGAGCTCGCTCTCGACCAGGGGCTTCGAGCCTGACGGCACGACGAAGGCGGTGACCTCCTCGCCCCATTTGTCGCTGGGCACGCCCGCGACCGCGACCTCGAGCACCGCGGGATGCGCCTCCAGCACCAGCTCCACCTCACGGGGATAGACGTTGAAGCCTCCGGTGATGATCAGCTCCTTGATGCGGCCACGGATCGCGAGCGTGCCGTCCTCCCCGATCTCACCAATGTCGCCCGTGCGGAAGAAGCCTTCCGGAGTGAACGCCTCGCTCGTTGCTTGGGGATTGCGCCAGTAACCCCCGAAGACCTGGCCGCCCTTGAGCAGCACCTCGTCAAGCTCGCCAAGCCTCACCTCGACTCCGGGAAATGCGTAACCCACGCGACCTGGCTGACGCGGGCCGTCGTATGGATTGGTGACCACGATGCCACCCTCCGTGATGCCGTAGCGCTCGACCGGCGCCTGGCCGAGAAGGCGTTTGCATCGATCGAAGAGCGCGGGCGGCAGCGGCGCCGATCCACAAACGAAAACTCGTACGCCCGAGAGGTCGGCCGGATGATCCTCGAGCCAGTCGCAAAGCCCCTGGTACATCGACGGGACCCCAAAGAACATCGTCCCGCGCCGATCATCCTCGCGCGTCAGCTCGGCCACCACCGCATGCGGCCCGAACGGCAACAGCGTTGCGCTGGCCCCACTGAGCAGGGTCCCATGCAGGCCCATGCCAAGGCCGTGCAGATGGAAAAGCGGCAAAGCGTGAACGAGGACGTCGCGCGAGCTCCAGCGCCAGACCTCGATCGCACCGCGGCCCTGGGCGAGGAAGTTGCCGTGGTCGAGAAGCGCCCCCTTTGGCCGTCCGGTGGTGCCGGACGTGTAGAGGATGGCGGCCGGGCTTTCGGGTGTGAGCCTGGGCATCGGCGGCGCATCGCCGCGCGGCAGGTCTTCAATCGGGACGACTCTGTATCCGAGCTTCTGCACGGTTTCCGCGCGCGGGCCGTCCGCGATGACAAGCACCGGCTCCGAGTCGTGCAGGATGTGCTCCGCCTCGGCGGAGTGGTAGTCCGGATTCATCATCACCGCGCATCCACCGGCGCGCTGGACGCCGAGGTACGCGATCACCCATTCGAGCGAGTTGGCCGCATAGATTGCAATCCGATCGGCGGCTTTGACGCCTTCGCGTCCCAGCCCACCGGCGACGTGACCTGCCGTGGCGCGTAGCTCGTCTCGAGTCAGCGTACGCTCGCCGAACTGAAGAACCACATCCCTGCCCGGCATGAGGAGGTCCTCGGGCAGGTTGCCGGCGCGGAGCTTGCGGCGGAGCTCGTCCTGCGCCGTCGCGGACCCGGCGCTACCACTGCGCGGGGACCTCACGCGGTTACGCGCCACATGCCAAATGACTGATCAGCGCGCGCCGGTAGTCGACGGTCGGACGTTGCGGCGGCGCTCCCAGAGCAACATCGCACCCAGCGCCAGCAGCAGGAGCAAGAACGGAACCAGGATCGGGATCAACGCCGACGCGAATGACAGAACCGCAGACGACGCATCTTCCAGCAGCGAAAGCGGCGGGCCCAGCAGGCCCATGTTGGCCACAGGACGGATAGCAGCCCGGGTCACGTGCACGGTCGCCGCCGTACCTCCGCCCGCGAGCACGCTGACGAGCACGGCCAGGCCCGGGTTCACCGAGCTCACGGCTCCGGTCTGAGAGGCAAACAAGATCGCGCCGGCTGCCGCTGCGACGGGCAGCATCACCGCGTGACCGATCGAGTCGAGCGCCGGCACCTTGTCGACTGTGAACTCGATCACCGCAAGAACCAGCAGCCCGTAGAAGGCGATATCCGAGCCGAGCGCGTCGTACGGCGGAGCCAGGTGGATCAGGCCCAGCCGCGCCAGCAGGCTCACGATCAGCAGCGGCAGGGTGGCATTGAGCCCGGTCGCCCCCGCCAATCCGAAAGCCGCCGGCAGCTGGAGGAGCGCTGGGTTCAACTCACCTCAGTTCTACCACGGCGCTCGGCTACTCTCGCGCCACGACCTCGGCGGGTTCGGCCTCCTGGTCCCGGACGTGACCGGGCCGCAGCAGTTGATAGAGGACGATCGAGCTCAACGCGCCCAGGCCGAGATTGTTGAAGGTCAGGGTGAGTCCTCCAAGGTGGATCGGGATCGCCTGGGTGGCCGGGATGCCCGCCGCGATGACAAGCGGGATCGCGGCCACGGCAAGGTTGGCGCGCTTGGAGAAGTCGACCCGCGCGTCGACCCAGATCTTGCCCCCGATGACCGCGATGAGGCCGAACAGGTACATCTCGATGCCCCCCTGCACGCTGACCGGGATGCTGCGCACGAGCGCGCCAAAGATCGGGATGAAGCCGAGCAGGATCGCAGTCACGGCTGCGACAACGAACACCATGATGGAGAAGACGCGCGTGATGCCCATCACGCCGATGTTCTCCGCGTAGGTCGTCTCCCCGGCGCCGCCCAGCAGGCCACTGATCGTCGTGCCGAGGCCATCCCCGATGAAGGTTCGGCCCAGCATGTGGCTGAGGTCGCGCTTCATGATGCCGCTGATCGCGTAGACGTGGCCGGCGTTCTCGGCCACGAGGATGACCGGGATGAAGAAGAACAGGCTCAGCGTGGTGCCGAACTGGCTGAAGTCGGGAAAGCTGAAGGTTGGCACACCGAGGATCGAGGCCTGGCCGATGGCGTTGAAGTCGATGTGGCAGGCAGACTTGGCTCCGGCGCATGGCGGATAGACGATCGATACGAGATAGCCGACCACGATGCCGATCAGCACCGGCAGCAAGCGCGGAAAGCCGCGCAGGTAGACAGCGGCCGCCACTGCGGCGAGGAGCGTAACCGTGGCCGTGAACGGCTCGCCGGCGTAGTTGCCGGTCGCCGCGCTGGCAAGCGCGAGGCCGATGACCGCAACGACCGTGCCTGTCACCACCGGAGGCAGCAAGAACCGGATCGGGTTCACCCCGACGACGTGCACGATGCCGCCGATGGCGAGGTAGATGATCCCGGCCATCACGATCCCGGCATAAGCCAGTCCGTGATTGGGATTCTGGGCTCCCTGCACCGCCAGCACCGAGCCGATGAACGAGAAGCTCGAACCCAGGTAGCTGGGCACCTTGAAGCCGGTTACGACAAGAAAGATCAAGGTGGCGACGCCGCTGAAAAAGATGACCGTGTTGGGATTGAAGCCGAGGATCAGCGGCACCAACACCGTGGCGCCAAACATCGCCATGACGTGCTGCAGGCCCATGAGGATCGTCTGCGGCCACGGCAGCCGGTCCTCGGGATAGACGACGTCACGCTCGCGCTTCCCAGTTGCAACCGCCATGGCGCCCTCCCACAATGCGCCCCGGCCCCCGACTCAGCGGCCGGGCCCCGCGCTATGGTAGCCCGCCATGTGGGCTTTGCAAGGTGTCCGTCTCGCCAACGGTGACCTGGCCGACATCGTGGTCGAAGGCGACCGCATCGTGGAGGTGCGTCGGGGCGCCGCGGCCGGGGTGCCCGAAGTCCTGACCTGCTCGGAAAAGCTGGTGCTCCCAGCCTTTATCGACGGCCACGTACACCTTGACAAGGCCCTGATTCGCGACGAGCTGAGCGAGCACGACGGCACCCTGCGGGGCGCGATCGACGCGATCCACGAGCGAAAGCGGCGCTATACGTCCGACGACGTGCGAGCCCGGGCGCGAAGCGTGATCGAGGAGTCGGTCCGCCTCGGCACGACCCGGCTGCGCTCGCACGTCGACGTCGACACGATTGGCGGGCTGGTCCCGCTGGAAGGGGTGATGGCGGCAGCAGCCGACAGCGCCGATATCGCGGAGGTGTGCACGATCGCATTCCCGCAGGAGGGCCTGCTCCGTGACCCCGGAGCCTACGACCTGATGGTGGCGGCTCTGGAAGCCGGCGCGGACGTCGTCGGCGGGATGCCCCACTGGGAACATGACGAGGCCTCGCAGCGTGAGCACGTTCGACTATGTTTCGGTCTCGCCGAGCGCTTCGGCCGCGACCTCGACATGCATGTCGACGAGACAGACGATGGCGGCGTGCGCACCCTGGAAATGGTCGCCGACGAGGCATTGCGCCGCGGATACATCGGCCGTGTATGCGCTGGCCATGTGTGCTCGCTGGCCGCCGCCGACCAGCAGTACGCCGATGGCGTGATCGACAAATGCCTGCGCGCGGAGATCACGATCGCCGCCAATGCGGTGACGAATCTCGTCTTACAGGGACGCCAGGACCGGGGCCTGATCCGTCGTGGCACAACGCGCATCGGAGAGCTGCGTGCCGCCGGGGTGAACGTGCTCTTCGGACAGGATTGCGTAAAGGACGGCTTCTATCCCTTCGGCCGTGGCTCGATGCTCGAGGTGGCGATGATCTCGGCACACGCCGCGCACCTGACCACGAACGCAGACCTTGACTTCGCCCTGCGTGCCGTCACCGAGGCGCCGGCGCAGACAATGCGGCTAAGCGATTACGGCCTGCGGCCGGGAGCGCGCGCCGACCTGCAACTGCTCCCGGTGCCGACGTGGTCCGAGGCGCTTCGCCTGCAGCCGCTTCCGGAAAAGGTCTGGTTCCGCGGACGTCTGGTGGCTGAGAACTCAGTACATTCGACGATCCATCGCCTCAGGCCGCCCAGCGCATCCCCGGTCCGCGGACCCGTTTGGGAATCACGCGGTCCGGAGGAATGAACTTCACTCCCTCGCCGGCCCTGACCACCTGCCATCCGCCTTCGTGTACCTGCCGATGGTGGAAGTAACAAAGAGGGAGAAGGTTGGAGAGGTTGCTCTTTCCGCCTTGAGACCAGAACTCGACGTGATGGGGACTGGTCCAATTGATCGGCCGGTCACACCCGGGCGCCGCGCAGCTGCGATGCCGAGCCTTGAGGGCTCGCCACTGCGCCGGCGAGACCGCACGTGTCGCCCGCCCGACGTCGACCACCACCGAGTCAGCCTTGAGGACCCGGCACAGGGTGCCGTCGCAGGCCAGCCGCTGAACGGTCTTGCTCGAGATCGGCGTTCCGTTATCGAGCTCGGACCCCCCCACCCGGCGCTGCGCGCCGACCTCCCCGGCCAGCGGGGAGGTGAAGGCCGTGCCCAGCTCGCCCTTCAGGGCTTCGATGCTGGTGTTGACGTTGATGTGGGGCCGGACCCCGTGGCGCCGGGGCAGCGTGCCCCGGTCGAGGGCTTGGTGGACGATCTCGACCAGGGCGTCGGCGCGGCGCTGCTTG
>Ga0209469_1001319_pt1 | contig 13587 bp, 11 predicted proteins | sample GraSoiAngelo_123_FD_185880 | JGI IMG/M metagenome (GOLD analysis project Ga0209469, IMG submission 185880) | Grasslands soil microbial communities from the Angelo Coastal Reserve, California, USA - 14_0927_02_40cm (SPAdes) (version 2) | ecosystem: Environmental > Terrestrial > Soil > Grasslands ... | reverse complement strand
CCACCGGCTCGCGAAGATGGACGTGCCCGCGAAGGGAGGCTCCACCGCCGATCTGATCGTTCCACCCAAGGCGCTGGAGCAGATCCGCCGCCTGTTCGCAGCTGACGACGCCATCGAGGTCGCCAAAAGCGACAATCACATCGGGTTTCGCGCCGGCGGCACGCTCGTGTTCTCGCGGCTGATCGAGGGACCGTACCCGAACTACGAGCAGGTCATCCCGCGCGAGAACGACAAGGCTGCGACCGTGGACAAGGCCGCCATGGCGGCGGCGCTGCGCCGCATGAGCGTGGTGGCGAGCGACCAGACCCATCGGATTCGGCTGGCGTTCGCGGGCGGCGCCGTGAAGTTCTCGGTCCAGACGCCCGACCTGGGCGAAGCGCAGGACGAGCTCCCCGTCACCTACGAGGGTGAACCGCTCGAGATCGGCTTCAACGCGATGTACCTGCTCGAGATCCTCAAGTACATGCCGACCGACGAAGTCCGTCTCACCTTCAAAGCTCCCGAGCGCGCGTCGACCGTGGAGCCGGTCGGCTGGGATGACCCGGCCAGCTATATGGCGCTGGTGATGCCGCTCCGGCTAGTCGACTAGAGGCTGTCAGCACGCACCGCGGTCGAGTCGATCGCGGTGTCCCCCGGCGTCAGCACCTCGCCCTTCAGGGAGTCCGCCGGTGGCACGGTGATCGCCGGCACCTGCAGCGTGTCCGTTTCCTCTGCAGGCGGGATGTACACGTCCACGCCATAGTAGCGGGCGAGAATCAGGTCGCGTCGCGCCAGCATGCGCTCGGGCCGCACCGTTGGGGTCGACGTGCGGGGATGGGGGAGCGTTGCTGCGAGCGCCGCCGCTTGCGTCTCGTCGAGCCGGGACGGGGGCACGCCGAAGTACGCGCGGCTCGCCGCGTCCGCGCCCCACACGCCCGGGCCCCATTCCGCGGTATCGAGATAGAGCTCGAGGATCCGGTCCTTGGGCAGCGCGAGCTCGAGGCGCAACGCCGTTACCGCCTCCTTGAGCTTCCGCAGGGGATTGCGCGACGACGAGAGGTACAGGTTTTTCGCGAGCTGCTGTGTGATCGTGCTCGCGCCGCGCAGCCGCTCGCGGTTGCGCCACACCGCGGCGATCGTCCCCACCGGCCCGTCGCCCCGGTCCGCGCCGAGCGCGTCCGCAATCTCGGCCGGGTCGATGCCGTGGTGGGTCCGAAACCGCGAATCCTCTCCGATGATGACCATGCGCTGCAGCATGGGGGAGATGGCTCGCAGGGCGGTCGGATGGACAGATGGAGCGTTGGAACGTTCCGTCCTTCCATCGTTCCAACCTTCCGCTTCCCGCATCATGGCCGTTTCCCGCGGCCAGTGACCCCGCCACCACAGCGGCGGCGGCCAGACGCCGAGCACCCAGACGAGCGCGAGCCCCGCCGTCCCTAGCGCCACGGCACGTGCTTTCCTACGTTTCGCGTCCGCCATGTCTCTCGATATCTCCACGTTGCGCCAGCGGTTGCAACAGGCCCTCGGAGAGGAATTTACCGTGGGCGCGCTGCTGGGCGAAGGTGGGTTCGCCGCGGTGTTCCGTGTGCGGGAGCGGCGGCAGCACCGCGACGTCGCCGTGAAAGTTGTGGACCTCGGGCTCACCCCTTCCCCCTCACTCGCCGTCCGGTTTGTGCGCGAAGCCCGCACCGTCGCCCGGCTCGAGCACCCCCACATCGTGCCGATCTACAAGGTCGGCGGATACCAGAACGAAGTCCTCTACATCGTCATGCGGTGCGTCGACGGCGCGTCGCTGCGGCAGCTGCTCGAGAAGAAGAAGAGGCTCTCGGTGCGCAAGGCCGCCACGATCGCGCGCCAGGTCGCCGACGCCCTCGGCTACGCGCATCACTACGGGGTCGTGCACCGCGACGTGAAGCCCGACAACATTCTGCTGGACCGGGGCGGCCACGTGCTGGTCACCGACTTCGGGATCGCCAAGGCCGCGCAGGAAGCGTCCGTGTCGCAGCTGACGACCGAGGGAATGGTGGTCGGGACTCCGCAGTACATGAGTCCCGAACAGGCCACGGGCGACAAGCTCGACGCCCGCTCGGACATCTACTCGCTCGGCATCCTGTTGTACCAGATGCTCGCGGGCGAGCCGCCATTCGATGGGGAATCGGCGCAGTCCATCCTCATGAAGCAGGCCACGGCCGACCCCCCACCGATCCACGACCACCGGGGCGACGTGCCCGCGCCGCTCACCGCCGCCCTCGAGCGCATGCTGGCGAAGGATCCCGCCGAGCGCTATCAGACAGCGGAAGAGGCGAGCCGGGCCCTCGTCGAGGCGGTGCCTGCGGCCGCAGGGGAAACGGTACCGGTGCGCGCCAGCCTGGCCGCGGTCGTGATCCGGTCTCTCGTGGGGCTCGCCCTGCTCGCCGGCGGGGCGCTGGTCGGGGTCACGCTGCTCGGCAAGCCACCTCGGCTGTCGGTCGCGGCTCCCATCCCCGATAGCGTGCTGCAGTCCCTGCGGCGGCGGCGGGTGCTGGCGACCGGTGATGCGGCTCAGTACGTCTTCGCGCCCGCCGGCGTCGAGGATACGACGTTCCTGATCGTGGCGCATCGCAGGGTGGCGGTAGTCACCCCCCACCACGTACGCTCCTATCCGCGGGAGGCTGTGCGCGTCGGCTTCGGTGCCGACCTGCGCGCCGGCCTCCGGTTCCGTCTCGTGCTCGGCCTGCCGCAGGGAGGACGGGACACGGTGTTTCGGAGCCTGTCGTTCCGCGACGTGTACACGATGGTGCCGCGCGTGGAGAAGCTGCTGAACGCGGACTCTGCGCGGCCCTAGCTAGCGGGTCAGGCGCCGGGTCGATACGCCGTACAAACTCAGGGCGTCGATGTGTCCCAGGTCGCCCGAGGAGGTGGCGACGCTGCCGATCAGGTCCTGACTGCCCACCGAAAGACCCAACGCGAACCCCGCGCGTCGGAGCGAGCGGTCAGTGTCGAGGCGCACCAGGATGCGGAGCGGGAGCCGCGTCCCCTCCCGCAACACCCCCACGCCGCCGAAGGCGTACCCTGACACACCCTCCGACGTGAGCCCCGCGTCGGCCGACAGCACCGCGCGTCCGTTGAACAACCGCAGCGTTGCCGCAGGGGTGTAACTGACCCGCAGGACGGAGTCGCGCGCCACCGGACGACCGAGGTTTGCGACCACCGCGCCGACGGTGAGCATCGGGGTCAGGTCGTAAACCAACCCCACATCCCACCCCGTCCCGGACGACCCCGGCGCCCCCCGGTACAGCGCCGTCGCAACCCCGGCGGCGAGGCGCCGCTCGCCGCCCGCGAAGCCGAGCCGATAGGTATGGCCGCGGACCCCGCCGTCGAACAGATCGCGCTGGTAGCCCAACGAGAAGCCGCGCGAGTTCACGCCGGCGGTCACCTGGCGCAGCCGACCGCCGGCACCGGGATCGCCTACCGTCAGGTCGAGGTGGACCGAGGCCTCCTTCATTCGCGCGAGGCCCGCGGGATTGACCCACAGCGCGCGTGCGTCGGTGACGTCGGTCGGGTGAAGATACAGGGTGGTCCGATTGGGCACGGCCTGCGCGGCGGCGCCGGTGACGAGCGGCAGGAGGAGCAGCGCGATCGGAGCGACCGCCTGACCGCCTCCCACTACGGCAACACCGCCACCGTCGTGTGCGTCAGCTGGGTCACGGGGACAGCAAGGCCTTGCACGGCCAGATGAACGGTCAGGCTCGTGGAGTCGCGCGATTCGCCGCCGAGATAGCGTCCGTCGGCCGCGATGAAGGACACGACGGTCGCGCTCCCCGACCCCGAAAGGTCGAACGGCTGGCCCAAGTTCTGGCCGGCGCCGGCGACCTGGTAGGTCGAGGTCGCTTCCAGACGCAGGCTGCGCGTGCCGGCGTGGTCCTCCCAAGCGGCCGCGGTCGAGTGGAGGATGGCCCGCCGTGACACCTCGGAGCCGCCCCCCTTTTGTGTCGCCTCCAACGTGTCGGTCCAGGCGATGCCGGGCGTCAGCCCATCGCGCGGCAGGCGCGGCATGAAGTCCCGGAAATTCGCGAGGAACTGAACCAGGGATTGTGCCAGCGCGCTATCCGAGGCCACGCCGTTGACGAACTCCCCCCGCGGCAACAGCCGCCCGCTGAAGACCAGCTTGCGGGCCCGACTGAGGTTGTCGGCCAGCGGCGGCGGGGTGCCTGAGTCGGGGACGATCGAATCCACCGTGAACGTGGCGGGGTACCCGATCGAGTCCGCCGGCCCCGCGATCGCGGCCGCGAGATAGATGCGCGCTCCCAGATCGGTCGCCTGCGGCCGCTCGGCCTGGCCCTGCTGGACGTGCAGCTGGCGGTGGACGACGTAGCGAAGCGCACTTGGCCCGTAGCGCACCGCGTCGGAGCGTCGCGGGGCGGCTGGGACAACGGGGGCGGGTTTATCGCTGGGTGCGACGGGCGGCACCGTGGCGGGCGAGGCCGGCGCGGGCAGCTCCGGGGCACCCCCGCGCCGCGATGCGCAGGCGGCCGCAAGCACCGCCACCAGCAGCGGGAGCGCACGTGTCATAGGGAAGCGCGTTCGGCTTTGGTTCGGCCGAAGATGGCGACCATTTCCGTTCCCTCGCTCGAGACGCGCAGCAGCTTCCAGCCACGCTTCCGCATGTCGGCACGCCACCCGATCAGCTTCTCCCATTCGTGCGCGGTCGTGCGAAAGACCCGTAGGTCCGCTACCTGTTCCCATTGGGGGGGGTACGGTTTGGACGACGACGTCATGGAGAGGCGGGCGGTAGGGCCATAAGCCGAGTTCTGTTTATCCGCTGTGGCGGACAGATGGTCATCTCTCTGGGATGGCTGTCGCCAGCCACCTCACGCGGCCTACCCGCAGCTCGGACGACCCGGGCCGGGTCTCGCTGCTTACTTGGCCTTGCTCCGACTGGGGGTTACCGTGCCACGCCTGTTGCCAAGCGCGCGGTGGGCTCTTACCCCACCTTTTCACCCTTACCCTTGGATAAAGGGCGGTCTGTTTTCTGTGGCCCGTTCCGTCGCCTTGCGGCGCCCAGGCGTTACCTGGCAGTCTGCCCTCTGGAGCTCGGACTTTCCTCAGCGCGCCACTCCGACCGGCGCACCGCGACCATCACGCCCTACCGCCTCCCAGGGGAAAGGTATCGGTCCCGGAAGGGTCGGGGCAAGCCTCAGCGCGCCAGCCGTCTCAACAGGCGCACCAGGCTGTCGGCCGGGAGTCGTCCGGGAGTCTTCGCCCCCCCCGCTTCTCCGAGGAGCCAGAAGCCGTCGTTTTCCTCGAACACGAGGCGTTTCAGACCCGCCCAATCGCGGGTCCGCAGCAGCGCCGGCGCGAGCTCGACGGCGTGCACGCCGTTCAACCCGCGCGCCCGCAGCAGCCCGAGCACGTCACGCGTCTGGGCCTCCGGCGTGAACAAGAGGAGCGGCCGGTCGGGCAGGGCGAAGCCCTTGAGCAGGCCGAGCGAGAACCAATCCGCCGGCGACTGGGGAAGGCGGAACGCGAAGTAAACGTCGCGCCGCTGGCGGAGAATGCGGTCCCGGAGCGTACCGGCCCGCTCCGCGACTTCGTCCTGGAGGGCCCGATAGTAGAGCGGCAACAGGCCTGCTTCTCGCAGCGTCCCGTAGCGGGCTGCGTACGGCAGTGAGTCAAGAGCGGCGCCGCGACGCCCCAGCTGCGTCAGGCTGCGTCGCCATGCCGCATCGCAGAACTCCTGGCCCATGCCGTAGCTGCGTCCGCGCAGACGGGAGGGCGCTGGCGGGGGCGGGTCGCGGAGCGGGCCCCCCAGATCGAACCCGAGCGCGATCACTAGGGTCCGCTGGTCCGCCGCGAGCCGCCCGAGTGCCGCTGCGGCCGGAGCGAACCCTGCGACCCACAGCGCCGTGTCGAGCACGCAGGGAACCGGCAGCGCTTCGCCGCGGGGGCCGCGTGAGGAGTCGGCGGGCGGCAGCCGGGCCCCCCCATAGTCGAACGCAGGGATCCAGGCGACGCTCGTGGGCCCGAGCCGGCTGACGGCATCGCTCCAGGCGCGCCGCACGGCGTCGCGCTCCCACCAGCGGGCATGCATGGAGTCGGCCCCCTCGGGATAGGCGTCGCCGGAGAGCAGGTTGAAGCCGCCCACGTCGAGGAACGTGACGAGCGAGTCGAGTGTAGCGTGCGGCCGCGGGACGCGCTGCTCGTCCCGCGTCGCCAAGAGCGGCGTCCATAAGACGCGCAGGCCCTGCTGGCGCAGCCAATCGGGGACATTCGCGGGGCGCGCGTACTTCTTGTCCGCGACGAGCGGCAGGTCGATCGTCTCCACGCCGTCGGGTGGGGCGAGCCGCGGCGCTTGCAGCTCCACGGGCAGGGGGGCGTCCTGCAGCGCCAGCGACGCGCGGTGGGTCGCGGGCGGCACGTGCGCCCACTCGGCAGGGCGACGCGTCCAGCGCGCCACCGCTCTGAGAAAGGCGTACGTGTCGGCGAGGGGTCCCGTGGCCAGGAACGGCGTGGTCGACGGCCGGTATTGCGGGCCGAGGGTGCCCAACGCGTGGCGGCTCATCACCACGACCAGGCCTTCACCGATCCGCGCCGCTGCCGCGACGCCGGCGTCGGAGCGCGGCGCCAGCGACCGCGATGCGCGCACGAACGCAGAGTGACTGGTGAGCGCCAGCAGCTGGGTCGGCTCGCGCGTCACGACTGCATGGTTGCGATCGAGCGGGAACGGGTCGTACGCCGAGCCGAGTGGCTCGTCTCCGACCGGCTGGGCCACGACCCACGGTTGCATCCGGCCGGTCGTCACCACGCGGAGCGTCGTGTCCTCGAGCACACGATCCCCGATCGAGATTCCCGCCCCTTCGTATGCCAGCCAGCGGTTCGCCGTCCAGCGGTCGAGGTAGCCCTCGCCGTCGCCATCGTACCCCAGTACCACAACGCCGCCACGCCGCACCCATTCATCGAGCAGGGCCACGTCCCCGGCGGTGAGCGCGTCCGACGCAGCCTCGGGCTCGCGGCCCAGGAGGAACACCAGCGTGCGGAACTGTGGAAGGTCGGCCCGTGTGAGATGCGGATAGAAGCGCCGGTACTGGACTTTGTACCCGGCGTCCGCCCACGGCCGGGCCGTGCCGTTCAGGACGACGGGATCCGACAGCGCGAGGTCGAGCAGCAGCAAGCGTCGCGCCTGGGGTTGGCACGCGGCAATGAGGAACGGGGTGATCAGGCGGACGACCGTGCGGGCGGACGGCAATCGATTCATCGTGACTCTAATTCTAACCGTGGCCAGCGGGGGTTCACCGAGGGGGGTGCCGCACGCATCGGAACCCGGTCTTCCAGACCGCCCGCCGATCTTCCGGAAACCAGCCCCGATAGGAGATGACCGCGTTTCTGGGCGGCGTGTCGAACGCACCTCCCTTGATCGCATGCACCAGTTGGCCGCTCGAACTCACGGTCTCGGCAGCCACCCACTCCCAGGCGTTGCCGATCAGGTCCACGGCACCATTGCCCGAGCGCCCGAGCGGAAATGATCCGACCGGCTTGAGCGTGTCCGTCGCCCCGGCCGCGTTGGCGCGCCGGGGCTCCCAGCTGTTTCCCCACGGGTAGGCCGTCCCGCTCAGGCCCCCCGCCGCCGCCTCCCACTCTGCTTCCGTCGGCAGGCGAGCCGCGGGATCGCGCCAGCGACAGAACGCTTGCGCCTCCGCCCAAAGCACCCCGGTCACGGGCCACGTCGCCGGCGGCGTTTGCGCCCACGGTGCGGGCGAGTGGGTGACGACGAGGAAAGGCGCGTACGCGCCGACCGTCACCTCCGTCGAGTCGATATAGAAGGAGTCGAGCTGTACGACCGTCCCGCCCGGCCCGGTACCACCCACTCGGTAGGCGCCACCGGGCACCAGCAGCATACCGGCGGGCGCGGCGTCGGCTGGCGGCGGGTGGTGGCGGGCGACGCTGAGCGCGATGGCGGCGCCACCCAGCAGCAATGCGGCGAGCGCGGCGATCTGCCACCATGGGCCGGCCCCCCACCGTCGCTCGGCCGTGGGACGAGTCAGCATGTCCACAAAGGTTCGAGCGGTCGGCGGCCGGTCGGCCGGGAGTTTGGCGAGCCCCGCGGTGAGCGCCCGGTCGATGTGGGCAGGCAGATTGGGCCGGATCGTGTGAATCGGGCGCGGGGAATCGGCCAGCACCCGGGCGACGATCGCCTGCGCGCTCGGGCCCGTGAACGGCGGCTCACCCGCGAGCATCTCGTAGAGTACCGCCGCGAGCGCGTAGACGTCCGAGCGCGCATCGATTCGTTTCTCCCCGCTCGCTTGCTCCGGGCTCATATACTCGGCGGTACCCACCGTGATTCCCGTCCCCGTAATCGCAGACCCACCGGTAGCCGTGCCGCTCTCGAAGAGGACCTTGGCGATGCCGAAGTCGCTCACCATCGCGTGTCCGCGGGAGAGCAGGATGTTGCCGGGCTTGATATCGCGGTGAATCACCCCGCTCTCATGCGCGTATTCCAGGGCATCGCCCACTTCGGCAGTGATGCGGATCGCCTCCTCCACCGCGAGTGGTCCGTCGCGCTCCAACCGATCGTGCAGCGATTCGCCCTCCACGTATTCCATCACATAGAAGAGCAGGCCGTCGGCCTCATCGGCTTCGAACAACGGCACGATGTGGGGGTGGGAGAGCTGTGCGGCGAACAGGACTTCCCGCTGGAACCGGCCGCTGCCGAGATAGGCGCGGGTCGTGGGCGGCAGCACTTTGATGGCCACCCGCCTGCCGAGTTTCACGTCGGTGGCGAGGTAGACGGTGGCCATGCCGCCGCGGCCCAGCTCCCGCGCGACGGTGTAGCGGCCCGCGAGGGCGCGGGCCAGGCGGTCGAGCAGCGGATCAGCGGACATGGGCGACTCTAAGTGGCTAGGACAATGCCACTTGAGTCACCCGGGGGCAAGCGTCAATGCGGCTTGGTCGCGCACCACGATCCGTAACAGTCGTAGCATGCGGTCACGGTTCCGGGTCGCAGCCGTGCGCACGTGGATCCACTGGAGCAACGGTCGTGGTAGGCTGAGTCGACGTGAAAGTCGCGCTCGAACCAGGTCTTCTTGGCCTTCGTGTGTCTAGGGTCCGAGATGAATAAAGAGCGCCACTGCCCTCGCTTCCCGGTCTTCCTGTCGACCCCGTTCCTATCGATCCACCAGTATGACCACCACCGCCCGAACCCCGTTCGCGGGTACACCTTGGTACTCGACACCCGCGCCACGATCCGTCCCTGCGCGAGCTCAGCCGGGTCGAAATGAAAGGCGCCGACCACAGGTTGGATCCGGGACGTGTCGCGCCCACCGATCTTGTCGCCGGCCCAATCGACCGGCTTGACGTCAGCCCAGGGCGTGTCGGGGTTGAAGGAGAGGCCTTCGACATAGGCGCGGATGGCAGCGAACGGGACCTTCTCGATCTGAGCGCCGGTGAAGGGCGGCAAGCTCGCCGGCCTTGGCTCCTCCTTAGGCTGCGGCGGTTGCGGCGGTTGCGGCGGTTGCTTCTCCGCCGCCGGCTTGCAGGCCAACGGCGAGGCCAACACGACAGCGATCAGCCAAGCTGCTCTCCGGACTCGCCAAGCGCCACCAGGCATGGGGCCTCCTTTGCTGGACCTGCCCTTACTTCGCCATTGCACCGATACGTCTCATCCGTCGGACGACCGGCTGCAGCGCCGGCTCCGCTCCTGCCCACAAAGCGGCTACGGCATTTGCCCACCGTGCAGCGGTCTGGGTCTCACCCTTTCCCGCCGCCAGTTCGGCGCGCAACGCCATGATGCGAACGAAGCACCCAGCCAGCGGCACGTAATCGAGGAGCGCTGAGTAGAGGCTGGGCAAGTTGCTCAGCGCGCGATCCAGTTGCGCCTGCGCGGTCGCCGTGTCGCCGACTGCGAGGGCGAGGCGGGCCCTGAGATACGCGTAGTCGTGGGACCCGCCGAGCGTATCGATATTAGCCCGCACGAAGGCTGTGTCACCGTGTGCGAGCGCCCACTGCATCGCCATCGTCCGGTCGGGTCCTGGAGGTGTCGTCCTGTGGGCCGACTGCAATCCCATGTCCTCGAACACCAGCTCGGCCGGTAGATCGAGTAAGGAGCTGCGGGCCGAGCCCCGCTCGGCGGGCGGCACCGTGCCGAGGATGCTCTCGATCCGACGCTCCAAGACGACGATGCTTTCGCGCGGCGCCGCCACGGACGCGTAGGCGAGTAACTTAAGGCCGGCCATCCCTGCGGCGAGCGGCATTCTCGCTGGCTGGTTGTCGGCGCTGCCATGGAGCCAGAACGTGTCTTCGACGGCAAGCAGCCGCGCCGCGAGGGCCGGCCGCCCAAGTAGGACGGCCACGCCGGCTACGCCTGGAGTCGGTGCCTGCACGAAGCGCAGCAACGAGTCACCCGCTCGCCGCGCCGCCTGGAATTCTCCGGTCTTGACCAGCCGCTCGGCTGGCCGTCGCTCCAGCCGCTGCGCCTGCGCCACCTCACCGAGCGCGGTGCGCGGCTCCCCCACGATCGGCGCGATTTTGCCAGTAACTTCGAGACCATACGCGAGCGCACGGTGTGCCAAGGGCTCCCGTGGGAATGCGTCAGCCCAAGCCGCCGTGACCTCTACGAGGACTTGGCGGTTCCTGGCAAGCGCGAGGGCCTGGGTCTTCGGGCGGGCCCCGCCCTGGGCGATCGTCGCTCCGGAGACCGGATAAAACGCCAGCGTGTCGCCCTCTATCGCTGGAAACCCGAAATAGGGGAGCGTGTCGAGCCGGCCCTCGCGCCACCAGAATTCCTCGGCAAGGAGCAGACGTGCGAGTTGCTCTCTGGCATGGGTTCCGAAAGCAAAGTTGAATGATGGCGCCAGCATTAGAGCCTTTGCGTACGCCACCTCCGCGCTGTGCCAGCTCCCCCGGAACACGAACCGCGTGCTGTCCGCGGGATCGCGGATTACCACCGGATCATCGGCATTACACTGCGCCAGCCCGTACCAGGCATCGAAGCTCAGCGAGTCGCGCTTGAGCACCTCGCGATAGCGCTCGCACGCGTCCGGCCAGCGGCGCTGGAACATCGCCTGCTGCGCGAGCAGCAACGACCGGTCGGTGGCGCCGAGCCGCTCGACCAGCGCCCTGGTCCGTCGGGCGATCGCGGTGCGGTCCCGCATCGCCTCCGCTGTCGAGTCGGTGGCCCAGAGGAGCGCCTGCCCGAGTGATACGTACGCGTGGGCGAAGTTGGAGTCCGCCGCCACTGCCGACCGTAGCTGCCGAGCGGCGCCCGCGAGATCCCAGGCCCGCATAGCCCGCTCGCCCAGGCTGTACGCGTGCAGCGCGCGGGTGGAGCGCGTCTGGTCGGCCCCCATGCCCACGACCGCCCCGAGATCGGCGGCGACGAGCGAGTCGGCGAGCGCGTTGAACGCCGCGCTGGCCCGCTCGCTGCTGGCCGGCACGCGCTGTTTGGCCTCCTTGAGCGGCGGGCCGCCGCGCGCCGCGTCGTACACGCCCACCGTGAGGTGCAGCGTGTCGGCGAAGCTCCACAGCTGTCCCATTACCAGCCGACCGGCGCCGAGCTCGCGCGCGATAGCGAGGCCGGTGCTGAACCCGATGCGGAACGGCGCTCGCGCGGCACGCCGCGCGAGCGCATCGTGCACCCGCGTCCGGTCGGCGAGCCGGACATCCAGCCAGCGGTCGAACGCCTCACTCATGAGCTCGGCGCAATCGGCACCGTCCAGCATGGTCGCCTGGCTTCCCTCCCGATGCGCGAACGGCAGGATCACGTAGCGGGCGCTGTCGAGCACCGGACGGGAGACGCGGCAGGGCGGCGGGGAGCCATCGGCACATTGCGCCGCCCCACGCACCGGCACGCCGGCGGCGAGGAGTGCGCCGACCATTAGCACGGGACCGGCGCGTCTCATTGCACCGGCTGCGTGAACGGCAGCAGCGCCTCCCGCATCTCCGCGGCGGTCTGCCACCGCTCGTCGCGCGCCTTGGCGAGCGCGCGCCCGAGGGCGAGGGAGAGCGGCTTGGGGATGTCACGTCGCAGGCTCCGGATATCCGGCGGCCTCTCGTGCTGGTGCATGTCGAGGACGGCGGCGGCGCTGACCGACGAGAACGGCGGACGCCCCGCCAGCGATTCGAACAGCACGATGCCGAGCGAATAGAGATCGGTCCGGCCGTCGACGTCGGGGCTGCCGGCCGCCTGCTCGGGACTCATGTATTCTTCGGTGCCCACCACGAACCCGCTGCGTGTGACGCGGTCGTCTCCCGAGGTCGCGATGGCGCGTGCGATGCCCAAGTCCACCAGCACCGCGCCGTCGGGTGACAGCACGATGTTGTCCGGCTTGATGTCGCGATGCGCGATGCCGTGCTGGTGCGCGTGCCCCAGGGCGTCGAGCGTCTCGCACGCGGCGCGCGTGGCCCGGTCCACCGCGAGCCGCCCTTCACGCCGCAACACCTGTCGCAGCGTCTCCCCCGGCAGGTACGGCATGGCGAACCACAGGAGGTAGTCGGTTTCGCCGGAGTCGAGCAGGCGCGCGATGTGCGGGTGATCGAGCTGCGAGGCGTAGCGGATCTCGCGCAGGAAGCGGTCGGCGGCGACCGACACCGCGAGCTCGGGGTGGAGCACCTTGATGGCGACCTTCTGGCCGACCTGGTCGTAGGCGCCGAAGATGCACGCGTTGCCGCCCCGGCCGACCGCGGTGATCACGGTGTAGCGGTCGCCCAGCGCCTTGCGGACCCGTTCGATCAGGTCGCGGCTCGGCATCGGTCACTCCCCATCCCACCAGCGGGCCGCGGGCAGCCCCGCACGCAGGGCCTGTTGGTTTCGCCTTAACAATAGGGTCCCCTCCGGAGCGGTGCTAGGACGTCGGAAGGCCAGGTGGATGCAGGTGAAAGGAGGCTACGCTTGGATCCATGCCGATGATCGATGCCGTCCGAGGCGACATCACCGAGCAGGCGGTCGACGCCATCGTCAACGCCGCCAACACGACGCTGCTGGGCGGCGGCGGGGTGGACGGCGCGATTCATCGCGCCGCTGGGCCCGAGCTGCTCGATGAGTGCCGCAGGCTCGGCGGGTGCCCGACCGGTGAAGCGCGGATCACGCGGGGATACCGGCTGCCGGCCAAGTACGTGATCCACACGGTAGGCCCCGTGTGGAGCGGCGGGAAGCGGCACGAGGCCGAGCTGCTGCGCGGCTGCTACGTCAACAGTCTCAAGCTCGCGAACGAGCACGGCATCAAGTCGATCGCGTTCCCGTCGATCAGCACGGGGGCGTATCGCTACCCGATCGAGCCGGCGGCCCGCATCGCGGTGGAGACGGTGCGCGCCGCCCTGCAGCGGCCGACGTCGGTCGAGCTGGTGCGCTTTGTGTGTTTCAGCACACGCGACCTCGAGGTGTACCGGGCCCTGCTGGGCCAGGCTGGCTAGGGCTGCTCCGCCAGCCGCGCGAGCCCGGCCCGCGCCGCCGTGATGTACCGGGCAATGGCGGAATCCCCGCCCGTTCCGACCGCCACCACGAACCGGTAGGTCGTGATCGCCGTCGCGCGATCGCCGGCCGCCTCGGCGTCGCGCGCGCGCTTGAGCAGCTTGTCCAGCGTGCCGGGGTCGCGGTAGACGAGCCCCGGGTCCTGGCGTACCTCGGATGCGAAACGC
>Ga0209469_1001314_pt1 | contig 13657 bp, 10 predicted proteins | sample GraSoiAngelo_123_FD_185880 | JGI IMG/M metagenome (GOLD analysis project Ga0209469, IMG submission 185880) | Grasslands soil microbial communities from the Angelo Coastal Reserve, California, USA - 14_0927_02_40cm (SPAdes) (version 2) | ecosystem: Environmental > Terrestrial > Soil > Grasslands ... | reverse complement strand
ATGTCCCACTGAAGGCGCGACCACTCCGGTGAGAGTCACATTCACAGGGTATGTGACTATGTTGCCCAAGACAATTGTAGAAGTCGTGTTTGTACCAGCCGAAAGGGCAATTGAACTAGGGGAAGTCTTGATCGTGAAGGGTGCCTCGATCGTGGTGTTCACCTGAATGGACCTGAATGCTGTTCCAAAGGTTCCTGTCACCAATATCGTATAGTTGCCTGTAATAGTGTTAGACGTCGTAGTGACATTCAAGATGGCAGAGTTCGTACCACCGGCGGGCACTTTGACTATGACGCTACCCCCAGTAAAAGTCGAGTTTTTGAACACTACAGTGGGAGGAGAAGTTACCGAAGGTGAAACGACCGACGTGAGGGTCACATTGCTTGCGACGTTTGATACGCTACCCAAGGTGATTGTCGAACTCTGAAAGGAACCTCGCATCATGCTCAGGGAGACTGGGTTGGCTCCGATGGTGAAGGGAACCACGCTGACAGAGACACTGGCCGTACGCGACAAGGAGCCACTCGCCCCTGTGACGGTGATAGAGTAGCTCCTGATCGCGGTTGTAGCAGACGAGGAAACGGTTAAGGTTGCAGTATTCGTCCCGCCCGCGGTCAATGCGACCCTGACACTGCTGCCTGTGAAGCTAGAATTGCTCAGCGTAATAGTAGGACCATTAACGAGACTCGGAAAGATAGTAGTAGACAATGTCACAACCCCGGCGAACGAGTTGACACTCGTCAGGGTCAGAATAGAAGTGTTTGTAGAGCCGAGAGGAACAAACAGCTTGTTCGGACTCGGAACGATACTAAAATCTGGAATCGTCACGGTTACGCTGACAGACGTGTCATGAATAATCGCGATGACAGCAGTCGCGGTCGAGTTCAAGACAAGATCATAACCCCCACCAGGAGTAGACGGAGTCGGCGAAATAGTAGCGCCCACATGCTTCGTCCCACCAGCCGTCAACGCCACACTAGACACGTTCAGGCTCGTAACAGTATTCAGCGCCGCAGGAAAACTCCTAGTGTTCAACGTCACAGTGCCCGCAAACGCGTTGACACTCGTCAACGTGATAACAACGGACCCGGAAGTACCTTGAGGAATATTCTGGGAGATGGGAGAAGCAGCAATAGTATAGTCGGCGGGAGCACCAGTACCATAGGTGCCGCTGGTCGTGAGATGGGCCACGAACGTAGGAGTACCGTTCAGAATCTGGTCATTATAAACATCAACCACCGAATTGCCAACCGTGTTCGTCTGCCCGGTAAAGGTCACGTTGAACAGCAGACCACTATTCTGGGCGAAACAGCCGTTACAGAGAACCTCCTCATGCGCAATACCAGGCCCATCCTGAGGAGTACAGCCAAGATTCCCAGGATTACCCAGTGTAATACCCGCGCCAGCGTTGACACAGTTAATGTCCTCCAGGGGAGAGGCGAAGATTATTCCCACTGTACTGATGCTCGTAGGTTTGAGAAGCGACGGGTTGACCTTGATGAAAATGTTGAACCCGTTGAACAGGGGCATGTTGGTCACGTTGACAGCAAAGTGAGTAACTGCGTTACTGGCCACGAAGGCCCGGAATGACGGCGTCAGAAAGACAGTAGGAGTCCCCACAGCATGCACAGGAGATAGAAGAAGAGGAACTGATACGAGACCAATTGCAAGGATTGCCAGGATGAGAAGTGGGCGCAAGACTCTGCGATAAGCGAGCACTTGAGATCTCAAGCGCATTCGGGGCCCGCTCTGCGACCGCGAGGAAAACATACGACCCGTCTCATTTTTGAGAGGGTATATTATCCTTCTTCAAACCATTAAACATTTAGGAGAAAACCTAGTCAACAACCTCCCCAGGAGATGCTCTCTGGGACATGGAACCAGTCGCAGTCCCCTGTCACAATTGTCCGTCGGTTGTTTGGACTCGTCGAAAAAGCTGTTCTGATGTCTTTCGTTACAAATCGGAAACCAGCAACAAAAGTTGAATTGACGGACATCGCGGAAAAAGCGTGGCATAGGCAGGCCAAGAAAATCGTAGACTCGCTGTGTCAGCAGATTTCGTCTTAGATCATAAGCCTGGGTGTCACCTGCGTTTCTTCCTCCTCAGCTTCCTCCTCAGTAGAGCCCCGGATCCCAAGACTATTCCTCCCGCAACAGCACCCAAGATGAGGAAGAATTGGACATCAGAAGCGCCATTGTCCGCAGGCGGTTGAACGAGGCTCAGATAGGCTGTATACCAAGTCGTCCAGCCGGGCACGACGTTCACGTTGGCAGAAGCGGGGACAATACCTGGCCCAGAGAAATTCAACCGGTAGCTCCCAGGTTCCAAGTTCTGGAAATTGAAGACGCCCGTCAGAAAGGCGGGTCTAGTCACGGGGTTTCCCACTAAAACAGTCCCATTGAACAGAGAGACGGTGACGGCGTGATCATGCTTGTAATCGACCTGGAGAACGTTCACCCTGAGCCCGCCGAGACTGGATACGACAGAGATAGTCTTCGTCAAGGATCCTGAACCGTTCGAGTCCGTTACATTTAGTGTAACATCGTAACTCCCAGGCAAAGTATAGTCGTGCTGGACAATTGCGCCTAGTTTACCAGGCGTCCCATCCCCAAAACTCCAAGAGTAATTAGAGAATGTGCCGGTCCCGCTTGGGTCGAAGCTCCCCGTACCATCGAAGGTGACAGGCTGGCTTGCTATCAGAATTGCTGGAGCCGTGTTGAAGAACGCCGTGGGCCCGAGGTTTGAATAGATCCCATCCTCTGTCATGTGAAGAATCGGATGGGCACCCTGGAGCGGATTGATAATAGAATCGTTGAGAGGATGCAGGACTTTAACGCCCTTGCCGATCACCGCAAACTGAATAGTGAAGAGTGGAAACGATTGCTGGGGACCATCGAGAATGTATGGAAAGTCCGCCGCAGAATGAATGACCCCCGTCGTGTCGCTCAGATCACAGCCTAAACCAACTCCATCCAGGCATCTAATGAACTCGTCGGAACCAGGCGTCGCACTCTCGCTGACCACTTTCAACACAGTTGATCCGTACGGCGTGGAGTTGTAGTTGAGCCGAATATCGTACGTGTTGAAGTGCTCGTCAGAGGCAAGGTCCATGAGCACCCGGACAGAAAAGGTGTTGTTCGTGTAAGTGGTTGCCGGGGACACGTAAACCACCGAAGTGTCCGCACTCTGCCCCCTGACTGAAGTAGGCTGTAGACTCGGGGCCAACGCCACCAAAACTAACAAGACGAGCAGTCTCAGTCTCCATTCCAATTTCCAGAAAGCACCCCTGTCTGGACATCAAGTATTGCACGGCGCAAAAGTTAAACCAATCGCTGTCGACGTGTCGCCCAACATTAAGTAGTTAGGCAAGTATTGCCCGTCCATATGTGACTAGGAACAGCAGTGATCATGAGACTCCGCACACTCATCACGGTCGCCGCAATGATCGTCCTCGCGGCAAGCCTCACTCCACCAGCGTCCGCTTCTAGCTATGCGGTCCAGCTCGACGGCGACAAATTCAGAGTCGTATGGGAGGTCGATGCGATGCAGAACCTTACAGCGCTCTCCAAGACTATGGTCTTCCCCCAGAACCTGAGCTACGCAATGACTGGTGCAGACCTCACGGCCTTCAACTCGGCCCTTCGGACCGCGTTACAGTCAAGAATCCTCACAGTTGTAATTACCCAGCCAGCGGTTAGTCTTTCCTCTAGTGGTGTAAACGTAACGTGCTCATTCCACTGTCCCTTACAGTGGCTCAACGTAACCGTGGCATTCGACGTTCAGGAGCCCACCACTCTAACGGCGGGTGCTGGCCGATACGACCTGTCGTGGATGGCGTTCCGCCTGGCTGAAAATCTTGAGGCAGCCGGCCAAGCGTTTAACACGCTAGGTCAGAGCTATCTGATCCAGGCAATGCCGTCCTTCTTCCCCAGTCCGACCCCTGGCAGAACCTTTACGGTCAAGGTAGGGGGGTTGCTTGTCAGTAAAGCCGACTACCAAGCTCCAGTCCAGGAAATTGTCCTGCTTGACACGAGTTCACTGGTGACTCCTCTAGAAGAATGGGCTCATAGCCAGGACCTTAATGCGGGAACCCAGACTTGGCGGAGCCCCAACGACGCAGGCTTCAACATCACTGCGATCCAGCAGATAACCGAGGTTGATCTCATTACAAACATCTACTATTTTGCTGCGGCTCGAGTGTCTGCAGAGTTCTCGGCCCCGTTGACAGCGCACGCTCAAGGGAATGTACTAATCGTAGATCTCTCGAATGGCCTCTGGGAAGGGGCAGCCGCGTTCATAGTCGTAGCCGCCCTCGCAACCCTGATCGTCACTACGATATTGGATAGGAAATTGACCAGGTCTTCGCGACGACGGAAAGCATCGAGAAACCATTAGCGAGGCAACTACTATCTTCTTGATGAGCATGTGACGCACCCGATAGGAGATACCGCGCTATGGCGCTGAGATGTTGGCATCCTTCGGGCCATCAGGCAAGGATAACCTTTAGTGCCTCCGGAAGCAAAGCCATGATTGCCGTTGTCAGAAGCCGAGAACAAGAGCCCGCCGGGGAAAACTCACCTTTGGAAGCCCGTCAATCCGATGATATGGGCTCCAGCATCGAGGCCAGGGATGTTCCGACGCATCGTGAACCATTTTCTGGAAACCTTATCATCCCTCAATATTCTGGCGCTCATTGTGGTAGGCCCCGCGTCGTTCCTCTTGTCGCTGCTTGGGGTGTACTATATTGCAGGGCCGATGTTCTTCGGTCCCGCACTTGTAACGTTCTGGGCGGTCCTCGTCGTAGGGTTCGTGATTGTTGCAGAGAAGATGGGATACGCCCGAAATTTTGATAACTGGGACTTTCCGTTGACTCCGGCACGGATCCTATCTCTATCTGTCTCCTTTCTAATACTAGTTGGCTCCTTTTACTTGCTGCGCATCGTCCTTGCGGGGACGCATTAGACAGTACACCCAGGAGTCCTCTTCAGGGTAGCGTGTGACCTATGAGAATTTCTCGCCCTTCAAGGAGCGTGCCCTCCCCCGTAAACTGGCCTCCGAGTTACAACTTTCGAACCTAGGACGTTCCTGAATAGCCCTGCTACATGCTCGAATCCTAGCCGTGTAGACAGTTGAATCTTTTCACTGCCGGTTAGTATGGTGATACGGACCGGACCAACGGTCTCCTCCACGTCCACCTTCACGATTTCTAGGAGACTTATGGCAAAATTGTCTTTGTCAGACGCAAGAATCTTCTCTGGATTTAGGGTCTCTAGCCTACGACGAACCGCGGATTCTCTGCCTACCTTGAAAATATCCTCGAACGCGCCGCTCAGACCTCCAAAGAACGAGGTTGTCGCTAGTGCACCTGCGCCCCTCTTTCCAATACTGGCGACAATCATCCTCGTGCTCGTAAGGAAGATGACAAGACGCTCGGAGCCGAGCGCTAGACGGGCGTATGCGGGAATCTCGGCCATCAAGGTCTCGGGATCTGATTTCAAGGGATCCACATTCGGTTCCACGCCTGATCCAAAGTCAGGGGCAGGCTAAGAAGAAATCGGTTCTCTCTGGAGACTCGAGTCCGATAGACAATGATCGGATCCCCTGCGTCGGATGAGAAGGATTATTCTCTCGTCGAAGGTGCAACCAGGCTTAGCTGCGCGTGAGGAGTTGTCGCAGCCATCTGCGCGACTCGTCATTTATCTCGAGTGTCTTCAGGAGTCCTTCGCAACAAAAAAGGAGGAGGTTTACCCGCCACGGTGTCTTATACGGCCTCCGGACCCTTGGAGTGGGAGCCCGGCGTCGGAGTTTCCAGTACTAGCCGTAAAAGCCGTTTACGATGGTCGGGTTGATCGCGGTTCCAGCGTGCAGGATCATTACTTGGGTTGCAGTGATAGCTGTGCTAGGAGCACCGTTGACGGCTGAGTAGGTTATGGTGAAGAGAGGGGTGGGTCCATGGCTGTAGACTGGAACACCGCTGCTGCTTGTTGCTGCCATGTGAGCTACTCCAGTTGTGTCGTCGAGGTCACAACCAGTTCCCACACCGTTGACACAATTGGTGAATACTGTCCAGCTCGCTACTTTGGGGCCAAGTGTTATGGTCTGGGGCATGAGAACATTGGGGTCCACTGCTATTCGGATGTCGAAGGTGTCGAAGGAGCAACAGGCTGGGGCGAAGTGTTGTATTTTTACGTCTATGCTGACTGAAGCGCCAGTGGCAGCGAGTCTTGAACTGGTGACTTTCAATGTTGGGGTCGCTGCTGCTGCGGCTAGGGGAACGACGGCTATCAAGAGTAGAGCTGCGGAGAGCACGGTGAACATTTGTAGTTGTCTTGCATGTAACATCTTAGATCAGCTTTTCAGGCAGAAAAAACCACCGAACTCCTTCATAAGCCTTTCACTTGACAAAGAGAATCCTAGATTCCGGCGAACATCCGCGTATATCCAGCAGGGAGCGTCGCTTTCTCAAGAATGCCAAAGCTGTACTGATTGCGTTCCGTGAGCAAGCCCTCAGCGTAGAGCTGCAAAATTACAAATTTGATCGTGCTGACACGCGAATCCACTCGAGCAACCCAATTGGTCAAGAATGGCCTTCTTAGATGGAACGCGTCAGCCTGTCTCGCAGTGAAAGGTTGAGGTTCAACCTTTCACGGGCCTAGTACGAGTTGGAAGTGGAGCAGTTGCAGGAGCGAAAGGAAGCTGACGCCTATGGTAGCCTCAGAGTGATGCTTCGAAGTCAGGTCCGGATAGCTATGCACGAGCAACCGAAGAGTTGATGGAGTCCTATGGACCATATCTGAACCAGAGTACTGTGAAGCTCATACCATCAGGTGATAGGGTTGTGTATAGAGGTGTGGGTTGAGCCTTGACCAATCCGGAAAAGGTTAGCATGGTTATCCGCTGAACGCTGGAGCCGAAAGAGCCAATAGAACCTGATGTCCCGTTCACAGTGGCACTATTTGTTCCTGCCACAGCGGTAAATAGGTGCCCGTAGAAGACGGCGCCAAAGTCAGACAATGGCAGGATGCCTAGAGACGATGAGGAGGGTGCCTCTGCAATCCACTCCGCCGAAGACCGATCCTGTAAACTATCTTTGACAGACTTTGTGAAGGACTCACCCGTCGTCAGGTCGGCCAGAGAGAGGGTGAATCTGCCATCAAACTTCACTTCTGCAGAAATGACATTGCCCGGATGAATACTCATCCGTGTGACCACGCGAGCAGCCTTGGGGACGAACTCGTAGAAGACAAGGTATACTGGAGTCCCGTTGATGCATTCCGAAATTGTCCCGATCTGTTCGACGGTCTCGGATTGGAGTCCATCAATGCCTACCCAAAAGCTCGAAGCAGAGTATTCGCCGGATGAACACGAGACGGTTGGAACTAGCCATGACCCCGCAACATCGCTGACGGATCCCCGAGTGCTTGATATTGCGTACCCGCTCCAATTCAAGCTGGAAATATTCGATACGAACACGAGCGAACTATTAGTAAGAGAGATTGAATCCGCCGAAATGCCCGCTATTGACAGAGCCAAGAGAAGCAAATAGCATGATCCGAGGATCGGAAAGAACTTGAAGCTCACGGTGACTGCGTCTCAAGCATTAAGAATATATCTCTTGCCGAACAACATCGGAATTTCGTAAACTCGCCTGTCGCTGCCATGGCAACTAGTTCTCTGCTCCTCGTCATGAACTTGATGTGAGTGTTAGGTTCTGCGAAGCTGGATAGTAGCTAAGGCGCCCCGTGAGGGTGTAGAGGAAGGATGATATCCCGACAACGAGATACGCGTTAGCGGCGACTCCACTCGGGTTGGTAACGAGGAAGGTGGAGAGGGCTGTGCCGTTTTGCTGATTGAGCACGATGGTGAGGTTGAAGCTTGTCGAGCTGTGAGGGCTGAGGGTTTCGCTTATCGTCCAACCGTTCTGCAAAGGGCTGTCCCTGAAGATCGACGAGTCTAACGATTTGAAATAGGCCGAGATATAGACCAGCGTCACCTTCAGTCCGCCGTAATCAACTGGGTTGTCGGCGTCTACCTGCACCAAAATGCGGTCTCTGTTTTGTTCGGTGTTCTGCAGGATCATCCGGGGAATACTGAACTGCAGCTGGTTCAGGGCAGCATAGAGGAGGGCGTAGTTCCTTCCCGCCAAGACGAGATTAATCGAGGAGACTAAAACCATTAGGACGAAGGCCCAAGCAACAAACCTTTTGGAATAGTGCAGCCTCATCCCACGCCTGTCCTGACGTGCCGGTGCATGGATGGTCTGCCGTTAAGCGTATCGGTTCCAAGCTGAGGTGGGCCACCCCTGGTCTTGTGGTTCTCGGCTGGGGGGTTTCGATAGCAAGCCTTACCTTGACGGCAATAACTCAAGGGATCTTGGTTCCTCACGCGTTCGAGTATGTTCTCGAATCCAACATCGGAGCTCTGGAAGTAGCACTATACTATGCAGGAATCTTTGGCACGTCCTTTCTCGCCGGTCTTGTCCTAGCAAGGGTTGCAGCTGCTTTGCTCGCATTCTTCGTATCGTATGTTGTCGGATGGCTTCTGGCATATCTAGCCCTGTCCCTACCAGGACTCCTTGGAATCGTCCCGGAGGGGGTAGCCGAAGAGACAGCAATTGTACTGACGGCTACGGCGCTATTTCCCTTCGCGCTTCTCGTCGGAATGCTTGGAAGTCTCATCGGCTCTGCCTACAGAGAGAGCTGAAGGTCCCTTGAGGTGCGCTGCAGGGGAAAGCATCTTTTTTCACCTCCACAACCATTCAACCACCAACGTGAGACTCCTCCGGCAAAGACGCACCGAGGTCTCGCAATCCAATCCCTCCCGTTGCCATCCGGGATCCCTGCGGCTACATGGAACTAGACTTGAAGAAAGCGGCCACCCCCTCCTCCCCCGACACCCTTCACGATGACTGAGAAGTAAAGGAACGCCGATCCGGTACCACCGGTTCCAGTCACGATAACCGTGTAGGATCCTACCGGCGTGGATGTTGTTGTAGCTATACTCAATGTCACCGGAGCCATCGACCCTGGAGTGAGCGAGACACTCGAGACGCTGAACGAAATTGAGGGACCATTCGCGACGACAGGTGATATAGAGGAGGCCAGTGATATGGTGCCCGTGAAATGGAGACTGCTGACCGAGAGGATTGATGCTGAATATCCGCCGATGATAATAACGCCAGGATTGACGGGACCTCTGGCGATAGCAAAGTCTCCTATCACGGTGACGGACAGCGTGGCATTATGAACTATGGGGCTCCCGGTAGCCATCACGGTGACAACATACGCGCCAGCGGATGTCGAGGACACAGTGTTCAGGGTTAGGGTTGAAGAGACCGATCCTCCCGCGGGCAGTACAGGAGTTGATGGGTTGAAGGATGCCGTAGGGGGGTTAGCGACGCTTGGGTAGAGGAAGGCCGTGAGGGTCAAGCTGCTGGCGAAGTTGTTGACACTCGAGATCATTATCGTGGATGACCCAGACGATCCTGTCTGGACCGAGAACGAGACGGGGCTGGGCGAAATAGTGAAGTCAGGAGGTGTGAATATGTTGATTGTGGAGGTGACGGTGTTGGTAGAACCGTTGATAACTGTGACGGTGTCCGAGTAAAAGTCAGCAACGTAAATCATGTTATTACTAGAGTTTACGTCCAGGGCCAACGGGTCAAGTCCCTGCGGAACTGTCGCGATGATTGTGTTGGTAGAACCATCAATGACGGCAACGCTATCGCCGGCGGGGTTTGTCGCGTAGATCCGGTTGGTGCTGGGGTTGGCGACGACATCCAGGGGGGCGAACGAAAGAGAGATGCTACCTGTAATGCTGTTGGTAGACCCGTTGATGATTGAGATAGAGTGTCCATCGTAGTTTGCCACGTAGATCCTGTTGGTTGCAGGGTTTACGCCGGCAGCTATTGGCGAGAACCCCAATGGTATAGTAGCCACAACGGTGTTCGTGGAACCGTCTATGACTGAGGTAGAATTGTCGTCGAAGTTCATCACGTAGGCCCTGTTTGTGGTAGGGTTTACAGCAACCGCTTCAGGATCGGATCCCACAGTCACCGTGGTCAGCACAGAGTTAGAGGAACCGTCTATGACCATGGTGGCGTTTAGAACCGGGAGGGTAGAGTAGATTCTGTTAGTATTCGGGTTGACCGCCACTCCTTGTGGCGCGGCCGGTGCTGGGATTGTGGCGACGACGATATTGGTGGAGCCGTCTATGACCGTTATAGAGGTCGATTTGCCATTCGCAACGTAGATTCTGTTTGCCACCGGGTTGACACTCAATCCTGTCGGACCCATTCCTACTCCTATGAGGGCTATGACCCGATTAGAAGAACCGTTCAAGACAGAAACCGTGTTGCTATACAGGCTTGCCACATAGACCCGGTTGGTATTGGGATTTATGCTGACATCCTGGGGGCCGAAGCCAAGGAGGATAGTTGCAACAATAGTATTCGAGGATCCGCCTATTACAGCGAGAGAGTCTGAATTGAAGCTTGGGATGTAAATCTTGTTTGTCACGGAGTTGACATCGACCACGGACGGGTTCTGTAGAGGAATGGTGGCCACTACGCTGTTCGAAGAGCTGTCGACGACAGACACCGTGTTTCCGTACTGGTTCGTAACATAGACCCTGCGTGTGTTCGGATTCACGGCAACGGCTACGGGATGTATTCCCACTGGGATAGTAGTGATTACCGTATTCGAGGATCCGTCGATAACAGTCAGAGTGTTCACGGACTGGTTGGCCACGTAAATCCTGTTGGTGTTGGAGTCGACGGCCACTGCCTCTGGAGATGTCGCCGGGATTGTGGCGACGATGGTGTTCGTGGAACCGTCTATGACCGAGACGGTATTCAGCATGCCCCCGTTTGACACATAGATCTTGTTTGTAACGGGGTTCGCGGCAACGGCAAAGGGATATTGGACCTGAATAGTGGCGACTACGGTGCTTGAGAAGCCATTGATGACCGAGACCGTGTTCGAAAGAAAGTTGGTCACGTAGATCATGTTTGTGTTGGGATTAACGGCAACACGTCTCAATCCGAACCCTACCGCCACATTTCCAAGGAGACTGTTTGAAGAGCCGTCAATGATAGACGTCGCATTCAGACTGGGAATGGTCACGTATACCCTGTTCGTCTTCGAGTTCACGGTAATTGCGGATGGACTGGAGGATAATTGAATACTCCCGACCAGTGTATTCGAAGAGCCCTCAACCACGGAGATCGTGTTGGAGAGGTCAAAGGCAACGTAGACTCTGTTCGTCGTAGGGTTGACGGCAACGCCGATCGGGCCCGAGCCTCCAGCCACTGTGGCAAGCACGCTAGAGGCGGATATTTCGGGGCTGCTCAAACATCTGGAACCTACGCAGGTCCCGTTCTTGAGGTGGGGCAAGTCATGAGACAGTGTAACTAGTCGGGTGGGAACGGGTCCAAGTGCCCCGTTGGCGCAAAATAATGCCGCCACAACCATCGTCGCACCAAGAATTAATCCCGAAACTGCTCTCCCCACGACTAAGAACCTGCCAAACCTTCCCCCGCTCGATAATATAACCGTTCATACATCGGGGGCAAACGCTCGACATCTCTGTGTTTCTATAGACAGCTCTGCATGCCGTCTTCACAGCATCCCTGAAGATTCGGTAATTGACAGCCCTACAGCAGGACTTGCCTATGAGATAGTGATTATTGTTGGAGAGACCGACCAGACCGTCTCAGCCAGTGGGCGGGGAGAAGTCGGCAAAAAACTGTTCACAACGGGCGACCGCCAGAACAATCGAACTCATTCCAGGATAACTCATACGATCTAAATCAAACTTTGACAGGCATATGTTTCAACTACTCCGAGGAATCACTGTCCCGTCATACGTCTTCTTGGAGAGTCCTGTCCTTCGACAAAAGAGAGGGGGTTCGCCTATGGCGATTCTGCGGCCGACTGTTCAGCCGGGGCTCAGATCGAAGTCCATTCCCCGGACAGACTTGAGCTAGCCATAAAACCCGTCTATGATGACGGGTGTAATGGCGACACCGGCGTGCAGAACCGTTACCGAGGTGGCGTTGATGTCCGTGCTTGGAAACGAGTTTACAGCGGTGTAGGTTATGCTGAAGAGAATACTTGGTCCATGACTGAACACTGGAGTGCCGGAGCTACTCGTCATGGCGAGGTGGGCTATTCCTGCGGTGTCAGAGATGACGCAGCCTGTGCCGACACCGTTCACGCAATCGATGAATACTGTCCAGCTTGCTACCTTAGTCCCTGCGGTAATGCTCTGTGGTAGGAGAACTTCCGGGTTCGTCACCACTGAAACATCAAAAGTGTCGAAGGAGCAGCATTTCGGGGCGAAATGCGATATTTTCACGTTGATTGTCACGCTAGAACCCTGGGGAACGACGCCGGAACTCGTGACCTTCAAAGTCGGACTCGCAGCCTCGGCAAGAGGTAAGGCAGGCAATAGGAGGAGCGTTGCTGAGATCAAGACTAGCGCCGGTAACACTTTGGAGCGAAGCAAGTAAGCTAACATTTCGGACTAGTCCAGTAGCAATCTGATTCATAAGCCTTTCAAATTAGGGCGGGGGCCTGGATTCCTCTAAAGAGCCGAATATATCGAGTGCGGACTATCGCATTCTTTGGAATGCCATTTCTCTACGTCACTTCATCACGGTCGGCCTACTCCTAGCTAGAGCAAACAACGGACTACCAGAAGCCCTGTTCGACCGGTAACACGGCTCTGATGCTGAAAACCGCGCGCTATGTCATCACAGGATCGTCCAGAGACAACACCGAGTGTACCTCCATATTCTGTCGGTGAGACTGAGGAGGATATGCTGGGATACTACGACCGGCGTATAGGACAAACCACCCCTGATGCGTTCGTCTAGTGACCTTGTCCTGGCAACGGCCAGGCAGAAGCTACGAAGCATCTAGGAAAGGCGACCGCAAGGACATTCGTTCTCGTTCCGGGTAACTCATATAATCCAAAGGTAACTTTGAGGGCTGCGTGCCCCGGTGGCTCAGCCTGGTAGATGCGTTGGCCGCGGCCTAGAGCATTGCCTTGGTAGCCTCGCCCAGATAGGCAAGGGTCACGAGTTCAAATCTCGTCCGGGGCTCCACGATAGCTCAACCCCGGTCCTGGTCACGCTGCTGTTCGACTTTTCAGGGGATGGGTTGAATAGAAGGCTCGGAAGTATTCTAGTCTTCCATGAACGTGCAATCCCGAGAGCATTTTTTGGGGAGACACCGGTTGTTGCTCAGCTGGCCATTGGAATTGAGCAGCTCATTCTTTTCATCACTAAGGCTAGGATAATTGTTGCGCATTTTGGAAAGATGGGCGCCGGGGGGCGCTTGCTCATCCTTGCAATTTGGGAGGCTGAGTGGTGGATTTGCGAGATTCAAGTCTCCCTCCTCGAAAACTCAGCTGCCTATCCTAATGTCATCGTAAAACGTCACAGCGTTCCCTCCGGGCCGGATGCTGACGCGCGCCTCGCATGTCTTCTCCACACACGCACCACCAAGGCTCCTGCTGTGAGAATCGAGAGCGTCACAGGAACCATTGATAGAAGGTGGGCAAGCAGTCCGAGCTTGTCGATAGATACGATGCTTCCACCCACACTTGACGACTGCACTACGACGGTCGTTAAAGCGAAATGGGATCTAGGAC
>Ga0209469_1001303_pt1 | contig 13699 bp, 10 predicted proteins | sample GraSoiAngelo_123_FD_185880 | JGI IMG/M metagenome (GOLD analysis project Ga0209469, IMG submission 185880) | Grasslands soil microbial communities from the Angelo Coastal Reserve, California, USA - 14_0927_02_40cm (SPAdes) (version 2) | ecosystem: Environmental > Terrestrial > Soil > Grasslands ... | reverse complement strand
TCGTCTCTAACGAGAAGGATTTGGTATTCACGTCTAACCGTGGCGAGAAGACTGTGGGTGTATTCCCTTATGGTCGAGAGGAGAAGCTGGAGAAGGTGAGGGTGGGAGGTTTTCCCAACGGATTGGCATTCGACCCTTCAAGGGACACTCTTCTCGCAGCAAACGTATCCAAACAGGATGACCCGGCTCCAATCACCGTCTCTATGGTTGAGACCAAGAAGAAGATTCTAACTGCCGACATCGTTGTGCCTGGAAGAACGCGGTGGACGGTCTTCGATAGCAAGATGGACCGTTTTTACGTCAACGTTTCCAATCCGCCCCAGATAGTCGCTATCGATAGTAAAGATCCTGACGGAATAGCAGCCAGCTACGATATTCCGGCGAAGGGTCCCCATGGGCTCGACATTGACTCGGAGAATCGAAGGCTCTTCTGCGCCTGTGACCAAGGTGGCCTATTCACCGTCGATTTGCAGTCGGGAAGAGTATCGCGCGCTTCAGGCTTGACCGGTCCTCCCGATGTGATATCCTACAATTCCCGGCTCAACCACCTCTATGTAGCTATCGGAGAGCCCGGGACGATCGATGTCTTCGACACCAACGCAATGAAGCTCATTCAGACAGTGAAGACGGATCTGGGAGGACATACTATTGCCTACAACCCAGAGACAGACAAAGTATACGCATTCACTCCGGCGAGTCATCGGGCCACAGTCTATCAGGACGCATAATCATCTACCTTGTTTTGTCTTCAAGGTCGTTCCGGGTCTTTCGGATCTGCGGAAGTGATGTGATGTGTTTCAGTTAAGCAATATTCTATTGTCAGCACTCGGTTCGGCAGTACTCGTGTTCATTGTCCTCTTTTTCGGCTGGAAATGGTCCAAAATTCATTTCCGGTTCGCAGTCACCGCCCTTAGCACGTTTCTAGGCTATACAGCATGGAACCTGTTGCAAAACGCGACAGGTGCCGACTCCGTGCTAAATATTGACTGGCAAATCCTCCCTGTGAGTTGGTCTGACGTAGGTAGCGGTGTAGTGGCGTTTGTAGCGACAGTCATCGCTCTAGGTCTGTTGACCGACAGAGATGAGAAAGCTTGGAGGGTCATAGCTGCAGCGGGGATCGCCGGATTACTCTCTACACTAGTCGACCTCTTCTTCCTCTGACCATCCCATCAGACAATGCTTACTTCCAAATTACGCGAATTTGCTGGGTCAACCCAATTACCGGCAGGATTCTCTTGGTTTTCAGTGAGCTTACGAAAATAATGCTTTCAATATGACCGGCTATGTGAATTTCAGTATGAGAATATGAGAAGACTCATGTCTCGTGATGAATGATGAGAGATGTCTACGACGTCGCAATCGTAGGAATGGGGGCGGTAGGGACCGCCACCGGATTCTTGCTCACAGAATTCACTAACGTGCAAAGTGTATTGTTTCTTGAAAAGGAAAGCAGTGCGGGCCAGATCGCATCCGATAGGAGAACAAACAGTCAGACTCGCCATCCCTTCGGGGGCGAGCTCAACTACACGCCGGACGTGATGAAGGCAATCAAACGATATTCTGACATGATCCCGTCTTACGCGAACAGCAAGTACGGGCGTGGGTACGACATTCTCAGGCACACGAAAAGCGGCATGGTCCTTGCAGTGGGAAAGAGCGAGAAAGACTACCTAAGGAAAAAATTCCACGACACCGTAAAGCCGGTCTTCCCTAATGCAGAACTAATGGAAGACAAAGAAGAGATCGCGAAACTAGAACCGTACATTGTGAGAGGGCGGAAGCCGGACGAGGAGATAGGAATAATCAAACTGCAGGCAGACATCGTTGATTTTGGCGAGCTGGCGAGATCGTTTGAAGAAAACGCACTCCAGCATCAAGACAAGAAAATCCATGTCAAGTTCAACACGAAAGTGAAACGAATACAAGAAGTCTCTGAAGGCTATGACCTCCGCATTCGTAACGGCGGAAGTTTCTCGGCCCGATATCTCGTGGTCTCCGCCGGCTCGTATACTCTCTCATTCGCGAAACAACTTGGTTTAGGCGGCGACTTCGTTGCTTTTCCCGTAGCAGGCAAATTTTACACCTCCCCTTCAGTAATTAATGGGAAGGTGTACACGTTTCAAGAAGAAGGCGTGCCTTTCGCGGCCACCCATGCCGACAGAGAGTGGGACGGCGCGGTTACCCGATATGGACCCACGGCAACGCCGACTTTGATGTTTGAAAAGAACAGGCCAGATATCAGAGAATTCATCGACAACCTTGACCCCGTACTTCTCCATACCGTCGTCTCAAAGAAGGCAATCCGAAACATCATGATCAAGAATATCGCATATTCACTTCCAGGTGGAGGAAGGCATCTCTTCTGGAAATACGAGGCGAGAAAGATCGTGCCCTCGATACCGTACTCTGATTTGAAACCAGCGCCGGAATTCGGAGGAGTACGCACCGTGGGCATCAACAAAAGAACACGAGAGTTGAAGCTCGGTGAGTTTACTCTCCCAGAGGTTCCTAAAGACGGAGTAAATATCTGCGCAAACATGGCGCCGTCTCCCGGCGCGTCCGGATCCCTCGGCATCGCCTACAAGAACGTGGCGAAAATTACAAAGGCATTGGGCTTGGAATTCGACGACGAAAAGTTTACGAAGGTTTTCGGAAGGTTGCCGGTGGTCTAAGGATCAATGCACAAAGATCTGGTGTCGCTGGGCTCAAGTGTTCGATAGTTCTTCTTGTTTGATGAAGCTCTGGACCGTGGCTCGAGAATGAGCAAGGAACCAACTCCTGCGGAAGTCGCATCAGGCCAACAGTCTGGAAAGGCTGAATCACGAACGTCGCTAGCCCGCACCCTCGGGCGTAGCACTGCGACGCTAATGACAGCCGCGATGATTATTGGCACGGGCATTTTTGGAGCGGTAGGGTCAGCGACAGCAAAGGCCGGCAGCGGTATTCTCATTGCAATGGTTCTAGGAGGTCTCATTGCGCTGGCAACAGGAATCAGTGCCGCACAACTAGGAGTGAACTATCCGAAGGAAGGAGGAGCTTTTACATGGGCGCGCGAGTTCAACCATAAGACTATCGGATTCATTGCCGGTTGCGCATACCTCGGAAAGGGAATCTTTTCTCTGAGCGTGATTTCGCTCGCATTTGCGGCCTATTCCGTCCAAATAATACCTAGTCTGCCTCTACAATTGTTCGCCGGCGTTGCGATCCTTGCCGTCGTAGTCCTCAACCTCTTCCATGTTCAACTCACAACCAAAGTGTTGATCACTCTCATGATTGTGAACGTATCTCTACTGGGACTCTTTGTCGCATTTTCGACCCCCGCCGTAAACCCCGGTCATTTCTCGAATCTCTTAGGAGATAACGGGCCTGTCGGCGTACTTGCTGGAGCAGCCATATTCTTCTGGACTTGGGATGGCTTCATGCGAACCGCCATCATGGCTGGCGAAATCAAGAATCCACGACGGACCATTCCAGTCGCCATCGTCGGTGGTATTGCAGTTGCAGCAGTGGTTTTCCTCGCTGTCGCAGCAACAACCCTTGGAGTTCTAGGGTCTCAGTCGATGGGGACAGACGATGTGCCGCTCTTCAGAGCCGCAATACAGGCTGTCGGGACCTGGGGAGGATTAGTGATTCTGGCAGCGGCTTGGACAGCATCTTTAAGCGAGCTAATTGGCGATCTTCTAACCGCATCGCGAGTCGCGTACAAGATGGGCGAGGCAAAAGAACTTCCGCACTGGCTAGGCTCGGTCCACCCGAAATTTCGTATTCCGCGAAAGGCTGTTCTGACCATAGGCCTGATAGTTCTAGTCTTAGCCCTCACCTTCGACCTTCGAAGATTGTTGGCCGTTGCCAGCATCTTCACGCTTACCTGGTACATTATCACTCATTTCTCTGCCTTACAATTGCACAAAGAGCAGCGACTGACGGCGCCTTTGTTCTCATGGGTCGGTCTACTCGGTTGCCTAGTGTTGGTTGCATCTTTGCCTATCTGGGCGACACTCACCGGTGGTGCAGTACTTGCTACGCTTGCAGGGTTCCGTCTACTATTGTTTCGCTACCGAAATCCCCATGTAGCATAAAATGTTGGACGCGTTGCTTTCATTCAACCATAGTTTAGAACTGCTCAGTCGGCGAGACTCGTTCTACAGCACGGGTGACTTTTAGCGCCAAAAGGAGCGAGGCGATCATCAAGAGAGCGGAGAGCAGGAAAGGAGCTCCTGGAAGATTGAAGGGCGCTTGGCTACCGATGAAGAATGCGAATATTAGCGTGAAAAGTGTGGGTCCGATAACGCCGGTGAGGCCCATGAGGCTACCGTTGATCCCCTGCAGTGCTCCTTGTTCTGACGGGCCGACTCGCCGGGTCATTAGTCCTTGCAACGCCGGCTGGACGAATCCGATTGGGGCGTAGAAGATTATTGCAATCATGAATAGAATGCTGTTAGTTGCGAGCCCCCAGATAACGAACCCTATTGTGCCGGAGACTATTCCGATTAGCAGGGCGAGACGTTCGCCGAATCGAGCGACGACACGCCGGACCAGGAGGCCCTGAACGATGATGTTGCAAGCACCGACGAGTGCGAGTGCCGCTCCGACTAAGGCGTATCCCCAGCCGTACCTGTAGGCAGCGTATAGTACGTAGACGCTGGGCAGGACTTGGAAGGCAAGGAAGTTTAGGAAATTGACTGTAACAAAGCCTGCTAGTCCCTTTCGCGCCCGTATCATGGACAGGGAACCGATAGGGTTTGCTCTCCGAAGCGAGACAGGGCTTCTGTGCTCTAGGGAGAGTGACTCAGGCAGTACTACCAATCCGTAGGCAGCGCTTGCTATCGAGAGTGTTGCCGCGCCCCAGAATGGGAAGCGTGGGCCGATTCCGGCTAATAGTCCTCCGACGAGGGGTCCGATGATGAATCCTACGCCCCAGATGGAGCCTATCATTCCGTATGCGCCGGCTCGTTTCTCACCTGGGGTGGTATCGGCTACGTAGGCGAAGCTTACGGTGAAGCTGGCACTGGTGATGCCGCTGACGACTCGCCCGATGAAGAGCCATGTTAGGTTGGGTGCGAGGGCCATGATCATGTAGTCGATTCCGAGGCCGAATGCCGAAAGGATGAGGACGGGTCGTCGACCGTAGCGGTCGGATAGTGCGCCTAGCAACGGTGCAAATAAGAACTGCATTAGCGCCCAAGTTGTGCCAAACAGCCCGAAGATCTCAGCGCCTCTAGCCGGGTCTCCCCCGACGAAGCTGACAACCAGACCGGGGAGTACTGGAATTATGATTCCGAATCCGAGGGTATCAAAGAGGACTGTGGCAAATATGAACGCTAGGGCGGCTCTGCTGGCCCCAGTTCTCGTTACAGTTTCTACTCTTGGAGGCTCTTGGGTTAGTTCAGTCAAATCGTGGACACTATTTTGGCTGCTTAAAGATCGATTGGGTTCGAGTTGCTATTATCTGTCGGGCACGTAGGGCCACTACTTCAAGTTAGTGAGATCCCAGAAAGTGAGACCATGCGTGCCTGCGATAGGACTTTGCAGAGAAACTATTCAATCATAGGATTCCATAGAGTAAGAGTGTGTGCAGTTTCAGAGTCGGTTCGATCATTTATTGACCAAGCGCATCGCTGCGCTTATCCGAGTGAGATGGTTAATTGTAGGATTGAAAAAAGGAAGGGAGGAGGTTTAGCCTCCTATAGTCCGATTCCTGCTCCGAGAGTGTAGATTGCGTTCAGAGTCTGGCTGTCTGTAGTCCCGTCGGATAGTGTAGCGGTGATGGTTGCTTGGTAGATACCGCCAACCGTAAGGACTACTCCCAGTGGGATGTTGGTCGTTGTGGCCGTGGCAGTCTGGCCTGGCTGGATTGGAAGGCTCGGGTTCCAGGACAGTGTTACTAATTGTCCGGAGAGCTGGGTCGAAAGCGATGTAATTGCTTGGTCTCCCGTGTTAGAGGCTTGTAATGTGAGGCTGGGTGCCTGGTTTAGCTGCTCAAAGTCGATGCTGGCTGTGACATGGTGTTTTGTGCTCAGGAGGGTTGAGCCGCCTGTTTGGATTGCAATGTCCGTGTGAGAGCAGTCTACGCTGTTGCTAAGGGCTTGGGTGCAGACCCCGCTGCCGCTTGTCCGGGTGGTAGCTGGCTCCGCTGCTGTGTTCAGGTATTGGTCGTTGGTATAGATGATGGCGGCCAATCCGGTTGTAGGGCTTGCTGCTATTCCGAAGTCGTCTAGAAGGTCCCTGTTGCCCGTGCACGCAACGCCTGATTCGCAGACACCACCGTAATGGATTATTCCTGAGGCTGTGTTCTGGGCGAACTTGCTGCCAGGGGTCGTTGCGGCTAGGTTCTGGGCGAAGTATACCTGCCAGGAAGCCGTCATTGGATAGCTGTCCGGCGTGTTGACGCCATCGTAGTAGCTGGTGCCGTACCAGACCACGTCTAGGGCTCCATTGCCGAGAGCACTACTCCACGGAAAGATAGCAGTGTTAGACGGTGTCTTATTGATCTGGTATGGCCCAGACCAAGTCTGGCCGAAAGTGGTGCTGAAACTGTAGAACATGTTATGGTCATCCGTATAGACGAGATAGACGTTGCCGGCCTGGTCAACGCTGACATTGACGAACTGGTGTCCGTAACCTACTGCCGTGTTGGGATTGATGTATACTGGATAGTCAGTGAAGCTCAGCCCTCCATCGATGGAGACTGCGATCCAGACGGCGTGGGTGCTGCAGCTTAGGCAGGAGACTTCGCCGGCGTTGGCGATGCTGCTGAAGGATTGGTAGATCAGGTGATTGTTGGGGTCGATCGCTAGGTTTCCGATCTCGTTCTGGTATGGGGCATGCCATGGATGGTTAGCATCGAACGCGTTCGCGACTTGGGCAAATGTTGTGCCGCCGTCGTAGCTGCATGTTACGAAGAGGTTGTTGGTTGTGGCGTAGGCATGGTAGGAGACGCAGACCTTGTTGGCGCCGTCCGCTGCGATCCATTCCCTGTCGTCGACCGGAATAGTTGCTCCTGTGGGATTGAGGGTGAACGAGGCGCCTCCGTCGTGGCTGGTGCTGACGTATACGTTTGCGAGCGGCGGGGTTGTGGCGAGGCTGGCCACATAGATGTTGTACTGGCCGTTGGTGTTCAGCGCGGGTGCCACTGCAATGTCGGTGTCTCCTCCTGCTGGCGAGAAGCCAACGCTTCCGGTTGAGACGCTGTCAGGCAATGGTAAGGTTGTGAAGTGGTTGCCGTTGTCTGTGGATTTCCAGGCGAAGGTTCCGCCGCAGAGGCCGCCTATGACGCAGAAGACGTTTTCCGAAGATCCGTAGAAGTTGCCGGATGGGTCGGCTCTTATTGCTGGTTCGCCTTCAGTGTTCTGGCATGTGCCTGCGCCGTTTGGACAGGTGACTCCGACGCTAAAGCCATGTCTGAACGGGTTGCCTGCGAGCTCGTAGTTGGCGAATGTTGGGGTGCTAGGGCTGGCGGCATTGGCAGGATGGAAGGCTGTACCGACTATTGCCGCGGTGCTGGTTAGCATTAGGATTGAGAGCAGAATTGTCGTAGCTTTTCTTGATATTTCGAGAATAGGTTTCATCGAATCCCAGCGCGGTCGATGGAAAGATAATCATTGTTCCGCGCGGCGATAATTTCGAAATTCGAAAATTTCGAAACTCGATATATCAGAAGTATACCCTTTGATATACGCTAGGGGATGCACACGACAGTGCAGTCCGCTTCGAGTAGCAGCCCTACAACTATGCCTACAGCTAATCCCACAATAACTCCGACTACCAATCCTATCAGAAGGGTTTTCAAGATCAACAAATCAGATCCTTATCGAGAAAAATAGGGAGAAGATGGGTCCTTAACAATTCCCCATCTTTTCTAGGGTGTTACTGATGCGCTAGGGAATTTCAGGAACCACAAGTGGGCCAGTTTGCTCTGTGGCATCCGGAAGTCTACGTTGAAAGCTGTGGTCGATGACGCTTTGGCGTGGACGCCGAAGAGGATCAGACGGAACGTGTTGCCTGCACTGTCTTTGACGACGAGGTGTAGCACCATTTTGTCGCTGTGGTAGGTGATTATTCCATGGCCGCTAACCACGGTGTATGTGTTAGAACTTGCCTCTCCTGAGGTGAGGGTCAATGTTCCGCCGGTGAAGTTGAGCATTCCTCGTCCAGGGTTGCTTTTGACGACTTTTGCGCTGAGGCTGATGGTCGCACTTTGAGTTATGGTCTTATTGCCGATCTTGTAGGCTGTTCCTGATCCACTTATTGTCAGGGTCGTGCCGGTTGCGAGCGGTGGTACGGGCTGATGGCCGGGTGTTGGATGCGATGGAGGTACTCCGGTTGGAGGTGCTCCGTAGACCGGGACTACAATCGCAAGTGCGAGTACTAGCGCCATCACTGTTCCGAACAGTGCCATTCTTCGCATTTTTCTTCCCTCTGCAATAGCCTATTCGGGGGTATAACCCAATAGATTTGAACACGGTTCGAATAAACCAGAACATCGAAGGGAAAAGTCTGATATCACTTGAATAATCGTGTGCTCGCTCGTGTGGACTCCTTGGGTTATCTAATTCGCATGGTTCGTGTACTAGGTGCTGAATGATCGGTTGTATATGAAGCGATTTGAATAGCGCGACGAGCATGACCTTGTGGCAGGTGGTGTGGAGATGATCCATCAACTCAGGATCTACGAAATTTTCGAGCGCAACAAGGCTGCGTTTCATGACCGATTTCGCAACCACGCGGCGCGGATTATGAGGTCCTACGGCTTTGACATCATCGCAATGTGGGAATCAAAAACGAATGACCGCACAGAGTTCGTATATCTATTGGTGTGGCCCGATGAGCAGACGATGCTTCGAGCTTGGGGACAGTTTAGGGCCGATGAAGAATGGAAGAAGATCAAGAAGCTTACGAATACTCAGCACGGTGACCTAGTCGGGGTCATCGAGGAACGGACGCTAGTCCCCACAAACTATAGTCCATCTATTCGTCGAACGAAACTCGACAACAAGTAATTCAGACCAACAAACTTCATTCCGCTTCGATGATATGAGATGAACCGGGATGATCACTTCTGCCAGAGCGGCTTTACGTCCTTGATGCGGGAGGCAAGTGCCAAGCCCAGCAAGCTCAACAGCACTGCAGCAAATAGGGCGTAGCGGAACCCGGTCACTACGCCTTCCAAAGCGGCGTACGACCCGACGCCGGCAGCGGCAGGAGGATCAAAAGCTCCGGCGATCGTCAAGAGTACAGCCAAGCCGAGCGGAAAGCCTATGCGGAAAGATGTGCTGACTACTCCGGAAGCGAGGCCCTCTTCACCCGGCTTCGTTCCGGCAACTGCTGCGAGGTTGACGGCGGGGAACCCAATGCTCGCGCCGAGGGTCCAGACTATCATGCCGGGTAGTATCAGAAAATAGCTCCCTTGTGCTGATATCACGGTAAGAAGGGCAATCCCCACCGTCGCAAGACTTGTTGACATGAGAAGGGTACGTCTAGCACCGAGTCGATTCATGATTCGGGAGGCACCCCAGCCGCCTACAAGGAAGAAGATTACTGCGCTAGGAAGGGTTCCGAGACCCGCGTAGAGGGGTGAGTAGCCAAGGATGTTCTGGAGGTAGATCGTGATTATGAACGAGACTCCTCCTACAGTCGAAGTGAGGACGAGGGCAAGCGTGTTCGCCGTGAGTACGGACCCGCGCTTGAGGAATGCTGGCGGTACCAACGGCGATTTAGATCGTGATTCAATGGCAAGAAATGATGCGAGCACGAGCACCGATAGGCCCAGCGGGACGATTGTATCTAATGAGTCGAAGCCCGAGGTCGCCGCGTTGGTCAGTCCGAATACTAGGAGGATCGTTCCAAGGGTCACGGTTATGGCGCCGGGCACATCGAGACGTTGATTCTTGAGCGAGCCCTCGGTTTCTGGGAGAAATCTCTGGCTAAGAAGAGCCGCCGCAATACCAATTGGAACATTGACGAACATTACTGAACGCCATCCAAAAGCAACTGTCAGCGCTCCTCCCGCAACGGCCCCGGTTGCGAATCCAGCCGAGAGCACGGCTACTAGAACCCCGAGCGCCTTGTTTCTCTGGGGGCCTTCGGGAAATATTCGAATGAAAATCGCGAAGGCCGTAACCGTTGACATTGCGGCTCCGATTCCTTGCAATGCCCTGAAGACGATTAGTATCAAGAGGGATGGGGCCAGACCGCCCGCCATCGAAGCGATGGTGAACAGGACGATTCCTGAGATGAAGATTTTCTTCTGACCGTAGACATCGCCTGCTCTTCCCATTAGCATCAGAAAGCCGGCGAGGGTTAGCCCGTAGGCACCTATTACCCATTGAAGGTCAGCGTATGTAGCCAGGAACTGGGTCCGAATAGTAGGTAGAGCCACTTGAACGATGGAGAAATCGATAATGTCGAGGAAAGATGCCATGATGATTAGGGCGAAAATTAGTTGGACATGCTGAACGGTGTTCCCAGCATTTTCAGTTACTTGTTCCAAGGTCTAAAACTCCTACCACGAAAAAGCCGTATTTGCTGACCGAGTTTTAGGGATTTCAGTCATATTCATCACTTGTTCTTTGGTTTTTTTCCTCGACTTGTGGACGCGGAACGCTGAGATGAGTTACGTTGGAGAGTTAGTCAACACTAATCCATGGGGTCGACGCTCTGACAGCCTAAGTGCTCGACGAGTCGAAGCAATATTTGTGAAGAATTGTACGAGAGAAGGATCGTCTATGTGCCGGTAGAGCCCGAGCCCTTGCCGAAGAAGCTCTTCGGCCCGGGTCTCAGAAGATAGACTGGGAGGATTATTCCTGCAAGGGTCCTGATGATGCCGCCGATCTGACCCACGTTGCCGCCGTAGATGATCTCAGCTATTCCGAGTCCTATCGAGACGATGTAGATTATGATGCCTGCCATCCATGCCCATTTTACCCCTGTAAAGAATCCGCCGCCGAGAGCGAGGCCAAGGATTCCGAATATGATGACTATGTAGGCGAGGGCAACGGGTCCTGAGGCCATTCCCGAAAGAACCGAGGCTCCTCCGAAGAGTGAGAGTAGACCTCCCGCCGCGGCAACGATTGCTATTATTGTGACTCCGAGGGGTCTCTTGGGCTTTGACTGGGTCGATGTCATGATTATTGGTTAGAATTTTGAGTTGATAAGACTAAGGGTTCTCTGAGACTATGTGCTGAGGATTGAAACAGACTTTTGGTTCATTATCGCTTCCAGAGGCTGCGCGGCAGGTTGGGCATGAGGCTGTTCGGGTTTCTGCCTGTAGCACCGACTGGGTGGTAGGTCGGGGGTTCGAATCTTGAGGCGTAAGTTGCGAGGGCGAATGCCCAGAGTCGATCGTCATGTGTGCCGGCGGGGTGTGAGAATTGCAGCTGGCCTGTTTTTGATAGTTGGAATCGTTCTGCGCTCATCTCGCTTATCAGTTCGGGGTCTCGTCGGAAATGTAGATGGCCGTCCTGCATCTTCCGTTTGAAATAGTCCATTATCTCCTGCTTCTTCTGCAGCGAGAGAAAGACTCCTTGCACGTTCTTCAATCCTGACCTTTGCGCGTCTTGAGCGAAGAACCCGCCGAGACCAGTCTCATCAATGTAGATTCGGGAGACGGTATGCAGCCTCTGGTTCAAGAGATTCAGGTATCCCGTCACCACGGAGAAAAATGTGCCCGGCGGGAATGCTATTTCTTGTACTAGGTATACGTCCTGGCCAATCTTCTCTACAACCGCGACCGCTGACGGGTCAATCTTCAGACCGGGATCGTTGCCTACGAAGAAGTTCCCGGTTCTATTCAATCGGCCGCTGATCACGTCATCCTTGGTGAACGTCTCCGGTCCATCGGTTACACAACTCTCGATGAGATCAAGAGGCAAGTATGCGTCCTCATCGTCAGCGAAATCTGCCTCCATCTCCCGCTTCCACCGTCCCGGGTCCGTCTGATACTGTCTGCGAATCTTTTCCAGAAACTCTGGATCGATGGGACCGTTAGGCTTCAACGCGTCTTTGTAGCTTACGTGGTGGCGTGAGAAATCTCCGAACTGTTGATCGTCTGTCGCTATGTTGTAGAACAGAGTGCCCTTGGACCCGGGAGTGCTCGTTCCATAGAAGCTCCCATTTGTAGTGCTTAATGCGAAGATGATCGCATCATACAACTCCTTGTCATGCTCAATGTACGCGAACTCGTCCAGCACGACCACGTTCAGAGTCTCACCTCGGATCGTGTCGGGATTGTTAGGAAGAGCCTCTATCACGGACCCGTTCCGGAAGGCGAGCCTCCCCTTCCTCGGCGGACCCTCGAGCACGTCCTGTCCCAGCCTTGACAAGAGTCTGGAGATCTTGTCTACCATCTTCAGGCTCTGCCGCTTGCTCGGAGCGACAATCGCCGCTCTGAACCCTTTACGCGTCAGAGCGTTGAAGAGGACCGCGACCGCCATCGCGAGGCTCTTGCCGCTCTGCCTCGACCAACGAGCAAGGATGAACTGGCTTTTGTCCCGTAGAAGCTTCTCTTGATAGACTGTGGCTTGGAAGCCTAAATGTTTGAAAAACTCGACCACGTCAGTTTCATCGATTAACGGTCGGTTGCTAGCTTCGTCCCGTTCTCTCTCACTCTGAAAGTTATCATAGTATCGATTGATCTTCTTTCCAGGCGATGCTATCATCTGTGCCTCAACCTCTATAGGGTCACTCTTCGATCACTAACGCCGCTCGATGCATCGACCGACGCAGCATTCTTTCTCGGAATCCGCCCTGCGGCTTCCAACTCCTTGAGCCGCCTCTCCCATTCCTGGTACTGCTTGTCCCGCAAGACTGTGTTCAATACTTGGGCCGTGTTCGTATGCAGCTGGGTCCATTTTTTTCGCGGGTTCTTGGATCAAGCTTCTGATTCATCATCATCTCACGAGACATTGCAAGGCTCTGCTCAAGCTGGTCGATTATCTGGGACCGAAGCTCGTTCTCGTCCCTCTCGGTCCCTTCCACTACGCTTGGTCACCCTTGTCAGCTATTTTCTTGGAGAGTCGTTCTTCTGCTTCCTGTGCTTCTCTTCTGAGACCTCGTCGCGGTCTGGGATTCAGCGCTTCTTGCCAGAGCCCGAGAGATTTCATAGCTATGCTCCCCAGCAACCTGATCTGTGCCTGGTCTAGAGTTCCTTCCTTGGACCCCTCTTCCAGACGATCCAGTACGATACGGCTCAGCCGTCGGATGTTAGCCAGCAACTCATCGCGCTGGCCGATTCCCGCAACTTCTTCCGTCAATCTCAAACACTATCTCTTTTCTTGTGGGTCGGCAAGCAAACATTCCCGCACTACGCGTCCCGTCCCGTAGTCCAAGAGTTTTCCAGAACACCCGTGATAACGGGCGATCGCGTCTTGCGGCTACAGGCTAGCGCAGGGTGGGGGATCGTTTCTTGTTGCCGATACTAAACTGTGTAGTGTCGTTCGAGAGAATTAAGCGATGTCTATCATTCGTCGTAATGAGTCAAAGACCAGAAGAGAATTATGGACCCCCGTCTCCGCGGAATAGTTTCGCTCTGATCGGCCCGGACCCATCGCGATCTTTGAATACTATCGGCCAAGTCCGGGACGGATTTCTTTCTGAATCCGATATGGCGGGGCCCGACGAAGTGCGTAACTACCCGGATTGAGGGCCTGAAGCTCCAGGTAGCATAACAATGTCAGAATCGGAAGACACTGACATTATCCCT
>Ga0209469_1001297_pt1 | contig 13753 bp, 16 predicted proteins | sample GraSoiAngelo_123_FD_185880 | JGI IMG/M metagenome (GOLD analysis project Ga0209469, IMG submission 185880) | Grasslands soil microbial communities from the Angelo Coastal Reserve, California, USA - 14_0927_02_40cm (SPAdes) (version 2) | ecosystem: Environmental > Terrestrial > Soil > Grasslands ... | reverse complement strand
AGCGCGAGGTTCTCCAGCGCCAACTCCCGGTGCGTGCGAACCGTGGATCGCAGTGTCCCAAGGAGGATCCCAAGCCATCTGACCATGACTGGCCAAATAGCCTGATCAGTCCGCAAAACGCAAGAGAATCGCGACGGACGAGTTTTTAGAAGGGACACCATGCGCCTGCGGAAGGACGACCTGTGCCTGGCGTTCTTCTCGACCACCCGGGTCCGGGTCAGCGCGCGACGACACGAAGGCTCCGGAGGTCGCTCCGCACCTGGGACCGCAGCGCGGCCGGCACCGTCACGACGGACGGGTCACCGTCGCTCACGAACCGCTCGCCGGGGTGCCGCTCGAAGTAGCCGAGCCAGTGCCGGAGCTCCGACTCGAGCGCTTGGTTGCGCGGATTGTCCCACAGACTCAGGACCTGACCTTTTTGGGCGATCTCGAGATTTTCGATCTTAGTTGAGAGAGAGTCGTACCGCCGAAGACGACGGCCAGTGGGCGTCTGACCTGAACACGTTTGCTACGGTGGCTCGAATCTGTGCGTGCGCCCGCCAGCTTTCAAGGCGGTGATTGACCTACAGAAGCCTCACAAAGCAATACGAGCGCCGAGGGTGACCCCGACGCTCGTATGCGTGATCAGTCCAACGCCTTACTGGTCGTCGTTGTCCTCACCTTGGTCGTCGTCGTCCTGCGCGTAAGCGGTGGCTAGTCCGAGCCCAGGCAGGACGCTCCCGAACATCGGCGTGACGAATGCGACCAGGAGCAGGATCAATAGCAGCTTCTTCATGGTTGTCACCTCCCTTCTTTCTCGCCTGTCTCCCTGACGGCCCAACCCCTCGAGGCAGACGCTGCCTAGGGGCCGAGTGAGAAAGTCTTCTGCCCGTCAAGGCGGGATCGGTATTACCTACTGCATATGGGTTGCCGTTGCACGGTGAGCCCGTGAGCCCTGATAAATACGGCTCTAGAGCAGAACTCGCGGATCGGGAGTTTACCTGGTCGTTATGGCACCCCGGCCAGAGCGCTCACGCCATAGATCTGGCGCCGGCGCCAGAGTCCTGCTCACGAACTAGACTCTCGGGCCACGCTCTCGCAACCACTCTCGTGGCTGCATCGTGTCCGTGCGCTCACCAGTGACAGCGGCCGGTGCCCGATTCTTCCGTGCACCCGAGTGGCCTCGACGATCGGCCTTTAATGCTGATCCCTCGACGTATCGTGGCGGATCACGGGTTGTCTGTGCCCATTGACGACGTCTGGCGAGTGTGGATCGACCTCTACTCCGAGGCGACGCAACTGCCGCCGTTCCGGACGCTAAGGGAGATTCAGGGACAGATCCTGCCGCACGTCTTGCGACGGTTTGGTGTGGGCGCTGATGCGGCCCCGTATGTGGATCTTTTCTTTCAGGTGACAACGCAGGTCGAACTCTACCCAGAAACGCTCGCGGTGTTGAACGCGCTCGGCCACATTCGCTCCGCCGTTGTTTCCGATGCCGACCACGAACACCTCGCGGCTTGGAATTTCACCCTTAGACGTTAAGATGAGCCGTGCTCTCGCGGCGGACCTTTTACACGGCAAGGACCACCCTCTGGATCACGTGCGGCTGGATCGGAGCGGCCTTGCTCGTGCACTGGATCGTGCGGCGGGTGCCCACGCACCTCGCCCGGGAGCTCACTGCAGCGGCGACCGGAGCTGTCATCGGGGCCGGCAGCGCCTGGTTCGAGCTGCGCCTGATCCCCCGGTACGTGCGTTCGCTGACAGTGGGCGGTCTCCTCCTCGTCCGGACCTTCTTCTACGTCACCCTGTGCGCTGTCGTCATCCACGCCGTGACGATGAGCCTGCTGGGGCTCTTCGAGCATGGGGGCCTGTTGGAGTATTACAAGTCCGAGCAATATCGGGACTTCACGCTGGGCGGGCGCTTCGTGGTGGCGCTGGCGACCCTCACACTGGTGAGCTTCCTGATCAACTTCGCCCGGCAGCTCAACCGGATGCTCGGCCCGGGCACGCTGGTGAACCTCCTATTGGGCCGATATCATCGGCCCGTCGCGGAGGACCGCATTTTCATGTTCCTGGATCTGAACGACTCCACCGCGATCGCCGAGGCGTTGGGGCCCTTGCGCTTCAACGATTTCAAGAACGACTTCTTCTACGACATCGCCGAGCCCGTGCTCGCGACGCGCGGCCAAATCTACCAGTACGTCGGCGACGAGGCGGTAGTGACGTGGACGGCTGAGAGGGGACTCCGTCAGGGCAACTGTCTCCGCTGTGTCTTTCTCGTGTCCGAGCGCATCCACGAGCGGAAGGAGCGCTATCTCACGCGGTATGGAATCGTCCCCGAGTTCAAGGCCGGCCTCCACGGCGGACCCGTCGTGACCGCAGAGATCGGCGACATCAAGAAGGACATCGTCCACAGCGGCGACACGGTCAACACCGCGGCCCGGGTAGAGGCGAAGTGTCGCCCGCTGGAGCGTCGCGTGCTCGTGTCAGAGGCGCTGTTGCGCCGCTGCCGGGTGCCCGAGGAGCTCGAGCTCGAGGACATGGGGGAGCAGGAGCTGCGCGGCAAGATCGAGGCGCTTCGTCTCTACAGTGTCCGGGCACGGGCGTAGGCGCTGAAGGAGGAGGCATTCAGGCGGAATGAATGCGGCGAACGCCGGCATCCGCTGACGGCGCAAGCACGTCGCTTTCGCGCTCTTCCCCCGTCGCCATAGTGCTGGCGCAGGACTTCATTAGAGCTGCCCGATCAACTCGGCGAGACTCCGCGGTGGTCCTCGCGGAACAGTCCAGTGGATGGGGTTCGGCAACGAGGTCGAGCCCTGTAGGACCTTTGAGGGCACGGGGAGGCTCCGATGACTGCGCGCTGCTACGCTACCAGACTTGATGCAGCGGCGGCTGACCTAACATCGCAGGCCTGATCCTCGCGGCGGTCCTCGTAGCTCTGGCCTGGCGCTTCGGCCCAGCGCTGATCCTGTCCCTGAGCCTCGCGGCACCCGACCGCTTTTCCAGATCATCATAATAATATAGGGTGCGTTGTCGATAAGAACCTATAATGCATAAATAATTTAGCAAAAGGATTTATTGGTGGAGGGTAAGGGATTCAGACCCTCGCCGTCACGACTTTCCGCGTATTTGGCCGAGAACTCGCGGCGCCAGACGGCACTGGAGTGCCCCCTGGAACGGTTTCGCGTCCCCATACGTCCCCACTTTCAACAAGCCGCCGCTGGCACTATTTCCTGTTCCGCCGAGCTTCCTCGAGTTCTCGTCTCTAAGGGCCAACGACCTTCAGAGGCACGGATATGTCGACGCAATCGTCGCCTGATCGATCGCGGCACAAGCGCACTCTCGTGACAGGCGCGGGCCCGAAGTCACAACGATTCGAGCGGTCGTTCAGCGCACATCAACGCAGAGCCCATCCGCTCGCTATCTCAGGCGCGGGTTTTCAACTCGCCAGGATGAAGCGAGAGGTACTCACGCACCTCCAACTGCATTCGATCGATCTCTGCCAGAAACCCGGCTGCCGATAGGTGGTAGTTTGCCGGATTCGTCTCTACCTGGCGCAGATAGGTCACCTGGTTCTGAAGATGGCGAATCCGCTCAAGGCTCGCAGTAAGCTCATGGTCGTTGGCAATCATGACGCCTCCGAGATGATTTCGACGATGCCACGCCGGCCGCCACCCCGCTTCACTTGCCAGAATTCTACCGCGGCTTGGTCGTTTTGCCACGCGGCCAGATGCCGGACCCAAAACACGCTCGCGCCGAAGTGTGCCTGCGCGGCGTCGTGGTCGAAGAGTAGGCGGGCGTCGCCCCTCAGATGGGACGCGTCGAACGTGTCAGCCATCACCAGGAACACGTCCACGTCCTGTGGTTCCAGCTTGTCGGTGACGAACGACCCAAATACCACGAACCGCGCCAAGTGACCGGTCGCTTGAGCTACACGGTAGACGCGCGCGAGGCGGAGGGTCAGCGCCTTTCGCTGAGCTGAGCCGACGCCGAACTGGTTGAGAACCTCGTGCAGCGATGCGCCATACACACCGAGGGGTAACTCACCGTCCTCAGTCAGCGACGGTAGCGCCACGAGCCAGTACGTTCTCGACGCCGGACGCACTTGCGCCCGCGAGCGGACGTTGGAGAGCGCGAGTCGAGGTTATCCGCCGCAGCAGCATCTTGATCACTTCCTGCGCAACGGGACCACGTTTGGAATGGTGTCCTCGAAACCGCGACCGTCATCTGCTCGGCGCAAAAGGGTGGGCGAGACATTCCAACGCTGGCCGTCGTCGCTGATGACCGTAACGGTCTTCCGGTTATAGCGGGTCAGCATGCCCACAACACGGCGATGTCCCTCTGGTTGAAACGAGACACGATCGCCTATCTTGAACTCAAGCATCTGGGCGTGCGCACGCATCTGACTCAAGAACCGAAGCCGCGCAACAATCCTGTTGTTCAGGTCGGTCAGTTCTGCTTCGGTCAGCTTATCGATGTCGATCTCCATGCCCACTCCAATGATCCACCTGGTCCGTCTCTGTCAACTTCCCGAAGCTCTCCCGATTCTCCACGAGGTCCCACCGGCTGAGGACCAGCGGCCCCTCTCTGCTTACGGCATCCTGACGACTTGGCGCAAGCGTTTTCTGGGACCGCGGACCACTTGCCCGCCCGGTATCCTCCGCTCCGCGCCGGTGCTAGAGTAGAGCCCGCGTTCGAGCCGGGATGACTCTGCCGCCTCCCGACCAACAGTCGATCCGCGACGCGATCGCCCGCGAGGAATCTCGACTCCTGCGCCTCGAAGAGGAACGCACCGAGGCGCAGGCTCGGCTGCTGTCGCTCGAGGCCGCGCTCGCCGCGCAGAGCGACTCGACTGAGATCTCGTTGTCGGGAAACTCCGGTCTGTCAGCGTCCTCGACCGCCGTCGAGAAGATCGCGCTCTTCCGCTCACGCTTTCGAGGCCGGGAGGATGTCTACCCCAGGTTCTGGAGCAACGCAAGGACGGGGCGCCAGGGGTACGCGCCGGCCTGTGGGAACGAGTGGGTCCGCGGCGTCTGCGAGAAGCCCCGGGTGAAGTGCGGCGAGTGTCCAAACCAGGCATTCCTCCCGGTCGAAGACCAGGTGATCCTCGACCACCTCCAGGGGCGTCACGTCGTTGGCGTTTACCCACTGCTCACCGATGAGAGGTGTTGGTTCCTGGCGGCAGACTTCGACAAGACGTCCTGGACCGATGACGTGGCGGCCTTCGTTGAAACCTGTCGCGTCGCTGGTCTCCCCGGCGCCGTCGAGCGGTCCCGCTCCGGCAACGGGGCCCACGTCTGGTTCTTCTTCTCGGCACCGGTGCCCGCGACCACCGCCCGCAAGATGGGCTGCTATCTCATTACCGAGACGATGAGCCGGCGCCACCAACTGAGCATGGAGTCGTACGACCGCCTCTTTCCCAATCAGGACACGCTTCCTCGCGGCGGATTTGGCAACCTCATCGCTCTCCCGCTTCAACACGGCCCGCGCCAGAGGGGAAATACCGTCTTCGTGGATGACCAGTTTGTTCCGCATCCCGATCAGTGGAAGTTCCTCTCCGAGCACCCTCGCGTCGAGCCGGCGACGGTGGACAGTGTCGCGCGCGAGGCGACGCGGAAGGGACTGGTCGTCGGCGCCCGGCTGAGCGACACAACGGACACCGATAGCTCAGAGCCCTGGACGCGGCTGCCGTCCGGGCAACCGCGTGTCCGGTTCAGTGCGCCGCTTCCTCGAGAGGTGCGCGCGGTCATGGCGCAGCGGCTCTTCGTGGCGAAGGCCGGACTGGCGCCGACCCACTTGAACCAGATCAAGCGCCTTGCGGCGTTTCAGAATCCAGAGTTCTACAAGAAGCAAAGCCTGCGGCTCTCCACGGCACTGACTCCTCGCGTCGTTGCCTGCGCCGAGGAGTTACACGAGCACGTCGCGCTGCCCCGCGGTTGCCGAAGCGAACTCGAGCAGATCCTGCGGGAACATGGAAGCGCGCTTCTGGTGGAGGATCAGCGGTGCGAAGGGAAGGCGTTGGACGTCGCGTTCGAAGGCCGGCTCACGGCGATTCAGAAGAGGGCAGCACGTGCTCTCCTTCGCGAGGACATCGGTGTGCTCGTAGCGCCTCCGGGCGTAGGCAAGACCGTGATCGGCACGTACCTGATCGCAGCGCGATCCCGAAGCACCCTCGTGCTGGTCCACCGTCAGCCGCTCCTCGATCAGTGGATTGCCCAGCTGTCCATGTTCCTCGGCCTCGCCCCCAAGACTATCGGCCAGATCGGCGCCGGCAAGCATGCACCCACTGGGCGCCTGGATGTGGCGATGATCCAGAGTCTCGTGCGCTTGGGGGGCGTCGACGACCTCGTCGCGACGTACGGCCATGTGATCGTCGACGAGTGCCACCATATCCCGGCCGTGTCTTTCGAGCGAGTACTGTCCGAGGTGAAGGCGCGCTTCGTCACCGGGCTGACGGCCACGCCTCGCCGGAGAGACGGCCTTCACCCGATCACCGAGATGCAACTTGGCCCGGTGCGTTTCGCCGTCGACGCCAGGAGCCAGGCGGCGCAACGGCCGTTCGATCACCGGCTGATCGTCCGCGAGACCGCGTTCGGTCATGATCGCACGGTGTCTGTGGACAGCATCCAGGCGCTCTACGCCGCGTTGGCGGCCGACGAGCAGCGCAACCGCCTCATTCTGGACGACGTCACGACTGCGCTGGCAGAAGGCCGCTCTCCGATTCTGCTGACCGAGCGCAAGGACCATCTTGAATTCCTCGCCGCCAGCCTTCGGGGCGCCGCCCGCCATCTCGTCGTGCTCCGCGGGGGCATGACGCCGACCGAGCGACACGCCGGGGCGGCAACCCTGGCGGCCATCCCGGACGCCGAGGCACGACTCATCATCGCGACCGGCCGTTACATCGGCGAAGGATTCGACGACGCCAGGCTCGATACGCTCTTCCTCGCGATGCCCGTCTCGTGGAAGGGTACCCTGGTGCAATATGCGGGCCGACTCCACCGCCTGTATCCCGGTAAGACCGAGGTTCGCATCTACGACTACGTCGACCGCAGCGTGCCCATGCTCGCCAGGATGTTCGCGAAGCGCCTGCGTGGATATCGTGCCGTAGGCTATGCCCGCGGCTCGGGATCAATCACACGCGAGGAAGAAGATAACGAAGCCCTTGAGTCCCTCGACACGCCAGCTGGCGCTGAATGAGAAGGATACGGAAGCGGAAGGCCAAGCGCGGCCGCACGCGACTCAGCAAAGCGCGGCTCGATCGGTTGGTCGAAGAGGCAATCGTCGACTGCTAAAACGAATCCGAACAAGTCACGGGCCTGTACACGATGATCGGAGACAACCTTGCGCTGCCGTTCGAGACGACTGTGCTCGGAGTGCCCGTCACCGTGGAGCGCGTCGACCTGACACAACGGGAGGAGATCGTCGCAGTCTGCCGGCGCGCTGGCGTGCGACAGACCGTCCCGATCATCGATCTACGCTTGCCGTCGCCGCCACCGGCTGGAGCAGAATAGATCGACGCCTACCGCCACTGGCTGGGCGGCGAATAGTCTTCCCCGAGCGCTAATCTCTTCGCTCGTGGCGCCGTCGCTCCACGACCAGCGGCTCGTCTTTCCGTCCGGTTGACGAGTCGTCAACCGCCTTATCATGGCGGCGTTACAGCGCGCGATCCTATCCGGCTCAGATTCATTCCTCGCTGCCGCTCGCCCAGAGGCACTGGGGTGCAGCATGGTTTCGATCCGACGGACCTCACCGAGCAGCTCGGCCGCGCGCGCATCGAGCGTGGCCGCGAACCGCGCCTGCGCCCGCGTGAGGATCGAATGGAGGATGAGGAAGGGACCGGACGTGACCGGCGCGCTTCTCCTGGGACTCCGTTGCTCGAGACCGAGTCGCACGCTTCATCATTCGCCGCGACAGTCGCCTATGGCCTGCAGTTGCTGACCCGAGGAGTTCGAGCTGCTTGTGAACCATCACGCTCGCGACTTGGCCAGCCGTCGCTGAGACCCCCTGCTGCGAGAGCTGCGCAGGCCAACTCTTCGAGCCGAGACCAGTCCTCGGGCTTCAGGGGAATCTTCTGGATCTTCGTCGCACCCTCCAGAGACGGCCGCCCGCCTGTGGAGCGAACTCTGATTTCTAGCTGCCGCCGCAGTGCGTGCAGGCTGATCGGAGCTCCGTGAACATGCTCCCGCGGCGCAGAAGCCGCGCCTCCGCTTTTACAGCGAAGTCGCCAAGTGGTTCAGCCTCGAATAGGCCCGAGGTCAGCTCTCGCCGCCGGTCACGAGGACGATGAGGAACGTGACGAACAGGGATCGCATGTGAGCCACCTCCGTCGAAGACAGTGCCAGTTCCTGTTCACTGCGAGGAGATCCTTCAGGTCTTTCATTTCCACTTCCAACCGTTCGATCCGTCGCCTATGGACCAACTTCACTTCCTCTCGCGCTGCGCAGCGGGCGACGCCTTGATTGCGAGACCGTGCGGCCGATCCCTGCGCGTTACTCCTAACACCCGAGGGCTCCTAACGTGAGCAGAGCCCGCGGACGTCGCACGCATGCCGGAGCCGTCCTGTGGCGCGACACAGAGGGCGACCTTCGTCACATTTGTTGGCGCGGACTGACCTTCGTTCGCCTCGTCCGGCGTGTTCCACGTGCCGTCGCAACAAATGATGAGACGCTTCTTTGACATCGCTATCCCCACATCCGTCAATACCCTGTCGCGTACTGGAAGTGCATGGGATCCTTGCGCACGTGGAAGTCCCCGCCCCACAGGAAGCCAAAGTGTTGGAACACGGCGATGACGTCGGGACTCATGTCCCCTGGCCCGCCGAGGGGATTCGTGCCGGCGTTGAGGTCGATGGCCGCGCCAAAGGCGTGCACGGAGAGGTGGGTCTCGCCACGGATCGCGCGGAACGCGAAGGTTCCGTCCCAGGTCTTGATCGCACTCCGTAGCCCGCGTCGATCGAGCTCATCGAAGACGGCCTCAAACACGCCGGCGAGGAGCCGATGGCACTGGAACGAGCGAATCATCTCCCCATCCCCGCCACCGACTGTCAATTCGAATGGGACCGAACACGCTGCGAGGATCTGCCGTTCCCAGCGCGCCAGGTTCGTCGGGGTGATGGTCCCGTTCGGTTCAAGGAGGGGGCGCGGATCCCCGAACGTGGCGATGATCTCGCTGAAGCCATTGGGCACGGCGGGCATCGTCGCCGGCACCACCCCGGTGAGCGAGTCAGGGGGAGCCAAGGCACGCCGCATGGCGGCCCACGTCTCGGGGCCGAGGATACCATCGACGTCCAATTGGTGCGCCGCCTGCCAGTCAGCGAGGGCCGACGAAAACACGGCCGCGGCCGCCGGGGTGCCGGGTGCCGCGCCCAGCAAGACGTCAATCGCGTCCACGTAGCGATCCCAGCCGAGGCGCGCCGACCATCGACCGTTGGCCACCATCGCTTGAGCGATCGCCACATCGGTGAGCGCAGCCATCTGGAGGCCCTCCTACTCGTTGGCGTCGCCGCTTAGTCGGCGTCACTGTGGTTCTTCTGGACCCGCGGCCCGCGGGTTGGGGAACCGAGGATCGATCGAACGGCCAAGACAGAAGGCGGTAGCCGGCTATACATTCTATTCTAAGGTTGACAGCGATTCACCACGCGGGCGCGCGCCTCGCTGAAGTGCCTCAAGACCTCGGGTTTCTCGATGATCTCGGTGACGCCGAGACGACGAGCTTCAGCGACTTCACTTGGCTTGGCCAGACCCGTCATGATGATGACCGGGAGGTCAGGATCGGTCGACCGGATCTGTCGTGGCGCGCGGGTTGCGCAGTCCCGTGCTCTGCATCGTCGGTGGGAATGCGGGCCTCCGCCGGGGCGTCGGCCTGGTGTGGCCGCAGGCCGCGGTGCCACGCTGCTGCGCCCACAAGCTGCGCAACCTCGAGCGCAAAGCGCCGAAGCACGCCCTCGCGGCGATCCGCGACGACTTCCAGCGAATCGTCTACGCGGCCAATGCCGACGCGGCCCGTGGCGCGTCCACCGCCTTCGAGCGCACGTGGGCCAAGCCCTGCCCCGGCGTCGTGACGAGCCTGCGCGAGGGCGGCGACCAGCTCCTGACGTTTTCCCGATTTCCCAAGGCACAGTGGAAGACGCAGCGCACGACAAACGTGATCGAACGGCTGCACGAAGAGTTCCGCCGCCGCGTGAAGGCGCAGGGCTCGCTGCCGGGCGAAGAGGCGGCTCTGATCCTGCTCTTTAGCCTCGTGGCGCGCGAGCAGATCAGGTTGCGCAGGATCGACGGCTGGCGGAAGATTGCCGCGGTGCTCAGCCAGCACACAGTGGTTGCCGCATGACGATCATTCGCCCCGCGCTCGCGTCATGATCACACGGCGCCGCTTCTTGCTCGGCGCCTGCGGATCGATCGCGGCGGTAGGCCTTGTACTCGCATCGCCTGGTCACGAGACGGTCCGTCCGCTCCCGAGCCCGTCCATGTCGGCACCTACGATGTCGTGCTCGACCGCAGCCTCAACTTCCAGATCAACCGCTGGGTGGCTCTTGGCGGCGAACGCGTGCTGCGCGAGATCCAGGCGATGGCGCCGCGGCTGGTCTCGCTGGACGCCTGGCGCAACGAATTCCTGACCTCCGCGGAGCGGGCCTTGGCCGCCGGGCGTACGCACGATGCCGCCATTCTCCTGCGCAGCGCCGAGTTCTTCATGACCTCGGCCGACCCGCGCAAGCGCCCCTCGCGGGAACGGTTCCTGGCGCTGATGCGCCAAGCCTACGGCGTGGGCCCTCCCGAGCGCGTGCCGTTCGCCGGCGGGTATCTGCCCTTCCATCGATTCGTTCCACCTGCGCCGCGCGCCACGGTGGTCATGTTCGGCGGGTTCGATAGCTACGTCGAAGACTTTCTCCCTATCCTGACGACGATGCGGGATCGTGGCTTCGACGTCGTCGCGTTCGAGGGTCCGGGTCAGGGCGGCGCGCTCGAGGACAGCGGCATTCCCATGACCCCCGACTGGCATCGCCCCGTCGGCGCGATTCTCGACCACCTGTCCCTGTCCGGCGTGACCCTGGTGGGCATCTCGCTCGGCGGGTGCCTGGCGATCCGCGCCGCCGCCCACGAGCCGCGGGTCAGGTGTGTGGTCGCCTTCGACGCGATGACGGACCTCCTGGAATGCATGCTTGGCCCGCTTCCACGGGCCCCGCGGCGGCTGGTGCGCGCGCTCCTGGCGGCACGGGCTGATCGGTTGACCGATGCGCTCCCGGGCCGTGCCGCGCGCGAGCCCGTTCGCGAGTGGGGCATCGCCCAGGGGATGCACATCTTCGGCGTCCGTTCGCGCTCGGCCATGCTGCGGGCTGCCGCGACGTACCGCACCGAGGAGGCTTCGCCGCTCGTCCGGCAGGACGTGCTGCTCCTGGCCGGGGCCGAGGACCACTATGTGCCGACCCACCAGATCTACGATCAGGCCGCGTGGCTTTCCAGCGCCCGCTCGGTGACGACCCGCATGTTCACCCGCGCCGAGCACGCGGAAGGTCACTGTCAGGTCGGGAATCTCCCCCTGGCCATCCGCACGATCACCGCCTGGATCGATCAGGCGTCCGGTACAGGGAATGCGGCTCGGAAATGATCAAGCGCCGCAGCGCCGCCGCTCGTAGCGCAGACCACCGGCGTGATCGAGACTGCGTGCAGCAGGAGCAGCGATCTTCGAATGACGGACTGCAACGAATCCGTCGCAGAAATGCCGGAAGGTGCGCCCTCCAATTTCCACATCATTCGGGACGCCACCTCGCTAACACATGCGCGGAATAGTTGGTGCGTTTAGCTCAAAGGAGACAGGAAAATGCGCAACTCAACCGTCGGCGACGCGGCGATTGCCGTAGTTCGTCGGAACACCGAGGAAGTACAAGGCAGAGGCAACTGGGACCTGTACGAGGAACTATTCGCCGATGATTTTATCGACCACACGCCGCAGCCGGGCACGACACCCGATAAGGACGGGGTGCGAGTGCTGTACAAGGGCCTGCGGGCGGCGTTCCCCGACTTCCGCCCCGAGATCCACTGGCAGGTGGCCGCCGGCGACCTCGTGACCACCTACAAGACCTATCACGGCACCCACCAGGGAGAGTTCCTCGGTATCCCGGCCACCGGGAAGAAGGTCAGTTTCTACACCGTCGACGCCATGCGGGTCGTCGACGGCAAGATCACCGAGCACTGGGGCGTCGCGACGCTGCTCGACCTGATGCAGCAGCTCGGTGTCGTCCCTCCGCTGGGAGGTCAGCGATGACGCATCAGCGTTTAAAGGTTGTTCGCACGCCGTGCAGAGGTTCCAGCGCCTTGGAGTTCTCGGCATTGTAGATTGGAACATGACTCACCGTAGCGGCCGTCCTTTTCGATCGTAGAATCTGCGCGTGGACGACATCGCTCAGTTCGATCGGCATCGCTATATAAGCCTCACGACCTTCCGTCGAAGCGGGGTCGAGGTGAGGACGCCTGTCTGGTTTGCGGCGCGGGATGGAAAGCTTTACATCTTTACGGCGGGGGAGTCGGGCAAGATCAAGCGATTGCGCCATTCGCCGCGAGCGCGCGTTGCCCCCTCCGATGTGCGCGGGCGCATTCGTGGTGTGTGGCGGGACGCTATCGCCCGCATCGTGACCGAGCCCCAATCGATAGAGCGGGCGCGCGTGGCGTTGCGAGCGAAGTACGGCTGGCAGATGTGGCTGACCGACCTGTTGTCGTGGTTCGCTGGGCGCCTCCAGCGCCGCGCCTGGATCGAGATCGATATGTAAACCCGGCGTCCCGAAGGGACGATCGGGGTCCAAATCCGTAATTGAGACGCGACCGCTTTCATCTCTTGTCCGCGCAAGAAACGATATTCGAGCCGATCCCGGGGGATCGCGTGCGACTAACACCTATGATGCATAAATAATATCTAAAAAGTATTTATGGTGGAGGGTAGGGATTCGTAGGCCACCTCTCCAATAATCGCGCACTTTTGCAGCACACCAGAGTGCAAAATGCGGCAGAGCACGGCACTCTACGCAACCCGGCGCAACCAGGTTTCTGCCGTTGTCCGGCAGGCGAAGCACACTACTGTGTGGACCGAGACGCCGATCTCTAGGACGTGGTAGCCGACCCTCCACGTCTTCCTGGTTGGGAAAGGGTGGTCGGTGATGGGCGCCACCTACCGAAATAAAGGCCGGCGGTCCTTGATCCGCCGGTGAGCAATCCCCTCGCCTTCTCCGGCTCCCCGCATGCGACTCTCCGCTTCCCGAAGTTGCCTCGTCGCGGGTGTGAAACCACGGCGGGTTCTATCGAGGGCTGGAGCAATCACCTCGCGTTTCGAATCGCTGGAGAAGCTCTGGCGGCGTAGAGACGAACGAACTTCCTTTGGCCCCTCGCGACGCTCCAACCCGTGTTTCAGCCTTGAGAGGGCGAGCCCATGGGCAGTGATTTCCCCAACTTCCCTGCCCGGTGCCACGGCCCGGTGCCACTTGAGACGCGGAATTCTCCCTCAGTTCATGATCTCCCCCGTCATCACATCGCGTGCGATCACGAAATCTCGGTCCCTGCGCTCGGCGGCCGCCATCCGCGGTACCCACCAGGAGAACCACTCGGCGATTCTGAGTAGATGGGTGAACTGACGACCCTTGGGTTATGAGTACAAAACGGCCATGACCAGTAACCCTCTGATCTCGCGGGAAAAGCATGTTGCGGCACGCAGTTCCACGTTTCTTGTTGATGCTTCATTCTTGCTCCCGTTTCGGCCTGTTTCGGGTGTTACGGGTGTTACGGGTGTT
>Ga0209469_1001293_pt1 | contig 13772 bp, 8 predicted proteins | sample GraSoiAngelo_123_FD_185880 | JGI IMG/M metagenome (GOLD analysis project Ga0209469, IMG submission 185880) | Grasslands soil microbial communities from the Angelo Coastal Reserve, California, USA - 14_0927_02_40cm (SPAdes) (version 2) | ecosystem: Environmental > Terrestrial > Soil > Grasslands ... | reverse complement strand
ACCGCCGCTGGTAATCGCAGTCTTGAACGTAAAGCTGACTGTTCCGGTGCCCGTAACGGTGAGGTCGTCGCCGCCGTTGTCCTGGAGCACAAGGCCGGTTCCCGACAAACCTACTACCGATCCCCCAATTGTAAAAGGGCCAGTGGTTGTGCCCCCGCTGCCTCCGCTCCCTCCACTCCCGCCGCTACCCCCGCTACCTCCGGTCGTAGGTCTCTTTAAGTTACACGCGGACATGACGAGTGCCGCCCCTATTGCGAGGGCTAGGACTGATTTCTGGGCTGGGATCATGCTCTTGGTCCCCTTCTGTTTGTCTCTTCGATTCTAGAAGTCATCCTCAACGGGATTGTTTCGTTCCCGTGAGGCTATTCCCGTTTCGTCGAGTTCTAGTAGTATCGGAACTGAGGTCCCCAGCTTCGCCCGAGCCTCTTTTTCCGGCAACACCTCTCCACAAGTACTGTGCTGAACTAAGTAATAACAGTCAGAACGCGTAAACACGAATCGATCTCCCACGTTTAGGCGCGCACACCTCAAGTTCACACACCCCAGACTGGTGCCAGACTCATGACGAATGTGAACATGGGTAGGAAAAAAGCGCGTGAATCCAAGAACGTGATATCGGGCGGAGAAATCAGGGGAAGTTCAACTCTCTTGCTTGCCCCCGGAAATGTCCGCGAATTGCGAACACTCTGAAGATCCTACTTTTACGCGGGCATTAGGACGGATGGATGTGCCGGAAGGACTGCAAGCAGCGGCGCGCGGTATCGAGTTCCGTAAAACGGCTGCCTTCCTGCTCAATCAGATAATATTCAACTCCGCCACCGCTTTCGGCTGCATCGAAAATATCTTTCCAATCCGCAGCCCCTTCTCCAAACAGAACCTTGTAACCTTTCGCCGGGTCGGGTGACCAGTCTTTCAGGTGGAGGGAGTGAATTCGGTCCGGATTCTCTCGAATCCACGCCACCGGATCAGACCCGGCCTCCAGACATGTGCCAACATCCAGTTGGAGCATGACGGAGGGCTTCGTATTCTTGGCCAGGATTTCCATCGGGCGCTGGCCGTCCATCGCAGTGAACTCCCGATGGTGATTGTGATATCCGGCTTTCAACCCAGATGCCTCCAGTTGATCGGCGGCAGCATTCAGCGCATCGGCCACCGTCTTCCAACCGTCCAGGCCAGGCTTCGGATTCGCGGAAGCCATGACCACATACTTGCTGCCCAGAATCAGATTCATGTCGCGCGCTTTGCCGATTTTCTCCGGGCTCAGGTACGATCTGTCGTTGTGCGTCGAGAAGCATCGGATGCCGAGATCGTCCAGGAGCTTTCTCATCTGCTTGGTTTGAGTTTCGGACCATTCGAAATAGGGCGCATAGAATTCAACGCCCTGATATCCCATCTCTGCAACGGCGCGCACCGTTCCCTCGGGATCTCTTTTCAGTTCTTCACGGACAGAGTAGAGTTCCAGGCCGGCGGGAATCGATTTCGCCGCGCGAACCGAAAGCGCCCACGGCAACATTGCTGAAAAAGCAAGAAACGACCGTCGTGAGAGTGTGTGTGGCGTCATGGCTGAATCCTTATGCCAAGCCGCATCCTAACAAAAACTCAATCACCATGCGACACGGCCTTCGCCGCCTCGCGCCCCGGAACGATGCTTCGCACGATCACGTACAGCACGGGAATAAAAACCAGGTTCAGCGTGGTCGCGGCAATCATTCCTCCAAAGACGGTTGTACCGACGGAAATGCGGCCTGCTCGTCCCGCACCCTGCGCCAGCACCAGCGGCACAACGCCCAGGATGAACGCCAGCGAAGTCATCAAAATCGGCCGTAGCCGGATACGCGCCGCTTCCACCGCGGCTTCAACGACGGTCATGCCTTGACCGCGCAGTTGCTCCGCAAACTCCACGATCAGAATCGCATTCTTGCTGGCAAGGCCGATCAGCATCACCAATCCAATCTGGCAATAAACGTCGTTCTGCAATCCGCGCAAAGCTTGCGCGCCAATCGCTCCGAGAATCGCAACCGGCACGGCCAGCAGCACGATGAACGGCAGCACGTAGCTTTCGTATTGGGCTGCCAGCGTCAGGTACACCACAACCACGCCAAGAGCAAAAAGAATCAGCGCTTTTCCTCCGGACTCGATTTCTTCCAGCGACAGTCCGCTCCACTCGAAGGTCATCCCATTCGGCAGGACTTTTTTGGAAAGCGCTTCCATGGCTGCAATGCCCTCGCCGGAACTGTGGCCTGGCGCCGGCGCTCCATTGATTTCTGCGGAGCGAAAAAGATTGTAATGCGAAATGACCTGGGGATTTGCGGTTTGTTCCACGGTCACCAGGTTGTCGAGCGAAATCATCTTTCCCGTGTCGGAGCGCAAATAATACTGACGGATATCCTTTGGCTGCGAGCGGTATTTACTGTCGGCCTGCACGTAGACGCGGTACGAGCGGTTATTGAAATCGAAATCGTTCACGTAGACCGAGCCCATGTAGACCTGCAAAGCGTCCGTAATCTGGTTGAGCGGCACCATCAGGCTCTTCGCTTTTTCGCGGTCGATGCGCACCAGGTATTGCGGGTCGTTTGCTGTAAAGCTGGTAAAGAGACCCACGATATCCTTACTGGCGTTCCCTTGTGCTGCCAGCTTGTTGGCCGTCTCCGCGATGCTCTGCAACGAGTTGCGCCCCAGATCCTCCAGCTCATACTGGAATCCCCCGAATTGCCCCAGTCCAAACACGGCCGGCGGATTGAACGGAACCACGATCGCTCCCGAGACCGCCGACAGCGAACCGCGTAATCGCCCGATTGTTGCCGCCGCTGAGTGCACCGTGCCCTTGCGATTCTCGAATGGCCGCAAGTTTGCGTAAAGCATTGCCTGATTCGAGGCCGAGCCCGCGGCGCCAAATCCAACAATCGTGAAAACGCCGTCGATTTCCGGGTCACGCGAAATCACTTCTTCCGCCTTGCTGCAAACATCGCGCGTGTAGGTGAGCGAAGCGCCTTGCGGCGCTTGCACGATAAACATCAGGTAGCCCTGATCGTCTTCCGGGATGAACGCGCGCGGAACGCCCTGATAGAGCCAGTAGGTGCAGCCCAGCAGCGCAAAGAAGAGCAACAACGTAGCCAGCCGCCAGTCCAGAGCCCTTCGAATGGTGCGTTGATAAAGGCTCGCGCCGGCGCTGAACGCGTCGTTGAATAATTTAAAAAAACGGGCCTTCGCGCGCTCCCGGTGTTTCCCCAAAAAAATTGCCGATAGAGCCGGTGTCAGCGTAAGCGCGTTAAACGCCGAGATCGACACGGAAAAGGCAATCGTCAGCGCGAATTCCAGTGGTTCCCGGGAAAAGCGCGACCGGCACGAACACCGCCACCAGGACGAGCGATGTCGCCACCACCGCTCCGGCCACTTCTTTCATTGCCACGGACGCGGCGTTGTGCGGTTCCGTAATCCCTTCGACGATATGCCGCTCCACGTTCTCAATCACCACGATCGCGTCGTCCACCACCAGTCCAGTGGCCAGCGTGATGCCAAATAGCGTCAGCGTATTGATCGAGAAGCCCAGCAATTTGACAAAAACGAATGTGCCGACCAGCGAAACGGGAATGGTAATTGCCGGGATGAATGTGCTCCGCCAGTCCTGCAAGAAAATATAAATCACGATGATGACCAAGGCGATGGCTTGCAGCAGCGTGATCAGCACATCGCGTATGGACTCACCGATGACCGTTGTGGTATCAAACGCCACCGCAGCCTTAAGCCCGGGAGGAAAATTCTTCGATAGCCGCAGCAACTCTTCTTTTGCGGCCCTGTCCACATCCAACGCATTGGCGCCGGGAAGCTGGGTAACCGCTAGGCCTACGGCGTCATGGCCGTTGAATCGAAGCAGTGTGCCGTAATTTTCCGCGCCCAGCTCCGCGTGACCGACGTCTTTCAATCGCACCAGCGTCCCATCGGTTCCCGTTTTCAAAATTATTTTGTCAAACTCCGACGCTTCGCTGAGCCGTCCCACTGCCCGCACGCTGATCTGGTAAGACTGCCCCTCTTGCGACGGTGGCTGGCCGATTTGCCCGGCCGCCACTTGCACGTTTTGTTCTTGCAACGCGCTAAGCACATTCGTCGCTGTCAATCCGCGCTCAGCCAATTTCGCCGGGTCGAGCCACAGGCGCATGGCATATTTGCGCTCTCCGAAAATGATCGCGTCGCCGACTCCTTTGACGCGCTTGAGGGCATCTTTTACGTACACGTCCATGTAGTTGCTGAGGAATAGGCTGTCGTATTGGCCCTCGGAATAAACGCCCGCGCCAAATACGAATCCGCCGATTTGCTTGGTGATGATGATTCCAGTGTTCTTCACTTCGTTCGGCAATCGTCCGAGCGCCTGGTTCACACGGTTTTGAACGTCCACCGCAGCCAGGTCCACATTCCTGGTTACGTCAAAGATCACCGTGATCTGGCTCGTTCCGTCGTTGCCGCTCGTCGAGCTCATGTACTTCATGCCCTGCACGCCGTTGATAGCTTGTTCGAGCGGAATGGTGACGGCGGATTCGACGGTTTGCGCGTTCGCTCCGATGTAGCCGCTGCTGACGATCACTTGCGGTGGCGCCAGGTCCGGTAATTCGGTGATGGGAAGCGTAGGAATGCAGATGGCGCCTGCAAGAATGATGAACAGCGCGCACACCGTGGCAAAAACCGGCCGCCGGATGAAGAAATCAACGAACAAGGCCGGAGTCCGCCTTTGCTGGGAATGGAATGGCGCTGTTCATGAGTTCGCGGTGGCTAGCGGCCGGGATTGCTCTGGGCCTTGTTCTGGATTTGCTCCGTGACCGGAGTGCCGTCCTGCAGGAATTGTGTCCCGGAGGTGATCACATGATCGCCGGCCTTGAGCCCATCGAGAACCACAAAATCATTTCCGACAGTATCGCCAAGTTTTAGGGGCTTCTGCCGCGCTACGGTTCCTTTGCCTTCGTTGACGGCGACGAACGCGAAGAACTGGCCATTGATGCGCTGTACCGCCAGCACCGGAATCACCGGGCCGTCGTGAACGCCCCAGGTAATTTGCGTGCTCATCTGTTGCGCAATGCGGAGCTTGGCTTTGCCGTTCTCGAATATCGCTTTGGCCAAAACCGTCTGTGTATCGGTATCCACTTGTGGCGAAACAAAGCTGATACGTGCATCGATGCCTGTTCGATTGTTATTGTCCAGAATTCGAACGGGTAGCCCAAGCTTCAAGTTTTTGGCGCGGTCGGCGGGAACATAAATATACGCTTCCAGGGCGCCCGGCTCGTCCACTGTGGTAAGCAACGTGGAAACCGTCACGCGGTCTCCTACACGCACCGGAATGTCTCCGACAATTCCGTCCCGCGGCGCAGCGACGCTGTAATAATGGAGTTCCACCCGTTGCTGCCGTACCTGCTCGTCGATCGCTTTTACTTGCGCGAGCGCCGCATCATAGCCGGTCTGAGCATTGTCCAGTTCCTGCTTGCTGATCACGCCGGCGTCAAATAGTTTCTGCGCGCGCTCCAGCGAAATCTTGGCGTAGCGCAGGTTTGCTTCCTGTGCCGCCCGTGATGCCTCCTGGCTGTTTACCGTGGCTTCCTGTTTCAACGGATCGATCTGCAGGAGCAGCGTTCCTGCTTCCACGCGGTCGCCGGACTTCACGAAAATCCTCGTAATCTGCCCTTCCACTTGCGGATTGATCGAAGCAGAGTGCCGCGATTTCAGGATGGACAGATATTCGGTCGTTTCCGGAATTTTTACCGCAGGCGCAATCTGCACTTGCACTGGCACCGCGGGCGCGCTTGCGCCCGGCGCGCTGTCGGCCGCGCTTTTCTGGCAACCAGACACAAACAGTCCGGCTGCTAGGGCCAGGAGCAAAGGCGCCTCTAGCCGTCCCGAGGCTGGCACCGTTGTCTTGCTATGGATCGAAGCAATTGGGCGCATACCGGTTTACCTAGCTTCAAATCTTACGACACTGCTTAGCTGGAGCAAAATGGAAAGGGTCCGCCATTATTTTGGACGCAGGGGAAACTTGTTGGTTATATGGAAGTTCCTGGCGGCAGGCTAGTAGAAATCGCGGGAATTGATTCTTTTTCCGGAAAGCCCAAGTTGCAGCACGTCCATCTGTTCCGGCCGGTCAAAAATCTTACCTGGGAAAAAGATTTTCGTCAGCACTCGCACGCCGCCAAATGCCGCGCCCAGCACCACGGCCACTACCATGAACACGAACGTGGCGATAAAAATCTTGGCGATCGTCGAAAGCAACGGCGGATCGGTGACCGTCTGGCGCGGTTCGTTCCATGTCACTTCCGTTTCGTAGTTCACCGCGCGCCGCAGCGTATTCCCATACTCCACCGAGGATGGCTTCAAAACTATCGAAAGCAGGGAAGCCTTGCGCTCAATCGATGTTCCCGCTTGCTTTGCTGCGGACGAAATCGCCTGCTCCAAATGCCTCAGATGCTGCTCGGCCAGTTGCGGCGTCGGATAATCGATCAGCAGCAGCACCGCTTCCTCTTTTCCCTCACGGTAGTGCGCCAGCATCGCCTCTGCGTTTACATTGAATCCAGCCTCGCTCGCCAGGTTCGCGAACTCCTCCCGCTTCAGCGTAGCGATGGCATTCTGGAACGCCACCGGCCCCCGCGCATATCTTTGTGTCCCGTCGCTGAATCCTCGCGGCAGGTACGTTCGAATCGGTGGGAGCGGCGTCTGGTCGGCATGCGCGCTCACCGCGTTCACCAGCGTTACCAAATCCGCCGTGGAAATCGCCGGCGTTGGCCGCACTTCGAGAATGGAAGTCCCCACCAGGACAAACAGCCGGTCGCCATCCACCGCCGAAGTCCTGTTCAACGTCGACGGATGCATTTCGGGGCGGATCAGCGCGGTATACATTTCATACGCGCTGCTGGGATCGCGGTATTTCTGCAAATTTATTTGGATTTTGGCGTCCCCGGAGGAGTATTCGCAGAATTCCCCCGCCGTGCGCCCAGTCTCTTTCCACAAGTCTAAGTAGTTCGACGCGGCTTCTGTTTCCACCCACATCGGACTGGGCTGGCCGGACCAGCCGGCGAAATGAGCGGGAAGTTTTTGCTGTTGAGCAGACAAATACGGTGCGGCGCAAAGCGCCAGAGACAACACGCCAATAAAATGCAGCTTTCGCATCCCGGCTTCTATTAGACACCAACTCCCTAGTTTTGGTTGCGAGATTGTTCAGCCGTTGCTGACGCAGGGCGCACGGCCCCGGGCTTGGCCGGCAGATTCATCGTCACGCTATTCATGCTCTCCAGATAGCTGGCCACACCTTGATACAGCCCCTCGGCCACTTTTTGCCGCTGCTCGGGCTTCTTCAGCAGTTGTTCGTCGGCAGGATTACTCAGGAAGGAGATCTCAGTGAGGATTGACGGCATATCCGCGCCAATCAACACCACGAAGGGAGCTTTCCGCACGCCGCGGTTCTTCACCGGCTTGCTGGTCTTCTGAATCCGCCTGGAGAGGGAATCTTGAATATCCTCAGCAAGTTCCTTGGACTCGTCAATTTTTTCGGTCCTTGCGATTTTCAGCACCAGGTCCTGCAGGTCGTGCACGCCTCCTTGCGCCGTGGCGTTCTCTCGCGCCGCCACCTCCATCGCCTCCGCCGAGCCTTTCAGGTTCAGATAATACGTCTCAATGCCGCGCGCCGCGTGGTCCCGGCTCGAATTCGCATGGATCGAAATAAACAGGTCCGCTTTGGCCTGGTTCGCAATGTTTGTCCGTTCTTCCAGCGGAACAAACGTGTCATCCGAACGCGTGTACACCACATCCGCGCCGGGCAGGCGCTGCTCGATAATCTTTCCTAGCCGCAGCGCCACGTCCAGGCACAGGTCTTTTTCCATCAAGCCCGTCGGACCGATCGTTCCTGTATCGTGGCCGCCGTGGCCCGGGTCGATCACAATCCTTCCAATTTTCAAGCCTAGCGTGCGAGTCAACGTGGACTGCCCGTCGCGCGTCGGTTGCGGCGTGCTCGCCGGGCGGACCAAATCTGGTTTCGCACTCGCTGGCGTTGTTTTGACGAGCCTTGGTTTCGCGTGCTCCACAGATGGCGGCGCATTGCGCGCCACTGCGGAAGAATTGTCTGTCACCGCCGAGCCGCTACTCGCGGAGGCCGCTCCTCCGTTAGCGGCGCCACCGTTGGCGGCGGCGCCGTTAATCGTCGTATTGATTGCGCCCTTTGAGTTTTTCGCCTGCTGCCCCGACGTGGAAACCGCGCCCTCCGCTGGTTCCCTCGAAGCTTCAATCGGAATCGCTCGCGCTCCGCCGTTCGCGGCCGTTGCGTTCTTGCTCGGATCTTCCGTGCCAGCCTCCTGCGCGGGTTTTCCTTTTGCCGTGCGCACCGGCGCCGCCGAAGAGTCTCCATACAAATCGATCAAAAGTTGCGGCGGATTCCCGGTCAACGAAGAGGCGTATTCCTTCACTGCGTTTACTTCCAGCACCACGCGCACCACGCCGCTGTGATTTTGCGCCACGCGAACCGCTGTCAACAGAGTGCCGTCAACGTGGATATTCGCGCGCGCCACTTCCGGCGTCAGACGCGCCGAATGCAAATCAAAAAAGATGCGTTCAGGACTCGTAATGCGCCCGGAAGTGTATTGCACACTATCCTCTAGATCGATGGTCACTCGCGTCGCGTCGCCGTTGGCTGCCGTGCGAATCCGCCGCAACTGCGGCAATGCCCCGGATCCTCTGCTGCTGGCGGGTTTGCCGCCGGAGTGCGCCGGCGCATCCAGTCGCGGTTCCTCAGCGCCCGGCCACGTGGTCTTTGAAGTAACTGCGCTGCTCGAATCGGACGGCGCGTCGCCATTCCGCAGCAGCGCCAATTCCGCCAGCGCTTCTTGCGCTTCGCGTTTTCTCGGCGAACGCGGATAGCGTTTCAGGAAATCCTCATAAGTCTTTTTCGCCAGCATTGAATCGCCCAATTGCTCGCGCTGCAGCTTCGCCGTTCGCAGAATCGCATCCTGGCAATACTTGCTCGTCGGGTATTCGCGAACCAGGAATTGGTACGTGTCGACGGCCGACTGGTAATAGCTTCGCCCAAAGCGGTCGCCCATCTCCGTGTAAAGTTCCGCGACGGCCAGCAGCGAATCGGGAACTTCCGGAGCTCGCGGCGTAATCATGGCGACGCGCCGATAGACCAAGACCGCTTGTTTGTAATCCGCGAGCGTGCGTTTTTCGGTGGGTTTGCTGTTCAGCGCCGCGCGCTGCTCTTCGGCTCGCGCAAATTGCGCCGCGGCGGACTGGCGTTTCACGGACGCGGTGGCAGCGGCTTCCGCATTCGTTTTCGCCGGCGCCGCCGCAACAAAAAACAGGGCAGCGGTCAGCGCCGCAAAAACCGGCGAAAGACGTGTGAAGCTCGTTCGCGAAATTTTTTCCGCCCCAAACATCAGCCTGCATCCCCAAACGTCGTCGCCGCAACCCGCTACTCAACTTCAGAAAAAGCAAACCTCAAAAAATCCAAACTTCCGAGGGCCCAAATTCAGGGCTCCCGGAAAACTAAGAAAGCTCAATTTACAGCTCTTTCTATTCGTTGGTGAATATGATGCGGCCGTCAGGTGTGACGTCTTTGTGGATCGCGTGCGGATTGACGTAGGCGTCGGCAAGACGACCCGAGCCCGGCCGGAAGTAAGCGTTCTGTACTTTCTGCACATAGCTCCGCGTCTCTCGGTACGCGGGGACGCCGTGAACCCGGTCCACAGCACCCTCACCCGCATTATACGCCGCCAGGGCCAGGTCGAGGTTGCCGTTGTATCGTTCTAGCAACCACTTCAAATGTTTAACCCCGGCGTCGATATTTTGTTGCGGGTCGAACACGTCATAGGCTCCGTATCGTTGTGCCGTCGTGGGAATCAACTGCATTAATCCGCCGGCGCCTTTGTGCGACCACGCCTTGGGATTCCAGTTCGATTCCGTTTCAATCACCGCGCGGACCAGTGCAGGATCTACGCGATGACGGTCCGCCGCTTCTCGTACAATTTTTTCGACGCTGTCGCGGCCCATATCCAGGCCCATGCGGCTGCGTCCGGTAAAAGAAGTTTCGGATGGCAAGTAGATGTTGGTGCGCGGCTTCGTGGCAGAGAGTTTGGGCGAGACCGGCGGTTCGGCGTTCACAAAGAATTGCCGTCCCTCATCGTTAACGACTTTGGCGATCTGCGCGTTCGCATCCTTCGTGAAAAATGATGCGAGGAAAATCGCGCAAAGAGCCAGCGTCGTTCGGATTAGCCTTGCCGTGATTGCCATACGTCTCATCATTCGTCCGTTACCCTGGGCCACTGGTACCCCGATTTTCGGGGTTCTGCCTTGGGGAAGGCGACAACGATCTTGGAACCTACTACACAGCAGATAGTTTTCAACATTAACGTTTTATCGTCAATGTTCCTTCCGTACTAGGGCCCCCCGCCCGAACGGTCTACCCCTAGGGGGCAGGTCGCCTGGCGATGGCTCGTCTTGCTACTCCGCGCCCACGGGCCCTATAAGAGTGTGCAACTGTATCCCGTAAGACACGGTTCTGGCGCAACCCCATTATAACAAGGGCTCTAGCAGCGAGGGGATGCTTAATAGGGCACTTTTTAGGCCAGCTGTGTCTTTAGCGCCAGCCTCCGCAAGGTCAGGCCGTCCGCCCCCTGAACCGCCTAGCTGTTTGGCCAGTGCCTGTATCAGCTTGCCAGCATGGACTTTAGCGGTCAGGTCCTTGGTCACGCCGGCGATCAAGGCGACTTTTCCGTTCTCCGGCATACCCAAAGCGACTACGCCGGAGCCCAGTTTCTGACGCAGGCTGTCCACCAGCTGCCTAAGTCCTTCGCGGTCAACGTTTTGCACTTCGGCGGCAATAAGTTTAATCCCTTTAACAACTTGCACCCGCCCCGCGAGCTCATCGATTTGGCTGAGAGCCCCCTTGCGTTTCTGAGCCTCCAGCTCCCTTTCGAGCTGCTTGGCGGTCTGGGAGAGCTTCTCCACCTCGGCCAGTATGCCTTCCTTGCCCACGTTGAGCTGGCTGGCGAGCTGCCGCAGGATGTCCGCTTGCTTTTGAAAATGCTCCAGCGCGCCGATCCCGGTCACGGCTTCGATGCGGCGAACGCCCGCAGCCACGGACTCTTCGCTCACGATTTTCAGCATGCCGATGTCGCCGACGCGCTGCACGTGCGTGCCGCCGCAAAGCTCTTTCGAGTAGAACCCGCGAGCCGCCCGGGGATCGGGAATGGTCACCACGCGCACATTGTGTTCCGGATACTTGTCGCCGAAGAACGCCAGCGCGCCGGAGGCCAGCGCCTCTTCGAGTGACGTGACGTTTGTCTCCACCTCGCTGTTCAAGCGGATCTCGTCGTTCACTTGCTGCTCGATGTCGCGCAGCTCTTCCGCATCCACGTGTGCGAAATGCGAAAAGTCAAAGCGCAGCCGCTCCGGCGCGTTCAGCGAGCCGGACTGCTTTACGTGCGTCCCGAGAATGTTCCGCAGCGCAGCGTTCACCAGATGTGTTCCCGTGTGGTTGCGAATAATCCGCGCGCGCCGTTCCGAATCGGCCACGACCGCCACGCGATCGCCCACCCGCAGCGTCTCCTTGGCCACAACTTTGTGCGCCACCAGTCCGGCGACGGGATAAAACGCGCCTTTCACTTCTGCGAGCAGTTGTGATTCGGGGTTGTCATAGAACGCGCCGGTGTCCGCCACCTGCCCGCCGGACTCCGCATAAATCGCCGTGCGGTCGAGCACCACTTCGCCGGATTCGCCCGCCTTCAGCTCATTTACGGGACCATTCTTGGTGATGATGGCTTCGATGCCGCAATCTTTTGCCGTCGTGCCAAAATAAAAATCCAGCTCTGTCGTGAAGCGGTCCACAATCTTCGCATACGCCGGATTTGCTGCCTCCTTCGCTCCGCCCTTCCACGACGCCCGCGCCTTCTTCCGCTGCTCCTCCATGGCCGCCTGAAAACCAACCCAATCCACATCGACACCTGCATCTCGGCAGGCGTCCTCGATGAAGTCTTGTGGCAAACCGTATGTCTCGTATAGGTTGAACCCTTGGGTACCAGAGAGCTTTGGATGCCAATGCTCCTGGTAATAGCTTCTTAACTGAAGTAACGATTCTTTGACGACTAGGAGCTCACCCGCATGTCGCCTCGGGTCAATCAAGCGCTCAGGCAAAAATGTCTCAACGTCCCTTTTGGCGAATTCTTTGTCCCACTCAGGGTGTATCTGCAGGAAAGCATTTAGGCAGGTCTTTGTCTCGTCTGCTCGTGCGGATCGAATAAGCTCGTCGAGCTTTTCAGAAGCGAGTTGAATCGTCCTGCGAAATTGCTTCTCTTCCGAGAGAACCACCTGCGACGTGCGAGATTGGGACTCAGTCAATTCAGGGTAAGCGTCCTTCATCAGGTCACAAACACTGTCAACCATTCTGTCTAGGAATGATTCGCTCATCCCGAGCAGATATCCATGTCGGATGGCGCGGCGCATGATTTTGCGGAGGACATAGCCGCGGCCCTCATTGGAAGGCAGGACGCCGTCGTTGATGAGGAAGGTGGTGGCACGGGAGTGGTCAGCGATGACGCGCAGGGACGCAGCGCCACCCTTGCCCTCTTCGACTTTATCTTCAAGTACCAATTCTGAGCCGCAGAGTTCGGCAGCGCGCTTCATTAGCGGAACGAAAAGATCAGTGTCGTAGTTGGAGACGACGCCCTGAAGGACGGCGGCGACGCGTTCGAGGCCCATGCCGGTGTCCACGCATGGCTTCGGCAGGGGAGTGAGTGTGCCGCTTGCGTCGCGGTTAAATTGCATGAAGACGAGGTTCCAGATTTCTACGTAGCGGCCGCAGTCGCAGGGGAATTTGCAATCCGCGTGGCCTTCCTCGGACGCCGCTGGACCCATGTCGTAGTGAATCTCGCTGCACGGACCACAAGGGCCTGTGTCGCCCATGGCCCAAAAGTTTTCCTTCAGGCCGGGAATGGCATGGATCCGTTCCTGTGGCACTCGTTCTGCGAGCCAACATTGACCGGCAGGCGTATCAATCTCCAGCATGTTCCCTGGCGAAATCTCCGCGCCGCCAAAAATGGTTACATACAGTTTGTCTTTCGGAATCGCAAACCACTGCGGGGATGTGATCAACTCCCAGGCGTAGGCGATGGCGTCTTTCTTGAAATAATCGCCAAAGGAAAAATTCCCCAGCATCTCGAAAAACGTGTGGTGGCGCTTGGTGAAGCCGACATTTTCCAGGTCGTTGTGCTTGCCGCCTGCGCGCACGCATTTTTGGCAGCTTGTCGCCCGCGTGTAATCGCGCCTTTCAAGGCCGAGGAACACATCCTTAAACTGGTTCATTCCCGCGTTGGTGAATAGCAACGTGGGATCACCATGCGGCACCAGCGACGCGCTCCGCACCTGCCGGTGGCCTTTACCCTCAAAAAACTGCAAAAACTTCTCGCGGATTTCGTTCCCCGTCATTTTTGTTCCGTGCCCTTCCCGGGCAGGTCAGCCCCAGCTTTGCAGAATTTAATCCCCAGATTATCGCAGACGCAGTAACCCCCCGCAATGAACGCTCAGTAGCACAGGCTTCAGCCTGTGCCGCTCAATCGCTCAATGAGTCGTCGCTACAAAGTTAGTTAGCCTGCCGCAGGGCCCGTTGCCACGCCTAATAACGCCTAATCTTGCCATCCCCCAGTTTGAATGGCCTGTGCTGTGGGATCGCATCAACACTGCGGCTAGCGCCAGAGGATTGCATTCTTTGTGGTTTATGGGTTTCTGCAAGTGACTGCGAGAATCAGCAGGGAGGG
>Ga0209469_1001280_pt1 | contig 13886 bp, 13 predicted proteins | sample GraSoiAngelo_123_FD_185880 | JGI IMG/M metagenome (GOLD analysis project Ga0209469, IMG submission 185880) | Grasslands soil microbial communities from the Angelo Coastal Reserve, California, USA - 14_0927_02_40cm (SPAdes) (version 2) | ecosystem: Environmental > Terrestrial > Soil > Grasslands ... | reverse complement strand
CTTGAGCCGCAGCGCGTCCTGGGCCTCGCCCGGGTAGGGGATGTGAAATACGTCCGCCGCCCGGCTGAATATCAGGGTCCACTCGTCGGGGCCGGGAATCGCCCAAGTGCTGTACTTCCCGGCAGCGAGCGGCTGCCCGCCGACCACCATGTCCGTGCTCAGGGCGATCGTGGTGGCCGTGTCGGCGCCGGGACACCACACCTTGCTCCACGGAACCACTCCCCCCCTCCCGAATAGCGTCCGGCCCCGGGCGCTCGGCCGGTTGTACACGATCGTCACCTGAGCCGTACCGACGAGCTGGGTCACCATGGCGTGCTGACTCTTCGGGGCCTGCGCCCCCAGGGCCATCCGCGGGACGAGAATCAGCGCTGCGAGCGCGGCGCGCCGAGGCTTCATCGCGCCTCCGCGACTACCGGATTCCGCAGCACGCCCACCCCGGGGATTTCCACTTCGACTACGTCGCCGGGGGCGAGCGGCCCCACGCCGGCCGGCGTTCCCGTCGCGATCAAATCCCCCGGCTCGAGGGTCATCACGTGCGACACGACGGACACCAGCGCGAGCATGGAAAACACCATATCGGGCGCCCGGCCGTGCTGGCGCTGCTTGCCGTTTACCCGGCAGAACACCTCCAGCTCGTCGAATCGCCGCGGGTCCACCGGCACCACGCGGGGCCCGACGGGGCAGAACGTGTCGAACCCTTTCGCCCGGGTCCACTGCTCCTCGGTCCGCTGCAAGTCCCGCGCGGTCACGTCGTTCACGCAGGTGATTCCGGCGATGGCGGCGCGGGCCTCGCTTTCCGTCGCGCGCCGGAGCGGGCGTCCGATGACGACGCCGATCTCGCCCTCGAAGTCGACCTGCCGTGATTCCGGCGGCAGCACGATCGCCGCGCCGTCGCCGATTACGGCCGTAGGCGGCTTGAAGAACAGGAGCGGCTTGGCGGGCACCGTGTTCCCGAGCTCGGCGGCATGATCCCGGTAGTTACGACCGATTCCGATGATCTTGCCCGGTCGTGCGACGCTCACGAGCGAACGAGCTCGGCGAGCGCTGCGACGGCGGCGTCCAGCTCGTCCTCGGTGTTGTAGTAGTGAGGAGAGAAGCGGAGCACGGTGCTGGCCCGCTTGTCGTCCATGTCGAGCACCCCCGACTTCCGATCCGCGGAGCTCGCGTTGATGCCTCGCTGCCGGAGGCGCAGCTTGAGATCCGCCGCATCCCGGCCCGCCACGTCCACCGTCACGATGGCGCACTGCTCCCGCCCGCGATCGAGCGCCCGCACCCCCGGGATCTCCGCGAGTCGCGGGCGCAGCAGGGCGGCGAGGCGGCGGGCGCGCTCGCGCCCGCCTGAGCCCACGGCGAGAGCGTAGCGCGTCGCCGCCCCCAGGCCCGCCACGAGCGCGTAGGCGAACTCCCAGTTCTCGAACCGGCGCGCACCGTCGGCGAGCCGGAAGGCGTCGGGATCGGTCCAGTCCGCGCCCCGCATGTCGAGGAACAAAGGGAACGCCCCGCGCTCGAGCATCCGATCGGACACATACAGGAAGCCAATGCCACGCGGGCCGCGTAGGAATTTGCGTCCGGTGCCCGCCAGGAAATCGCAGCGCAGCGCGGCCACGTCCACCGCGAGTTGTCCCACTGCCTGACACGCGTCGATCAGGTACGGCACGTCCAGCTCCGCGCACACCTCTCCCACCGCGCCCGCGTCCTGCACCAACCCTGAGTTGGTCGGGACCCAGCTCAGCGCGACGAGGCGCGTGCGCGGGTGGCCCGCGAGCCGGCGCAGGCTGGCGGGATCGACCCCGCCCTCGGGGAGGTCATCCGCGCGCACCGTCTCGACGCCCGCCCGGCGAGCGAGGGACAGGTACGTCAGCTGGTTCGAGGGGTAGTCGGCCCGCGTCGTCACGATGCGGTCGCCCGGACGGAAGTCGAAAGCGGACACCGCCTGGCTGAAGGCGACGGTCGCGTTCTCGACAATGGCCACGTTCCTGGCCGCGGCACCCACCAGACGCCCCAGCAGTTCGTACGTCTCGCGCACGCGGGGCTCCGCTTCGTCGGCCGCTTCATAGCCGCCGATCGCCGCCTCCCGCTCGAGGAACCCGGTGAGCGCCTGGAGCACCGTCTGCGGCATGAGCGCGGCGCCCGCGTTGTTGAGATGGATCCGCTCCCGGCATCCCGGCGTCTCGCGGCGCCAGCGGTCGAGTTCGGCTGGGGCGGACGGAAGGGACGGGGAGGTTCGGGCGGTCATGTCGGGAAAGGTCGCGGGAACACCTGTCGGGCTCAAGCCGCCCCGTCTGCGGCTGAAGCCGCGACTCGGCATTCCCGCTGAAGCGGCGTGCCCGTCTACGGGCAGTGCCGAGCCGCGGGTTTACTCGCGGATCCCCCGGGGCTAGAACAGATTGCGCACCACAAACCAGACATTCGCCGGTCGCTCGGCCAGCCGCCGCATGTACCAAGGGAACCAGTGCGTCCCGTAGCTGATCAGGACCCGCACCGGCACGCCCTCGTTCTGGAGCGCGCGCTGCTCGGCGGCGCGGATGCCGTACAGCATGTGGATCTCGTAAGCCCCCCAAGCCCCCGAAGCCCCCCCTCCCGGGGCGGCGCCGAGCCCGAGGGCCCGCTCGCGCAAACGCGCGATGAGACCGAGATCGTGGGTGCCGAACACGGCACGCGCCTCGCCCTGGGCGGCGCGCTCGAGCAGCCGCCCGGCGAGCACGGCGTAGGCGGCGTCCACATCGCGCTTTTTCGGAAGCGCCACGTCCGGAGGCTCGTTGTAGGCGCCCTTCACGAGCCGGATGGCGGGCGCGAGCGGGAGCAGTGCCTCCAGGTCGGCCGGCGTGCGGCGCAGGTAGGCCTGCAAGCATACGCCGACACCCGTGTGGGCGGCGCGAACGGCCTGGAACAGCTCCAACGTTGTGTCCACGTAGCGCGACTCCTCCATGTCGATCCAGAGAAAGGACCCGGCAGCGGCGGCCCGTGCCGCGAGCGCCAGCAAGTCCTGGAGGCACGCTTTGGGATTCAGGTCGAGACCGAGGTGGGTGAGCTTGACGGAGATTTCCGTGGGCAGCTGCCGCTGCCGGATTTCCTCGAGCACGCGCAGGTAGTGATCGCGTACGGCGGCGGCCTCGTCGCGGCTCGTGACCTGCTCGCCGAGCTGGGTGAGCACGCTGCCGATGCCGTCCCGGGCGAGGTCTGCGGCCGCGGCGAGCGCCGCGCCGAGCTCCTCCCCGGGCATGAATCGGCGCGTGGCGCGGCGGAAGGCCGCGCGCTTGGACAGCTGCCGGGCAAGCCAGGTGCTGCGGGACGCGCGCAGCAGCAGGCGACGGGCGAGCGACATAGGCGGCGAAGAGATAGTGGAGCGAATGATCGCTGGTATCATGCGGCGGTACACCGCCGACGAAGCCCGCGTCGAGCGCGGCGCCACCGTGCTCGACGATCAGTACGAGGCGTTTCGGGGACTCGGGGCTTAGACCACTAGCCCGCTACGGCCCAGCTTGCAGCCTCGATCCGGCGGTCGCCGTTCATGCGGCGCTCCGGGCCGGTCCAGGTTGCGGCACCCACGAGGGCGAGCTGCCGGCGGTCTGCCGCACGCCGATCGGCCGTCGCACGGGCCAGGACCTCACCGATGGTCAGGTCCGGAGGGACCGGGCGGAACGACGACCACTCATCGCGGAACCAGTCGCGTGAAGCGCGCACTCCCGCCTCCGCCCCTTGCGCCGTCTCGAAGAGCGCGATGCAGGTCAGGATGTCGTTCCCCGCATCGAGCAGGTGGCAGGAGACGAAACCCGGGATGTCGCGGACGATGGGCAGGAACCCCTTCTCCGCGTAGTGGGCGGCCTGCGCCACCGTGCCCAGCCTCACCCGGTACCGCCTGATCACTCCGTGCATGAGCCCCCCTTCTTGTTCAGTTCGTGCGGGCGCGTCGGCGGGCAATCGCAAGTCCCGCGCCCCCGTTGGCGCGTAGCGGCGGTGTTCCCTGCGTGACCCAACGCACGCTCAGGCGACCGAACCAACCACGAAACTGCAGCCGCCCGGTTACAGGTCACCGGTCTGGGCTCAAGAGACCGGGGCCTGCGCTGGCGAAAGGGCCACCCGGGGACGCTAGCGGCGCGAGTGTTTCCGGTCAAGCGCCGCGAGCCTCCCCGCGAGTTGCGTTCAGCCTTCGACGATGATGAGGTATTTCGAGTTGGCCCAGAACTTCGCCGGGTCCGCGATCTTCACGCCGTGTCCGGTGATCTTGCCATCGTGGTCCGGCGGGGTCTCGAGCGCCGACGTGTCCTGGCGCGACACGATCCGGTACTCCTTGTCGGACGCGGGCAGCGGCAGCTCCGTGAAATGACGCCGGTCCGCCACCGTGAATACGCCTGGATCGAGGTTACGAGCCGGCACGAGCGTCTTCCCGCTCTTCCACAGGACGAAGAGGAACCGGGCGCCGCCCTCCTCCTGGATGATCCCCTTCTGCTCGAGCTCGTCCTTGGTGCCGACCACGTAGTAGACCGTGTTCGAGATCGTGGACATGTTCTCGAGCGTGTCCCGGAGGGCCGAGTTCTCTGCGGTGAGCGTCTCCACCTGGAGTGTGAGCGCGTCGATCGTCTCCTTCTGATTGGCGATCACGCCCTGGAGGTTCTGCATCGTCGACGCGAGCTCGCTCCGCAGGCTGTCCGAGAGGGTGGTGAGATCCTTGATACGCTGCTCGCTCTCCTTGAGCCGCGGCTCCAGGTCCTTCACCCGCGTGGTCATGTAGCGGATCTTCTGGATGAGCGTGTCGCGCGACGCGCGGAGCGGCGACTCGCCGGACACCTTGAGCGCGCGCGCCGGGACGTTCACCCTGGCGAGCTCGCGGCTGATCTCGCTCACGAGGCGGGTGTTCTCCGCGACCTCCTGCATCAACCGGTCGCGTTGGGACGACGCCTGGGACAGGCTGTCGATGCGCGCCTGTACCTCGGGGGACGGCCCCTGTTTGCACCCTGCGGCGACGAGCAGCGCGAGCGGGAGCCATGCGCCGCGCGCAAGGCGACGGCAATTGCGGGTCATCTTTCTCAACCTCCTGCCAGGACTGGCGTGACGTAAATCACAGGTGTCGGGCGTCGACAACGGGGTCTGTTGGACAGGTGCTACACCGGAAGGCATTGCACGGTTCTCCATCATTATTACCGGTTTCGCCGCGAGGGCACAACGACAGATATCACCGAGGGTTTGGCCACGCGGGTGGGTCACCCGACCTACGTCCTCTCGCGCTGGCTGTTCCTCCGCCTGCTCGGCGTGGTCTACCTTGTCGCGTTTGTCTCGCTTGCGCTGCAAATCACGGGCCTCGTGGGAGCGCACGGCATCCTCCCCGCGGGCGGGTTCCTCGAGCGGGCGCACGCCGCCTACGGGAGCGCGGCCTACCGGCTGTTCCCCACGGTCTGTTGGCTGGGCGCGAGCGACGGGATGCTGCGCGCGCTGGCCTGGGGCGGGGCGGCCCTGGCCCTGCTGCTCGTGGCGGGGGTCGCCCAGGCGCCGGTCCTGCTGCTCCTCTGGCTCTGTTACCTCTCGCTCGCTGTGGTCGGCCAGACCTTCCTGTGGTTCCAGTGGGACGGGCTCCTGCTCGAGACGGGGCTCTTGGCGGTGCTGTACGCGCCCACCCAGCTGCGGCCCAGCCTGGCGCGCGAGCCCGCGCCCTCCGCGGGCGTGAGGTGGCTCGTGTGGGCGCTCGTCCTCCGGTTGATGTTCCTGTCCGGTATCACGAAGCTGGCGAGCGGCGACCCCACGTGGCGTCACCTCACCGCCCTCGACTACCACTTCTGGACTCAACCCCTCCCCCCCTGGCCGGCGTGGTACGCGCAGTGGGTCCCCGAGTGGATGCACCGGGGGATGACGCTCGCGATCATCGCGATCGAGGTCCTCGTCCCGTTGCTCATCGTGGTTCCCGAGCAGTGGACCGGGTGGGGGCGCCGCGCGCGCCCCGCGGCGTGCGGGCTCCTGGTCTTCGGCCAGCTCGCGATCGCGCTGACGGGGAACTACGGGTTCTTCAACCTGCTGACAATCGTCTTGTGCCTGTCGCTGCTCGATGACGCCGCGCTGGGGCGGGTGCTGCCGCTCCGGCTCGCGGCGGGAGACCCGGAGCCGCGCTGGAAGCAGTATGCGATCCGCGGGCTCGCACCGGTGCTGGCGTTGCTCGGCGCGCTGGCCTTCGCGCGCGAGATCGTACAGACCCTGCCCGGCTCGCGGGGAGGGGCTTTCGCCAATCCGCTGCTCGACGCGGTGGCGCCGCTGCGCTCGGTGAACGGGTACGGCTTGTTCCGCGTGATGACCACGGAGCGTTTCGAGATCGTGATCGAAGGCGGCGCCGACAGCATGCACTGGCGCGAGTATCGGTTCCGCTGGAAGCCCGGCGATCCGGCCCGCCGCCCGCCGTTCATGGCGCCGCACATGCCGCGGCTCGATTGGCAAATGTGGTTCGCGGCGCTCAATCCGGAGGGCGCCCGGGACTGGCTCTTGCCCCTGCTGCGACACCTGCTCGCAGGGACGCCCGAGGTGCTCACGCTGCTCGGCGAGAACCCGTTTCCGAGCGGGCCGCCCCGCTACGTGCGGCTCGTCTATTACCGGTACCGTTTCAGCACGCCGACCGAGCGGGCCGCAGGCGGCGCGTGGTGGCACCGGGAGCGGGTAGGGTATCTGACGGAGCCGCTGTCGCTGGGGGGGCCGTGGTCGCCCCGTTGATTCCCCCTCCATCCGGCTTATCTTCCCGCCTCTTCTGGAGAGCGTGCTTCATGAAAGCAACCGACATTCGCCGGGGCCACGTCATCATGATCGACGGGCAGCCGTGCCGCGTGATGGACTTCACCCACCGCACCCCGGGGAACCTCCGGGCGTTCGTTCAGGTGCGGCTGCGGAACCTCGTCACGGGGAACACGTTCGACACCCGCCTCGCCGCCACGGATTTTGTGGACGAGGCGCCGCTCGAGACCAAGGAGTTCCAGGTCTTGTACCGCGATCAGGGTGGCGTGCACGTGATGGACACGACGAGCTACGAGCAGCACACCCTCGACGCCGAGGCGGTGGGCGATCACGCCGACTGGCTGCAGCCGGAGATGCACATACAGGTCGAGTGGCTGAATGGCCGCCCCGTGGGCATCGAGCTCCCGTCGGTCGTGGAGCTCATCGTCGTGCAGACCTCTCCGGTCATGCGCGGGGCCACGAAAACGGCGAGCACCAAGCCCGCCAAGCTCTCGAACGGCGTGACGATCCAAGTGCCCGAGTTCATCTCCGAGGGCGAGAAAGTGCGCGTGGACCCCCGCCAAAGTGCCTATTTGGAGCGCGCCAAATAGGCCCCCCCCGATTGGGTAGGGCATCGGCGCAGGCGCGCACGTAAATTGCGTGGCAGTGCCGACCCCGGGGGCTCGCCCCGGGGTTTCGTTATCACGGGACGGGATCGTCTATGCACTCGGCAGCACGTCTCGACACACTCGGTACGGAGCAGGCCTACGTGGTCCTCGCCGCCGCGAGGCGCCTCGAGGCCGCGGGGCACAAGGTCGTGCACCTGGAGATCGGCGAGCCGGACATGCCGACGCCGCCCCACGTGGTGGAGGCGGGCGTCCGCGCGCTGCGTGACGGCCTCACTCGCTACGCGCTCGCTGCGGGGGTGCCAGAGCTGCGCGACGCGATCGCGCGCTCGCTGGCGACGCGCGGCGTCCGCGCCACGGCCGAGAACGTCGTGGTCACGCCCGGGGCGAAGCCGGCGCTCTTCTGCACGGCGCTCTCGCTGATCGCGCCGGGGGACGAAGTGCTCTGCCCCGACCCGGGGTTCCCGATCTACGAGTCGGTCGTCCGCTTCGCGGGTGGGCGGCCGGTTTACTACCCGTTGGACGAGACGCGGGAGTTCGCGCCGCACGTGGAGGCGATCGCCGAGCGGATCACGGCTCGCACCCGCGTGCTCATCCTCAACGTGCCGCACAACCCCACCGGTGGCGTGGCGACGACGCGCGATCTCGCGGTGCTCGCGGACCTGGCACAACGCCACGATCTGTGGGTCATCTCGGACGAGGTGTACGGGCAGATCCGCTACGACGGGCGCCGCGACTCGATCGCCGCGCTCCCCGGAATGTCGGACCGCACGGTGATCGTCGACGGGTTCTCGAAGGGATACTCGATGACGGGCTGGCGCCTCGGCTACGGCGTGATGCCTGCCTCGCTCACCGACGCGATGACCACGCTCATCATCAACAACGTCTCTTGCACGGCGACCTTCGTGCAATACGCGGGGATCGCCGCGCTCACGGGGCCGCAGGATGCCGTCACTCGCATGGTGACGGGACTCCGCGCGAAGCGCGATCTGCTGGTGCGCGGCCTGACCGCGCTCGACGGGATCAGCTGCGCGTCGGCCGCGGGCGCCTTCTACTGCTTCCCCGACATCAGCGGAGTGCTGGAGCGGACGGGGGGGGGCCTCACGTGCAAATCCTTCGCCGAGCGGCTGCTCGCCGAGCAGCACACGGCCGTGCTTGCGGGCACGGCGTTCGGGCCGGGCGGGGAGGGGCACCTGCGGTTGTGTTACGCCACGGAGCCGGCGGAGCTCGAGCGGGCGCTCGCGGCGATCCGGCGCCTCGTGGGGAAGCTGGCACCGGTTCCCGCCGACTGACGGGTTGACGTTGGATGGCAAGCGACTATTGTTAGTCAAGACAATCGACGACTCGTGGTGATTTGCCGCGTATTGCCGCCACGTTAAACAAGGTGCTAAAAAGCGACCGCCCGCGGCAGTTGTTGCCGGGGTTTTTTTGTTGAGGCTCACATGCCGACGACCATCGCTTCCCCGCCGCTCACCGCCCGGCCGCTCCGTTGCCGCAGCTGCGGGACCGAGCGCGCCGCCGCCCCGACCGCGATCTGCGAGGAGTGTCTCGGGCCCCTCGACCCCGTGTATGAGTCGGGACGTCCGCTGCCAGACCGCGAGACCATCGCCGCCCGGGCGCCGTCCCTCTGGCGCTACAAGGAGTGGCTGCCGTTCGACGGCGATCCGGTGTGGTCGCTCGACACCGGGTTCACGCCGCTGGTCGACGCTCCGGCGCTCGCACGGCGCTTCGGCGTAGCGCGGGTGTGGGTGAAGAACGACACGGTGTCCCATCCTTCGCTGTCCTTCAAGGATCGCGTCGTGGCCGCCGCGATCAACGCGGCCGCCGCCTTCGGGCTCGATACCATCGGTTGCGCGTCCACCGGCAACCTCGCGAACGCCGTCGCGGCGCACGCGGCACGGGCCGGGCTCAAGGCGTGGATCTTCATCCCCGACGAGCTCGAGGCGGGAAAAGTGATCGGCACGAGCGTGTACGGCGCCCGTCTCGTTCGGGTACGGGGGACGTACGACGATGTGAACCGGCTGTGCGCCCAGGTGGCGGACCGGTTCGGCTGGGGGATCGTGAACGTCAATCTGCGCAGCTACTACGGCGAGGGGTCGAAGACCGTCGCCTACGAGATCGCCGAACAGCTCGGGTGGCGGCTGCCGACGGCGGTCGTCGCGCCGATGGCGGGCGGCTCGCTCCTCTCGAAGCTGCGAAAGGGGTTCGGCGAGTTTCTCGAGGCGGGGCTGGTACGGGGCCAGCCGCCGCGGCTGTACGGCGGGCAGGCGGCCGGGTGCGCGCCGATCGTCCGCTTGGTGGAACGCGGTGGAGACGTGCTCGAGCCCGAGGTGCCGAAGACCATCTGCCGCTCGCTCGCGATCGGCAACCCCGCGGACGGCGCGTTCGCGGCGCGGGCGATGCGGGAGACCGGTGGCTGGGCCGCGGCGGTGAGCGATCCGGAGCTCGTCCTTGGGATCCGCTTTCTCGCCGAGGACACGGGCGTGTTCGCCGAGACGGCGGGTGGTGTCACCGCCGCCGGCGCCCTCGCCCTCGCGCGCGCCGGCCGGCTCGAACCCCAGGACGAAGTGGTGCTCTGCGTCACGGGCCACGGCTTGAAGACGCTCGAGGCGGTGCAGGGCGCGGTCCCCGAAGCCCCGGTCATCGCGCCGCGGCTGCGGGAGGTGACGACTCTCGTTGAGGAGGAACGGACATGGCCATCACGCTGAATCTGCCATCGGTGCTCGCCGCCCACACCGGTGGCGCCCGGACGATCGAGGCGACCGGCCGGACGCTGGGCGAGGCCGTGGCCGATGTCGCCGCGCGCTACCCCGCTCTGGCGCCCCGGCTCCGCGACAAGGAGGGAAAGCCCTATCCCTTCGTCAACTTCTATTTGAACGACGAAGACGTGCGGTTCCGCGGCGGCTTCGCGGCCCCCGTCCAGGACGGCGACGAGGTGACGGTCATCCCGGCGATCGCGGGGGGCTGAGCCCCGCATCGGCTGCGGCGATGCGGGCCAACCCGGCCCAGTCGATGTCGCCCCAACCGCGCGCGACCCCGGAGAGGTAGCGGTCCCGGATCAGGCTCGCCAGCGGCATCGGCGCGGCGACCTCCTCCGCAGCGCCGAGCACCAGACGGACGTCCTTCAAGCCGTACTTCAGCTTGAATCCGGCAGGCTCGTAGCGCTCTTCGGCGATCAGCTTGCCGTAGTTGTCGTAGATCGGCGAGCGGAGCAGCCGGCCGTTCACGATATCCAGCAGCTCGGCAGGCGCGACGCCGTACTTGCGCGCCAGCGCGAACGCCTCGCCCATCGCCTCGATCGCCGCCGCGAGCAGGAAGTTGCCCGCGAGCTTGATCACGTTGGCGCGCGACGGGTCGTCGCCCGCGACGATCACGCCCTGGCCCATCGCGTCGAGCACCGGGCCGCAACGCTCGAGTGCCTGCGGGGGCCCGGCGGCCACGATCCACAGTTTCTTCGCCTCAGCGGCTTCCGGCCGCCCGAATACCGGCGCGGCGACGTACGTTTGCCCGGCGGCCTGGTGGCGCTCGGCGAGCCGGCGGGACAGCGCGGGGCTGATGGTGCTCATGGAAACGTGGATCGCTCCGCGGGGGAGCGCCGCCAGCGCGCCGTGGGGGCCGAGCATCGCGTCTTCGAGCGCGGCGTCGTCCGCCACCATCGTGACCAGCACCTCGGCGTCTCGCCCGGCGGTGACGGGGCTATCGGCTACGACGGGGTGGAACTGCTTGAGCTCGTCCGCACGCGCGCGGGTGCGGTTGTACACTGTGAGCTGGTAACCGGCCTGCAACAGGTGCCGCGCCATGGGCAGGCCCATGCTGCCGAGTCCGATGAATGAGATTTTCATGTGCTCAAGGTAAACGGACCCAGGAACAAGGTGGTTCCGTGGGATGTCCGCGGTCGGAGGAGGGACTCCGATGAAAGCGATTCGCGTTCACGCGCCGGGCGGCCAGGAAGCGCTGCGGTACGAGGAGATCGAGCGGGCCGCCCCAGGCCCAGGTCAGGTCCTCGTGAAGATCGAAGCCGCCGGCGTGAACTTCATCGACGTGTACCAGCGCACGGGGCTGTACAAGGTCCCGCTGCCGTTCACGTTGGGTCAGGAAGCGGCAGGGATCGTGACCGCCCTTGGCCCCGGCGTGACCGACCCGAAGGTAGGGGATCGGGTCGCGTACACGAGCGTGCTCGGTGCGTATGCCGAGTACGCCGTGGTGCCGGCCGACCGGCTCGTGGCACTCCCGGATGGCGTGAGCGCCAAGCAGGGCGCCGCGGCGATGCTTCAGGGTTTGACGGCGCACTACCTCGCGACCTCGACCTACCCCTTGAAGCCCGGGGACGCTTGCCTGGTGCACGCCGCCGCCGGGGGCGTGGGCCTGCTGCTCTGTCAGATTGCGAAACTCCGGGGTGCACGGGTGCTGGGTACGGTCTCGACCCGTGAGAAGGCCGCGCTGGCACGAGCGGCCGGGGCCGACGAAGTTATCCTGTACACCGAGCAGGACTTCGAGTCGGAGGTGAAGCGTCTCACGAGCGGAGCGGGGCTGCAGGTGATCTACGACTCCGTCGGGAAGACGACGTTCGAGAAGGGGCTGAGCTGCCTCGCGCGCCGGGGCATGATGGTCCTGTACGGCCAGTCGAGCGGACCCGTGGGACTGTTCGACCCTCAGGGGCTGAGCCAGAAAGGCTCGCTCTTCCTCACCCGGCCCACGCTCGCGCACTATATCGCGACGCGCGCCGACCTGCTCGAGCGGGCGGGCGAGGTGCTGGACTGGATCAAGAGCGGAAAACTGAGCGTTCGCATCGACCGCGAGTTCCCGCTCGCGCAGGCGGCGGAGGCGCACCGGCTGCTCGAAGGACGAAAGACCACAGGGAAGGTGTTGCTGATTCCTTAAGACTTGGTACGCGGCGGCGTCTCTCGTTGGGCGGCGCGCACCCACACACGCACTTCCGGGAGCGTAGGCCGCGCGCCGCCCCCCCTGCTCCCGCCCCGTACCGTCCGCCATACCGAGTCGGGGTCGGAGCTGGAGAGCTCCTCGATGCTCGCGAACCCACCGCCGATCAGCGCGGCTGCGTGCGCGGTGCCGATGCCTCGGAGTGTCACGAGACGCGCCGCCTCGTGCGCCGCGCGTGCGTCTTCAGGGCTCAGGTTGGCGCGGTAGGCGAGCTCCGCAACCGGGCTCTGCGCGACCCGGAACACGCTCTCCCACCCGGCCGCCCGTAATCGGGAGATCACCCCGTTCGTCACACCCGGCAAATCGCGCAGCGCGGGCGTCGTGGAGGTCACGGTCCAGTGGTCGATCCCGGTGAGCACGAGGAGGACGAATGCGCCGGAGCCGAGCAGGGTGCGGCGGGTCGTGTGCGCCGCGAGCAGGTGATAGAGCGACCACACCTCGAGCGCGAAAAACGGGAAGCCGAGGAACCCCACCAGCGGCATCTCGAAGATCTTCCAGTCTTCGAGGAACGGCACGGTGTAGATCCAACGCCCTCGCGCCACGGCATTGAACGATTCCCACAGCACTCCGGCGAAGAGCCCCGCGGCCATGAGCCGTGCGATGCGCCCCCAGCTGCCGCGCGCGAGGTCGCCAAACAGCGAGCGCTCGGGGTCGCGCCGGTACAATAGCGGCTCGGCGATGAGCCAGACCGCCCCCCAGGTGAGCGGGTACAGGTACCGGGGGAAGGCCAGCACGGCGGCGAGCAGTCCCCAGCCGACCCACCCGGTGATCTCCAAGTGCCTCGGCTCCAGGGTGAAGGCGCGGAACCGCAGATCCCGCCACACACCCAGCCGGTCCAACACGCGCTCGGGGAGCAGCACGGCGGGGACCACCGTCGCGAGCGATACCGTGATCCCGACCCACCGCTCGACGCGGCCCTCAGGGAGGAACACGTAGTACCAGTCCCGCAGCCGAAAGTTGATCGCCTCGAACAGGAGCCAGATCACCGCCGACCACCACAACATCACCACGAGCTCGCGGGGTCGGGCGAGTAGGGACTCACCGCCGAGCAGCACCACCACCTCGTCGAGAATGACGAGGGTGGGGTACCAGGCCAACACGTAGAACCACGTCGGGACAGGGGGGATCTCGTAGGCGAGCAGCAGGACGGCCCCGATCAGCACGACCGCCGCCGCCGCGAGTCTCACGCGGGTCAATGCGGCAGCCGCGGCCGCAGGTAGCCGTACGTCCACGTTCCCGCAAGGGCGGCGACGACCGTCGCCGTCAATACGCCGACGCCCGCCCCGATCAGCGCGAACAGCGGTCCCGGGCAGGCGCCCACCGTGCCCCAGCCGAGCCCGAACACCGCCCCGCCCGCAACGTAGCGCACGCCGCGGCCGACCGCTTTCGGTGGAAGCGCGATCCGCCGCCGCTTGAGTAGCGCGAACCCCGAGGCCGCGACCGCGAGCGCGGAGGCGAACACCTCGTACAGGTAGGGACCTTTGAAGCGGAGGGCCTCCTCGATCCGGAACCAGGAGACCAGCTCGCCCTTGGTCAGCACGATTCCGAACAGCACGCCCATCGCGAGGTAAACGCCGAGCGGGCGCTCTCGCTGAACTGGCGTCGCGGTCATCGTGGCACGAGCAACGGCAG